>ERZ887851.12-NODE-12-length-164940-cov-68.133050_pt1 | contig 164940 bp, 155 predicted proteins | sample MGYA00521100_ERZ887851 | MGnify/ENA primary metagenome ERZ887851 (study PRJEB32303, sample SAMEA104408602) | aquatic metagenome | biome: Brackish water; feature: Pelagic; material: water | place: Baltic Sea | collected 2014-06-06T16:11:00 | depth 11,444 m ... | reverse complement strand
CTTGGCACAACGGATTGCGTGCGGAGTTGACACTGGAGGATTTCGCCCCCGTGTTGGATTCCGAGGGTCGAGTTGACCGACAGAAGGCAATGGCTGTGATCGGGTACTCATGGAACACGATCGGCAAGTACATGTGCGACCACGGACTCGAACTTTCGGATGTGAATGTTCAAGCCCGTCATGAGTCTCAGATTATCAGGCTCACGCCAGAGCAGTTGGAGCCTTACCGACTCAAGAACGGGAAGCTGGTAGTAGCATGGGCAGCGAGTAGGCTCGGGGTCGGGCACGGCGTCGTACGCCGGGAAGCCGACCGTCATGAGATCCCGAGATTCCAGTGGGGTTTGTCTCAGGGCTTGTGTTTGGGAACCGTGTCGGAGGCACTTGGGGGCGCAGACTGGGTCAGCGAGTGGAAGGACACCCGGTTCAAAAATCCGGAAACAGGTTGGAGGTACAAGTTCGACGGGTACTTCCCGGACCACGGACTTGTTGTCGAGTATCATGGCCATCAGCATTTTGTGTGGCCGAACGCCTTTTACAAGACCGAGGAGTCGTACTTGGCCCTACGCAGGCGGGACGCTCACAAGCGGGAACTGATTCAGGGAAGCCCAGGCCTGCGTTATCTCGAGATCCGGTTCGACGAGCCGTTTGATGATGCGATGTATATTCGGGGCAGGCTTGCCCCGAAGGTAGCCCACCGTTAGGCAGACTATCCTCGAAAGAGGTTGTCTAAGGAGCACATCATGCCCCGTAAACTGACCGCTTCTGATCGAAAGAGCCTGATCCGGTTGGCCTCTTCTCTCGAGAAAGGATCCCCCGAGCGTCGGGCCATCTTGTCGGGGTTGCGGCTGGCGGCGGAGTTCCCCAAGGACCCTTTTTCTCACTATGGCACCGACCCGAAAGACTTGACCGATGAGGACAAGTCCGAGGGTTACACCTCCGGCTTGTCGGTTAACTGATATGAGGTCTCTATTGAGGGTGGCCGCATCTCTACAAAAGGGGGACCCGATGCGACGCGCCATCCTATCGGCCCTCCGAAAAAGGGCCGACGAAGGGGAAGAAGCGAAACCTTCCGGCGGCAAGGGGGGTGTGTCCTCCAATTTCCTCCAGTTTATGGAGGAGGTGGGGGACCAGCGAGTTCGGAACCCCGACACGGGTAATGAGGTCTACATCAAGAGCCTCAATGGGCCGAAGGGGAAGAAGCTCGTCCAGAAGGAGTTTAAGCGTTGGCTGGATCGCCAGAAGGATGAAGGGGCTGAGACTGCGGATTCAAATAAGAAGGCTCCCACAGAGGCAGAGCGAATGGCCCGGGAGGATTCCTGGGAGGATGACCTCGACAAGATCGACGAGAAAGAGGTTCACGCACAAACTATGGACCGGGAGCTCGGAACCTGGGCGTTCACGAAGGGGAAGAACAAGCGCAGAGAGAAAGTCGACTCCCCGTCGACGGGGAAGGAGGTCACTATTCTCGCTCTCTCGCGTAGCAAGAAGCCTGAGGACCAGGAACTCTTCAAGGAGCTACATGCGGAGTGGCAAGACGCGAATCGCGAGCGAGCCGAGAAACTTGTTCCCGAGGCACTTGCCTATGCAGAAGCTCAGCGGGAGCAGAAGAAAGGGAGTCGGAAGAATCGCGAGGGGTCCAACTGGGCGGGCAAGATGCGCCGCCCGAGCGAGGCCGCCCAAGCCGCGCTCCGGAAAAAACTCGGAGGCCAGATTAACGACCCCTGGGGCCAGGTCCGCAACGATCCGGACCTCCTTCGGATCACGAGCGAGGGTAAGAAAATGTCCCCGAAAGGAATGCTCAAGGTGCCTATGGTGGGGGGTGAGTGCCACTGGAACACTTCCAAGCTCTTCAAGCAAGGCAAGGTCGACCAGATCGTTATTGGGTACGCGAAGGGACCGTACGGCTGGCACCAGCATACCTGGGGGATGAAGGACGGCAAGGTCGTAGAGACGACCGAGGGCAACTTCGACAACTCCGAGTTCTTCGGACTCCCCCTTGAGGGGGAGGAGGCGGGGAAGTTCGCAGAATGGGTCGAGAAGAACCCTCCGGGCGGGGGCGTGGTCCGAATGATGAGTGCTTAGGCTATAAACCTCCCAGGGGGCAACCCCTCCTGGGAGGTTTTCTGTGTTGGACGAGTACATCGAGTGTCGGGAGTGTGGTCACCGGGCAAAGAAGGTAGCCCACCGTTAGGCAGACTATCCTCGAAAGAGGTTGTCTAAGGAGCATCTCTCATGTCCCGCAACCTGACCTCGTCCGACCGCAAGAGCCTCATCCGGCTGGCCTCTTCGCTCCCCAAGGGAAGCCCAGAGCGGGGGGCCATTCTCGCTGGACTGCAGAAGCAGGCTGCGGGGTGGGATACTCTTTGGGAGAGCGTCAAGGCAGCTCTTTCTGGAATCCCCGGCCTAAAGGTCGCGGCCAAGCACACCGACAAGGTTGATCCGAACTCAGACGTCAACGTCTACTTCGGCCAGGGCGACTTCAGCGCCTTCTACGTGATCACCCGGTACGCTGCGTGCATGAAGAAGGGCCAGATCGACGCGGCACTCCGGAAAATGGGAGCCGGTCGGCAGACTTGGCTCGAGGCTGAATGCTACCGCATGGTCCCCACCAAAGATTTGCGTTAGGCAGACTATTCTCTAACGCGGTAAGTGTGAGTCTAAACAAAAGGAGAACATCATGTCCCGTAAACTGACCGCTTCTGACCGGAAGAGCCTGATTCGTCTTGCATCTGAACTTCCCAAGGGTAGCCCCGAGCGTAAGGCGATCCTCGCTGGACTCACGAAGACCTCCGCCAAGAAGCTCCCGGGCTTTCCTGGTTTGGTTTGGGAAGACTCCCGAGGCTATCTGGAGGAGAACGGCGGCGTCGGCCCTCTCTCCGAGATGCCCCCGAAGTTCCGCCGGCCCCTCGGCCCCAACTTCCTGGTGGCTATGGGTGATGGAGGGGAAGAGCGGCGTTTTATGCGCTTCTTGAAGAAGAACGGCTACCGCATGGACCAGAAGTATTCGACCCCCAACACGAACGACATGGATCCGATCACGGAATTTGAACTGTATGTGAACGGGGAAGGCTCTACGATCATCCTCGACTACAACGACTACGGTTCGGGTTTGAGCATCAGTATCGACGACCCTGCCTGGGGCTGAAGTTACGAACCTACTGATTCACTTCTTTTTGAAGCGAACCTTTCCACCCACCGGGATAATCCTCTCGGTGAGTTTTTTCGTCGGCACGGCCCAAGGGTCGTGAGGCTTGGGTGCGGGACCCCCTCCGATCATAATCCCGCCCTCGGGTGCTCGAGGGGGAGCCGGCGGCGGTCGGTAAATCGGGGCGGCGTTTTGAGGGGGCGGTCGGAAGCCCGCAGGAGCCTCTGGGGGCCTCGTAGGCGGAGCGGGGGGCGCGGGTACGGGTTCCTCTTTCGGGGCTCTCTGGAGCCTTCTGACGATGTCCTGGATATGCTTGCATTCCCCTTGCCCGTACTCGAACGCTTTGCACGCGCACGACCAAGACTCGTCGGTATGGTGTGTGACCTTGTAGACCGTTTCGGAGTCTCCCAGAACCTTCCAGGACCCAAGCACAGGCTCCGGCTCGGGTTCCGGTAGGGTCTCCCGGAGATCTACTTTCGGTGGCGGTGCAGACCCGTAGATGCCGGTCTTCTCAAGCTTCGGGGCTTTTGGGATCTTGCCGGTTTGACCTTTGAGGTCAGTGACTTGAACCTCGTCCACCAGTTTCTCGGGCGGGGTGAGTTCGATCTCAGGTTCAACGGGGTGTTTTTGTAGGGGCGGGGAGACCCCCATCATTTCAGCGGCAGCCCTACCAATTTCTTGTTCGGTAGGCACGGACCAGTCGCCTTTTTGGGTGGATATTTCGATAGCGAGGGCTTTTTGGATCATGTTCTCGAAGTTCATGTTCACAATGTCGGAGAACGTTGAGTCCGAGGTATCCGCGAAGTCGGGGTTGATCAGAAGGCGCTCTTCTTGCGTGGTGATTCTTTTCACCCAACCTGTCCCAGCACCCTTAGAGTTCACGCATCCCGCGTTCATGCAGTTGTCGCAGAACACCTTTTTGAACTCTTTCGGGGCGATCTTTCGCTTTTGCGGGCCGTCGTAGCACTGGTCCCATAAATCGGGTAGGTTTTTGTTCATCTTGGATCCTCGTTTACGCGGGTATCTTACCGCCAAGACGGTAATCGCTTTGACTCCGGGAGATTCGTTTTGTCTAAGCCAAGTCCAGAAGCAGTCCGCAAGAAGTACGGGTCCCTTGAGGTTTGGGAGTGGTTCGAAGAAGGGGTTCGCAAGATCGAGCTGACCGGGGAAGGTTGCCTTTCGGACTCCGCTTCGAATTCCCTTTCGGGGGAATTCATTGGGGAAGACCACTATGAGATCATCCTCCAAGAGGATGCTGACGTGTACCTTCCGAGAGATGACGACCTTCTTTCCATGTTTGCGGATGAGACTTCGGAGGAAGACAGGTTGCTGGCCTCTTTTCGGAAGGGCGTGATCTCGACGACGGCTTCTGACACCGCTTGGGACAACCTCTACAAAGCGGCTACGATTTCGGACAATAGGGGCCAAGCCGCTGGGCCGATAGATCCGAGGTTCATTCGTAGGAAGGCTCAGCAGGGCAATCTGGTCATGTTGACCCCGAATCGAGCCAAGTACATTCTTCCTGACGGTGCGTTGGGGAAAACCACAATCGCGAACGAGGTTCGCTCAAACATTGTGGGGAACTTCGATGCGGGACCTCGGGTTCCGTTTTGCCGTCAGACGGCTTGGACAAAAACGTACCCGGAGCGGGTATCCGCTTTCATCCCTTACCTCCAAGAACTGGACGACTGCTTCAAGCGTCAGGCCCCCGAGCACTATGCCCGGCAAAGGGCTTTCGTGGATTCAGGCCCGAACCAAAACGGTTGGACTCTCGGTGGAACCGTCTATACGACCGTTACTGTGAACCGAAACTGGCAGACGGCTTGCCACAAAGATGCGGGTGACTACCCTCTGGGGTTTGGAAACCTCACGGTAGTTGAGAAGCGTCCGTACAGTGGGGGGTACACAGGGTTCCCTAAGTTCAAGGTTGCGGTAGATGTCCGCACCGGGGACTACCTTGCCATGAATGTTCACGAGTGGCACTGTAACACCGAACTTCGACCCGTAAACCCGCCGCCTGAAGGGGGAGAGTGGGAAACGACTTTGAACCCTCGCGGGGACCACGGGTTTGATCGTTTGAGTTTTGTGTGCTACGCCCGAAACGGAATGAGCGGGTGCGGAACCCAGAAAGAGGAGAACGTCAAATACGGGCGGCATCGCAAGACGTGGCTTCGTTCTTCTGAGAAGGCTGAGGTTCTTATGCGGAAGAGGCAGGAAGCCGCAGACGAGGCCAACGCCGAAATCTCTCGGATGAGGGAACTCTTCGAAGATAAATAGAGAGCCTATGCCGGGTCATTGGTATGGAGACCTCCATGGCCCACAAAACCGCGAAGGCAGATGTAGTACCGGTTCGGCAAGCGAACCAGTACAACTGCATGACCACGAGCCTCTGCATGGCTCTTCGTGCCCTTGGGGTGCCTGACGAGGAATGCTCCGCCCAGCAGGTTAACAAAGTCGTAGGGGCCATGCCCCTACGAGGTGCCGCTTGGGAACCCCTGCTTGCAGCGGCGAGCCACTACGGGATGCGGGCTACACTGACTCTTCCTTCGACGGTTCGTCAGTTGAAGCAGTGGACGGATGCGGGCAAGCCCGTGGTCATCGCGTGGAATCCCGAAGGGCGGGAGTGGTCCCACGCCTCTTTGGTTTTCGATGTGACCGAGGATACGGAGCACGGGTTTTTGGTTCACGTGGCAGACCCAAACATCCCCGATCCAGACGAGACTGTTCGGGTGGTGCCGAAGAGCGAGTTCTACAGCAAGTGGTACGAAAAGGCCCCACAGGGGTTCTTGATCCGCCGCCCCGCTTGCGTAATCGAGCGGGAAATCACTTCCGAAGGGAGCCAAGTCATGGCTTCGCAGAAAAAGGGCTCCCGGAAGCTGAGCAACGAGGTCAACCATTTCCGCCGAGCATCTGAGGCGCGGGTTGCCGAGAAGTACCTTGAGTCGAAGCGCAAGCGTCGAACCACCGAGGTCCGTGAGAAGACGGACAAGGACAAAGTGCAGGTCAAGGTTCCTCGCGGCGGCAACCCTCACGCCGAGGACGCCGGGAGCCGCAAGCCTACACGCGGCCACAAGCGCAAGGAGCGCCCCCGCAACAAGGCGCGGAACCCCCGTAAGCACACCAAGCACAAGAAGCCCCTGGCTGCATCGATTGCCGGGCGGTTCAGCTCGGAAGGTTGAGCCCCCCGTAGACATCGACGAATGGAACCCACCCGTCGAGGACGACGAGACATGAACAAGATCAGCACACAAGACCGTAAAACTCTAATCCGGCTGGCGTCCTCAATGCCTGTCGGTTCGGCAGAGCGTCGTGCCGTCCTCGCTGGTCTGTCCAAGACCTCTGGGATCGAGGAGCAGTACCTCGGGATCTTCGCTAAGGCTGCGGACAAGTACCTCGACGTGTGGTTTGACAAGAATCGTTCGATTGGCGGTTACGTCGGTTTTGAAGGGAGTCGAATGGGTCGGCATGTGATCCGACTGTCCTCCCCCCGACCCGGCAAGATGCTTGTCGAACGCGAGTGGTCCCCGGATGTGAACGACTTTGAGGAGGAGCGGATCGTCGTTGAGGCTGACCCCGACGACTTCGCCCCCGAGAAGAAGTGGCTGACAGGTGACCTCCAGCGTGACCTCCGCACCTTGAAGGAGATGTTTCGATGAACCGGAACGCAACAGACAAGCAGGCGTACATGAACGCAACCCCGATGCAGCGGGAGGTCGTTCGGCGGCTTCTCTGTGATGTGCTGGCGTGCCTTCGTGCTTCCTACCTCTCGTACCAGACCTCGCACTGGCAGGTCGTGGGCCAGTCCTCCTACGGCAACCACCTGCTGTTCGCCCGCCTCTACGAGTCGGTGAAGGCGCAGGTGGACCAGTTGGCCGAGAAGTTGGTCGGCTACCTCGGTCGTGAGGTCGTGGATCTCAACCGGCAGGCGAAGCACATCGCTGAATACTGCCGCCGATGGCATGGGATCGACTGCCACCACAAGCGGGGCTTGCAGTCTGAGGCTGATCTCCAGCAAGCACTCAAGCGTGCCTACGAAGGGATCAAGCAGGTCAACGCAATGTCGCTCGGTCTGGACGACTGGATCATGGCGACTGCCAACGCCCACGAGGAGAGCGAGTACCTGCTCCAGCAGGCATTGACTCCAGTTCCGGGGCAGAAGCAGGCTTCGTCAGAGCCGAACCTCAAGGTCGGTGATATCGTGACGTACACCTCCGACTTTCTCCGCAAGACGGGGTGGGTCTCAGACGACCGTCTGTACGGGAAGATTACAGGTTTCGTTGAGGGGCGCGGATTCCACGGCTTCCCTATCGTGGATTGGGAGCACAAGACTTCTCCTTCCCCGGTTCGGCCTGAGAACATCGTAGCGGTCCGAAGGAATGGTCCGGGTCAAGGTTACCGACGCGGGAGCTCCGGTGCCCCTTCCGCCGAGAAGTATTTCTTCGACAACCCTGAGAAGCGCGAGGTTCGGGAGTTTGCGGATACGGGGGCGATTTCTAACGACCCCTCCGTAGCTTTGGACGCCTCGCGGGAAGAGCAGTTGGACACTTCCCCGGCTAAGGCGGTCGCCGAGGCTGAGGCGGCTCCTCCGACCCCGCAAGAGATCGCGGAGGAGCCCGGTGCCGGAGCGGTCAGCACCCTCAACCGTTTTGTGGTCGATTCCGAAGACCCCGAGGCTGAAGAAGCGGTGCCGATGAACGAGAAGAACCTCGAATCCAAGAAGCTTTTGGCTTCTTGGGTCCGTGAGATTGAGCGCCGCGAAAGTTCGAGAGGCAACAGGGACTAATAGTCCGCCTATACGGAAAGAACGTTAGCTACGGAGATGTGAACAATGGCTACCAGAAACATTATCGCTGCGTTGCTTTCTGACGATGATGAGGTCGGAAACGTCAACGAGATTCGTGCCCCTATTTCTCGGCAGGTGCTTCGAAAGCTGTTCACGAGGTACGGACGTAGCCCTGCGGTGGTTGGATTGTTCAACTCCTACGCTGATTTGAAGGACCTCTTCGAGGAGCAGTCTTCGGGGGCGGAAGCCCTTGCAGACCCTGACATTTACGTCAACTTTCGGAGGTCTCTCCAGAGAATCGACAATCGAATCACCAAGGAGCCAACCCGAGCCCGCGTAGAGCTTCTGGAGGCAGAGCTTGCTCCGTTTCTTCGGAGGCTTTCTCGCGGCCCCGTTCCCATGGGTGTTTGGCGGAAGGTTATCCGAGACTACTCGGATTTGATTCAGGCTCTTGCAAATGACAAGGGGATTTACACCTCGACCCGTAGGCTTCCGGGCGGCGCTGGCGGGGTTCGTTGGTTGCGGATCCAGAGATCTTCCGCGAAAGAAGAGGCGGTTGAGAAGCTCCGGAATGAGAACCCTGATTTGTACGACCTTCTCAGGGAAGAGAAGGTCCTTAACCAGGAGATTCGCACGAAGCTCTTCGCACTCGCTCGAGCTCGCGGTATTGAGCCTTCGGTTCGTCCGGTTGCGGGTGTTCCGGTAGTCGTGGGGACCGACCCCGTTTCGGGGGACGGCCTGGTTTTTGACCGGAGCGGGAAGACCCTCTCTTTTAAGGAGTTTACGGACCAGTTCCGCGAAAAGGCGAAAGAGAGGGAGAGCGTCAGAGAAGCTATTTCGGGTAAGCACGGAACTCTCGCACAGAGGCTCAAACTTCTGCAAGTCAACCCGACAGACCGGGGCGACCAGACCCTTTTCCGCCGCGCTCAGGAGTTTTCTGACGAGCAGTTGGCGCAAGTTCTTTCGGAACAGAAGGAAGTTTTTCAGACTCTAACTGACGATCCTGAAAATCTCAGCCTTTTGACGCATGTCTTGCCGACGGTCACCATTGATGGCGACTCTGTTGTTTCTCGCGGGAAGTACAAAGGCTTCCGCCTCAGAAATCTGGTCAACGAAATTGGCAGACTTGTCGAGGGTTCGAGCTACTACCGAGACCCCGTGACGAACCGGGTCATCCGGAGATCGAAAACCTGGATCAATCCCGAAACAGGGCAGGAAGAGCTTGTTATTGGGAAGCAAGCAGCCCCGTTTGTGACGGCTTCGGGTGAGAAGGACGAAAAGGGCCACCTCATCCCCGCTACGGCCAAGTTTCATATGAAGGTTGGAATGGGCCGTGAGTACGGGGTAATGCGGCAAGAGTTGAACGCTCTCGCGGCGAAGAAGGGCTCTACGGTTGTTCGATTTGGACACCGCGCCACTATGGGGTGGGAGTTCGAGGCCAAGGACTTCGGGGTCATCCAGAACATCACGGGCGAGATGGCAATCTCTAACGGATCCCGCAAAGTTCTTGAGGAGTACTTCGAAGACCTTGCCCGTGCCGAAAGGGCTTCTCAGGCCCGTAACCTGACCCGGTACAACTCCGAGCGGCTTGGCCTTCGACTCCCCCTTCGGCAGCATGTCAAGAAAGCCCTGGCCTGGATGGACGCCAACGGGAACAAGGGCATCGTGGCCCTGGACACCGGAATGGGCAAGACCGTCATGGCGATTGCCGCTATGATCAAGATGCACAAGCAGGGCTTGACCCAGGGGAATAACGGTCGGTTCTTGTACGTCTGCGACAAGAACCTCGTGGGAAACCTCCCCGGTGAAATCCACAAGTTCCTTGAGTCCGAAGATGCGGCGGATCTTCTCGGTCGAGTTGATGTCATCCCCTACAACCGTACCAAGGATTCCTTCACCCGTCGGAGGAGTCAGGATACCACTTTCGGGGATGACTACGCGGCGATCTTTTTCGACGAGGCCCACCTCTACATGAAGAAGAAAAGCCAGGGGGTCTACAAGGCGGCGGTTTCCTGCAAGTGCCCCCACAAGGTTCTCACAACAGCTTCTCCGATGGTGAAGAGCCCGCGAGAAGTCTACACGATGGCTTCGGTGGCCAACTCTCTGGACCTGAACGAGTACGAAAACCGTTTGGAGGAGGGCAGGTTCGTTAAACTTTATGCCGACGAATGCGCGGGTCGTGTGACTACGATCAAGCGGGACGAAGAAGTCCGCCGCGCTTTTGAGACTTGGGCGAAACGGAACCTCTTTTTCGAAGCCAAGACCGATGTTGCGGAGCAGGAGGGCCAGGTCTCGGAACTTGAGCGTACTCGTCTCTCTGTGGCGATGCCCGAAGATATCGTCCAGGACTACCAGCGTGAGGCCCGTGCCGTTAGAAAGGGGATGAAAGAACTCCTCCACAAGTACCGGGAAAACCCGATGCTGGCCTACGACGAGGTCGGCAGGAAGCCGGTGTCGAACCCCCTCAAGCAGCTCACCCGTCTGATTGACGTTCCCAACCGGGTTATCCCGGGCACCCCTAACCCCAAGATTGACCAGTCGGTCGAAATCGTTATGGGCAAGATCGGCGGCGCTGACCGGGTGATGCTCTGGACGGATTCCCCGGAGTTGGCGGAAGATACTTTCGACCGGATGCGGATGCGTTTCCCATCTCAGGGGCATGTTCTCGCCCTTTCGAATTCGATCTTCTACTCGGATGCGGCCAACAAGGTTCACAAGTACACGATGGGGAACTTCGCTCGCCGCTTCGGCAAGAAAAATGAGAATGGAAAGCTGATTCAGGTTGTGGACCCGAATACCGGCAAGAGGACGGCTCTCGACCCCCGGACCGGGGAGCCTCTGAACTCCAGAGAGTGGCAGGCATACATTTTCCGGTACGTTCTCGGAATGGGCAACAAGCGCACCGACAACGTGATCAAGACGGCCACTTTGACCGGCGGCTACGCGGTCGGCCAGAACCTTCAGAGTTTCGCCACGGTGGTACACCTTGACCGTGACGGTTGGTCGAACGAGACCATGAAGCAGCGTACCGCTCGGGCTTGGCGTGCTGGAAACCGTGAGCCAGTCGAAGAGATCACTATCGACATTGCTTTCCCCGAAGGTGTGGGAAACAAAGAAACCCTCGACGATATCCGGCGTCTTTCCCAGGAGATGGACGAGAAGCTCTTTACTCAGGTTGTCCTGGACTCTCAGAAGGCCAATCTCGGGGAAGAGTGGTTCCGTATCAAGAGTGAGCGTTCCGAGTCTTTCCGGGCCGATAAGCGGGTCGCCGCTTTGGCCCTTCAGCCTCTTCTTGAGGACTACAACCGAGAAATGGCTGAGGCTGACTTCATCAAGGAGCAAGAGCTCCGCAGGATGCGGATGGAAGAAGAAGCCGCTCTCGCAAACTTGGAGGCATCAAATGTCTGAATACCCGGTCACCCGTGAGGAGTGGCGCCAGTACATCGAAGGTCTTTCCGGTGAGGAGCTTCGCAACAAGGCGATCGCCGCAAACACCCTCACTTTCGTCACAGGGCTCCTCGAAGAGGGGATCTCTTCGGACGATGTTTCGTTCATCCTGATGGCATTCGCTGTTCGGTTTGTGGCAGACGGTCAGGCGGTCCCCCAGGGAATGCCCGGCGAGTACTGCAACATGGCTGCCGTTTTGAGGGCTCTCAACGTACCTATGCAACCTGCTAACTGAGCAGAACCTCAATGAGTCAAGCCCCCCCAGCCGCTTACGTCTACCGTGCTCACGTCACCCGCGTTTACGACGGGGACACCGTCACGGCGACTCTCGATCTCGGTATGAACATCACTCGCAAGTGTTCCTGCCGCCTCTCAGGGGTCGACACCCCTGAGATCCGGACCAAGGTAGCCGGGGAGAGGGAAGCGGCGTACAAGGCGCGTGACCGCGTTAGGGAACTTGTCTTGGATAAGTGGGTCACCCTACACTCGATCGAGAAACCCGATAAGTACGGAAGGCTCCTTGTGCGGGTCTGGACAGACGAAGGCGTCTGCGTGAATGACCTTCTCCTCGAAGAGCGCCTCGCTGTGGCGTACGAGGGGGGAAAGAAGACCCCCTGGACCTCCTTACCCCCAAAGACGGAAGACAAGTGATGGGGAAGAAAGCAAGCAAGAAACTCGCCCAGATCCTAAAGGAGGAGGGTCTTCTTAGGCTCGCTGCCGTGAACGTCTCGATCCTCCCTTCCGGGATCGCGTCCTGGTACAAGGCGAACGAGGACTTCATCGACGAGCACGGGAGCCTCGTCAACTTCTCCGCGAAGAAGAGTTCCTGGTCGTCTCGGTACTTCGAAGCCCAGGGCTGGTCTGACACGGTCTACAAGGTGCCCGTCATCAACTTCGAGGTCAACAGCCCACGCGGCTCGGCGGGATCCTTCGAGATCACCTGGTACCCAGAAGACCTCAAGACCAAGAAGAAACCATTTCACGTGGCCGAGTCCGAGAAGCTGCGGCTGCACCAGTTCGACGACGTCACCGAAGCTCAGATCGTGAAAGCTCTCAACGCAGGAATCAAGAAGGCTGAGGCGATCCTCGCGAGGGCCGGTGACAAGATCTCGATCCAGCCTAAGTATCGCGTCATCGACGAGTACCGCTACAAGGAGGAGAACCAGTACTGGATCTTCAACGGCGTCAAGAAGGTCGGCGAGGTCTGGAAGGGGATGGACGGCTGGTGGCATACCAACAACTACCGGGCCGGTGAGGGCTACCGATTCCGGAAGCGCAAGGACGCAGTCTCCTCCTTCATCGACACCGCCTTGGCCTCGACCCTCGGAAAGCCCGCCCCCGCCTGGGAGTAGTGGCTCGGGGTACTGTGGTATATGCCTATCTACGAGTTTCAGTGTTTTTCTTGCGGCCTTCGGTTTGACAAGCTCTTTCGTAGGATCTCGGACGAGAAAGAGATCCCATGCAAAGCCTGTGGCGAGCCTGCTAAGAAGCAGGTGACGGCAGCCTCGTTCAAGTTCGCCCACAAACAGGGCGTTAACGGGGCGCTTCCGCCAAACACCGGGACGAGCGATGACTGGAACTTCGACAAGGCAATAGGTAGGGATGCCGAGCAGAAGTGGAAGTCTATCGAAAGGCGGGACTCAGGCAAAGAGTCTGTTATTCGAGACGAGCGCCGAGCTGGGCGAGTGGTCTCGAGAAACCATCTCGCACCAAAGTTGGATGGCTCCGGGGAGTACCGGGTGATCTCCGAGGGGGAGCGGGTCAAGGCTAATCAGAACCGTGAAACCGCGTTCACTGTTTCCCAAGCGGTAAAGAAAAAGGCGCAGAAGAAAGAGTGATATGGCAGGCAAACACCTATACATAATGCAGGCACACGGGACAGGGAACATCAAAGTCGGCAGATCTGACAACCCCAAGCGCCGTCTCAAGCAGCTTCAAACCGGGTGCCCCGAAAGCCTCCGCCTCATATTGGTTCTCGAGAACCAAGGCCATCAGGAGAGATATTACCACGCAACCCTGTTTGGTAGGAAAGTCAGATCTAACGGCACCGGGGAGTGGTTCGAGGAGGGCGCTTTAGCGGAACTCCCCGTAGAGATTTATGAGTTGCTTCCAATTTGGCCGGAGTCCGATTGGTGGTGTACTTGAGCTTACCTGGAAGGTAAGGCGTAGCCTCGGAGGATCTTTTGGCACTCGATACGAAGTACAGACCACTCAACTACGAAGACGTCCTCGGTCAGGACGCTTCCGTCAGCGTTCTCCGACAGTTCATCAAAGAAGGGCGGGGGTTCCACCAATCTTATGTGTTCTGCGGCCAACACGGCTCCGGGAAGACGACCCTCGGCAGGATTCTTGCAAGGGCTCTTTTGTGCTCGAGCCCCGTAGACGGAGCCCCGTGCAATGAGTGTCACTCCTGCAAGGTGTTTCTGAACGGGGGTACTCACGAGTCATTCGAGGAACTCGACGCCGCAACCAAGTCCGGCAAGAATGACCTCGCCCGGATTGTCGAAAACGTGACATACTCGACGTTTTCCGGCAAGCGCCGGATCTACCTATTCGATGAGTCCCACAGGCTTTCGAAGCAGGCTCTTGATGCGCTATTGAAGCCTATGGAGGACAATGTCGAGGGGTCTGAGGACAAGAAGCTCGTGTGCATATTCTGCACGACCGAGCCGGAGAAGATGCGGAGCACGATCTTCTCCCGTTGCGCCCCGGCGTTCGTGATTCGGGCGGTTTCCCCGGAAGGGATTGCTGGCCGTCTTGCCTGGGTTTGCGAAAAGGAGGGGGTTGAGTGTGACGAGGACGCCCTCGTCACAATCGCGGAAGTATCTGAGTGCCATATCCGCGACGCTCTCAAGACGGTGGAGGGCGTTTCGATGTTGGGGGCGGTCACTCGTGAGAACGTATTCCGCTACCTTCAGCTTGGGGCCAACGACAAAGTCCTCGGGCTTCTCGAGAGTTTGGGCAGGGATCTGAAGTCCGCTATTGAGATTTCGAACGCGCTTGCGGTTGAGGTGAGCCCGTCTTCGGCGTACGAGCGGATTTCCGAAGCAGCCCTTTGTGCGTACCAGTACCACTTGGGGATCACGAAGATTCCGTCTCAGTGGAGCAAGGAGAGAATCACAGCCCTTTCCGAGAGGGGGCACACCCTTTTGTCGGTTGCTTCAAGATTTTCAGCCCCCCCGCACAGGCCGAGCAAGGGAACCCTTTCCCTTGATGTTGGGGCGATCCATCTTCTCCTTACCGGGAAAAACCTCGCCCTAAACCCCCAGAGGATGACTTTGGAGGTAACTACGACCCCTCGGGTTGAAACTAAAGCTTCTAAACCAAAACCAACGGGTACTATTAATCCCGTAGCGGTTGAAAAACCCGCAGGGTCGGAGGCTTCGAATGGTTTTCTCAACGGAGGGGGGGTTTGGGTCGACCCCCGCGCAATCTCGGGGGTTTCCGAAACGACCTCCAACAGTGGGGATTCGGATCACCTATCCCCCGAGATCTTCCAGTCTCTTTTCCGCCACCATTTGAAAGGGTTGATGCGTGGCAAAAAGGGATCAACGAGATGAGCTTACTTGGGTCGTAGTAGAACTCTCGAGTCTTGGGGAAAGGACCGCCCTCGCGGGGGAACTTGAACCCTTTTTGAGAGGTTGGTTTCCCGACCAGGAAATCTTCCTACCCTATCTGAACCTTGTGCTGGACGGGAGGCCTATCCATTTCAAGGTTATGGAGGGGTATTGCTTTGTGTCTTCAGGGTTGAGCCCTGAAGAATACTTGTATGCCGCACGGGAGAGCCCCTATCTTTGGCAAGTTTTGCACTCAAAAGGTCGAAACCTTGCATTGCACACGGTCCCCGACGAGACCGTCAAAGAGTTGTCGCACAAACTATCCTTGATGGTGGCTTCGGATATCGGTGAGGGGATGCGCGTTCGGATTACGCGGGGCGCGTGCGAGAACCTTATAGGGGAAGTCCTTTCGGTAGATCAGGAAAAAGGGGTCGCACAGGTTCTGATTGAGACCCGGACATTGAAGACGATCCGTGGAATTCCCTGCTACGCCCTATTGCCCGAAGGAGAGCTCGATGTCTAACTACTGGGGGGGCCATGTTCTGATCGACCCCAAAGACATGGAGAATATGTTTACATACTCCGATGTCGAAATGCCTTCGGTCTCGGAAGAGCTTCCGAGCGACAGCCTCAAAGACTTGTCCCGCTTGAACGACCTCCTTGAGTACATTCCCGCCCGAGAGGCGGATTTTCTGGAGTTGTTTTTTATCCGCCAGGTCCGCCAAACTTCGATTGCTGAGTTGTTCAACGTCAGTCAGCCTACCGTTTGCTACCGACTTTCGCGCGGGATCGCGCGGGTCAAGTTTTTGCTAACCCTCCCCCAGATGACCCTTGGGGAGTTGGAGGCTGAGCTGCGTGGAGTGTTCACTTGCGAGACTGACATCCTCCTGATGCTGCACATGGCGAGAACTACCTGCCAAAGCGAGACGGCTCGCGAGTTGGGGGTGACTCAAGGCTTTGTTCGCTACAGGTTCCTTCGTTCGATCGACCGGCTAAAGACTATGCGGGGGACCGAACCCCTTGTAGACTGGTTTGAGAAAGTCGCTGCCTCCCCGAATATCCTTTACGACAATTGTAGGTTCAGCTGGAGAGAGGACACTATCTACTCACTCTTCTGAGTACGTTTGTTAGGCTATCCCCCGCGATTGGGTAGGTGGTGGATATGCCCAAAAAACCAGAAGTTCGTTTGGCAATGGCTAAGAAGCTCTCTTCTCAGTGGTTGCGAAAAAACGCGAGTCCTGAGTACCAGCTGACGGTTTATGCGGGGTACGACCGGATTAGGAACCTTCCGACGCTATTGAGGTCTTTTCGAGACCACAAGGTTCGTTTGGGTTCGGCCAATCCGGTCTCAGACCTCGGAATCAAAATCTACCCCGACAAGGTCGTGCTCCGGTCGGCAAACGAAAAAGGTCTCCGGGATCTCGACTTCTGGCTTACTGAGCGCGGTTGCGAAACATCGGGGTCTTGGTGATGGCCGGTACTCTGGCTCAAAGTGAGTTCACGTACCGGTCGGGATCTCCCCCTGACCTGTACCAATTCACTATCGTTTCGAACCAGGTCGGGGCAATCCTGGTTCGGGACATTCAAGACCCCTACGGTCTGGTGGTCAGCCCGTACACCCAAATTCCTCAGCAAGTAACTGAGGATATCTCTCTCGCTATGGCGCAGGTGGAGGATCTCTTGGCACTAACAAGCGCGGTTAACGGGAACCTCACTTTCGCGACAGAAACCGAAAAGACGGTGACTTTCGTCTCACCTTTTGCGAGCACGAACTATAGAGTCCAGGTGACCAGCGATGTGTTTGCACCTTTTCGTGTTGTCAGCAAGACCGTCAACGGGTTCACCATTCAGGCGGGTGCTGCTATAACCGGGACCGTAGGCTACGACGTTCTGGTATGACCCGGTATTCCCCCTATACTTCAGACCCCCCGTAAATAGGAGCTGAACATGATCCTCCCTTCGGAAAAGGCAGCGGCCTCCAGAACCGCCGCCAAGAAAACTGGTTCGCAGTACAACCTCCAAGCAAAAGGGGGCGGCTACATCCTTTTCGGGTACGACCGTGCTTTGGGGCGGTGGTTCGACGTCTACCTGCGCGGTGAGGACAACCCCGTCATCGAAGAATCGCGCCTGAAGCAGCACGAGCTCGGAGCCCTTTTGAGGCAGCACGGAAAGCCGGGGCGCGATCTTCGCACTGCGATTCAGGCGATCATGCTCGACGCCGAGCCCTCCCAGTACGGGCTACGGGATCGCGCCGGCAGCTCCCGTAGGGCTCGCTTCTCCGAGGGGGAGAAGGGCCGTGCTGAGTTCAAGAAGTGGGTGAAGAAGCAGCCCGAGAGCTTCCAGGAAGAGTGGGAAGAGCAGACCGAGCTCCATGAGGGTGAGTTCGAAGAGGCGATGATGCTCAAGACCTCCCCCGCTGAAGACGCCCTCCCCGTGGAACTGGCTTGCGGTGAGAAATACGCTTCGAAGACTGCCGCTTCGGGCTTGTACGGCTACACCAAGAAGACCCAGAATGATGTCCAGGTTTCGGTCAACCGGGCTCAAAAGCATGCTCTGAAGGTGGCCCGTGAGATTTACCGGAAGGATCCCCGGACGGTTGACTTTTTGAGGGCTCACTCGAAGCGTGCGGGAAGCAAGATCTCGAAGCTCTTGCTTACAGCCATGAAGAACATCGGTCCGAAAGTCGCATCTTCTGAGTCCGTTTACCGTGAGGGTCTGGTTGCTGGCCTCGAGGGTCAGCCCCGCAACCCTTACCGAAACCCTTCGCAGAAGAGGCAGTGGGAGGCCGGATTTACCGACGGTCGGGAAAACCGCACTGCCTCTCAGAACGGGAAGGTGGCGGGGGGCCTCTACGGCTACCCGGCTAAGACTGTCCGCCTCGCCCTGTCCGCCTGCTCGGATGTTCGTGCTCGCATCGGTGAGATCGCCTACGGTCTCCACAGCCGCCGCGCCACCAAGTATGCCAGGATCACGGGCTTCCTCAAGGAGCACGGGAAGACGGCGAAGTGCGCGTATTCCCGGATTCTTCTCGACTGCTACCCTGACATGCACACCGCTTCCAGCAAAAAGGCGGGGGCAGCGGCTGGGATCATTCTCCCCGTTGAGCACAAGAACCGCCGTTCCTGACAGGGAGGCGAGAAGCGGTCGCTTCCACACTCCCACCCCCACCCCGAAGACATTGACGAATGGAATCCCGCAATCGAAGGCCGAGAAGAGGGGAAAGATGAGAAGTAGGAAAGCCCGCCGCTCCGACATCGACGTCTACCGTGTCGAGCAGCAGAAAACTCTTCCCAAGGGTAGCCGTGAGCGTCTGGTTCTTTTTGCGAGACTTCTCGAACAGGTTTAGGAGGCAAGATGTCTTACGATGATTTTTGGGAGAAGCTGGCGCAAGCTCACTCCGACTCGACGGTAGTTAACGCTATCGACCAGCATCTTTCAGGGCGGGCGTTCGGAGAAGACTTCGAGAAGATGCGCGGCCTCACCGACAAGGAGCGCCGCAAGACGGCCCTTGAGCTTCCCGTAGAAGCCGGCACCCCCGTTACCTTCAGAGGTTCTTTGGGAGCCGTCCTGAGCTACGCAGACGCTCCTGGGAGGGGTTCTGAGGGTGTAGTTGTCGCGGTGAAGTCTGCGAACGGTGAGATCACCGACTACAGGGGCCGGGTTTTCGTGCAGTGGTCTGACGGAAAGCTTCGTTCGGTCGACCCTCAGCATCTCGCCCTCCGGAAAGCGGCTAAGAATGCCTCCCGCCGCCGTATGACTCCCGCAGAGTTGGCTGAGGCGAAGGAACTCCGATATCGGATCCGAAACCGTGGCCGTATGCCGAGGATTGACCCTGATGAGTACCCTCCGATTCCGGGTATGGAGGGTCCGTTCCGTTTTCGCGACGGGCATGTTCTTTACTACGACCCCGGGGAAGGGGAGTATTACGACCGCAAGACGGATATGTATCTCTACGGTCGCGGCCCCGGCTCGCGTTCTGGGGACGCTCGTCTCGCCCAGAAGAGCGAAGACGATCCCTGCTGGGAAGACTACGAAATGGTCGGCACGAAAAAGAACGAAAAGGGCAAGAACGTCCCGAATTGTGTTCCTGAGAAAAAGGCATTTCGTCTCCGGGCCGCCAGCCTCGGGGATCTCACCTCTTTCCTGAAGGTTGCTGAGGGAACGCTCATCCACAAGAGCACCAAAGACCTTTGGTCCTTCACCAAGGATGCCGACGGCAACTTTTTGGTCTCCCGCTTGTTCGACAACAATGGCGAACCTCTCAAGATATGAGGTCAAAGATAAAACTAAGGGAAGAAGCATGAGCAAGGGCAGATTTGCAAGAATCCTCCGCGAAGAGGGCCTCTTGCCCAAGACCGCTACCCAGTGGGACTATGACCTTGACAATCGCTACAGGGAGTATCCCGACGGCATCTGGGCGACCTATGTCAGCACCTTGGACGGGTGGGATTGGGGAGTCTATCGCCAGCCTGACCTGGATACTGCTCTCGCAGAGGGCCTCGCCAGCAGCGAGAGGGAGGCTCGTAGGGAGTGCGACCGGGCCGCTCGCAGGCTGTCATCTTCCAAGAGGGCGGGCATCTACGGTGCGGTTCGCCTCGAAGACGAGGTCGACTTCGGTCGACCCCTTCGCTTTGAAGGCTTCGAGTACAACTCGGCCCACTACAGGGTTGATCGAAAAGACGGTATCTACCTGGAGCTCTACTCTGACGAGGGGGGTCCCACCCTCTACGGGAACGTGCGGTACAACGCATACGAGGGGGGCGACCTCAGCATGCGGGAGGTCGCCGAAGAGATCCGCGAAGACCTCGAAGACGGCAAGATGCCCGACATGTTCAAACGCCAGCGCTGGAGCAGATGACGGGCGCGTTCTCCCAAAAGGACTTGAGCTCCGGTCTTGAAAAGCTCAACGACAACCTGTGATGTTCTTTGCGGGTACTCTTTTCCTGGAGGCTACCCATGGCTAAAGGAAAGACCAAAAGAATCGCGAACCTTGACCGCAAGTTCGGGGCCAGAGCAGAGTACCTGTTCCTGAAGGTTCAGTCAGACTTCTCTTCGAGTGCGGAGGAGTACCTTCTTCTCACGGATTCGGAATTCGTAGAAGCCGCACATAGGGCCGACACGAACCCGGAGGACTGCGAGGGTCTTCGCAGGGGAATTCTCACGGTCCGGGACAACTCCGAGCGCAGGTTCGGTTCTTCTACCAGCTACTTCGCTACCCTGGTGCAGAACGAGCTCGGGGAAGATTGCCCGCTCCTTCTCACCGCGTTTGAACTCGAGAGAATTCGCCAGAGGGTCGACGAGAACTCTGAGGATATTGAGGCCAACAAGACAGGGTGGTTGGCCGACCTCTTCGATTGACCCCGGTACGGTAGACAGTTTATGCGGGATCTCTGGGTAGGAGAACCTATGCGTCCAAATGCGAAAAGGGTCGCTTCCCGTTGGGCCCAGACCCAAAAGGTAGCGTCCCGAAACAAAACTGCGGGTGAGGTTCGGTTCGTTAAGGACCGTTCTGGAGACGCGGGGTCTTGGGGCTGGGGCGCTCCCGGGCCGAGCGAGCGTCAGATCCTTCCCGATTTTGTGTTCCAGGCCCGGTACTTGAAGCCGCTCGCGAAGTCGATGCGTTCGTCTTTGATGGCTCTGGGCCACGTGATTTCTTCGTACAACACGTTCGCCAGGATCAAGTCGAGGAACATTTCTCCTGACGGCAATCTCGGGGGGCGTGGGTATATTCAGAAGATCCCCGAAATGCGCCGTCAGCTGATGAACTGTGTTGAGGCGCTTTCCGCCTATACGGATACAGTGTACGACGAGATGTCCGCCCCTCACTGGAGCCCTGACGAAGATACTTTGGACCCCCGCGACCGGGAAGAAGTCCGCGAGATCGTCGAGGAAGCCGAAGAGATCCGCGAGGATCCCGAAAGCTGGGCGGAAGAGAACGAAGAAGAAGTGCAAGGGAAAACCGCGTCGGCGGCGAGTCTTCCCGCGCACCTTCAGGTACTCGAGGACACAATCTCGGACTTGTCTTCTTCGCGTACCGCAGAAGACTTCATCCGGCACTCTGCGAACATCCTTACTGCAAGCCAGTATGTTCGCAGGGGTGCGCGGGTGGCTACGAAACTCGGGAGCCCCGATGAGTGACAAAACCTCCAAGATCGACATCCTCGGTGAGAGCCATATCCCCTCGGACCTCCTTACCCCAACGCTTGGTTCAAACTACGGGATGGACGGCTATGAGGATATGGAGTACGGGCGCGGGGTTATCGAGGGTGTTCTTGACCCTGATTTGACCCCGGCCCCGGCTCTTCCGACAGGGTTGTCGCGGGGTGCGAGTGCCGAGATGGACCTTGCGCCTCTTTTCGAAGAGTCCGTTACTGATCTGTCTTGGCTGGACGGCGCTCAGTTCGAAGACCCCGGAAGACTCCCGGAAACACCTCAGAGTGTACCGGAGCTTGAGGATGCTTGGGGTAAGGGCACCGACGGGATTCAGGTGTTCGCACAAGACCTTGAGCGGGTGCGGTACGAGTCTTCTCTGGAAGAAGCCCCTGCAAAGAAGTCTGCATCCGCACGGCAGCTCAAAAAGGTCGCCACTCATGCGATGCGCCGATCTGTTCGAGGGCACGCTATCGAAACCGTAGTCAAAGAGGCTATGGAGTCGGTGGGCGAAAGTATGTCGAGCCTCGCACCGATCATGAGGCGCGTACAGGGCGAGCACGGGCTTCACGGAAAAGTCTACGTTCGGGCTTCGGCATACCCTGGGTGGGGGACGGGAAAGTGGGCTCCCGAGGTCAAAAAGCACGCCTCAAAGGCGCGGTACATTGTGGTCTCCCCGGAAGATCTTCAGAACTCGGTTTGGATCAAAGAGGGGCGTTGTCAGTACACCTCCAAGATTGCGGTGACTTCTGTTCCTTGGGATGAGGCTTGGGAGCACTACGCCCCTCGTCTCCGGTCTGCAGGAATCCCCGTTGAGAGGACAGGGTCCCCGGACCGCGACCTCCAAGCCGCGTTTTTGGCGAAGCCCGTCGCGGTTTCTCCCGATACGGAAAGCCGCCCGGTACATGTCACTCCAGACCAGCGTGTGAGCCTCCAGGAAGCCCGTCAGGCGTTTGATTCGTACAAGCCTACCCGTAAGGTATACGACCCTTCTCAAGCTCGTGAGAAGGCTCTCAACGCCGCCGCCGAGCGAACCGTTCTGCGGATGGTGAGGGGGGGTTTGCTCCCGGACTCCGAAGCAAAAACCCTCCTTGCTTCTGGGGCTACTCCGGAAGAGATTGTGAAAAGTGCCGCGATGATAGCTTCGCGGGTCAAGTCCGGGGTTTACCTTGGACAAGGTGGAACCCTCGAAGCCACCCAAGCACTTCGAGTAGCCCGAAGCACCCGTCGCCGGAATGAGTCTATTGCCCAGATTGAGCGCGTAGCCAAGTTCGGTAAGGAAGAAGCCCGACGTTTTGTAGCTTCTCTCCGAAAGAAGTCTCTCCTTACGGAAGCCCAGGCCTCAGACCTTCTGGGTGCGGAGCTGAGCCCTCGCGAGGTCGCTAAGAACGCAACGTATTTGGCGTACACCCCGAAAAAGTCTGACTACCGAGGTCAAAACAAAGCTCAGGACGCTTCTCTGAGGGTTTGGGAGAGCTCAGTTGCCCGAAAGGCCGCAGAAGTCGCAGATTCTCAGGAAACTCTCGACCATGCTGCGGAAAAGCGGAAGTTCTCCACCACTTTCGCGGGGCGTGATGACGCCCGCATAACTAAGTTGGCGGCCAAAATCTCCAACGAGGTCGAAAGGGGGGTGCGTGGCAAAGTCCTTAGGAAGTATATCGCTAAGGTAGTACCCGTCGTGGATGCCCCGAAGGTTCTTCGTAAGTTGCCCGGTATCGGGAAGGCTCTTGAGGAGTCGGCCCCAAGCACCAAGAGCTACGACCAGACTCAGTACACGAGGCTTGCTTCCGAGCGTAGGGCTAAGACGGTGTTGGCGGGTCAGGTTCGCGCCGCGTCCGCCTGGCTTCGCCGGACTATTAGTGAGGGTTGGGCAGGACCCGACCTCGACTCTTTGGTGGATAAGCGGTTCTCTGATGCGGTGCAAAAGGCTTCGTCCGAAAACTTCTCCCAAATCCGAGAGGCGCACGAGGGTCTTTCGGGGTTTGTTTATGTGGACGCCGAAGCTTACGCTTCGGAAGCCGGGAGCGCGGGGTGTGTGAAGGCGGCTTCTAAGCACCGGACGAATCAAATCCCGAGCGTTCGGGCGATGAGTCGTTGTGCTACCTGCACGCTCGCCAGAAGTTTGGAGGACGGAACTCGGAAGTGCGGCGCATACGGCAAGCTTCTTGCCTCGGCAGAAGATTTTGAGGGGGTTGACTTCTCCGGAATTCGGGAAGCGAACATCCAGGCCGCTGGCATGACTGATGCCGAAACAACCGCAAGTTTTTTCGCCCCGACCTACAACCCCGGCGAGTTCGGGCTTCGAAACTCGAATCTTGAGGGGGTCGAGCTTCAAGACCTTCCTGAGAACGAGAAAATCGCCGTTCTTTTTGATGGTTGGCGGATCGAATGATAACTTCCCGAATTCGGGTTGCGCGGCGGAAGCTCGCCAACGACCAGCACAAGGCGCAGATCGCCCTGATGAAGTTCCTGTCCGACGTGACTCGGAGGGAGCGGGTCGGAGATCATGTCTACGTCGTCGGCGGCGCGGTACGAAACTTCTTGATTGATCGCCCCATCAAAGACATTGATGTGGTGATTGACACGGTAGGTCTCGGCGAGAGGTTCAGGAAGCCCCGTGACTCGGAGTGGTTCGCCCAGACTCTACAAAGGGTGATCCCTGCGAAGACTGATTTTACGACCAATCAATACGGCGTCGCTATCCTGACGGTGAAACAAGATTGGATCGTAGATGGGCACAACCTCAAAGGGGAGGTCATCGAGATCGCCAACGCTCGCAAGGAGTCCTACGGTGGCGGGGCGGGCAAGGGGTACAAGCCCGACCAGGTTGTCCCGGCGACCATCGAAGAGGATCTGCTCCGACGCGAGTTCACCTTCAACACCCTGCTCTGGCGGCTCCAGGACGTGGCCTCGGGACCGGAGAAAGCAGAGGTCGTGGACCTGACCGGGTGCGGTCTCCGAGACCTGAACAACATGACCATGCGCTGCCCGCGCGATCCAGACATCGTTTTCGCTGACGATCCGACCCGGATGCTCCGGGCAATCAAGTTTGCGACTAAGTACGGGTTCAAAATCCCCGCCGACCTCGCGGCGAGCATTCGAAAAAACGCCCCGAAGATGAAGAAAGCCCCTTGGGAGGCGATCTCGTCAATCTTCATCAACAACGTGTTGAACGAACCGACCGCGGCGAAGGCCCTGCGGCAGATGAAGTCTCTTGGCTTGCTCGACGTGGTTGCTGAGATGGTCCAGGAGCAGAGGCCCTTTGCGACGTACCTGAGCAAGCAACTCAGCAACCGGAACGTGTCTCTGCTGCTGGACTTGCTCGAACTCGGGGTCACGAGCCCAAGCCCCTTGAAGTTTCTGACCCAAGCTCAACAGGCGCGACTTCGTGAGATCACTGTTTCGATGGACAGCGGTGATGCAGACGCCTTCGCGGCGTACCTCGCCAAGCCTCCCGTCGACAACCGCTCCCTGATTGTCGACTTCAACCTGCAAGGCCCCGAACGGGCGTTGCCGATTGAGTACGCTCGGAAGGTTTTGCTGGAGAACCCTGACCTAATGGGGAACCGCGCAGCACTTGACCAAGCAATTCGTGGGTTGATGCAGCCGAAGAACGCACAACGACAAGCTTCCGGTGGCGGGCCCGTGTACAAACAAGCCAAGACATATACGCGCATCGCGATGTACGACTTCGATGGCACCTTGTTCAAGTCTTGGGAGCAGACCCCTACTTGGTGGGAGGGTTCCGCTCTCGATGATCGCCCGTACTCTTTCTTCGTAAAGCCTGAGTCTCTCGATGAGCCTTGCGTTCCGGAGAGGCCTTCGAACGACTACTGGATCAACAAGGTTGTTCGGGAAGCTCAAGAAGATTCCCGAGACAGAGCTTGTTTGGTCGTAGTGGTGACTGGAAGAGTCAAAACTCACAAGAGGAGAGTTTTGGAGTTGCTTCAGTCCAAGGGAATCGTCCCAGACTACAGCTACTTCAACCCCGGTATGGCTGCCGCCAAGTTCAAGGTGGCGGTTTTGAAGAACCTTGTGGTAGGCTTCAACACTATTCGCAAGGTCGATATCTGGGAGAATGAGAACCAGACGATCTACCAAACGGCTCTCGAGTCGACCGCGAAAAAACTGGGCCGTGACATTGAAGTCACCGTCCACAAGATCCACGAGGAGCCGAAGCCTCTGGTCTGCGGCCCCGAGGACTTCGGCCTCCCCTCCCGGGTAGCTCGCCGTTGGGCGAGCCTTCGTTCGGCAAAGCCCAAAAAGTATGAGAATATCGACTTCAAACCCCCCGCAGGAGTCGCAGCAGAGGCCGAAAAGGGTCTCAAGTACCGTCGCGAGTCGGGAAAGGGGGGCCTGTCTTCCCAGGAAGCCGGGAAAGCTGGGATTGGCTCGGGTGTTCAAAGAGCTGTGAACCTCAAGAACCGGAACAACATCGCCCCTGACACGATTCAGCAGATGTTGAACTTCTTTTCCCGGCACCAGAAGAACAAAGCCATCTCACCCGAGCACCGGGGATCCCCTGAAAACGACGCGGGCTACGTCGCCTGGCTATTGTGGGGCGGCGACGCGGGGCTTGCTTGGGCGAAAAAGGTCGAAGGTCAGATGGAAGCCGCCGAGGAGAAGTTGGCGCAGAAGACGGCATACCGCTCCGATGCCCTGGACAGCGGTGGCATCAAGGTGCTTCCTCAAGGGAGGTGGGAAATCGTCTCTTGGTCGGAACTCTCTGACTACGTGAGGGGTTCGGTGTGGGAGATCTACGATGTGTCCTACGGGTCAATCGGCAAGCATGTGCCGAACAAGGCGGTCTTCGGAAAGAAGTACCAGTACCTCTACTTGATCGACGTTGATGACGACATTTTTCCCGACGCCTTCATCGCCCACAAGATTACCCACGCGGGAATCAAGATCGCGCTCGGAGGCACGGACGGAACTCGCAAAGCCAAGAAGGCGATGATCCAGAAGATGAGGGAGTTGATTCTCCAGCCTGGGTGGTATGCCGAAGCCAGTCACAAGGTCTCGGCTATTCTGGAGTCGGCGGGCGCACGTCCGATTGACGACGAAGAGGTCGTTCGCAAGACCCTCAAGGGCAAGGAAATCGAGTGGTTGGGGGATGGCAAGTACATCCGCCAGCTGGGTTCTTCCAGCATCTCGGCAGCGAAGTCTCTCTACGGTAGCCCGAAGGTGTGATTATGCGGATTGCCTCCGAGAACGAGCCCACCAACCCCGGTCTGTGGGAGAAGGTGCAAGACCTCGCCAAAGGTGAGAAAGCCTCCATCACCGTCAAAGGCAAGACGGTCAACGGCCCCAACGATGGCAAGGGTTTCACCGTGTTTCCGTCAGCCTACGCCAATGGCTGGTCCAGCAAGGTCTACAAGGACCTGGGCGGCGGTTGGAAGAAGAAGGCAGGCTGGTGGAAGTCCGAGTCAGGTATAACCGGAGACGGCCCTGCGGACGCGATGCAGGAAGCAGTTGATACCATTCGGTCTATGTACCTGGACCACCCCGAGATCGACCGGGAACCCACCCTTTCAGAATTGTGGGACACCCTCGGGTTCGTCACTGGGCCGGGGGTAGAATCTGGTGAGATCCGAGTCAAGATGGCTGCCGAAACCGGGGACGGTTCGGAGCACGTGGGGGTATTCGCTCCTCTACCCTCCGAAATTGCTTCACAGTTCCCCACGAAGGAAGAGGACTCTTCGCGGCCTCACGTCACGCTTTGCTACATTGGCCCCGTTCCTGACAAGCAGGATCAAGAAGCTCTGGTAGAAGCTGTCAGCGACCTCTACGCTGAGGTCGTAGGTCCGATCAAGGCCCGTCTCTCCGGGGTGGATTACTTTCGCTCTGCTACCGGGAGTGTGGCTTACACGAAGGTCGTGTTCTCCAAGGATATGGGCTCTCTGAAGGACCGCTTGAAGTCCCTTCTGGAAGACCGGGGTGTCGAGGTTCACGACCAGCACCCGTTGGCCTTCAACCCCCACGTCACCCTCGCCTACTATGACGACCCCCACGCTGTCTGGGACGGCCCTGTCCCGAAGGGGTCGTGGACGTTCAAGGAAGTCGAGGTGTGGGGGCTCCCAGAGGTCCGCAGGCTACCTGTGGGAAGCAAGACCTACAAGGATCTCGGCGGCGGCTGGAGGAAGAAGGCTTCGGTCGGTAAGCACACCTTGCCCCCGCTCCCGTATGCCTACGATGCCCTGGAGCCCCATATTTCGGAAGAGACTCTTAGGTTTCATCATGACAAGCACCACCAGGCATATGTCGACGGTCTGAACAATGCTGAGAAATCTCTTGCAGAAGCTCGTGAATTCGGAGACTACGACGCGGTTCCCGCACTAAACCGGGTTCTTGAGTTCAACGCAGGGGGGAACTTCCTCCACACCCTTTACTGGACTTCTCTCCTACCGACAGGTTTGTACTCCCCTCCTTCGGAAGGGCTGGTCGGAGCGGTGCGGAAGGACTTCGGATCTTGGGGGAGCTTCCGTGCTCAGTTTAAGGAGTCTGCGGTCAAGGTGCGCGGCTCGGGGTGGGGGGTGTTGGTTTCAACACCCTCTGGGATGCGTATCCTGACCGTGATGAACCATGAGAACGGGGTTCTCTGGGACGGCGTGGGTCTCCTTCCTATGGACGCTTGGGAGCACGCTTACTACCTTGACTACCAGAACGACCGTGGGGCATACTTCGATGCGGTGTTCGACAACCTGATCAATTGGGCAGAAGTCGAGCAACGCCTTCTCAAGTCTCGGTCTGCGCAGAGGGTCGCCTCCCGGTATTCTACCTTGGCGGTAGCGGGGCTATCTTAGGTCGCAGGGTACGGAGGGTGTCGTGCCTATTTCTTCCCGAAGAGTAGCCCGGAAGTATTCAAAGAAAGCCTGCGTAATTGCTGTTGGGCCTTGGGGCGGCCGAAAGTGCCTATATAAGAATAGGGACCGGAACTACACCCCCCAGATCGAGATCGTACACGAGATCCGTAACGGGGTAGAGGTTTTGTACATTCACGACACCGGAACTGGTTGGCGCGAGGGCCTTAACGAGTACGGGATCGGGGTTGTCAACTCCGCCCTTCAAGTAGCTCGTGACGAGGCTGAGAAGAAGATTGTCCGTGAGACTTCTAAGAAGTCTAAGGACGGTCCCCGTATCCTAAACATCCTTGAGTGCACGGGTCTTGAGCAAGCGATCACCGAGGCCAAAGAGTTCAAAGGCGGCATCAAAGGTCATACCCTTCTTGCGGACCCGGAGAGGACCTACTCTCTTGAGATGACCACGAAGCATGAAGCCCGGATGCGGAAGCTGCCCGAGGGGAAGATTTTCGTCCGAACCAACCACGGGCTTTACTATGATGACTCAGGGTACACCGAGGGAGCTGATTACGAGTCCTCGGTAGTCCGTAGGGACCGCGCCAAGAGGTACTTGCGGGGGCTTCCCCACCCTGACGATTTGGCGCCTGAGACGATCCGCAGGCGGTCGCTGGATAAGCAAGATCCGAACAATGTGGTTCGGGACACAGAAAACATGTCTACGAGCACTCAGGTGGTCTTGAACCTCGACGACCTTGAGATGGTCTTGTACCTCTTGCCCGGGAAAGTGGATTTCCTGGGTTATCGGAACAAGATACCGGGGTCTCGCGAGGAAAAGCTCAACCTCAGGGTTCTTGAGTATGTGGACCTTGACGGGGATGGCAAGCCCGAAACCAAGCGGATTAAGTTGGAGGCTCCTAAGTGAGTTCCTCACCTGCCAGAGTTGCTGCGAAGTACAAGAACAAGCGGGAAGTTCCGAAGGCGGACGGCTCCGGAACGACTATTGTCTACGAGTACAGCGATAGGCAGGTCCAAAACAGAAACCGGGCAAAAGCAAAGCGGGTCGAAGCTCTCCGGAAGAAAATCGACAAGGTTCGCGCGGGCGTCAAAAAGGGGCTCAAGAGCGAGACTCCAAGAGAGAGGCTCACTGCTCTGGCTGTCGCTATGATCGACGAGACGTATTCCCGGGTGGGGAACGCGGGCTCAGCAAAGAACGGCCACTTTGGGATCACGACTCTGCAAAAGGAGCACGTGAAGTTTAACTCTGGGGGTGCGACTCTCAAGTACGTTGGCAAGTCCGGAGTCGAGCAAGAAAAACGCATAATCAGGAAGCCCCTGGTCGATGCTCTGAAAGCGGCTCTCAAGGGCAAGAAAAAGGGCGACCGGGTTTTCTGCGAGGGCTCTTCCTGCGTGGTCACGGCCGAAGATGTCAATCGGTTTCTGAAGGGCCACGGGATCACGGCCAAAGATCTTCGCGGCCTCCATGCAAACGAGGAAGCCAAGAAAGCTCTCGCCAAAATCCGTAAGTCAGGCCCGAAGCTCCCCTCGGACGCGAAAGAACGCGAGAAGCTTTTGAAGGCTGAGTTCAAGCAGGCCGTCGAGGAAGCTGCCTCCAAAGTGGGGAACAAGCCTTCCACTTTGCGGAGCCAGTACTTGGTCCCGGGTATCGAGGCCGAGTATTTGAAAAACGGGAAGGTTCTTGTGAAACTATCCAATCTGCGCGTAGCAACCCTCTCCGATACGGAGAGGGAAGAACGCGAGAACCGCCGGTTGATTCCGAAGTCCCCCAAGAAAAAGCCGCCCCGGCAAGACCTTCGCCGTAGGAGAGTTCAGGATTCGGAGTCTTCGGATGACCCGGACGCCAAGCAGGACAAGAAAGACAAGTCCCAGAACTACAAAGACGCCACTTCTCGGGTGGCTGGGAGATTTGTAGTTGCTGCGCGTAGGAGGATGGCTTCGCGAGTAGTCATCCGCTGGGTTTTCGCCAAAAAAGGCCCAACGGACAACCGCGTCAAAGTCCGAAACAAAGATACTGGCAAAGTAGTCTACGTCAACAAACAGACTTTGAGGGGCCCGGACTCCGCAAAATTTGAGACCTTCAAGGAAGTTGGCGGGGAGAAGGGCGGGGAGAAGGGCGAGCTCGAAGTTGCGGACGAGTTGGCGAAGGCTCTTTCCGAAGATACGAGCAACACCGAATTGGCATCTCTATTGGCTGAAAACCTCGAAGCCGTGGGTGTGTTCTCATCAGGTGTCGTTTCGGATGAGCTTTACGGTGAATTGGAGAAAGCCCTCGACAAAATCAAACGCGACAGCTTAGTGGAAGAAGCGCAAAAGGCGGTTTTGGGGGAAGATAAGTGGACAGACCCCGAATACCAGACCACCGAGAAAGACGGGGAAGAGATATCCGAAAAGGTCCGGGAGCTCCTACTCAAAAAACTGGCGCCTGACCTCCAGACTATCTCATCCAATGAAAAGAAGCGGAAAGCGGAAAGCGACGAAGCCGAGGCTCGCGAAAGGGCGGAGCAGGCTCAACGCGAGAAGGAAGAGGCCTCGAAAGCAAAGGCCGAAGCCGAGGGGGCTGCCCGGAAAGAGTTGCAGTCCAAGTTGGTGGAAACCCTCTCGGATATCGACCGTTCTATGGCGCGAGACGTGAAGGGGCTTCGTAGGGAAAACCTCGAAAACTTCGTGGAAGCCTACTCTTCGGCGGCGGATCGCGCGAAAGGGTCAGTTGCGGGCAAGCGCCTCGAAAAAGAAGTGGCAGCGGCCAAACGAACAATCGACTCTTTCAGCTCCTACTCGATTCCAGACGACCCCGCAAAAGCCAAGAAGTACCTTCAGGAATACGCTTCTGCAGTCGCTTTGTACGAACACTATGACACCGAAATCGACAACCCTTTCGATGTCTTCGAGCCCCCGAGCGATGGGGGTAAGGAGTCTCAGAAGGCGGCGGAGATTGCGGGTATTCAGGCTGCTTTGGACCGGTATGCCGATATGTCTGAGGAGGGGGTCGAGAGGCATCGGCAAAAGGTCGACTCGAAAATCCAAGAGTTGTCCGAGCCTGTCGACAACGAGACTACAGAGCAGAAAGCGGGGCGGGAGGCCGGACTAAAGGCCGCCCAAAATGTGCAGAGAGTCCTTGCCGCCAATAAAATCCTCAAAGAAGGTATGGACAGTAAGGGCGTCCCCGGAGCCGTTGTCCGGCTTTACAAGGCAGCGGATAAATCCGGCAAGTTGTCCGAGCTTCTGAGCATGGAGAATGAGTCTGCGGAGGATTCCCAGAAGTTTCTCCGGACAACGATGAGGTCGATGACCCCCAAGGATTTGAAGACGCTCCTAAGTGATGACCACCCTGCCAAAAAATGGGTTGAGATTCTTGAGGATACGAGCAACGCCCTTACGACTGAGGATATGGATCGTGTTCGAGATCGAATCTCCGATATCGTAATCTCGGAGATTCAAATCTTGGCAAAGAATGTCGCCCCTGAAACCCCCGCATCCGTCGCGGAAGTAGATTTACCCGAAATCGCCGATTATGGAGCAAGTGCGGAGTCTTCCGCGGTCTCAAAGGCTCGAAAGTTCGTTAGCGACCTTTTTAAGCCCCTCCGGAGTTTGTTCTCCGCGTCGGGTGAGGTCACGAGAAGTTCGGCCGCGAAAGTCTCCGAGGCTGCATCCGGTATCAATGAGGGGGTTGCGGAGTTCGCTACCGCTGCGAGGGAGGCTGTCTCAGAAGCGCCGGAGAAGGTTCGAAAGTCAGTCGATTCGAAGTTGAATTCTATCTCAAACTCTGCTGCGGAAATTTCGGAAGAAGTCTCTAAAACGGCGGAGGGTGTCGGGGAGGGACTCGCGGCTATCGAAAAAGCACGTCAGCAGAAGGCGAGAGGCAAAGAACTCCGAGAGCTGAAAAGACAGGCAGAAGAACTAACGGCCCAGCTTAAAGAAGCTCTCGAGAGGGCGAACGGCCTTCGTATGGAGATCGCTGCGGTTGACGGGGAGATCTCGAGAGCCCCCACTCCCACAAATCCTCAAGAAGTTTCCCAGTTTCTTGAGCAGGTCGATAGCGAGTCCTCCAGAGTGCTTGAGAGCATCTCAAAAACCGCCCGCTCTATGCGAAAAGCCCGCCTTGAGAGTGCGTGGCCAAACTACATTTACCGCTAACGGTAAAATCAAACCCCTCAACTCCCACCGTTAGGTACGCTATACAGTACCGCTACTTGGTATATGGGCTCGCCCGTACCCAAATCTACCCTCAGGAGCAGAAATGACTGTAAAACTGACTCGACGCGGTGCTCGCGAGCTCACCTCTACGCTTGATCGCATCGCCACTGTTATCCAAGAAAACCCCAACCTTCTCGGAATCCCCGACAAGGTTGCCAAGGACTACGCTTACCGTTGCGATCTGATCTCGGATGCAGTGGAGAGTACTGCTTCTTCCAACTTCCCCCTCGACAAGTCCGCTGCAGCCGACGAAGAAGGCATGAGCGTTGAGCCTACGGGCGGTTTCGACCCCAACGCGATCGGCGATGTTACCGGAGGCCCCCTCGAGATCATTGAGCCCCCCGATGAGCCTTGGATGGACTCGCACTTCACGGGCGAGGAGTTCCACCAGCTGGGCCAGCTTCAGGAGTCCGGAGCCCTTTCGTCGGAAGCTGCGGCTTCCGCCAAGTTTGCATCCCTCCTTGACGCGGCTGAAGCGCGTCTTTCCAAGATCTCGGCCATCCCCTCCCGCACCCAGCAGGGTCCAGCGGGGTTCACGAAGTTTATCCGAGAGTTGGATGAGCTTGCGAACAAGGCCGCCGAGGCCAAGGCTGCGGTTGATGCAGCCGTTCCTCAGGAGCTTCTTGACGCCAAGAAGTCGGCCGACAAGGATTACGCCGCAGCCCAGAAGCAGCTGAAGTCGCAGATTGTCGATACGTACGAAGAGACCACCAACATCCTGATCACTCGCAAGACCAAGTTGGTCGAGGTTCAGGCAAAGCTCCAGGTCCAGCGCCGTCAGGTGAAGGGTCTTCTCGGACTTGGCAAGCAGAACCAAGCTCAGCTTGATATGGTTGAGGCTATGGTGGCTGAGTACGGAGAGGGTGTCCGCGAGTTCATCTCCCGGACGGCTTCTGCTCTGAACGAGGTCCACAAGGACACTGCAATCTACATCAAGGGCTGGGAGATGGAGGAGCGCGCAGGCGCTACCCGTACCGCAGGTCTTCTGGATGCAGTCTCCAAGTTCCAGAGCTTCATCATGCGCGGCTGGAAGGCTATGGTTCGCAAGTTCCAGGGCCTCCTTGACATCGTTTCGAAGGGGTCCAAGGAGCTTGACCGCTCTGAGTCTGAGCTTATGAAGGCTCTTGACTCAAGCATGAAGTTGGCCCGTTCGGCTTCTGACAAGTCTTCTGACTTCGCGGGCTTCAACCTTCTTGGCTGATTGGGGGCATTTTGCGCCGTTTCGCTGAAAACAACGTCAACTACCAGGAGAGGGCAAAAGCCTTCTCCGTGGGCGACACTGTGACTCTGTACGGTCAGTTCTCGGACATGGCCGGAAAGGTCACGGCGGTGTGGCCCGGTATCGGTATGGCGGACGTTGAGTTCGTGAATGGCGCGAAGCGTGTTCCGGTCGAAGACCTACAGAGGTTCGACAAAAACATGGACCCTGTTCCCCCGGATACGGTGAGTACGCCGGGGGGTCAGGGATCCTATGTCGTCACGGCTTCCGCCGTTCGGGTAGCCTCCCGCTACAAAAAGGCAATTTACTGGGCGTCAAGGGACCGCCAATATCGTATGAGCCGGGGGGAGGCCTCTTCTGGCAGTCCTTGTTGCCCTCGATGTTCAGATCAGGTTCAACTAAAGCCTGCGGTATACAAACGTCGAGGGGGCGGGAGCGAGAAACTTCTCGGCTGCCCCGGATGCATGTTCCTTATCAAAGATGCCGACATCGTAAACTTCGGCCCCAACGCAGAGCTTGAGGTCGATTGATATGGCATTTCTGAAGAAAGCAAGTGCTGTCGTAGTTCACCCCCGCGTCTCAAGCCGTGGGTGGGGCGGCATTCGCAAGGTGGCCTCTTCGGGGCCTTCTCGGAATCTCAGCGATCAAGCTCGTGAGATTCTCGGGGGTTCTCTTGACCCTGACCGGTTCTTGTTCACCCACTGCACGATTGTTGCATCGGTGGACACGGACTCGGTACCTGATGTGAAACTCGGCAAGGTCAAAGTCGGGTCTACTACGGTGGACCGTCGATTCAAAGACTACCACATCAAGCCCGCCTGTAGCCAGTTCGTGAACAACAACGGTGACTCTTGGTCCCGGAATGTTCTCATGGCTTCGTACCCTACCTTTATTGGGGCGCACAACTTCCAAGAGCACGTTCAGATCGAAGAGAAGTCCAAGGGCCGAATCATCGATGCTGTTGCTCGGGACATCGGGGATTCGGTCTACATCGACATCCTGGTCGCTACTGACCGTAAGCACGGCACGCTTATCCAGGACATTCAGTCCGGTAAGATGAGTACGCTCTCGATGGGCTGCACTACTGACTTCACCATCTGCACAAAGTGCGGCCACTACGCGGTGGATGAGACTGATCTCTGCGAGCATATCCGCTACAACAAACTCAACACCTTCATGGACGATCAGGGCAAGAAGCGTGTGGTTGCAGAGTTGTGCGGCCATGTTGACTACACCGAAAACGCTGAGTCCCCTGCGGGTGTCCGGTTCATAGAGGCTTCTTGGGTTGCAGTCCCGGCTTTCCCCGGCGCGGTGATGCGAAACATCCTTAGTGCAGGGGAAACCGGCAAATCTGAGAGCGATCTCCGAAAACTTCTCGCGGGATCTGCCCCGAACTGGTCGGAATCCGCTATGCAAAAGGCGGCCAAGCTCAGTGTTCCCTCTTTCGGCTACACCCGTAAAGCCTTTGAGTTTGGCGGGGGTGAAGAGGGTGAAGAGGGTGGGGAGCAGGAGGCACCTCCAGACCCCCTCAAGAAACTTGAGGATTCGGCCTACAACGTAGTGATGGACCGGGTTCGTAATCGTCTTGAGAAAGACCTGAACCCGAAATCCCCTGTAGAGGTCAAGTCCGAGGAAGACTTGGCTGAAAAGAACTCGGACGATCCGAACGATACTGTGGTCAAAGAAGCGCGTATTCGCTACGCCTCCGCGATCAACGAAGCGGTTCGAATCTCTCGAAACCCTGAGTCTCTTGTCGAGGGTGTACGCCTTATCCACAAGAGCTTTGGAGTCAATGTTTCCCCGGTAGTCTACAAGGCGGCTCTGTACGCCGGACCGCGTGGGAAGTACGCTTCTTCCGAATCTTACGCGAGCCGGGTAAACCGGATCGCGGGTAGAAAACTGAGCCTTGCCGAACTCCGGGTTGTTGTCCGGGTCGGCACCCTGCTCTCCCAATGGGGGGGCAACAACAACCCAAACAAACTGTCACGAGTGAGGAGTTCAAAATGAACCGCAAGAGAATGACCTGGAAGAAGGCATCCGAGCACCCCGCCTACCCCGACGAGGGACCCGCCAGCCCCGCCTACGACGGCCAGACCCCGGCTGACGCTTACGACATCGGCGGCCCCTCCGAGTTTGCTGAGGATCCGCACCCCGGTCCCTACCCGAACTCCGCACACCCCGCAACCCCTGATGAGGGTCCGGCTTCCCCCGCTTACAAGGTAGCATCTCTTGAGCGTAAGGCTGCTAAGTGCATCCGCCTCGCTTCCGCGATGCTCGGAGAGGGCGCCACCGTCTCCGTCGTCGAGGACCAGGCTCTGGCTCTGATGGATCTCTCTGACCGCGCCATTCAGGCCAGCCTCTCCCGCCTCGCTGGCGAGGAGGCTTCTGAGGAGGAGGCTTCTGAGGAGGAGAAGGAGGAGGCTTCCAAGAAGGCTTTCGAATCTCGCATCTCCCGCCTCGAGCGCGTTCTTATCCGGCTTGCAGGTGAGGACGACGAGGACGAGGACGAGGACGAGGACGAGGACGAGGACGACGAGGACGACGAGGACGACGAGGAGAAGGAGGAGGCTTCCAAGAAGGCTTCCCGTCGCAACCGCCGTCGTAGCCGCAAGGCTTACATGGAGGGTATGGATGAGGAGTCCATGCTCGCCGAGATGTTGGCTGAGGAGGGTATGGATGAGGAGTCCATGCTCACCGAGATGATGGCTGAAGAGGGAATGGGCCACGACGAGTCCATGAAGCATGAGGAGGCTTCCGAAGAGGAGTCCATGCTCGCGGAGATGATGGCTGAAGAGGGTATGGATCACGGCGAGCCCATGAAGCATGAGGAGGCTTCCGAAGAGGAGTCCATGCTCGCCGAGATGATGGCTGAGGAGGGCATGGATATGTCAATCCCCGGCGCGGCTGAGGTCATGGCCCCCGATGGCATGGACCAGAACGACCCCGCCTCCTTCTACGACGAGGGCATGGAGGACGCTGAGATGTCCATCGAAATGATGGACGAGTCCATGGAAGATCCCATGGGCATGGTCGACATGGAGATGATGGATGACGACGAGAAGATGGTTCTCGCCTCCATCTACGGCGAGGACTCCAAGAAGGCCTCCGCTCCCAAGGTTCGCCCCCAGCCCAAGAAGGCAAGCAAGGGCGCGACCCGTCTCGGCGGTGTGACCAAGGAAGCCTCCGCCGTCAACGACCTGAGCAGTCTCTGGGAGTCGGCCCCCGACGTGAGCAAGCACTTCTGAGTTGAAGATCAGTCGGTTCTTCTAAGCCCCCTACTCTTAAAGAGTAGGGGGCTTTTGTGTTTAACAGGTCTCTTTTTCGCCCCGTTTCAGAAATTATTGCTTTTCGTTCCCGTTGCGGGCCTTCTTTTACAATAGCTGGCTAATACGAGCCCTTATTGGTAGGCGGATAACCTGCCTGGCTGGAGAAATTCAGCCCCTCAAAAAATCAACCGCCCCTGTAAAACAGGGGACACAGCCTTGGAGAATATCATGGCTTTGTCTGGACAGGCGAGTGGTGGATGGCTTGAGTCCTCGAGTGCCCTTCGAATTCTGCACGTTGGCGTGCGGAATACGGTCGGGATCCTCACGGATGATGCCTTCACTCAGAGCAACGGCCCCGTCGTTACCTACACCGCGACCATCGCGAACACCTCCGCAGGATACAACTCCAGCGTTCTCGGTGTTCTGAGCGGCTCCGTCGCATTCGCACGCCCCGATCAGGGCGACAACTACATCGGCGGCCCTGTGGCTCCCGTTGGTACCTCGGGCGTCCGCCCCCTCGGCGTGTTTATCAACACTGCTGCGGGCAACGACTTCGAGAACCAGCCTGCTGTCGCTTCTGGGAAGGGTCCGTACGTTTCCGCACAGGGAACTTATGGCAACCAGCTGTACGAAACGGACAACCTGAACGGCGGCGCGGCCCTCACCTACGCTGCTGGTGACCGTTTGTTCGCTTCGCAGAACGGCTACCTCACCAACGCTGGTGACAACGACAACGTGTACGAGCAGGCAGATGCCGCGGTCATTGCGCTCGACCCCGCCTTGGCCTCCACCGCCTACACCCTTGTCGGCGTGCTGAAGATGCCCGCAGACTCCACCCAGCCTGAGATCGTTTACGATCAGCGCATCTGATAGGAGAAACAAATGTCTGTTTCCAACAGTGTAAAGGCCAAGCTGATCTCGGACTACATCGGTTCTGCCGCTGGCCGTGCAAAGCTTGCCGCTTCCATGACGCAGCCCCTTCGTCTCCGCCGTGACTACATGGCGGTGGGCCGCAAGACCTTCCTGGTCGAGCAGCTTCCCGATGGTGCCCTTCCGATCTACGACAAGGATCCGGACGTGACCGCATACGTGGTTGGTGAAGAGGGTGAGAACATTCTCGCCATCACCAAGCCCCGCCGCGTGATCTTCCCCCTGTTCGAGATTGCCTCGAACCCTGAGATCCCCCTGACCCAGATCAAGGAGCGCCGTTTCGATCTCATCGAGCGTGCCCAGGACCTGGCTCGGGCACAGATTCAGGCTGCTGAGGACGAGCGTGTCTTCGCGACCCTCGACGCCGTGGCGACCGACGGCTTCGACAGCATTGCCGGTGGTGAGAACCCCGACACCGCAGTCATCGCCCCGATCTCCGGTGCCGTGCTCGCTGACGCCTACTCCCTGATCGAGCGTCACGACCTTCGGGTTGCACGTGTGTTCATGAACGCACGTGACTACGCCGACCTTCGGAAGTTTGGCCGCGACATCCTCGACATCGAGACCCAGCGCGACCTGCTGAAGACCGGTCTGATGGGCACCCTCTGGGGCGCACAGATCATCGTCAGCCGCCTCGTGCCGGTTGGTACCGTCTACGTCTGCTGCGAGCCCGAGATGTTCGGCCGGATTCCTGTCCGCACCGAGCTGACCGTTCTCAGCGCAGATGACCCGAAGGCTCGTACCATTGGCTTCTCGTGCTTCGAGAACCTGGGTATCGGTTGCTACAACCCGAAGGGCCTCGCCCGCCTGACCATCGCTCGCCCCTGATGCGATGATAGGTTGAGCGCCTGAAAAGGCTACGCCCCCTGTACGGTTTCGCCCCGTACAGGGGGCGTTCTCTTTTTACCAGGGGATATCCGAAAGGATTGTCCAACCCTTATTTCGGGCGAATCTCAAAGCCAGACCTTCTGCCTCATTTTTGGCATCGAAGGGGCCGACTTCCTCGCCTCCGGGAAGGGAAACGAACCACCCCCTCCCATCGAAGAAGATGGACATGATGAAAGAGCCCTCAGAGGGAACCTCCCCCGGCCCCAGCTTCAAGAGCTCCCGGAACGGGACCCAGCCTAATAGGCCGTCCTCTCCCATCGGGGGGCTGATAAGGGTCACGTCCTTCCCTTGCCAGATCTTCAAAAAGCAGGCCAGGTTTAGGGGGTCTTCCATAAGGGCTTTGATTGCTTCAAATCTCTCGGACATTCCTTCCCCGGTTCTTCGCCTATACGTCAAAGGGTAGTGTACCCTTTGGAGCGGTAGATGCCAGCTCGTATCAGAAGCCTTAGAAATGGTGCAGACCCGATTGACGACGCAAGTCGTGACGACCTTGTCTCCGGCGACATTGTCAGTGTTCAAAGCCTGGGCGCGGCTACCACTTACAATTGGTCGATCCCCTTTGCCCCTGAAGACATCTCGGGAAACCCGAGCACTGCGACGTTCTCGGGGATTTCGACAGACCCAAGCCCCGGCTCATTCACTGTAGACCATGAGGGGGCGTACCTTATTCGCCTGATTGTGGACCAAGGTTTGGCCACTGAGGATACACAGTACGTTCGGCTCAGGGCGTTGACCGTAACCTTGGGTCTAACGCTTGTTTCGGCAGGGGAGAGGCGAGATTCAACAGGAACCATTCCCGTTGATGTTTCCACCGAGGGTTGGGCTAACGAGCAGAACTACAACCTGTTGAAATTGCAGGCCGCAGCTACTTCTGCTGAGTCTTTGGAGGACACGCTAACGGTCGGGAACTCAACGGGGGGCACGGATATCCAGCTTTCCACGGGAGATAAGCTCGTAGGTCAAACCTCCGTTTCGATCGAGGCTACCGGCGCGGCTTCCGATGTTAGTCTTTCTGCGGGCGCAGGGGGCTTTGTAAGCGTCTCGGGAAAGGTGAGTATACAAACGGGCGTTGCCGAGACTGAGCCCGCTATAGGGTTGACGAGCGCCTCTGATAGCGCGGCTTTGTATGTAGGTTCTTCGGACCCGAGTGCGGGGGCAGGGGTCGCGGCCCCTGAAGGTTCTTTGTTCTTGAGGGGTACGGGAGCCGCAGGCCAGTGCTGGCTCAAGGTAGGTGCAGCAGACACGGGGTGGATGCAGCTTTCCACCTCGATTGCAGAGACTTTGGCTCAGACTCTTGCCGCAGGTAACGCGACAGGCGGGAGCGACATTCAGCTCGACACGGGGGACGAACTGGTCGGCCAAACCGATGTCGTCCTTCGATCGACTGGGCCAGCTTCGAACATCGAGCTGAATCCGGACGCGGCTGGGTCTGTAGTTGTGAACGGGAAGCTCACCGTAACCGGGTTGATCGACCCGACGGGTTTGGTGTTGTCTGAGCAAGCTACCGACCCTGCATCTACGGCGGCAGGCGAGGGAACTTTTTGGGTTAGGGACGACGCCCCAAACACTCCAATGTTCACAGACGACTCCGGATCAGACTGGGAGTTGGTACGTGTGCCGGGTTCGGGCGGGTCGCCGGTATGGAACCTTGTGTCTACGCCGGGGCCGGCATATGCTGCTTCGAACACCGAATTCGTAGTCATCACCTCTGGAACCTTTACCGCAACCCTTCCTCCCCCCGAATTAAACTACAGGGTCGCCTTCAAGTTAGCGGTTCCCCCGGTAGACGTGCAAATCAAAACGGACGCCCTCGGCGTGAACATTGACGGCACCGACTACTCTGTGACAGGTCTCCCTGTAACGTCTCAATGGGAACAGTTCAGCATGATCTCCGACGGTGTTGACTGGTTCATCTGTTTCTGAGGCTCAAATATGGCTTATTCTCCGACCGTTCGCAGCACTGTTGACGGAAACAACAGCACTACAGCACCCCTCGGGGTGCTCACCCCCTTCACAGGGGTTTGGACCGAGGTCGAGGTCTGGAACGGCATCAGCGTCATCCTCACCGGAACGGCGGCTTCCACGGCCCCCGGCACGCTGGTCATGCAGTTCAGCCATGACGGGGTTACGGTCACCAAGGCGATCACGGTCCCGGTGGAGGATGTGGTCTCGGCGTCGCCTCGGACTCTCGGGGTCATCGCCAAGTATTTCCGGGTCGTGTATACGAACGGCGGTGTCGCTCAGATCACGTTCGCCCTTCAGACGATGCTGCACACTCAGCAGGTCAACCCCGTATCCCGGCTGGATGACGGGTTCGATAACGAGGATGTTATCAACGTGCGGGCTGCTCCAACAGGGGCGCAGCCTGACGGCGACTATGTGAATGGCAAGGCAGACGGCACTGCGTTCTCTTCGGTTGCGCCGCTGGTAGCGGGTGCCACGTACAACTCAGGTTGGATCGACACGGACGGGTGGGTCTCCATCGAGTTGACCGTCATCACCGACGAGTTGTCCGCATTGGGAGGCATCGTCGTCGAGTACACCGACGACGTGCAGGGCGCTGCCACGGTCCGGTCGTCTTTTCCCTATTCCTACTCGCAGACCGACATCGACCGGGGGTACTTGGAACTCTCCCTCCCCGTTCGACTTGATGGGTTCCGTATCCAGTACACCAATGGGTCCGCCCCACAGGGTTCGTTCTTCATTCAGTCCGACCTTCGTGTCAACTCCGCCCCCCTCCGCACGAACGCTGCGGGTGCCTTGATCACCAACGACTTTGAAATCGAGGTGTCTCTGGGGAACATCCCCAACCACACCAATGGCACGAAGTTCGGTGCGGTTCTGAGCATTGACGGGGCCGACCCCACGCCTGCTACCATATGGAGAGCAGGAGACTCGGGTTCCGCCTTCGCCCGGAAGACCTTCGCCACGGTAGCAGCGAACCTGTGGGTCGCCAGCACTGACAACACCGACACCGCTGACATCACTCTGATCATCAACGACGCGAGCAACGCGCTTGTCACGGCTACCGTGACCCTGACAGGTCAGACTCCTGTAGATACTGGGGTCAGCGCCCTCGACTGCAACACTGCCTACATCAGCGGCAACAACCAGACCCTCGCCGGGGACGTGTGGGTCACCAACGCGAACAACTTTGTTGCACCCGGAGTAGGCGGCGGTGTTCCGGTTGATCCCACCGAGGTTCAAGCCTTCATCCCGGCTGTGGACGGGCGAACCCAGCAGGTTGTGTACCGAGTTCCGGCGAACACCACGATGGTCATCCGTGAGTTCCACGCCTCGATGCTGGCAGGGACGGGACAAGCGGCGGCGAAGGTCAAGGTGCTGGTCTGCAAGCCCAACGAGTCGTGGTACACGCTGAGGCCATACCTGATGTCGAGCAACTTTTCGCTGGAGCGCCCCGAACTCATCACCCTCCCGGCAGGGACATTCGTTGAAGTGGTGCTTGACGATGTGGCCTCAAACAACACCGACACCACGGTCATCTTCAACTATGACCTGATTGTGGGAGCGTAGATATGGCAACCGCAAGCATCACCAGCAGCGTCAGCCCGGTGGTCAGCCCCACTACAGGGCTCAATCGAAACCCGAAGACGGACCACAGCCGTGACGACCTTGAGGTTGCGGACGTCGTCTCGGTCACATCAGCCGCTGTGGGAACTTCTTATGCCTGGAGTCTTGCCTATACGCCGCCCGGAAGCACCGCGACTCTCTCGGGAGTTCTGGGGGCAGGCCCTCACACGTTTACCGTAGACAAGGAGGGACCCTACCTGATCCAGCTCCAGTTCACGGACGCTACCGGGACAACCGAGCAGTTTGTACGCCTTCGAGCACTCACTGAGTTCGGTAGCCTCAAGCTCGTCTCTGCCGGGGAGCAGTACGGCACACTAAGAGTTCCCGTAGACATCACCTTCGAAGGTTGGGCTGACGAGCAAAACGTCAACATCCTCACCCTTTTGGGTCTGGTAGAAGGCCAGTTTGTCACGACCCGGACGCTTTTTGTAGACCCCGAAGGAAGCGACACTACCAAGCAGCCTTTCCGGACGATTCAAGCTGCGGTCGCGGAAGCTCTCTCATCTACACCTACCCCAAGCGTCGCTACTCCTTGGGTGGTTGTCGTGCGTCCGGGGGTCTACTCCGAGAACTTGACTCTGAGTCCGTGGGTTCACATTGTAGGGGCGCCAAACTCGGATAACTCCGGGATGGTGGAGATCCGGAACGCTTCTCTTGCCTCGCAGACCCTGAACGTAACCAACCCTAACGATCAAATCCGCCTCTCCAACCTTCGGTTCCTCCAAACGGGGGCGACTACCAACGACTCGGTAACCTCCAACGGGCAGGGGTCGGTTTTTGCCTACCGGTGCGAGTTTATCGCCCAGGGAAACAGCGGGGTTGCGTATCGGGCCTCTGCGAACTCCGTATTAACTGATTGCCGACTTGTTAGTGGCACCGTAAACCCGACAGACTTTGCGCTTCGGGTTTCCGGTGCCGAGGCCTCTCTAAACCGGTGCGAGGTTTCTGGTCAGTCCGGTATTTGGGCGGAGATCAACTCTGAGGTTCGGGTTCTTGACTCGGATATCCAGACCACGGGAACTTGGTCGGTAGAAACCTATGCTGATTCTTTCGGTATTCAGTACTCCAGGGTCTCCGGCCCTATCGCGGCCAACTTTGCCGGAACCGGAACACCCGTCGGAACCCCTCTTGGGCTGAGCATCCTTTGGTCTGAGGTTTCCTCCGTACAAAGTGACGGGTCAAACGTCGGCACCACGGCAAACCTGAGCATCGGCTCGTCGACCCACGGGGCGTTGTCGGTAACCAATGGCGCAGTCCTCGAAGCCGGGGTTCCTGCCGACACAGTATTCTACGACAATGCGCTTTTTCCGGCGAACTACCCTACTTCCCCGGCCCCTGCCCTAAGTGCTGAGAATGTTCAGGAAGCGATCGACGAGGTTTACAACTATGCCTCTGAAGTCCGCACTCTGGATGATGCCTACGATGGCGGGACTCCCGGCCCTACGGGCTCAGGACGCGACATCGTGGCGGATGCGGGTTCTGTTCGTATTCTTGACGCGGCTTCTCCTTCCGACCCGATTCCTCCTGGCAATACCGACGGCGGACTTGATGTTGTAGGGTTTGTTCGGGTAGGGGCGATCGATAAGCCTGAGATCACTTTTGACCCGAACCCCTTTGGGAACGGTCCCGAGATCCTTCTTGGGAAAGAGATTTGGGCGAACGATGCCCCTTACGGTAGCACCCCGCTTGTCATCGGGGATTCTTCAGGTTCCCCGACGTTCCATAACTACAACCTTCGAGTCGCTACTCAAAGCGCAGCGGGTGGGGATCACATTGGGTCCCTTTTCTTCCGGGCAGGGGACGCGTACTCAAACATCGACGCGGGAAGCGTTTACCTTCAAGCGGGTTTCGCAAGCGATGTCGCGGGGGGCGCTGAGGGAAACATATACCTGACCCCCGGAGAAGCCGCCTCGGGAGCTACTGGAGCCCTTGTACTCAACAGGCCGGAGACGGCTACCCCGGCAACATTGGGGGCCGCAGGGGCTTGGGTAGGGGGCGTAGCAGGGGCGGTTCTTTTGGGGACTGACTTTGGCGGTGTTCGCGTTGAGTTCGACGGAACCGAGACTCTCCCTCAAACGCTCACCAAACTTTCAGCCTCCGGACACTTTACGGCAACGGAAGCAGCCGGGGTGATCGTCCTTACTACTACAGGTAAGGGCGGTTCTTCGGAAGTGTTCTTCCTGAGTGCCGAAGCTGGCCTGAACACCTCCCTGGGGGACTTCTCTCTTGTAGGCGGGGCTACCTTTACGCCAGGGACTTGGGCCGACGCGATCGAGATTACGACTACAAGTCTGAACGAGATCACGTTTGGAAGGTCCGGGGCAGCTGGACCGATGGTCTACAACGCCGAAACCGGAAACCTGAGCGTTCCCGGGATCATCACTGATACGGACGGGGTGGTGTTCGACGAGGCCGGACCCCCCGGAACAGGCCCAAACAAAGGGGCTTTGTTTATCGCAGACGGTAGCGCGGGGACAAACCAGAACCACCCGTACTTCGAAGCCGATGACGGAACCCTGTATGATTTGCTTCAAGGTCTTGAAGGCGCGGCAACCCTACGAAAAGACTTCGCCTTCAACTCGGCTTCCCCGTTTGAGATCACGGGTCTTGTTCCCGGGGATATGGTTGTTCAGGTATTCCTGAGGTACACAACGGCTTTTGATGACCCTGCCGCCACTGTTTCTGTCGGCACAGACTCGGCTCCAACGCTTTACTTAGACACTACAGATACGGACCCAAGTCTGGCAGATTCTATCTACACCGTCACTACTATGGAAGAAGTAGCACTTGTGGAGAACGCTGTTATCACGATCAACCCCGCAGGTTCGACTATCGGTGCAGGGACGGTAGTGGTGGTGGTCCACAGGTACGGTTCTATTCCGACGCCCGCTTCGACTACTTCCCTAATGGTTGCTGGTGAGCCCATCCAAAAGGGTGACGTGGTCCTTGCTTACTACGACGGGGGTTTTGCCGAGGTTCGCGTAAAGCGTGCAGATGCTGACGCTATTCTTCTGTATGAGAGAACCGCATACGGGATTGCGGGTGCTGCGGGAAATACGAGCGATCAAATTCCAGTGATCACCGTTCCCGGTGTAAACACTTTTATGAGGTTTGATGTCCCACCTTCTTCCGGGGATGTTGGACAGCCTGTATACTTGAACCGGACACCGGGGGAGGTCACCCTCTCTGCCCCCACCATCTCAGGTTCTTCGGTTTACCGGGTCGGTTTTCTTTACCTGCACCTAAACGGCTCCGGCGTCCCCGTTGTGACGTTCCAGCCCCAGTTTATTGCGGAGATCCCGTGATTCTCCGGTAGCGGCCTTATATGGGGCCCTATTGGTAAGTAAAGACCATAGACCCTACCCTGCACATATTTAGATAGCGGTGTCCCCCGCAAATACCCTCGAACCTCCCAAAGAGAGAAACTTCCATGGCTGTTCAGCAGAACAACATCATGCTCCTCGACGCGCTGGGTTTCCCGCGCGTTATCGACACTGGCAATGACACCCTCGAGATCGGTGTCGGCACCAACTTCGGCGGCGACCTTGGTGTCGCCGGCGACCTGACCGTTCAGGGAGACATTGTCTCTCGCGGACAGGTTGACGTGATTTTCCAGGACGCGTTCCTGGACCTCGGCTTCCCCTCTGCCGCCCCCGGCACCACCGCGAACTCTGGCGGTTTCACCGTCCAGATGAACCGGAACTCCGCCTTTACCAAGGGTACTGTCACCGACTTTACCGCTGGCGGCGCTGGCGGCCCGACCTTCACCTACACTGACGACGGCACCTCCAGCCTGCTCGGAGTCGGCGACATCGTCGCTATCTCCGGCGCATCCGACTCCGAGAACGACGGCTACTTCGTCGTTGACTCGGTGGACCAGTCTTCCTTCCCGCAGGTCGTCACCATCAAGGGTACTGGCGGAACTGCTCTTGACGGTTCTGTCCCGTTCTGCCAGAGCCAGTACAAGGCTGCTACCGGTGACACCGCTGACGCCTACAAGGTCGACATCGCTGCTGTCGCTCTCGCTGACGGAACCACCTCCTTCAAGGACGGTGGCGGTACTGCATGGCCGAAGGGAACCTTCGTCACCGCGTACCACGCGAACGCTACCGTCGGTGACTTCAACGCCAACGCCGGTTGGGACGCTCTGAGCAGCGTTTCCCTTCAGGAAGCCTACGTCGTCGGTAACGTCATCACCACCTCGGGTGCTGAGGGCGATGTCCAGATCAGCGGTGACCAGAAGTTGATCGTCGACTCCTCCGGCGGTGTCCAGATCGACAACGGTGTCCTTGACGTCAACTCCTCGGTTGACGTTGACCTGACCGGCGGCTTCGCAGTTGACGGTGCCCAGGCTATCGCCTTCGGTTCCGCTGCACAGGTTTCCTCCTACAGCATCGACACCGTGGGTGCCTTCAGCGTTCTCGCTGATTCCGCTTCCTCGGTTCGCGTTGACGGTGCAAACCTGACGATGCAGACCGCTACCGGCGGCGACATCATCACCAACTCGGTCGGTGACTACGACATCCTCGCGATCACCATGGACGCCAACCTCTCTGGCTCCCTTGAGATCGATGCGGCTGCCGCCTCCAACATTACTGTTGCGGGCGCTGACCTTGCCCTGAGCACCACCACTTCCGGTGAGATCGACCTGACCTCCGCTGGCCTCCTGGACATGAACGCTGGCGCGGGCATGGACATTGATGTCACGGGTGCTTTCGACATGCTCTCCAGCGGTGTGTTCAGCATCGACGGTACTGGCGCGTCGAACGTCTCGGCTACCTCCGGCAACCTGACCCTGAGCAGCATCACCAGCGGCAACGTTGTTGTGGCTTCCGCTGCTGACGTTGACATCGACGGTGCCAACATCACCGCTGACGCCACCGCTGGGATCAGCCTCGACGCCGCTGCGGCCTCGAACTTCACGGTCGCTGGTGCCGATCTGGACCTGGCTACCACGGGTTCCGGCAACATTGACATCCAGTCCGCTGGTAACGTCGACGTTGACGGTGGCGCGATCCAGATCAACGGTACTGCCGGCTCTCACTTCGAGACCGAGGCTGCTGACCTGATCATCGGCTCGAACACTTCCGGCAAGCTCCAGCTGAAGGCTGCGGGTCTGCTCGACATCGACGCTGGCGCAAACGCCGACATCGACGTCACCGGAAATGTGGAGGTGGACGCGACGGGTCTGATCAGCCTCGATGGTGTTGGTAACTCCAACCTCACCACCGACGCTGGCAACCTGACCCTTTCGACCAGCACCAGCGGCAACATCGCTGTGCAGTCGGCAGGTGACGTTGACGTTGACGGCGCGAACATCCTCCTGGATGCCTCCGCTGCCATCAGCCTCGATTCCGCTACCACGTCGAACTTCCGCGTGACCGGTGCTGGACAGAGCCTCGCTCTGGAGGCTCTGGGCGGCGGTGCTCAGCAGTTGATTCTGGACTCGGCCGGTACTGGCGCAAACGCTATTCGCATGAACGCTACTGCGGGAGGCCTCGACCTCGACGCCGCTACTGACATCGCGATGGACGCGGCTGGTTCTCTGAGCATGCAGGCTGGAGGCGTCTCCGACCTGACCCTGAGCGGCAACGATGGTAGCGACTTGGGTCTCACCATCGAAGCTGCGAACGCCGGGGCCGGTGCTGGTGACCTTCTTCTGAAGGCTTCCGACAAAATCATCATCGGTGATGCTGGAACCTATGCTGCTGCCGACATCGAGCTGCAGCACTACACCGAGTTCAGTCAGTCCGGCGGTTTCAAGCTCAACGCTGGCGAGACTCTCGCTCAGGGTGATGCCGTCATGATCAAGTATGACGGTGTCAACACTGAGCCCCGTCTCTACAAGGCTGCCAACAACGCGGGTGCGGATGATGAGCGCGTCGTCTACGGTGTCGTTGCTATCGGTGGTAGCGCTGGTGTCAAGGTTTCCCTGGCTTCCCTCCAGGGAACCATGGTCATCACGGGCCTTTCCGGCCTGGCCTCCTCCGATGTGGGCAAGCGCGTCTACCTCGCCGTCGGTGGCGCAATGACCCTGACCGCTCCCTCGACTTCGGGCACCACCGTCTTCCGTTGCGGCTACGTCAGCAGCCACAACGGCGGCCCTGGTGGCAAGGCTATGATGGTCTTCTCCCCGCAGTTCATCGCGAAGCGTCCGTAATCTGAATAGTGCTCGGGGGGTCTAACCCCCCCTTGCCAAGCCCCCTACTCTTAAAGAGTAGGGGGCTTTTGCTTTATTCACGGGTACTATTTTTCTCCGGAGGAAATCATCCATGGCAAGTGACAATGTAGAACGCCGCATCATGATGGGTCTTGGGGAGGCTGTCTTGCGCTTGGTTCATGTCGAGCGTATGTATGCGGACGGTGTTGACCCCGGCGATCTTCTCATCAATGAGCGAAACCTCATCGTGGAGGCTTTGAACGAGCAGTTCAGGCTTGACCTGGGTATGGACTGCGATCAGGATGGGATTCCCGACGCTATCGACGACGCGGTGGAGATTCGGGACGTGGGGATCTTCAAGGCTTCGGCCGAGACTTCTTGTTGTAGGATCATTCCGGAGGGGGTCAAGTCCCGTACCAAAACCGTCACGGTTTCTCGGAAAAAGAAGGCCGCCCCCGAGGAACCCGCAGCAGAAGAAGTGTCTGCGAAGACTACGCCGAAGAAAACCAGCTCACGCAAGGAGAAGCCTTCTCGCAAAAAAGCCCCAAAGCCTGAATCCCAAGAAGAACCCGCCAAGAAAGGCGGGATCTTCGGAACTATTTTCGGATCGGAGAAGTAGATGTCGACCTTCCTGGTACTCCTTGCCGCATACGGTTTGTGCTTTGGCCTCATGAACGACAAGGCCAAGTTTCTCACGGACCTACTGGTCAAGATCCCCCTCTTCCCCGACGAGGAGGGGAACACATTTTTTGCTCGAATGTTCGTTTGCCCCTACTGCACGGGGTTCCATACGGGTTGGATAGCTTGGCTGTTCTTCCTCGCCCCCACCTACTTCCTCGAAGGGCTTCTCGGGCCGGAATCCGTCACCGAGGCTTTGATGTTCGGGTTCGCTTCGAGCGTTTTCTGCTACGGTGTGGACACTGTTATCCAGTGGTTTGAGCGGTAGCCTTAGCCTTACGCAAGAAAGCCCCCAGGAAGCTTCCTGGGGGCTTTTGGGAGCCCCGGCGGTACGCGCTATACCGCTGGGGCTCTCGACGTTCTGGAGCTACTTGGCGGCGGCTTCAGCCTCGGTGCTGATGCTCACCGTGTACCAGGAAGTTTCCGGGGTCACCGAGATCACGACTTCACCGGGGAGGACGTAGAAGATTCCCTCCTTCTGGGCCTTTTTGAGCTTGATGCCGTACTGGGCGGCAAAGGCTTCGGGCTCGTAGCGGGCTGCGGCCTCCTCCAACTCTGCGGGCAGAAGACCCGTGCATCCGATCTCCATGACGAGGCTACGGAATGCTTCGTTGGCGGCTTCGACCTGACCCTTGGCTTCCTTCAGCTTACGGGTGATCCCCGCGTTGTCCATGCGGTCACCGGTCAGAAGGTAGTTGTCGGCAACTTCTGCCATGATCTTGTCCGCCTCGGTGTCCTTCGCCACCTTTGCGGAGTACTCGGCACCCCCAAGGTAGGAGTCCAGCGTGGGCTTGGAAACCTTGGCCCCCTCGAGGGTCACGTTGTAGCGACGGGCGAGGAAGGCGTTCCCGCTACGGAAATCCGAAGGGGTGAGGATTCCCAGGTTGCCGAAGTTGACTTTGTACCGGGTGTAGGAGTCGATCTGCCCCTTCTTGGTAGCCTCTTCCTTGTTGACGTAGTGGTACGTCGAGGGTGCCGAGAAGTACAGAGCCGGGGTCAGGTGAACTTCCCTCAGTGCCGCGACCTGATCCGAGGTGAACGGGGAAGCCGCGTCCTTGTCCTGCATGGCCGAGAGCAGCTTCACCTTGGCGGTTGCCACGTTCCGAACAGTAATCGCCTCGGAGATGTCTTCCGGGGACATGCAGGTGTCGGAGTCCATGCGGAACTTCTTGAGGGCGATCTTGGCCTTCTGCCCCGGCTTGAAGGTGCGGACCTGGTGGGGAAGCATGAACGGGGTCAGGGCGTTCCAAGCCCGTTCGGTGTAGACCTCAAGGGGAAGAACCTCCACGTTGCGCTCCCCAGAAGATACGAGCGTGTAGGAGCGGAAGTCCCGCAGAGCATCGAGGCTCACGAAGTTGACCTCCTCAAGAACCTCACCGTCCGAAAGGCGCTTCACCCAAGAGGCGGTCTCGGTGCTGATCTGCACCGAGGCATCCGACTTGTTGAACTCGAGGGTCTTGACATAGGTGCGAGCGTTCTTGCGTGGCACAAGTTCTGCGTTTGGCGGGGTGAGGCTCCCGTCCTCGTTGCGCTTTCCGGGAACCCGCTTCACCGAACGGCGACGGTAGTTCGAGTAGAAGGAGTCCTTGTCGATGCCGAGGCTCTTTGGGGGGAGGGAGTTGATCGCCTCTGCCAAATCGAACAGATTGTGCGGGGGGCGCGTGTTGCGGCCAATGTCGTAGGCTTCATTGTTTCCGGAGACGACCCACTGGGTGAGGTCCTCGTTCAGAGCGGCCAGAGACGAAGGGGTCATGGCGCTCTGGTGCTCGGCCCAAAGCGTCTTGTTCCCGGTGGAGAACAGAACTTCCTTGGCGGTACGCATGGCACCGAGGCTCAGGTAAGCCCGAGCCATGGCTCCCGCGAGGAACATGCTATCCTTTTCGAGGGCGGGGGTTCCCTTCGGGGTGTTCTTGATACGTTCGCCCTTTGCGATACGCAAAATCGACACCTCGTCATCCTCCCCTACGCCGCGAAGGGAGAGGCTTTCCCCGAGGTTGGCGGCGTTGACCTGACCCGTTGTGCGATTCACCGCCATGAGGATCTTGCCCTCCTCTCCCGAAACCTTGAGGGCGGGGCGGAGGTTTCCGGCGAGAAGAGCCTGGGTGTCCTTCATCGCTTCCAGCACGGTTTTGAACGACTTCGCCTTCACGCACCTCCCGGAGAGGGCGTTGGCAATCGCTTCCATGCGAGGCCAGTCGCACCAGTCACGGTAGCCGATGCAGTTCACGAAGACGTTGGGGTATTCGGCCTGAACCTTCTGCACGAAAGCGTCCAGTGCCTTGTTCTCGGCGGAGGACGAAGGGTCGTTGGCGTAGCCGTCGGTGAACAGGGTGATCCCGGTGGTCTGACCGGGCTTGACCTGCTCAAGAGCCAGGTACAGACCCTGCGAGATCCCCGTCAGGAAAGTCGCCCTGATGGAGTCGATTTCTCCCATATAGGGGTTTGACAGGTCGTTGACCTCGGAGACAGGAACACCGCTCCAGTGAAGCGTCACGTCCTTGTGCGAAGAGAAGGAGATCAAGGACGTCTCAACGCCTTCGTTGGTGATGTCTTCGACAGCAAGAACCTGCTTCATGGTGTTCTTGTAGCCCTCTACATCACCCCACATCGACCCGGAACGGTCCCCGACGAAGATGTGGTGGGTGACTTCTGGCTCCACAGTTGGCACGGGGACCGAGACAGTTTCCAGGAGAAAGACGTTGTTTTGGGTTCGAAAGAATTTCTGAGACATGGTTAGTTACTCCGGTTTTTTGGGGCACGAGTGCGTTTACCGTCTGGCGGTAGCGACCCTATCTTTGATTAGGGTTCCTCGGAGGAGTTATGCCTCAGCTCAAGTTTATCGAGTGGAAGGGCTCGGATTTCGACGCCATGGGGCGGTCGACCAAGCCGCACCCCGAACACCGAAGCATGAAGCTCAGGTTTCCGGACAAGAGCCCCCCTCTCGGGAATCCGGGCGGACCGTGCCATGTTATGGAGCGGATTCGGAAAGAGGTTCCGGCCCCCGCACAAAACGCTCTTGTGCGGGCTCTCGAAAAGGGTCAATACAAAATCGGCCCTCAAGCTGAGTTAGCACTCGAGGGCCCCGATCTTTTCGATAAACTTGACCCGCGAAGCGAATTTGCTTGGGTGGCAATCTCTCCCCACGCTAAGTACCGAATGGATCTCAGGGGCGTCACCCTCCCGGAAGTTCGGTCGGGCCTGAAGAAGTTCTCCCTGCGCTACCAGAAAGAGTCCCGTAAAGACTATTCTGCGTGGCACCAAGAAGCCCTCAGAACTTGGAGTCGTGGGGATGGGATTGTATGGCCCAGCTCAGGTATCGAGTTGGTTTTGAAGGTAGGTACTCACCACGCTTACCCACGACGTCTGGGGATCTTGGTAGTCACGGCGATGGTTCCCGGGAACAATCAGCCAAAACCGGTCCCGGAGTCTTCTTGCAGCAACTTCAAGGGTTACCCGAAGGGTGGTCCGGAAGATTACGATTGGGCGGGGCGGGTCGCCCGCCGCTACGCGCTGAAAATCGCCCCGACTCCGGGGATTACGACGGTTGTTCGGGACGACTCCAAGAACAACCTCCCAACGGATCTTGACCGTGAGAAGCAAGTAGTCCTCCCGCCGGGTTCTGCAACTCCGGGCGGCGCAGGTCGTGACATTCCGCAGTTTTCGTACAACGCGCCAGATTCTGGTTCGGATATCAAACCGCGCACTTTGGGGATTCCGGGCGAGCAATACGGCCACCCTTCCAACGACACCTACAACACTGTGACAAGAAGAACTATGACTTCGGCAAAGCGCGTGGGGACGAAAAAGGTTTCCGGATTGGCAGAACGCTACCTCCGACGAAAGTTGGCGGAGGCTGCGGCTTTCCACGGCTACGGAATGAACGCTCGCGACATGCGTATGCCCGGACCTGAGTTCACCGATCGGCGTCCGGTTCCCCGTGAGGATGTCGAGGAAGCCGTCGAGTATCTGGAAGAAGTTCGGCCGGGGTTGCTTGTGGCGTACTCACGCGGCGCGGCTGTAGCGATGCTCGCCCTCAGGGAAAGCGGCGTAAAACCCAAAGTCATTTGGCTCGCCCCCGCTTGGAAGCGTGGTTGGGCCAAGGCTCGCCCCCCTTCGGGAGCTGGGGGTGTGATCCTACATGGAGACAAGGACAACTCAGTTCCTCTTCAGCACTCGTGCCAGCTCGCAGAAGAGACCGGAATGGATCTTCGAGTCGTCCCAGACCGCTCTCACGTCTCAATCCTGAAAAACAAGAGTTCTCCCGGCGCGGGGGTTTTAGTCCCGCGCGACCGAGTTCGTGATTGCGTTGGCGAACTCCCGGATTGGGGTTCCGGGTCAGGCAAGGGCTCGCCCGCAGAAGTCGCGGAGCAGCAAGATTTCGCGCGAAGCCTAACGGCTCTGGAGGCTCGTTATGCGCAGCCGTAAGGCAGACTTATCTCTCTCGCGCGGTTTTCCAGAAGCGGTGAAAGTTTCCTCCCCTCGACCAAACCTTTTTTGGGATGACCAACTTGAGGATTTGGAGGGCGACCCTTGGGATCTCGCCAAGTCGGTTGGTGTCAACATTCTCAGCGACAAGGAGTTTCGGGCGGGGTTTGAGGTCGACGGGAAAATCGTCGCGGTCTTGTTCGATGCTTCTACGCGGGAGGAGTACTCCTTCGATGTGGCCGTAGCCCCGGAGTACCGTCGACGGGGACTTGGCAAAGCCTTGGTCGAGCTTGCTCTCGACACCTACGAGGACAACCGGGAAGCTTTCGGAGAAGATTACGCTTTGAGCCTTGACGTGATCAACCCCGTGATGGAGCGGCTGCTTCGGGCAATAGGTTTTGTTGAGGTCGGTAGGGAGGGAAACCACACCCTAATGACGAAGCTTGGCAAGCCCTGGAAACGCCGCTGGAAGCCCGGTAAGAGGCAGCGTAGGCAACGGGGTAAGGCCAAGATTAAAAGCCGCCAGTACTACCGTAAGAACCGCGCAAAGATACGCCGCAACCAAAAGCGCAGGCGTAGCCGTAGCTCTTGGAAGAAGAACCCTGCCCGAAGGCGCAGCGAGAAGCTGCGGGGTAGGCAAAACCGTCGAAGGAGGGGGTCTATGGAAGTCCCAAGCCCCGAGCGCGTTGCCGCCCGGAACCGTGGATTCTCTCCTGTCCGCGAGCGTGGCGGAGAGGGCGGCCAGAAGCAACGTAGGCAAAAGCGTGTGGATCAGCTCAAAGACCACAGGTACTACAAGTCTCACAAGAGCAAGATCAAGCGAACGAACAAGCTCAGGTACAAAACCCGGTGCCGGCGAAAAACTAAGTGTCTTAAAAGGCGTGAAGAGTACAACAAGAACCCACGCTTCTACAAGCGTCGGTCTCCAAAGTATGCCTCGGTGCTCACCGTTCCTGAGATTGCCTTCGTAATCGGAAAAGACATGACGCTCGGCTACGTCGACAGTGTATCCCCGATGAGCGGGATGGTTACTTTCCGTCTGAAATCCTCGAATGTCTCGCAGTTGAACTCCCTTCCGGTTGAAGTTTTCCTGAACGCGGTGACGTTTTTGTCCGAGGAAGACACTCAGGCCTGCTTCGACCTGATTGACGTGGAGATTGGCCTTGAAGCCTATGAGGATCTCGATGAGCGTGGGCTCCGTATGTGTGCGGGCCTCTATGACGTTGACCCCGATTCGGACGAGTTCCGCTCAAAGTGCCGAGACCTCGTCGGTGAAGACGACTTCTCTTCGATGGCTGTCGCGGACCTCGGAGACATCAACCAAGAACTCATCGTTGGGGTTCTTGAGGGGGGCGGGGTTCCGCGTTCTCAAGGTGATGCGGAAGAGCACGACGAAGATATCCCCTCCGCGTACGACCCCGACCTCTTCTACGGGGAAGTAGAGATTCAAAAGACGGCAGGGGATATTATCCTCTACGATCAGCAGAGTCCTGCGAACAACGAGATCAAGCAGCCGGGTGATGATGTTTCCTATGAAGCAACTTCTCCGAGCCACTACCGAAAGAAGCTCGACGAGAAAAGGGGCGTTCCTCCCGGCTCCGACTTCCCCTACGGGGCGGAAAATACACCCCCTGCTTCTTCCAGGGTTATCCCGGACTCCATGAAGGACAACCTCCGAGACAACCTGACGTATGTGCAGGCATCTCGTCGGGTCGTAGCTCGCTATTCGGTTCGTACTTGGGATACCACGGTAGACCAGATTTCTCGCGCTATCGAAGAGCTCAGGGAGGCGCGGAATGAGATTGGCCTTCAACGGAGGTTAGTCCACAAAGGGGTCAAGAACCTCAAGTCTATGCTGGGCAACTCCCCGGAAGACCGGGATATCGCGAGGGTCCTGTACAGGGCGGAACTTGCCCTCGAAGGCAAAGACCCGCACACTACCTCTTTCCTAAGCCAGCTCGAGCAAGCTTCTCGCGCTTACCTTCGCAGATTCGAGGGTATCTGATGCCTGCTCTGAAACCTTCCGACCTTCCCAACGCAACCTTTCAGGTGAAGAAGACTTCTTTTGGCGGAGGGGGGTTTCAGGTGGTGGCGCTCGATGACGGGGGGGAATTTTTGGGTGAGCTGCGTATCGCTATCCCTCTCGGAATGGGGAAGTGCCACGGCGCGTACGAGGTGACCCGCTCCTGGGCCGAGCTAAAGGGTATCGGCCCCCTTCTCTACGACATTGCTATGGAGTTAGCCGGAAAGCGGGGCATTATGTCCGATCGTAGGGGTGTTTCTTATGATGCTCTCCGGGTTTGGACCTTCTACGAATCACGTTCGGACACTAAGAAGAAGCAGCTGGACAATCCGTGGGGGCTCCTAACCCCCACGGACAAAAGCGATGACTGCAGGCAAGACTCGGCGGGGAAGAACTGGGTGGAGTCCCCGCTTTCCCGGGTGAACTACAAGAACTCGACTCCGGTTCTGGACGAACTTCGCCGTCTGGGGATGCTATCCTTTCCCTCAGGGGGGAAAACTGCGGCTCGTCTTCCCGAGATCCTTGGGAACTGCGGTCCCGAGATTGCGGATAAAGCGAGGGGAATCTCTTTCCGTAGGACCCGGATCAACCCCAAGAACGGCCTTATTCTGTACGATGTCCAAGGATCGAAGGGCGAAACCTACAAGGTTCGGGTCAAAGCCTTGCGGAAAGGCAACACCAAGGCGCTTTCTAAGTTGAACCTTCAGGTGTCGTGCTCTTGCCCCTATTTTCGGTGGCAAGGCCCAGAGCACTGGGCGAAGGCAAATCAGTACCTGTACGGGAAGCCGGAGGGCACGGCTTCCCGCCCCGTGGCGAAAGACCCGAAAGGGAAGCACTGGGTCTGCAAGCACATCTACTCGATTCTTGATTCGAAGCGGAAAATGCGGTTCGCCTCAGTCGAGCCGGAAACCGTTTTTGAGCCTATGCCCGAACCATTTCGTGTAGCCCGCCGCTACGCGAAATAGGATTGCGGGTATTGTAGGCATAAGGAGTACGATATGCCCACATACGCATATGAGTGCGAAAAGTGCGGGGAGTTCTTCGAGAAAGTCCTGCCCATATCCAGGTACAAAGAGCCTCAGAGTTGCATCAACTGCAACGAGGGCCCCGCAAAGAAGCTGGTTACTATGCCAAGCTTCATCCTAAAGGGGGACGGATGGGCTGGGAAGAATCTCCGCATAAAGCGCCAGATGGAAAAGAAGAACCAGCGCCTGTCCTCGAAGGAGCGGGAGTTCAAAAACGACGCCCCGAGCGTTCGGCTGGCCCCGAACGTGGACGGGCAGAGAGTAGACTCGTGGTCGGAAGCCAGCAAGTTGGCGGCATCGAAGGGGAAGGACACCTCGGGTTACGAAACCCGAGCCCGGAAAGAAAAGAAGTCCTAAGAAGAATCGCCCAAAACGCGGTTTATGCTTTACTGGCTTTTGTTTTCTTTGCGGCGGTCTGCGGGTGGGCTACCCTAAGAATCTGGCGAAGAGTCCAAAAAGAGCTCGCCCGTTAGGAGGGCTATATTGACGCACGGGCGTAACTTCTGCTGAGAGGTATCCGTGGCGTCAACCCCTCGACTCGTTGAGCGGCACAAAGGATTGTCTTTCCTGGCGATTCCGAACCGTCCGACTGTGCCGTCTATTGGCGTCGGGGCTGCGGTCACCGCTACGGCGGCGTGGGCCGGAACCACGAACTTGTTCTCGCTCCGCCGGGGCAGGTCTTTTCGTAGCCCCTCAGTGGCTCGAAAGCGGTGGGGCTTCTACCAGGAAAGCCGAAAGGGTTTGACGTTCGTGTCGTACGACTTGAACGACTACGCTTCGGCGACCGTTCCGGGAGACGGGGCGATCTCTTTTGTCCGGATCGAGGAGTTCGACGGCTCGGGAGCCTCGATGGGGGAGGGCCCGATTTTGGTGGTACCACCCCCGGCGTTTTTTGCCACGGGCCGAAGGAACCTTGTGATCAACGGGACCGCCCCTACGGTGGCTTCCGTAGGAAACAACCTCCCACCTCCGGGGGCCATTCCGCTCGCCCTTCCTAAGTTTGCGGATGAGTTGACTATCTCTAACGTTGATGTGAACAACGCTCTTTACGTTTCGTTTGGAGCGGGGCTTCAAGAAGTTTCCTTGGCTCCGCAAGGGGCTCCGGGCGCGGTGGCTTTGCAGAGATCCTCAACTCAAGTCTTTACCGAGGCGGGTGCGGATCACATTTACCTTCGGGCAGAAGACGGCGGGGGCGTTGCCTTTAGTGTCACCGCCGCTATTGTCAATGGTCTGCAAGCGTAGAAGCCCGGTAGATAGATAATACCAAACCTTTTTAGAGAACCGACCCTTCCCATCCTCCTGGAGATAACACCATGGCTACTCAGGCTTACATCTGTCGGGTCCGTACCGACCTTCCCGCTGGCGCAGTTCAAATTACTGACCTCCAGCCCAACACTTCCCAGCGCAGCTACGTCTACCAGCCTGTTGGCCAGAGCGGCTACTGCCCGCCCCTGCACCAGAGCGACACCGTTGCCGGCTACGTTGCCGCCCTCGCAACCACCAAGATCCTGAACGGTCTTGCTGCTTGGGTTGCTGACACCATCTGTGACGACAGCGCCGGAACCAACCTGGGCTTCGATGCAGGGGATGCAGACTCCGCCGCTACTGCGATCTTCGCAGCGGCGCAGCCTTCCGCTCTGATGGGCGGCCCCCTCGACGCGACCGCGGTGAACACCGCGATCTCGACGGTGAATGCTGCATCTGGAATCGGCCTCGGCACCAGCGTCGGAACGCTCCTTGAGGTTCTGCGTATCCTCTCGGGCGAAGTCTACTCGGTCCCTGCTGGAACCACTGTGAACCCCGCACTCGCCTTCAAGGGAGCGGCTGACGGAGCCTTCGACGCTACTGCTTCTGAGGCACGCGGCGTTCGCGGTATCTACGCGACTGGCGCTCTTCAGATCTCCTGCGGCGCAGGTGTCCTGAGCGTTCTCGGTTCCGCCTCCTTCAACTACGTGGTCGGCGGTTCTTCCGTGGCGGGTGCGGCAGTTGCGGTGTTTCTCGCAGACGGAACCCTTCTCAACGGCTGATAGCTGGGGTTGGTTCTTGTCCCCTCGGGACACCATAGTGGCCCCAGGGGACAAACCCCTGGGGTCTCTTCTATGAGGGTTAAGATGCACGAAAAGCAGACAAGCGACTTGTACTTTGCGGCCTACCTGAAGGTAGCCAGTGCACCTCTCACCGATCTCCGTAGGGAAGGAAAGCGTGCGTTTTTCGTTTTCGGGTTTGAGTCCGAAGGGATGTTCAAGAAGCTGAAGGACGACTACTTTATGGACCGAGCCAAAGTCCCGGCTCTTTCGTACTCTCAAGCCGTCAAGGCAATGAAGTCTTTGATCTACTCCGAATAATAGGGGATACCCGTGGGCAACTTCGAACAGGGTCAAGTTCTTGGCAGGGGGGATCTCGATATTTTCTTGGTTGACCCGACCGGAAACCCGACCAACGCCTACCAGATCACCTACGCTCTGTACTTTGTTGACCTGAGTACCGGGGCTGAGGTTCTTATCGGGCCGAGTACGCGAGTTCCGGTGAACCCTGACGTGGGGGAATACTATGCCTCCATGATGATCCCGACCAACGCCGAAATCGGCTGCTACCGAATCCGTTGGCTTTTCCGCGAGACGGCTACCTCCGCCCAGGAAGGCGTGGTCCAACAGTTTGGCGTCATCGGAGATGCTGCTTCAGAGTATCCTTCCTCGGAATACTCCGAGTGTGTGCAAAACCTTATCAACAAGATGCGGGTTCTCACCAGGGACAACAACCCAGCCAGAAACTACCGGTTCATGCCCCCCGAAGGCGAAGGGCAGGTTGGTTGCTACAACCAGGTTTTTGGGTACATATGGGAAGACTCCGAGTTCGCTGAGTACCTTGAGATTGCTCTTTGGAAGTGGAACATTCACCCGCCGAACACTGAGCAGTACAATACCGTCGACAAGGTGTGCCGGCAAAGGCCCTCCTGGCAGGCGGCGCTACTTTGGGGGGCCCTTGTAAATGCTGCACAGGCTCTGGTTTACAACTGGATTAGTCAAGAATTCTCGTACTCCATTGGAGGTATCTCTTTGGATATCGACAAGTCCGGCAAGTATGAGGGTATGAAGCAAAACGCTGAGGATCAGTGGGACAAGCTCGTTGAGGCAAAAAGTCGCACAGAAAAATATATGCGCGGACTGGCGCAGCCCCGGTTTGGCCGGGGTGTTCGCTCGGCATTTGGCCCCAATGTAGGTCGTGGGATTTTGAGTCCCCGGAACTTCGTGTAGGGTTTAGTTAGTCTTCTTGCAGGCAGCGGGGTATTGTAGGGTACAGGAGGCTGTACCCTATGCCGATCTCGTGTCCACACTGTTCGCGTAAGTTCAAGGGGGGTCGAGTATCCCCCCGACACTTGGCGGTATGTCCCGATCGCCCGGTCGTACTGACGGACCCTTGTTTGTGCGGTCACCGCGCTACGAGCGGGAACAAGATGAAGGCGCACCGCAAGACGTGCGAGGCTTGGCAGACCCGAGACAAGAGGGCTGTCCGCAACCAGCGTCGGACGGCGACGAACCTTGAACGCTACGGGGTCGAGGAAGCCGCCCATGCACCGGAGGTGCGGGCACGGAGGGCTGCAACGAACCTCGCCAAGTACGGTGCCGAGAACCCTTTTTGCAAGGAGGCCAGCACTTTCGACAAGGTACAGGCGAGCCTCGAAGGCAAGCGTCCCGTGCTTCGGGGGGCTGACAACCCGTTCGCCAAGCCAGAGGTGAAGGCGAAGATCCGGGAGACGATGCTCGAGCGATACGGAGCGGAGAACCCACAGCAGGTAGCCGAGATTCGCGCCAAGACGACGGCTACCTGCGAGGCCCGCTACGGAGGGGTGCTCCTGGCGTCCGAGGAGCTGGCTGAGAAGGCGCGAGCGACGAACCTGGCCCGGTATGGGGACGAGGTGCCCCAGCGTACAGAGGAGCTACAGGAGCGCGTGCGAGCTACCAACATGGAGAGATACGGAGTGCCCTGGACCTGCATGGATCCCGAAGTCCGGGCGAAGCAGTTGGAGACGCACCACGAGCGGTACGGGTCACACTGGTTCGCTTCGGACGAGGGCAAGGCTGAGATCAAGCGGGTCTTGCAGGAGCGGTACGGGGTCGATCACTGGATGCAGACGGACGGGGCTTGGGACCGCCTCGTTGAGACTTTCCGCGAGAGGTACGGGGTGGACCACCCGCTCCAGTTGGCCGAGTTCTTGGACAAGCAGCGGGAGACGAACCTTGAGCGGCACGGGTGGGACTACTACATGAACTCGGAGCGGTTCGTTCGGCAGTGCCTTGTGAATGCAGGGGTTCCCCTCCCAGAAGTTCTGCCCGACCACCCCATGCAGAACCGGGAGTACGCACGGCTGCACCTTGAAAGGATGTCGCCCATCAACGGTCCAAACGGGCTGGAGACGGCGGTTCAAGCCCTTGCCCCGGACGGGAGCATCCTGTTCACGGGAGACTTCACCTTCTGGCGTTGGTTGCCCACGCTGTCGAAGCACAAGAACCCAGACTTCATCGTCCCTGGGCCTGACCCGGCGAAGCCGAAGAAGGGTGTAACGAAGGTGGTCGAGGCGTTCGGGGATTTCTGGCACTCCCGCATGTTCACGGGCAAGGCACCGTTCGATCACGAGCAGGATTTGATCGAAGCCTATGCGGAGATCGGGATCGAGTGTCTTGTTTTGTGGGAGGGCGAAGTTCACGGGGATCCGGAGTCTGTGAGGTCACGGCTCGAGGATTTCTTGGAGGCTGAAACTATACTTCCAGAGAGGGTCACGCGTAATGAAGGTGAACCTGGAGGTGTTTCGTGATTTCCCTTGCCCCGGTGTTTCTGCTTTCAGCATGTGCGAAGCCTGCCCCGCTCCCCAGCATAGCTGACCCTGCGCCGCTCCCCAGCGTAGCTGAGCTGGAAGCCTTCGCTTCCGAGGAGGAGCGGCGACGCACCCTCCCGCACGACTGCCTTGCCGGCGCGTGCCTCGGGGAGAGTGTTTCTGGGGACCCGCAGCCGGAAGTGGTCGAGGTAGCCGGATCGCCTATGCTGCGCACCCTTACGATCTGCCGAGGCCAGATCGTGGGGGTCCTTCTGTACCAGGCTTGGGTCCTCTCGACCCCGACCGTCCCCTACGTCCTATTCGACCACGGGCACTTTCTGGAGGGGGAGAAACGGGTAGAGAGTCTCGCCCGGAAGATGCTGAATCTTGGGTGGTCTCTGGAGAAGGTATGGGACGAGACGGAATCTACGGGGGAGAGGTCTCGAGATCTGCGTAGCGCACAGCGCTTCGTACATCCTGAGAAGCAGGGTGTACGAGGTATCGGGAAGACCTCCATAGAGACTGCGAGGTACGGATACCCGCAGAAGTGGGAAACCCAGTCAGTCGGCCTCCACCTTTGGACGACTCACCCGAACCGGAAAACCCTTTGCAGGGGGGACGAAGGGCTGTAGGAAAAAGCTGGCTTAGATTTCGGGTGCGAAAACCATACTTCCAGAGGGTTCCGCACGTAATGTATTGGAACCTAAACCTGGATTTGTCAATACATCGCCTATCTTGACCGAAAGCGTGGGAGAACTCCATGCCCCGCAGCGCAATCATTCGCCTGGCCTCTTTTCTGCCTAAGGGAAGCCCTCATCGTCGTCAACTCCTGAAGCTGGCTCGTATGAACCCTACTTTGAACCCTACGACTCCTGAGGAAGTAGAGGAAGTAGAGCAGTTTGCCGAGACCGAGGATCCGGAGCACGGCCTCATGGTACATGTGGCAGATCCCAACATTCCCGATCCCGACGAGACCGTGCGGGTCGTTCCGAAGGGCGAGTTCTACCAGAAGGGGCCCAACTACCTTGCTCGACGGCCTGCTCTCATGCTGGACCGCGAGATTACCCAAAATAGGAGACAAGTCATGGCACGTCAGAAGTCCGCCAAGAAGCTGCGCAAGATCCGTTCTCTCCGGGAACTCTACCAGAAGGCGCAGCAAGACCCTGGCTATATGCATCTTCTGAAGATCTCTGCGGAGAACCTGGGGCACATTGGCCCCAAAAACTTCGACGCCTGGGTTCGCACCCTTGAAAACAACGCCGATCACACAGGGGGGGTTGGGATCGTTGATGAGGTCAACTTCGTTCTCGACATCGCTCAAGACGATCTCGACGCCGGTCGGGTAAAGAGCGCCGCAGCCAACCTTTCTGTGCTTGACCGCTACCCGAATCTAAAGAAGCGAATGGGGCGAGACGACGACCCCTACATCGACGTAATGACCTCTCTGCAAGGTTTTGGCAAGTACGCCAAGCGGGGCAAAGAGGAAGACTATCTTGAGGCTGTTGCTATCTATTTCGTGCTCACCCAGAACTTTGATGACATGGCCTTCTCCAAGGTTGCTCGCGCTGTCAAAGGGGTTCGCAAAGCCCTGGGCGGGAGTATCCTCGCCGCCTACGAGAAGGGGGGATCTTTTGGCCCTCACGACGACCTACTTGATGCGATTATCGCCTCTGGGCTGGCTTTCTACCACGGTAAGCCAGCCCGGAAGAGCGCCGGTGCGGTGAAGGCTCTCCTGTACGACGTTCAGGAAATGGCCGAGGAGATCTCGGGGCGACGAGTCGATGACGAAGATTTCATGGACTGGGCTTTCAGCGGGGCGGTGGACAAGTTCCTTCGGGCAAAAGACCTCGAAGGTGCGGCCCGCGCCTATCTTAGCGCACACCGAATGGCTTCGGCTAAGAGGGTTGCCGCCCATTTCGCCAAAGACCTGTAAGGAGAAGACCTGACAAAGAGACTCATCGGAGCTCAAAAGCCCTTCAAGATGCTTGTCGCGAACTTGCGACAAGGAAGCGATCCCTCCAAGGGGGGTCTCCGGAAATCCTGTCAAGGTTCGTAGCCCCTTCGAGCAGCAGCGCGTCTTCGACGTTCCTGGACGTGGCTTGAGACCATCGGATCCGGATGGCACCCGGAACTCACTCTCATAGAGGCGTAATGCTCGGCGGATCCACTTCAGGGTCCACAGGCTCAATCACTTTGGCGTCCAACGCCTTCACCGGGAAGACTGTCGTCAGCCTCGGGGGTGTGGAAGTCCTGGGCGCCACCGCCTCTAACATGGCCTCTAACATGGCCGACGCAATCTCCGCTAACGGGTGCCGGGGCTTTATGGGGGAGACCGGGAACCGTTACCGGAAGCAGGTCTCAGTCGCGTGGCGTAGAGGCCCCTCCCGCTGGGACGCCTATAGCTCACGACAGGTGTAACCCTGGACGGATAGGAAGCATCATGTCCCGTAAACTCACTGCTTCTGATCGCAAGTCCATCATACGTCACAATTCGCGCTGAGGTAGGAAGGTATGTCGCATGACGAGGACGCGAAAAAGACCAGCGGTGTGCCGTTTGCGCTAACTCAGAATCCTGCCCCAAACCCTGCGGCTGAGGGGCAGGAGTACCGGACCCAAAAGTCTGCTCTGACTCAGGAGATCATGGACACGTTCCGTTCGGTCCTCCCGAGCAACTACGTTGCCAGAACCAACGGACCTTGGTACTCCCTTCAGTTCCAGGCGATGGCGGAGCAAATCGCCGAGATACAGATCACGAGTGCCGAAGTCTACAAGGATTCGGGGTTCGACTTCACCCGAACGGACTTTCTGTGGCAGGTCCTCGGTTCTTTGGTCTTCCCAGGGGCCACGGACAGGTCCGGTATCCCTCAAATTGACGGAGACACCGCATACCGAGATTTTCTACATCAGATGGTAGAGCTTCTTTTGCAGGGTGCCACGAAGTCTGCCATGGAAAAGGGGATCGAAGCCCTCGACCCGAGCATCGTGACGAACCTTACTGAGAGATACTTGGAGTCGCCGCCGCGAGACCCGAACGGAGCCTTCACCATTGAGGATCAATTTCTGGTGGACGTTTTTGTTGACGGGTTCCCGGTCGACCCCGTTGTTCTCCAAGAAAACGCCAAACTGGTTCTTAGTGCCCTAAAGCCAGCCCATGTTCTTTACGGGTACTCGTACCTGTTTCAAGATGCCTTTGAGAAGATTGCGGAGGATACGGGCGGGTTCACATTCGATCTCGACTCGTACCACTACGACGATCTTCGAAAGTGGTGCCTTGGAGCCGAGAGAATCTCAGGCACGGGGGATACCCTTAGCAACCGCTTCCTCTTCACGGATCCCGATGTCTCTTTTCGGAGCGTTCGAGCGGGGGCGAAGCTCAAGGTTTCCAGCGGGGCTAATGCAGGCGCTTACGAGGTCGTAGCAACGCTCGCGCTACCTTACGGGTCAGACGGTACGCCCCGGCCATACACGCTCTCAGGGGGCGGCTCAGGCTTTGTTACGGCTCTCGGTCCTGACGAGCTTCAGGACACGACCCGCGATTGGGGCCTTTTGCCTCTCGACACCCAAATCACCATCATTTCCGGCCCCAACGCGGGAACGTTCCGGGTCGAGTTTGTTCTTGGCTCAAACGGGGGGCCGGTTGGTCAAGCGGGGTTGAGTGGGAATTCTGTCCGGATTTCCCCAAGCACGCTAAGAGTCAAAATAAGAATGCCGCAAGTTCTAAGCGGCCAAAGTTACGTTGTCGGTGTGGATCGGTTGGGGGTTCAAGTACCTCGCGCTATAACTTCAGAAGACGCCAGCTTGCAGTTCGTTCTGTGAACGGTAGACGGCCTATTCTAACACAAGGGCGGAGGTCTCATGGGATGTTCCTGTAAGAAAGCTCGCCCGAAGGGGAAGGTTGTCTCTACCCGAAAGAACATCTCCCGGCCGAACAGATCCTTTTCCAAAACCCGAAAGTTGACGCCAACTCAGGCGAGATCCCCTTCTTACAGCCGTTTGCGCTCTAAGAGGCCGGGAGACGGTACTGACGGGGTAGGGTAGAGCGGAGATTTGAATGGCTATCCGAGATAAATACTTCCCTGGAACGGCTGTTTCCCGATACCTTATCCCCGGGGAGAGGAGTTGGGACGAAGCCGTTTACCAGAGCGGGAAGCCGGTACTTGATTCGGAACTCATACTGTCGCAGGAGGTTTCGAAGGAAATCCGCAGACTTGTGGAGGACCGGACGGTCCCGTCAGGGTTTTTGCGCGGCCCTTCGCCCGTAGACCCTCGAAATGATTTCTCTGACGGGGTGTCGCCCCTTCAGCTGAACATGTCTCGCAGAACGGCTCTGGTTGCGAACATGCCAATCGTTGTTGAGTTTACCAACACAACGACCTCTCGAGACAACGTGATCCAGTTTTCGGCGGCCCCTGTATTCGGCGGTGCGCCTCCTGACGTAAAGCGGGCGGATTTCGTATTCCTCGAGGTATTCCGCTGCGTCGTGTCGCACTCCCCCTCGGCGACGGCTATCACAACGGTAGTGTCGAACGCTGATGTGGCTGACGGAGATCAGATCATCGTCAACGGTGTGATCCTAACCGCTCGTGCGGCGGCCCCCGTAGTCGACGAATACCTTATCGGTGTGAACGAGGCAGCTACTGCGGCAAACATCGCAACGGCGATCAGTGACCCCGGAAACTCTTTCACCGGAATCTGCACCGCTCAGGCGGACGTCACCATTCCGGAGCAGGTGAACCTCCGCGCGGCCCCGGCTTTTGCTGGCGCTGCGGGCAACGCTCTGACCCTGGTTCTCGGAGTTCAAGCTGTAGGCGGGTCGACTACCATCAATGGTGGCGTTCTCCCTACGACCTTTTCCGGGGGCGCAGATACTGCGAACAAGCCGACCCAAACGACTTTGTATCGTCACGGAAATGTTGATGCCCCAGCGGGTGTGAACTTCGGGGACGATATCGCAGATCCGGTCGTCGGGACTGAGAGCACCAAGCGGGTTCAGATTCAGTACCGAATCCGGGTCACGGGCCAGTCGGAAGCCGTCAACTTCAAGCAAGAGAACGGATTCGACAACGCGAACGTCTTGGCGCAAGGAGCCCAGGCTACCCCCGTCGCGGGATACCCGTTTGTTCCGGCCGACGGCACTACGGTAAGCGGAACTTCGAGTGCAGCCAACTATCAGACGGTTGACCCCGGCTTGCATATCTCGGGGGATGGGAGCTCGGCGGCGGCTACTGCACTCGGAACCGTGGACGGTTATGTCTACGCCATCCCAGTCTGCTTTGTGTTCCGTCGTAACGATGCCTACAACGGCGGGGCGGGGGCGGGTTTCGACCCTCTGAACAATTCCAATGGGGCCCTCCCTTCGACTCACCCCGGTTTTGTGAACCCTCAGATTGGCGCGATTCCGGCAGCCTCAAGTGACCGACCGGACGGCTATTTCCACGACAAGATCCTCGTCCACGACATTCTGGACCTGCGCCGCCAGGTGTCTCCAGGAGGGGTCGACCTCAAGGCCGAGCTTGAGCGGCAAATGACTATGCTTCTTGACGGGGAGCTTCAGACCTGGGCGATTGACTCTGCGGACAAGAACACCCTCGGTGCCGGCTCTGGGGATGTGGCCACCCGCTTTTTGGTCTGCAACGAAATCGGCCGTGACGGCGGGGCTGGCGGGGTCGCTCCTTCTTCGGGAGATACTACGCGAGGAGACACGGTTGCGAACTTCGACCATATCCGGCGAAGGTTTGCAGATTGGCCCGTGGTTGAGCGCCGGATATTCCCGATCTACCCGACAGACGCTCAGGTAGACGAGCCGGGCAAGTACGTGACCAAAGCCGCCCCCGGCTTCTTGGGGTGGACCGAGGGCGACGTTATTCACCTCGACCTCGACAACCTTGACGCAACCGGGTTGGGAGACTGGGCACACAACCCTTCGGGGCTTCCGGTTCCGAGCGGAGCAGTTTCTTCCCTTTGGCCCCCGGGAACCAAGGTCACGAATGTTCTTCGGGTTGTCCATGATGACGGGCATTACACCACTGCGGTTCCGAAAGAAGTTCTTTTGAATCAGGTCTCCGGAACCGGTTCCGAGCAGATCCTCTTGACCCTTGCGCAAAACGCACGTCAAGTAAACGGCGGGAACCCCGTAAACCCCGACAACGATATGGTATCGACGGTGCTGGGTGGCGATACGGGCTCTCAACGAAGGATTTTCATTGAGCTTGAGATCACGTATCCCGTAGGGTCTGGCACCACGGATACCGTGGACGAGGTGGTAACCCCCGACGCTACCGTGTACAGCTACGGGACAGCAATCGAGAACGACTCGAGCCAGCGTCCTGCGGATTGGGAGAACCTCCTCCAACCCGCGTTCCGAGAGTCTTACCGTGAGCTTGCCGTCGAGTACGTGTCCAACCAAGGCGCGGCTCCCGGCATTGGGGCTACGATCACGGACTTTCTGGTCAGCGATAGCCAAACCCAGATCACTCTGCCTCGCAGGATCTTTGGGAACAACACCACTATCGAAACGGCGTCGGACCAGATCACGGCTCTGCCTCGGAACATCGACAAGACGACCACTGAGTACGGGTCTTCTTCCCGGGAAGTGAACCTCGAACCCGCAACCCCGTTGTCGGGTGCAGGGCAGACTTTGGTTCAGGTGAGCTATTTCGCTCAAGACCCGCTCCCCAACTACGGCGCGGTTGGCTACCAGATCTCTTGCTACTACCGTTCGAACGCGCCCCAAACGGTTGGTGTTCAGGCAGGGGCACCTGTTACTTGGCCGCTTCCGGATCCGGTCCAGGTATCTCCGATGGTGATGTCGCGAGACCTCTGGACGGGGATTGCCGGGGCAGGTTCTATGGACGAGTCTTTCCCGTACTCTCGACCAATGGATCAAATCGCCGTCAACGGCGATACCCCGATTGGGGAGTTCCCTGCTGAATGGATCCTTGAGGCGATGGCCGAGATTTCGGTCGGCGACTTCGATGCGGCCACCGGGTTGCTGAACCTTCACCAGATGGTTCCGGCGGACCCCTCTGCTCAGGGTTCTTTCTCGGACCTTGACGCGGACCAAGAGTTCAGGGCTCACTACAAGGTAGCCGACACGTCGACGTACCGGCCTACCGCGATGAGCCAGCCGCTTTCAAGCCCCGTGAACCACAAAGTGTGGTTCCCGTTCCTGGCTCGAGCTTCTTCTGATGGTGTGTTTTGGAGAGCCGGAGAGGTTCTTCTGGTCGTGGTCTCCAGATACGGGAGCCTTGACCCTGATAACACTATCGTATTTACTGATAGTGGTAACCGCACTTGTGCTGCAATTTACAGAACAAGCGGTCTACTGATCATGGCCTCGGAGTGATTAGATGCCTCGTAGTGTAAACCCAGGGTCGATCTCCGTAGGGAAGGGGCGCGTTCCCAAGGGGACCGTTGCCGACAACTCACTGCGGCAACCCAACCGGGACATTGATCCTCTCCGAGTCCATGTTCATGACCCGAGCCGTGCTCACATGGCCTCGAGCATCGGCATTGTCGATGCAGCTGGCTGCTTTGTTTCGGACGAGGTTGAGGGAGCCCTCCAAGAAATCTGTTCAGGCGCTTCAGCCGGAAGGCTGAACGGTTTGGTAGCCGGGGGTCGCTTCGATGAGGTAGTCACTGGCCTCCCCACCGCCAACTTGACCCTGACCCTCGAGTCGGTTTCTGCAGGAAACAACGACACGATCGTGATGGTCGGGGCAGCGGCTCTTGACGTTAGCGGCCTTCAGGTCACCGTTGCCGACAACGCTGTTTCCTACATCTACCTGGACTGCGACTCTTCGAGCGGGACCTACCAGACTCTCCTCACGAGCAACTCTGCACCCGAGGTGGAGAGTTCGGCGGGGATCGAGCACATCCTCTTTGCGAAGGTCACTTCTGCGGCGGGCGTCGTTACTCAGTACCAGGATGGCCGGTTCTTTGTCCGGAACCTTGATCGAAAGGTCCAGTACTCGTCCAGGCAGGGCGAGAACGTAGACGCTTGGAGCGAGGGTTGCTTCGTCACCCTCCAAGCGTTCTTCCTTTGGATGGCGGAATATGGCGACGGGGGGACGAGCGAGGAGGAAAAGGGAACCGTTATTATCCGCGGAACCCATACTGTTTCCTCTACGATTACGGTTCCGACGGACCATCTTCAGTTTCTCGGTGACGGGGAGGCGAAGATTGTCGGCGGGAACTTTGCGGCCCCCCTTATCGACGTGACGGGCCGGGATGACATCTCTTTCAGGGGCATTGAGTTCGGCCTTGCCGGGCCGATCACGGATGCGATTCGTGGTGGGGACGGAACTACGGACCTTCTAATTGAAGACTGCACTTTCCTGGGCAACTTCGGAAACTGCGTCGGAATTGTCTCGGCTGCCGGAACCGCATCGAAAATCCGTATGGCAGGCTGCTACGGGGACACTTTCGGCACGCGGGGCGTTCTGCTGACGGGCGTGAGTGATGTCGAGATCACGGGATGCGATTTCAAAGGGCCCGGAGTTGGGGTTGTCGGGACTATCGGCATCTCTGCTGACGGCGCAACCGCGAACAACAATGTTCGGATCACCAACACTCTGGTGCGGGATTGCGAGAACGGGGTTCGTATTGACAACTCCGACAATGTGAAGATCTCAGGGTCGAGCGTTCTGGGGGTTCGTAACGGTATTGCCGCTCTGAACCTCAGCGACGATCTGATTGTGTCGGAGACTCTGGTAGAACTTGAGGACGACGAGGGGCTTTCCGGGATCTCGATTGCCCAGTGTTTCCGCCCCGCAGTTATGGGCTGCACGATCAAGAACCCCCGTGTCAACTGGGTCGGGGAAGTCTCGGTCCCGAAGGGTCTTGAGTACGCGAACGCCCCGGTTTCTCCGGACGGGTCAAACCCCCGTTTCATGGGGAACCATGTACAAGGGTTTTTCAATCAGGATACGAGCGCAGGTTCTGGGATCGCGGTGGTTGGCGGACCCGCCAACCGCCCGACCGGATGCGTAGTCCAGGGGAACACCCTGGTAGAGAACTCTCTGTACCTCTCTTATGCGAGCGGGGTTGCTTCTGGGAACAGCATCTTGGGGCCGAACCCTTCTGGTGCCGCGATCGAAGCGGCGGTCGTCATCCTCGAAGCCGTGGGTCTGGTGTTCTCAGAAAACGTGATCCGGTGCGGGGGGAACACCAACCGGGCGATTTGGGTCGTTTCGAACACGGTTGTTTCCGAGTCCAAGAGCGTGAGAGTTTCCGGCAACCGTATTTCTCTGGTAGGGGTGACCGCCCCTGAGAGTTCGATTCAGGTCACGGGTCAAGTCTCCGACTTTGAGATCTCTCAGAACCATATGGACGGGTTTGTAAGCGAGCTGGTGCAGGCTACCTATGCAATTCGCGTGAGTTACCTTGGGGGCGCGGGCGGCGGAACTCCGAGGGCGGGTGCAATCTCAGGAAACCGGATCACCCGGTTCAACCAGGGGATATCTCTCGAGGGGAACTCTCTTGAGCCCGGTGAGTTTATCTCAGACGTGGAGGTATCTGGGAATCACATTTCTCAGGTCGCAGTTTCTCAGAACTCCCAGGTTCAAAACTACGCCCAGGTTGGGGCGAAAGCTATTGGCTTTCTCTACTCCGAGAGGATCACCGTCCGAGACAACCTTCTGGTAGATATCGGGTTTATCCTGGACAATGCGGGCTCGGATATCGGGTTGGTACCTTCTTTCCCTGTAGGGGTTGTTTCCTACAACTCCCACAAGGTTGTGGTAACCCAAAACCGAATGGACGGGTTCCTCGCCAAGACGACGGGAAGCTTGACCGGGGGCCTTTTTGTAAACGATTCCGAGCCCCCCGCAGGACCGGGACCGCACACGGTCACCCTTCAGGGATGGGATGTTTCGGACAACCTCCTTCAAGTCGAAGATCAGAACGGTGCCGCCTTGGGTCGGGGCTTCGTCTTCCTGTGCAACAACACTCCGGACCTAACCATCACAGACGTCGTTACTCGGCAGATGTCGAATATCCGGGCTTCCGGGAACCGGATCATTGTGGGGGTCGAAACCTTAGCGTACGACCTGGCGCATGGGATCGTCTTCACGACCGGGGACGTGGCCGGGGCTAACTACTATGGCGGCTCGTTCACTTTCCCCGAGGTTTTCAGAAACGACATCGTCAATACCTCGGGAGCCGCGATCCTGTTGGATGCTCCGAACGCTACCGTTGCGGGGGCCTCTACAGTAACTTTGGTGCTTGATCTCAAGATCGTCGAGAACGAGTTGATTACGAGAGTTTCCCCCGTAGGAAACGGGGAAGCCGCTGCGATCAAAGTCCAGGTAGGTGCTCCCGACCTCGGGGTAGGCTCCGCGTATACCGCAAGCGTGAACGGCCTGAAGGTGCTGAGGAACACTTCCCTTGCTTGCCACGGTTACGGAATCGAGTTCGATACTCAGCAAGCCGGAACCGGCTCTCTTTCTGTGAGCAACCTACACTTCGAGGGGAACACTATCCCTCAGGTGGGGAATAACGGTGGGGCGATAACCCTCACGGCAGCTCTAGGGATCAAGGTCGATGGGGAACTCCTCGTTAATCTCCAACAGCTTCTTATCGACCGTAACAACTTCTTGTACCAGAGCAGCCAAGGGGACTACGCTATTCGGGCGGATTTGGGAGACTCCGCCGTCAGCGGTTTCAGTATTACCGGCAACAAGCTGGGGTGTTCGGGAACTATCGTGGGCGCGGCCGGAGCGGCGGAGACAAGTTGCGTGTACGTTTCTGCCGACACATCCTCGCTAAAGACTTACGAGGATGTCCAGGTCAACGAGAATATCCTCGAAGTCTCTGCGGGGGCAGACTACCGGGGCGGTTTTGCGCTGTGGCTTCAGAATGACGTCTCGGTCGAAACGCTCTCGTTTCGCAATAACCAAATCAAGTGCTCCCCCGACGCCATCTCTGCCAGTATCCGGACGGGGTTCTATGTCGACATCGCTCAAGGCACGGCCGAGGCGGGGAACGTTGTTGAGGGGTTTTCTTGTTCCGGAAATACAGTTCGAGAGGGGGGTTTGCTGTCTTTCAAGGCAGAGGCGAGTGTCACCGGCTTCCATGTCTTCGAAAACATGGCGACGATCGAGTACGAACCCACGCTCAGCGGTGTTCAGGTGGGGATCGTGGGGGACGGATCAGGGACCAAGTCCTTCGAGGAGGTCAAGGTCGTCGGAAACTCTCTGTATCGAGGGAGTGCCGGGGTCTACTTCGTCCTCGAAAACTACAGCACTATTGAGAGAATCTCCGTCTCGGGGAACACTCTCACGGGCCAAAGCGAGGCGTTCTTCGACGGGTACGGTGTGCGGGTCCTGTCTACGGTAGCCCCTCCTTTCCTTGACGCAATCTCGATTTCGGGCAACATCATCTCTGGGGGAACTAACTCTTATGGGGTGGTTTTGCAACTCGGGGCGGGTTTGAGAGATTGCGACGTTTCGGGGAATAAGTTCTTCGAACTCGATGAGTCCGCTATCCGTATTTTGACGAATACCACGGGAGGAGCTGACGGAAACCTTGTGGGCCTCAATGTTTCGGGCAACCTCTTTCGCAGGTGCGCCAGGGTTTCCGGGGACCCCGTGTTTGAGGTGAACTCAAGCAATACCTCGGCGGGTTTTTGCGAGTCTGTTAAGATTGACGGTAACCAGATTTTCAGCTGCGGGGTTGCGGCCCCCGGTTCGGATTACATCTTGCTCGATGCCGAGTCTTGGTCCGGGGGTGCTCAGTCTCTCTCAATCAGCGGCAACCAGTTAGAGGGTTCCGTGCTCAACTCGATGCAGAGGGGGATCTCGGTCATCCTCCCAGAGACGACCGCTTCGGGGATCTCGATCCAGAACAACCAAATCCTTGACTTCGACTCTCAGGGGGTTTTTGTTCAAGGAGCCGCTACCCGGAACTTGGTGTTTTCGGGGAACAGCGTTGTTGTTCGTGATGGCTCTACCGTCGTTAGCCCGGAAGGTTTCAGCTACTCTTCGGGGGGTCGCGCTGGGGACAATACTTCCATCTTGGCTGAGTCGGTGGTCTCGGGGAACACGTTCCAAGACCTAAGCACACCGGACGGCGACAACCTTTTGGGTATTGTGCTTGATATGGACAACGATGGGGACACTCTTCTTTGCATCCTGGAAAGCTGCACTTTTGACGGAAACGTGTTCCGAAATGTGGACTCGGCGTTCTACACGCTGACCCCTGATGCCCTTTTCTGGAACGTCTCTGTCAGTGGAAACCAGATTTACTCCGTAGGGGCGACGCGAACATCCCTCATCTACGTCGAGTGCGACAAGAACATCCAAGGCTTGAACCTCAACGACAATAGCATTCAAGCCACCAGCCTAACCAGCGCAGCTGGCGCCATTGAGGTCGAGCGCGGCTTGGCCTCAAGCAACGCTCGGAATATCTCGATCTGCCGCAACAGTATCGAGTTCGTTTCGGGATCGGTCTCCGGGAACGGTATTCGGTACAACCAGCTCGTCGCACCCGCAGGGTTCGGTAACCTCCAGAACATTGATATCTCACACAACTCAGTGCTTGGTGTGATGGATATCGGCATTTACTTTTCGTGGGGCGCACTCCCAGGATCGTCCACCGCAAGGTACGTCACTATTAGCGAAAACAGGGTGTCGTCCCCGCTTGCCGCGCACGCGAGCGGGAGTGATTACAACTACGGGTTTGTGTTCTTCACCGTAGACTCCGTCGGTAAGCACCTCGTATTCTCCAATAATATCTCAGAGGTGAGGGCCAACGACAGAATCGGGATGTACTTCTACACTGGCGACAACTCGACCCTCGAGTTCTTCACCGTGAGTGGTAGTCAAAGTAGTTCCGCTGGAAACCTTGAGAACTCGGTCCTTACTTCTTGGGGTACCGGCACGGTCCTTAGCGGTATCGTTGTTGGCAACATGTCAACCTCAAATGTTCTTACTCAAGACGATTTCACGGGCACCTACTGGAACTCGGGTGGACCTTGGACCCTCTCTACGGTGACCGCCAACAACACCGTTCTTTGATACGAGGTATCGAGTGATTCAAAAGTATGTCATCCTCCATGCGGAGAACCCTTCCGGCGTAGGGGACGCCAACGCCCAAGCGGAAAGTCAGCTTCTCCGCAACGATTGGGCTCAAGGATACACCCCCGCAGAAGTGAGTTCCTTCCACAATGACCTTGCGGCTTTGGTCCCGGCAGGGGCTCGCGTCCTCGACCTCGGGTGCGGCACGGGGCTTTTCTACGCGGCTCTCAACGCTCTTCAGCCTGGGATTACCTATACCGGCGTAGACCTTAGTGTCGAGGCTATTGAGGAGGCTACTGCGGCCTTCCCTGGCGCTAACGCCTGGGTCGTGGGTAACGCTTTTGAGTATCTCAGATTGGCAGATCCCGCAGGGTGGGACTTTATCGTCTCAAGCCGGTCCCTTTTCGATGAGACCTATCTATCTGCGGATAGATACCTCCTGGAGCTTGTGGACGCGAAATCCCCCAAGGGGTTTGCGATGCTTATCTCAAGCGACCGTTCAAAAGACTCCAAGATTCAAAGGCGGCTTCAAAGGGCTCTGGCAAGCTCGACAGGGGTTGTTCAACACCACTTCTCAGGCCCTTGGGACCCGCCCCTTTTCCAAGGGGATATGACGGGCTTGTCTGTCTTACATATCTCCCGAACAGGCACGAGTGCAGTTTCTCCGAACGCAAGTGATCGGTGGGACCTCGTGGGAAACCGTAAGCTGGATCAATCTCGGGCCAGAGCGTTCAAGAGGAAATCTCTCAAGGACAACACCCCGATCTCAGAATACAAGACCGTGACTCAAAGTGGCGGGCTTGTAACGGGGGTGGATGCCAACAAGGCCATCGCTTCTGCTCCGGATCAGAGCCAACTTTCCGACGACACGCAGAAATTCAACTTTATTCAAAACTTGGGGTGACCCGTGCAGATCTACGGTAGCGTCTCGAACACAAACAGGATCATCACATCGGGGTTCGAGCCTGAGTTCGGATCTTCAAACAGGGTCAACGGGCAGTACGTCTTCCCCCTGCCGTACTCGGTAGGGATTGATATCGACTCATCCTCTTACATGACCCCTCAAAACGCCGGGTCGATTCCGGGGCAGGCCGCAGCGGAGTTCTTGATCCGCTTCCCGATGTACGACCACGTTCTGTACAACTACTTTCTCGAGACCTCCGATATGACGGGGATATCCCCGAATGTCGGAACCCCGCAGCCTACGGTCGCCAATGTGAGCCCGACTCCGCCGCCTTGGGCGGGGTTTGCTCCGAACCCTCTTCCAAGAACCCAGCTTGGAAACCTCTCCGGAGTAGTTCCGAACGCGGTGGCGATGCTTCCGGTCGACTCTTTGAACAGCACTTACGGGGTCATGGTAACGGATGCGATCGACATTACGGCTCTGAACCCCGCCAACCCTGGAACGGATGAGGTCATGATGTGGTGGGCACTTGCCCGGGCATCTACGACTGAGGATGTTATTCGGGGATACGGGGCTACCGCCGACCAAAACACCCCTTCGGTACGGAGCCTCGAAAGGCTTGATCCTGAGACTAACGGGATTTATGTCTACGCTTCCAATGACAACGGGGTGTCATGGTACAAAGTCGAATACCTTGAGCCGATTGATCTGGCGAACTCCGGGACCGAACTTCGGTTTGCCTTCGTCAACACGACACCCGACAAAGTGTTTTTGCTGGGTTGGGTTGCACTCATCCCGAACATTCCCTGATGCATACGCTTTCGCCCAAAGACCTTAGTGGAAAGTTCCGAGACCGTTGGGTCAAAGCCCGCCGGGAGCTTTACAGGGGTATCCTACGGAACCCCTCGGCCTCGGAAACGCAAAAGCAAATTGCGAGGAAAAAGCTCGAAGCTACCCGGGACGGTTCTTAGCCTATAGATTCCAGGGTAGTGTTAACCAGCTACGTCTCGGAGAGGAATAGATGGCTCAAGACTTTGGCACCGGGGTGACACGAACCCTCTCCGCTATCGAGAGACAGTTTCAGGTAGTCGTTTGGCAGGCGGGAAAGCCGCCCCTTGATTCCGAACTGAACCTCATGATGCAGGCAGACTGGGAACGTGTTTCGAACGTAGTCCGTGCTCAGATGCACTCGGGTTGGCTCACTGACCCGTTCGCTTCCGACAAGGACTTCATCACCGAAGAGAGCTGGGCCAACTGGTTCAAAGTAGGGCGTCCGCAGGCAAACCAACAGGCTCCTGTTCTTTGGGCAAGTGTCAACGGTTGGATTGTTCCCGTCACGGGAACCGGCCTCGACGGGGACCCCAGCAATCGGGTCAACTTGTTCCCGGCCCCTTCGACGGATTCTCGGATTGACTTTGTCTTTCTTGAGGTTTGGCTTGCCCAAGTAGCACCGAACCCGAGCGAGGTGAACAAGCCGTCCGGCTCGAAGGTTTACCGTTGGGGCAACACTGAGTACGGCGGCACCAACATCGACGATGATCTCCAGGATCCAAGTATCGGGTTCGAGACGACGGAGCGGGTGCAGCTTCAGTACCGTCTTCGGGTATTCGGTCGCGGGGCAGGACTCGGAGATTCCGTTGATCTCTCCACTTTCCCCGACGGGTTGGATGATCCGAATGTGCTGGCGCAAGGCGCTTCCGATGCGCCTCAGGTCGGGTTTGTTTGGTCAAACATGCGGGAAACTCTCGGAGACTCCGGCCTTTGGCGTTCCGGAGATGGGAGCGCCGACAATGCTCTGGGGACCGTGGACGGTTACACCTATGCGATTCCTCTGTGTGCGGTCTTCCGTAGAAACACCGCTTCTTTCGTAGCCCAGACTTCTGCTGGAAACGCAAACCAAAACGGCTCTTTGGATCGGAACCCGGTTTCGGCGGCCATTGTGGACCCTGTTGAGGGAACCCGGACGTTTACTTCGGTAACGCTGACTTCCGCGATCTCTGCTACGGATACCGGAGCGGTTCAAGTTGAGGGTCTGGCAAATTCGGGCTTCGACAACCCGAACATCGACTGGACCTCGGACTACTTCCTGGTCATTGACCAGGAAGTTATCCGTATCAGCGGAGTCGACACCACGACTACTCCGGGGACCGTCACGATTTTGGCTTCTGGGGGTCGGGGACGAAACGGAACCGCCGCGACCCGTCATGAGCCGGGAGCCCAGATCAAGTTCTATGTCTTCCGTCCTGACAGAAAAACATCGGACATGATCTCCCCTACGGATATCTTGGATCTCCGCAAGTCAGTAACGCCGGGTTCTTGGGATTACCAGGCTTTGCTTCAGCACAACCTTGGGAAGCTCTTCACCAACGAGCTTCGGTCCTCGTACAAGCAGGCGTCGGGGTCGGATACCCAGGGTCCGACTGTCATCGAAGTCGATACCCTTTGGGCCAACGGTTCTTTCTCGGTCCCCAACCAGACCGAAGCCCTTGACGGGCCTGACGGCATTCGCACCGTGTTTTCGGATGCGGCGACCACCGAAGATTGTTCGGTTATTATCGTCCCGGCTTCCGGAGGCGGCGGGAACCCCACGGCTGTCACGGACTACACGGCTGGAGCTGGTGATTGGCCCGCCGCTGGCTTTACGCCTTCGGGTTTTCAGCCGAGCGATGCGGGCCTTAGCAACGGCGCTGTTATCGAGTTGGAGATCGGCGGCGGCACCGGAAACGACGGTGCCCGAAAGACTGTCCGCGACGCCGCGAGCAACCGCTTTGTTCGGTTTTTGGGCCCTCGGGAGGCTTGGCTTTCTCGTCAGAACGGGCCAAGCGAAGTCGGAGCGCAAAGTCCGGTGCAGATCCGGTTCCTGGAGGATTCCTGGGGAGAGCCCGCAGCAGGGTCGGAGCCTCAACCAGACCACCCTGGCCCCCTCTACCCTGTTTCGGGCACGGACTTCGAGCTCCCCCTCATCTTCCTCGGCGGGGTGGTGAATTCGGACCTTCGCTCGACTTCTGCGGTCACTGTCGACTCTGCAACTTCTTCTCCCAGCGGGTTTTCCGGGGTTCAGTTCCCGGGTGTTGACTTCGACTTGGCCGGGGCTTGGTACGGTACTTCGGTTCGAAGCCTTAGCGTTGAAGGCGTGGCGAAACCGCTTCTTTACGGGGCTCGAAACCTGTACGACATGCTCACATCGGGTGGGAAAGACCTTACGGGAAGCTCTTCTGAGCTGTACCTTGTGCTGACGGGCGACAATACGAACGCCGGAAACGCGGGAGTGTTCCGCGTTGTTGGTGCAGGAACTGCCGGGTACACAACAGTTTCCGCAGGCGCGGCCGATTCTTTGGTTCTGGAACGGGTCGGGGAGAGTTCTGGCGGGTTTGTTGCAGCCCAAACGGTGACGGCTGAGGTTCGCTCGCAGTACACCCACACCGAGGACGGCTCCGTTGCAGATGACGGGGCTTCTGCGGTTATCGTCATAACCGACCTCGAGAGCGTGGCCCTCGGGGCTGCTTCCCCGTGGGCTCCCGGAGGGGTTTCTTTGGTGGGGGCTTCCCTAAGCTCTTCCGCGGTCATCGACCTGAAGGTTCTATACGGACCTTCTCGCGGAGGTACGGCGCGGGTTGCTGACCGGATCGATACTCTGGCACTTGTCGGTGCGGGGGCTGATATGGTGCGAGAAGCCCCCACCGCTTTGGATACGGGCTTTTCTTCTCAGGCAGGCGTTCCGAGCGGTGAGACTTACTTCCCCTCCAACTACCTTCAAGTGTGGAACCGGCTCCCCTCTGAAGGGCTCTCTGCCCCCTCCGCACCCGGATACGGGGATGCCCGTTACCTGAAGGAAGACCGTCGGGAGAGCGAGCTCTTCATCGACCCCGGCTCGAAGACGCTGGTTATCCGCCCGCTGCAGCGAGCAGACATCTCTTTTGCTCGAAACCAGATTTCCGCCGGGGAGCTGTTTCCGGGGACTTACACGGCGGGGGGGTTTGCTGGCGGGGCTACCGACGGCGGGAATCTCTTTGAGGCAAGCCGGACGTATGGGTACTCGGTCCCGTGGGAGTTCATGCCTCGGTTCGGCCGGCAGGACATCCCGGTACATCAGGAAACGGGTGCAACCGGAAAAACGGTGTTTTTTGGGGTTAACCACCTCTTCGGTGACAGTCAGACCAACACAGATGATGTGTTCCGGGTCGTAGGCGGTCAGACTTCCGGCGCGGGTGTTGTTTCCCTCTTTATCCAGACCGGGTCAACCTCCGGTCGGGATTACGGCGAATACTACAACATGGGCCTTTCGGCGAACGGCTACCAGGGTCGTATCTACGAGGATGTGAACGCTTACTCTTCTGACCTCCCACACAGGGGTTTGAAGGGGATCCAACTTCCGCCGTTCTTGGGTGTCGCCCGCATTTACGGGGTGTACGACCTCCGAGAGTTCACCGGACTTAGCGGGTTTGCGTCAGACCGGGCGACCCCGGCTTCTGGTGGGGGAATTCCGAAAAACCTCCTTCGCAAGGATGCCGATAAGCAGACCCTGTTTATCGTGCGGGGTGGTGGGGAAGACGTCACCGGAAACGCGAACGACCACACCTACGTGATCCCGGAAGACGTGATCGACATTACTCAGTCCGGTAGTTTCACTGACGGGCAGACTTTCGATGACATCGAGTTCGTCGTTGAGTGTGTGGTCTTCGGCTTTGGACGCGGGTTCATCAACCTGAACAACTATGTTTTGACCCGTAACCAGCTTCCCGGCGGCGGCGACCCTCTGACAATCGATGCTCTCGCCACTTCGGTCTCGGCTATTCTGAACCTCCCGCTCCCCTACAATGAGCAGTTGTACGCCGCGTACACCCGGACGCCCTACCAGGGTGACCCCTACATGACGCGGAACGGAGAAACCAAGACCACTTCGGACTACGAGCACCGTTACGGGCAGATTCCCCAGAGCGGGGCGTTCGGCTTGGCTTCTGCGATTCAGCAGTACGATTCGAGTAGTGACTGGGAGCAAGTTCCCGAGATCCCCAACCCCCGCTCCCTTGAGGTTCTCGCCTCGTGCGATTTCCACACCACCCTGGGTACGGGGAAGATGAGCGGTCGGGTTTGGTCTGGAACGCTAACGGATGTTTCGGGGATCACACATGACGGGGCGGCTCCTGGAAGGATCCCCTCTGCTTCGGGCGACCCGATTTGGCAGAGCACGCCTCGGGTGTTCACCCAGAAGGCTCAGGGCCGAGGGTTCGCCGAGATTAGCATCGACACGCTTACGGCTTCGGCCGTTTCTACGGGGCAGTCCGTAGTCATCAAGCGTGGCGATGTAACGGTCATCCTGGTGTCGGATACTGACTTCACGGGAGGTAGCTCCGAAGCCGTTGCCACAAGTCTCGCCTCGGCAATCAACTCTTCGAAGCAGGCGCTTTACCGGTGCGGTGTGGAAGCAGTTGCGGTCCCCGGAACCAGCCGCGTAGTTGTACGTTCGGTATTCGAAGGCCAAAAGGGGACCGAGACTCAGGTCTTGCTTCTCCCGGTATCGGGCGCGTCGCGCCTTCCGACAGGGTTCCGCATCACCTTCGGGAGTTTGGTGAAGGGAAGCTCGCATATCTCTTACGCGAGCTTCTTGTTCTTGCCTGAGCCGGATACCTCTACAAACGGGGTGTTTGGCTCAGGGGTCACCCCCGGAAGGCTGACGGGCCTCACCGAGAGACTTCCTCTCGGCATCCTGCTCCAAGACTCCGACTTCCTGGGTGAGGACCCCCTCCGGGACGGTTCCTCGCTACTGGTCGTGTCTCCCTCAGGCGGGGATGAGAACCCCGGCTTCCAGTTCCCGGTTCTCGGTGACCAGGAGTACGGTCGCATCCAGGGCCAGGGCTACCTTGGTATGGCGGACGCTTCGGTCCTGAAGTACCAGCCTTGGTCGATCAGCGACCCGACCGGGTCGCGACGGTTCCGGCTCTACAGGGGCGGTGGGACGGCTTACGTCCTTGACCCCGTACCGGGCGGGGGGCCGGTCGACTTCAAGGCTGGAGGGCTTCCTGAAGGCTCGCAACCGGTATTGAAGGGCGGGGTTCTCTCGGGCCGCGCTTACCTGGTGAGAAACTTCCCCGAACAGGCGTTCTCATCTCCCGAGCAACGCAGCTGGGGTGACGAAATTCAGATGGTGATCGTCACGGAGGGCCAGCTCGGGCAAGGTCCGGATTGCGCCCACGGCTATTCCCTGAGCGGGGAGATCTCTCCAACGGGGTACGGAAAGGGCTTTGCGGCTTCGGACCGCTACCGTCTTGAGGGCAAGCCGCTTGTGAAGGGTAGAACTCCGGCGGCACCTGACCCGGACCTCTCCGGGAAACTTGCGCCGTACCCGAGTGAAGATGATGCCGAAGACTCTTGCCCATAAGGATTTGACTAATGAGTAGTTCCCACCGCCGCGAGCTTGATTCGTTAGCCCGCACCTTCAAAGTATTCGTGAAATCTCCGGCTATTGAGAAGCTTCTTCTGGAAGAAGCTTCTCAGAACCTTCTCGATAGGGTTGAGTGCGAGGATCTTTACGAGGATCTTTACTCGGACGACGGCTACGGGGGCCGAGCTCACCGTAGGGTTACCCAATATTCGGTGGGGCCTCACAACCCCCCCGTAGACATCGAGGTTCTTTACGAACTCTACGAGGAGAATTGGACTCCGATGCTCAGGAAAGTCGACCGGAAGTTCGACGCGCTTTGCGCGAAGTTCCTTGAGGTCTACATGAGGGGGCATTTGAAGAGCAATCGGAAAGATGCCGAAGAAGCTCTTGAAGAAGCCCTGTCCGAGTACTTCTGGAGCGAGGTTCCCGAGTACGGCGACGAGCTTTCGGAAGATTACGACGAGCTTCGGGCGGAGTGTGAGGATTCGGCGGCTGAGGCCAGGGACCCTTACGGGTATCGCGGCCTGAGCCGCCGCGACTTCCTCGCATCGCCCCGCAGAGTAGCCTCAAGGTATAGCCTCAAGGCATAGGCTCTAAGAGGCTCTCATAGGCTCTTAGAGGCTCTGAGAGCCTACAGCTACGGGGTGGGGGGGCTTGAGTCTCTGCCGGCCTGCCAAGCGTCCCCCAGCTTCTTAGCGGGGGCCGACACGCCCCCAGCTGCACCGAGGCACACGACTACGGTCGCGGCGAACTCAAGAAAGTCTTTCAGAACCTCTTGGTCCCCGAGAAGGATCACCAGAGAGGTGATACCGAAGGTTAGGAGAACAGAGCCGAAAGTTGCTTTGACTATGTAGACGGTGTTGGACGATTTGGCGGGCATACTTTCTCCTGTCACCTTCCCGGCCCTATAGTCTTCCTAAGGTCTTGGGAAAGTATGCCGAACCGCTTTTCAGAACGTAATGTGGTTGGAGGTTCTCAAGATGAAGTACGCCATCATAGACACAGAAACTACGGGGCTTGACCCTCAAACTTCGACGGTTCTGGAGTTCGCAGCCATCATCGTAGACAACGGGGTCGTACTCATGGAGTACGAAACCAAGATCAAGCCGACGGAGCAAGAACTCCAGGCCGCCCACCCGAAGGCGTTGGAGGTAAACGGCTACACCGACGAGGCATGGGCAGACGCTCCGACCGTCGAGCAGGTCGCCTACGACATCATTACCCTGCTCGACGGGTGTGCTCTCGTGGGCCACAACGTCAGCTTTGACGAGAACATGCTCAAGGCAACGTTCAAGAAGCATGGTGTCGAGGGGCGCATCCCGTACCACAAGATCGACACCGTGACGCTCGCCTACGAGCACCTGACCCCGCTCGGACTCAAGAGTGTCAGCCTCGACCGCATTCGAGAGTTCCTGGGGTGGTCGAAGGACGGGGCACACACCGCCATGAAGGACGTAGAGGACACCCGGAGGTTGTTCGAACTTCTGTGGCGCATGACCCCGTGGGAGCGGTTCGTGCTGCGCCTCAAGTTGCGCTTTGGGTGGAAGGTATGACAAAGCAGGAGTTCGATCTTCTGCATGGGGGTGAGCGATGAACATGAACACTCTGATCTTCGGTGACGTGCATGGAGAGGCGAAGGCTCTGGCCGACCTCCTCTCCTACACCCGTGAGGTCATCGGCCCCGACGCACCTCTGGAAATCTACTCGGTGGGTGATCTCATCGACCGAGGGCCTGACTCCAAAGGGGTCATTGACCTGTGCATCCAGCACGGGGTCAGGAACCTGCTCGGGAACCACGAACTGTGGCTCCACGAGTGGGTGACCACGGGCAAGGTGAACGCGAAGATTCCCCTGTCTTCTGCGATGGGTGGTGAGGCGACCCTACGCTCCTACGGCATCGACCCGAATCAGAAGGCTGCTCGGTTTGATGGGGGGCATGAACTCCTGCATGTGTCCTCCAAGTGGCTGGCGAAAGAACTCGACCGCGTGGTTCCACAGGAGCATCGCGAGTACATCGCCAACGGGGAACTGTGGGTTGAGGTTCAGCATGGAGACACGACCTACTTCCTTTCCCACGGCGGGATCTCTGAGTCGGATGGGAGTGTGATCTGGAATGATCCAACCGTGGCCAACCTCCGAAACTCGGTGGACCCGGATGCTGCTACGAACAGGCACTTCGCAGGGATGCTTTATGAGACTCTGTTCAAGGTTGCCCCACAGCAGATCCTCTGGATTGGTGCGAAGAAGGGCACGGTCTTCCGGCTCCCGGACGGGTGCGTGCAGGTCTTCGGACACACGCCTTGGGGCACCAGTGAGTACCGCGAGGATCACTACGTCGCGCTCGACACAGGATGCGGGACGTGCCCCCCGTTCCGCCTGTCGGGTCTTCTTCTTCGTGAGGATGGTCGTGTGAACCGCGTCGATTCACGCACCCCGGCGGGTGGGGAATGAGCTACAACTGGAGGACGCGCCCCGATTGCATTACCGAAGGTTGCGACGTAGAGGCACGTCATCAAGGCATGCACTGCCGGAATCACGACCCCCGGCGCTGTGCGGCCCCGGTCAGCCCGAAGACACACACCGACGAGGGGGAAGGCAGATGCCGAAACCTCTCATCTAAAGGGGGGGTCTTCTGTAAGCGTCATTTGCGCGGGTTTGGTGGAACTAACTTCCAGACAAAGGGTTTGACTATTTCCTCTCAGGTTAAATAACGCCCCGCAACTTACCGGTTACTTTCCCCACGGACTGAGGTAAGGGGGTTTCTTTACCTTCAGACGGTAAAGTGTTTTCGGAGGTCTTATGCCTAAGAAACTCAAGCCGTCGAAGACTCCTCTTCCAAACGATATTCAAGAGGCAGTTCTTTCCCTCCCCCTGGAGATCTCGGGGGAGGTTCAGAGCGTTGGGGAAGTCTTATCTCAGGTGCGCTCTCTTCTGAAGAGCGTTGATGAGGGGGTTTCCGAAAACCCGCTCCTCAGATACATCGCCAGAAACCTCATGCGCGAAATGAAGAGGCGGGGCAACCCTTCAATCCGCATTTCTCCGGCAGGAGAGCCCTTTCTTTTTATCGACTACGGTTTGGCGGAGGAGAGGGAGCCGCTTCCAAGCCTTGAGGAGCTTCGAGAGCAAGCAAGCCTTCAAGGGGTAGATATCTCGGACCTCGGCCGCAAGAAAATCGAGATTCTGAAGAGGTTGCGGGATTTGGAGAGGGCAAGCCTTGCAGACGACCGTTCTGAGGGTTTTCTCCCGCCGAAGATCAAACTCCCACGGTAGAAAACCTATAGCGGAGGTTTCGGTATGTCGGGACAATACGGATATTGGACCTGGAATGGTAAGAACGGGTTGGAAGGCTCGGATTCCATTTTGGTGGAGCACTCTGACGGGACGGTTTCGGTTCAAAAGGACCCAACTTTCCCTGCAGTCTTGGCAGACCAGTTTATCGTCCACGCGTTGCGAAACTCACGCGTGGCCAGAACTCAGTTCAACGCCCTCTACCCAAGTCTGGACCCCCGTTCGAAGGTTCGCCTCCAGAAGCTGGTGGTGGAAAACCCTCGACTGGTGAGGTTGTTGGAGAACCCGTTCTTCAACCTTTCCGCTCAACAAGAGTCGGACAATATTCAAAACAGAGACGTCACCTCGGGGGTGCACCTCGAAAAGCCTGTTAGGAGGGCCAAATGAATTCAGGAAGGATTCGCAGACTTCGCATGCAGAAACACAAGCCGCAAAAAAGGTCCGTCCCGAAGGCTGAGGTTGCACCGACCCCGGTCGCGGAAGCCCCGGCCAAGAAGCCGGACACGCCCCCCGCAGACTTGTCGATTTTGGACCTTCCCATTGCCAAGCTCGCAAAAGAGTTGGCTTCGGGGGGGCATGACGCTCATATCGACGCCCTCACTTCGGCCGAAAAGGCGGACAAGAGCCGGAAAGGTGCCCTCGCCGCACTTGCGGGGCGCAAGGCTTGACTGAGGGCCACGTTGCGCGCTTTGTTTTGAAGGAACACTTTGGGTTCCTCCGTTCGGGAGAGGTTCCCAAAGTGTTTTTCCACGTTAGGGACTTCAACAAGCTATCCCCCAAAGAACCCGGACCTATCGTGGGGGAACCTGTCCGGTTTTTCTGGGCAAATACCCAACCTAAGAGAGACCCGAAGGCCGCCCTTGTTTTGCGCGTGAACCCTCCGGTGCTCAGTACGGGTAATGTCTACTCTTTCGACCCCAAAAACGGGTGGGGTTTCATCCTCAGAGCGGGTGAGCGGGTATTCTTCCACAGGGAAGACTTTCGTCTCCCCTGGCTTCCCGTTGTCGGGACGGGAGTTTCATTCTGGGAAAGCCCCGGTAGTGCAAAACCCCGAGCCGTTCAAGTTGAGTGTTTGAGGTGATCGTGTCCCAAGGAAAAAACCCCTTCGGTGGTCGTGAGGGCTCCCTCTACACCCCTATGTCTGAAGACGAGCAGGAGGTCATCTCTCGGCTGGTTGCCGCGAGAGACCTCTACGTTGACGTTGTCGGGTGGGCGATTCTTCCCGAAGTCAAAGCTACGTTCGGGGACCTTCGTATTCAAATCCCCATCGAGATAGCGTTCAAAAAGCCGGAGATCCCCCGCCCGGTTCACTACTTCGATATGGAGCTTCGGACGGGCTCTGGGATCCTCCTGTACAAAGAGCGTCACAGCGCGAGCTATGGGGGAAAGCCCCTCATGATCGGAGCCGGAACTACGATCTCAATGATCTGGGATATTGCGATCCATCACATGGACCCGAAGCTCGTGAAGAAACTAAAGCCTGGAGCTATCGGGTTGACTTCTCGGTGGATCGACAAAGATTCCGGAGAGGTGACTATGTTTGGGAACACCAACATGCCGGCTCACCAAAGAAAGCTCCTCAGAAAGCTCCGTGCGGGCGAAGCCGAGGCCCGCCTCGACAACCAACGCAAACGAGTTCTTGCCGAGAAGAAGGCTTCCGATAAATGAGCGGAAACGGCGACAACCTCGTCGATCTCGACAAGCACCGTGTCAGAGAGCTGGGCGAGTTTCGAGACGAGCAGGTTGCGTACCTTGAAGCCCTTTGGGGGAAGGAGACCTGGGCGTTCAATGTTGCTATTCGCGACCTTGAGAAACTCCGAAGGGGGGGTGAAGACCCTGTCCTGAGGGAGCCGCAGACGTATTTTGAGGTGCAAAAGCTTGTGCAGCACATTCGCGGTTTAGCTAACGACCTTGCCAGAAACTACGGTTTCGACGAACTTGTTCGGGCTGAGGATGACGATTCCCCGGCTTTTTGACCCTTTAGGGGTAGTGTGGTACATGCTTGCTATCGAGTGGCTCGATGCCGAAATGTCTGATATGATCGCATTCCTTCGGGATTTTGTTTCGTCTGGGGACCAGACGAGCCTGACCCGTGATGAATGGCGTGCCCGATTTCTCGGACGGGAATACTCCCCTGCGATTGATTTCGTGTACTCGGATGCCCCTCTCGACTACATTTTCCCGGATTCGTACGGGAGCCTTGCAGACGTATCTACTTGGTGCGTCTCCGAGACGGCGACCTACTCGGAACTCGATATCCGAGAAAACGTCGTACCCTTCAACCCCAAATCCTCTGACGAGGAACCCCCGGAGTAAACCATGGAAAGCCATGTTGCACAGATCGACGCCCTCATTCTCATTCTTCAGGAAGCCCGTGAGGATGCCGTCAAGGTAGACGCAGGAAAGAACGGAGCCCCCGGAACCCGCGTTCGCAAGGCGGCTCAGGAAGTCAAGAAGGGTCTTGACGGACTTCGCAAGTCTGTCATCGCCTCCAGGAACGCCGAATCTGAGTGATCTGAAAAGGTCCAGATTCGGTTAAACCCGCCCCCGCTTCCGGGGGCGGGTTTTCTGTTTTCGAAAACTATACGCCCACGGAGGGCCGAACGTAAGGGGAGGGGGCTGACCACTTACACAAGCAAGTTCGGCAAAGCCGGCAAAGGCTCTCGATATGATCATCTCACCTGACCACCACTTGTACCTCCCCGACGGGACGTACAAGTGGACCCCGGACCGCGTGAAGCAGGCGTGGGCCACTGCGGGAATCCTGTTCCATCAGGCTCTCGCATGGCCGATCAAGCCCGAAGCGGTCGTCCTGATGGTCGGTGTTCCGGCCTCAGGTAAGAGTACCTGGCTCTCGGAGAACGAAGACGAGCGTGCCCTCTACTTCGACGCGACGTTTGCTCTTCCGCAGTGGCGGAAGCCGTGGATCGCCTCCGCCACTGCGGCTGGCGTCCGCGTGGAGATCGTCTGGGTGGACACCCCTCTGGAGGTCTGCATCGAGCGCAACGCTGCCCGTCCCGCAGACCGCCGAGTTCCCGAAGACACCATGCGCAAGATGCACCGTAACATCAAGTCACACCCCCCGTCTGTTTCTGAGGGTGTGGCGGGTGTCGGAAGGATATTCGTCGGTCGGAAAGAAGAGAACTTCCTCCCTTGAGGGAAGAAGTTCTGGCCGTGCCCTGAAACTATACTTCAGAGAACCCCTACACGTAATGTAAGTGGAGGGGGTGAGGTTGTTCTCGCTCCCTCCTTTTTCCTCACCCAGACCCCCCAAAGGGGGGCAAAGGAACTACCATGAGAAATATCGAAATCCTGGCCGACGAGCTGATGGCAGCGTCCGCTGCCTACTACGGGGGCGGCATCCCCCCGATGTCGGACGCCGAGTTCGACTCGAAAGAAGCAGAACTAAGACGGCTTGACCCCGGTCACCCGGTACTCGGCCACATCGGGTCACCTGTCGGCAATACGGGGTGGCCGAAGGGGACCCACCCCCTCACTATGGGCTCTCTCGGCAAGGCGCAAAAACTTTCTGATCTTCAGAAGTGGAGGGCCGGCAAGCGCGGCGACCTGATTGTCACCGAGAAGCTGGACGGTATCAGCATCATGCTGACCTACGAAGGCGGTTCCTTGACCTCGGCCGTCACGCGGGGTGACGGAACTACGGGTGAGGACATCACTCGGAACGTCCGGGTGATGAAGGGTGTTCCGGCCCAAATCGAGAACCGAGGAACCTTTTACATCCGAGGCGAAATCGTTTGCAAGAAGTCGGACTTCGCCCAGCACTTCGCCGGGGAGAGCAACCCCCGCAACACCGCCAGCGGCACCTCGAAGCGTCAGAGCGGTTGGCAGAAGTGCCGCCACCTGACGGTAGTGGCCTTCAACTTTTTCTCTACGATTTCATATACTACAAAATCTCGCTCTGGAGAAATCCAGACGCTCAAGAGCCTCGGGTTCGAAACCCCCAACTACCGCCAGTGTGAGACTCTGGACGGGGTTGAGTCGTCCTACGATGAATACGTCAACACGGTCCGCGACACGCTCGACTACGACATCGACGGGCTTGTCGTCGAAATCGACGACACTGCTGCCCGTGAGGCTCTGGGCACGACGCCGGACGGCAAGTGCCCCCGTGGCGCTATCGCCTTCAAGTTCCCGCACGACACAAAGGAGACGGTTCTCCAGGACATCCTGTGGCAGACGGGTAACACTGGGCGCATTACCCCGGTGGCGGTGTTCGAGTCGGTCGAGTTGGCCGGGGCGAACGTCACCCGCGCCAGCCTCCACAACCCTGACTACATCGAGCAAGTCAGCAAGGGGCAAGGTCTTGCCGCAGGTGCCCGTATCCAGGTTTCTCGCCGGAATGATGTGATCCCTGCGGTCGAGGCTCTTCTGGAACAGGGTCACGGGGGGTACTTTGCCCTTCCCGACGTGTGCCCGGTGTGCTCGACCTCGACGCGCCGTTCTGGCGCGTACCTCGTGTGCCCGAACGAGGACGGTTGCTCGGCCCAGGTTCTTGGGACCGTCAAGCGGTGGCTCGGCAAGACCGGGGTTCTCCACTTCGGCGGGGCGATGGTCACTGCGGTTTGCGAAGCCGGGATGGTCAAAACCCTCGGCGACCTCTACCGTCTGGAGGAAAGCGCGGTCTCGGCTCTTGAGTTGGACGGTCGCCGTATTGGCGGCGCGGCCAAGCGGGCTTTGGATTCTCTGAACTCCAAGAAGTCCGTGCCCCTGTCGATGTTCGTAGGCTCTCTCGGCATCAACCTGTGCGGTCGCCGCATGGTGGGGGTGCTTGTTGACGCGGGCTTTGACGACCTTACCAAGTTGGACGCGGCTACCGAGGCTCAGCTCGCGGCGGTCACCAACTTCGGCCCCAAGCGGGCTTCCGAGTTCAAGCGGGGCTTCAACTCTCGTAAGCACCAGATGGTCGATCTTATCGCCGCAGGGGTCGAGATTGTCAAGCCCGTCGCGGCGGCTCCGACTGGTGCGGGTCTCACCGGGGTTGCGGTCTGCTTCACCGGGGTTCGGGACAAGGCTCTCGAGGCTGACATTCTGTCCAAGGGCGGCGAGATCAAGGGGGGCGTCAGCAAGAAGGTAAACATCCTCGTTTGCAAGGACCCGACCTCTACTTCAGGTAAGGCCAAGAAGGCGCGGGACCTCGGCATTGAACTTCTCACCCTTGAAGAGATGCGTACCCGCGTCGCGGCTGCGTAAGGAGGTTTCGTGATTGACTACGACAACATGATTGAGGGGTTGGCTGAGTTCACCCCCAGTTGCTCCCGGCTTGTCTCCTGTGACGATCCGGGTCCGGATGTTCCCGAAGCCGTGTCTGAGCATGGCCTCGGGTGGGCTGGTGAGGTGGACTACCATGACGAGGGTGCTGTCCGCCCCGAGTTTGACGGTTCCCCCGTTTACCAGCTTCGGGATGGGCGGCACGCCATTATCCGGGACGGTAAGCTCGTCGGGGTCTCACTGGAGTTCGCCGTTACTGCGAGGCTCCTGGAGCCTCTCTAAGACCTCCGAGACTATGCCCCGCCCCGGCGTACCCCCGGAAGCCTCAAAAGGCTTCCGGGGGGGTTCTTAGCCCCCCGAAGCGGTAACTTGAAGCGAGGAACTATGAACTGCCGTCGCCGCCTCAAGAAACTCGCTCTGTTCCCCATCGTCGCGACGGGGAGCATCGGCTTCGCCCTCGTGCTCGTCTACCTGTCCTTTCGGGCGGGAGACTCCGTGTACGACCCCATTCATCGGGAGTGAACAATGAAGCCCAAGGTGCCCGCTGTCCTGCTCGTCCCTGAGAAGGGCGACCCTCACGAACTGCTGGCATGGGGACCGTGCGGTGCCCGCCCCCCAATGGCGGTTCGTCGCACCTACCCCCGCGTCGTTCACGAGAGCAACGAGTGGGGCGACCCTACCTACAACGGGGAGAAGTGCGTGGCCTGCGACCAGCCTTGGCCCTGCGAGACTCCCGGCAAGGTGGAGTCCGAGGGGCACGTTCGTTGGCAGCCGGGAAACCGCCACACCACGGTGGCTGATGCCCTTGTCCTCGCATGGGGTGGGAAACCTGTGCGAGAAGGCTGCGACCGTGCTGACTGGGCGGACGTTTGGAAGTCCGCTCCGCACTACCCAGACCGGGACACATGGGCGACGGTGTACGCCATCATGGGCCACCCCGACGACACCCACGTCACCGTAGACGACCTTCGCCGCCTCTGTTCTGAAAGCGGCACCCTCGTCCTGATCGACGCCGACGGAAAGGAGGTCACATGAGCACGCAACTCTCACTGGCTCTCGGACGCCCCTCCGCGCCCCAACACATCGTGAACACCGTCATGGGGCGCGGCTTCGTGATGCAGTCGAGCACGACGTGGATGCTCCGCAAGGCGTGGGCTGATGACTACCTCGACCGGATCGTTTACCCCGACCGTGAACCCCTGACTTTGGCTGACTGTGTTGCCGCTTCGGGTGCTCGCCACGCTTGGGAAGGGCGCTTCATGGACTGGCGCACGAAGATGCTCCGCGAGAAGCGCGGGAAGATGGTCTGGGTCTCCAAGGAGGGGAGACGTGTGCGGGAGTTCCGGGTGAACGCGGGGGAGCAGGACTGGTCGGAGCGGTACTGGGCGAGGAACGCCAAAGGCGAGGTCGATTCCAGACTCTTTGACTGGGACTGCGAGTCCCGTGTTCCGATCGTCAACGTGGACGGCGAGATCTACCGGGCGGGAGAGCGGGGCAACGACCGCAAGACCGTGATCGCTGAGATCATGGGGACGGTGTTCGCCCCTTGGGAGCGTAAAGACTTGCTGGAGCGCATCGACTCCCCGGAGACGTGGGACTCCTTGCTCTGCCACCGGATGCTGAGGCTCGATGACCTCGGACCCGAGACGGAAAGGATGATCCGAGAGGAGAACCTGTCCCCGGAGTCGCGGGAGAACCTTCTTCACAACCTGATGAACATGCGGCTCCAAAGGAGCCAGGAGAATCTAACATGAGTAAGGTGAAGACCCTCAACATAGTCCGACTGCAACTCGACGTGGAGTCGATGCGGCACTCGGTCGTCCACGCTCTGATCGACCATCAGGGTGAGATTCAGAAGCAGGTCGAAGCAGAAGTCTCGACCCTCGTGACCAACGGCCATCTGGAGAACAAGATCAAGGAGTCGGTTCGCCGTCACCTCGACATGGCCATCGACGAAGCCGTGAAGCACGCGATGTCGTCGTGGACCCGCGAGTCGCCTACGGTCAAGAAGGCGATCCAGAACGCCGTGACGGATGCCCTGTGGCAGACGGAGAAGAAACCATGAGTGATGGGTGGCTGCACGTCGAGATCACCGGAGGCCGGAACGCCGGGACGAACCGAAAGCCCCGAATCGAGGTCCAGCTCAGCGACCTCGACGGCAACGGGATCACGGCTCAAGAGGGGACCGTGTTCATGGACTGCAACCAAGCCCTATTTCGGGTCGGGGTGACCGAGGGTGGTTGGACCCGCATCCCGCATCAAGATGGTGGGTCGCAAGGCCGTGACGCGCGGCCCCGGTCAAGGGCCGTACAAGATCATCAAGGAGAAGCCGTGAAGCAGAACCCCTATGCCTGTGGGGACGGAGGTTGCGTCCTGCTCGTCCCCGGTGTTCCGGTCGGGATGCACACCAACGCAGGCTGCCGGTGCATCCCGCTCAAGATGAGCGCCAACGAGCGACACCGACTCCGCAAGGGCATCCGGTGGCTGGCCGAGCGGCTTGCGAAGACCGACGACCTCTTGGACGAGGGCCACACCATCGTCAACGACCACCTGTCGGCCTCCTACGGGGATTGGCTTTCCCGCGTGGAGGAACAAGATGACTGATTCCGCTGTTGGGTGGCCCCATAACCCCTTTCTCAGAAGGTACTGACAATGAGCGTTAGGATGTTCAAGGTGGGCGACGTTTGCGTCCACAAGGGTTTTATCTGCCGGGTTGACGCCGTTGAGCGGGAGATTACCGGAAAGACTTGCCCGTCCCGTGCCTACATGGGAATCAAGGATGGGACCGAGTTCAACCCGGACCTCACCATGACCCCCTTGTATGGGCGGCATGGTGAGCCCGTCAAGAAAGCCAAGACTCGCAAAGCCTGTTCAGGGGCGGTGGAATACGCGCAGCATCAAGTCGAGCAGTGGGAGAAAGAGGCCGCCTTTCTGACCAAAAAAGCGGGCCTCCTACGGGGACTGGCTTTCCCGCGTGGAGGAACAAGATGACTGAACCTTGTGTCATTTGCGGTGAGCCGCAATCGTGCCCCCACCTGATGCGTTGGCACGATAATCCGAAGATTACGCCGTTCATCCCCGGTCGGGGTCGGATCATGGAGGTGCCCCGAGGCGAGGAACCTGCCATGTACGAGGTCGTGTTGGTTGGGTTCCCCCAGCCGGGAGTGGAAACCGACACGATCAAGAATGTGATCCGCTTCGTGCCCAAGCGGGTCGTGGCTCTGGAGATGGCTTCGGGCGGGTGCAAGACCGTGGGTGTCGTGCTCCGCGATCCCGACTTCCCTGACCCTACTATGTGGGGAAGAAGAATGGACATAGGACAAGGGCCGTGGCCCGGAACCCTCGTACTGCTCGACGCCGAAGTGCGGGAGGTGAGGGATGACTGACAAGAGCCTGCTGAACATCCCCCGTCGAGAGCCGAAAGAGGAGGTCTGCGATCATTGTGGGGCGACCTACACGGGTCTGTTCCACTGTCAGTCGATCAAGAACATCCGGGAGATCAAGAACATCCGGGAGATCGAGGACGATAATGAGAATAAGTGAGAAGGAGAAGAAGGCGGTGCTCTACACCCTTCTTGCGGGATTCACCCTGTACTGTCTGGTGCAGGGTTTCGTGGCCAACCGCACAGAAACCTGCGCGATGGTCTGTGACCCCTACGCACCCGAGATCCGCACGGGTGAGTGCTACTGCGACACGACCCTCGTGAAGTCCGAAATGATCCCAGGAGAAGACTAATGACAGGGTGGAAGATCCGACCGGACTGCATCGTCCCTGAATGCGAAGCCGAGCAGGGCATCGCCCGCAAGTGGTGCCGGGATCATGATCCCGAACGCTGTACCGCCTCCCTGAGTGACCAGACCCTCCGCGTAGATATAGCCGACCGGACGTGCCGCAACCGATCGGCGAAGGGTTCTGTGTACTGCAACCGCCACCTGAAGACGGCCAAAGACAGCCAATGAAGCCCCAACCTCTGGGGGCTGGTTGATGGAGTTGGGACCAATGGAGCCGGTGCTTCTGTTCATGGGTTTGGTTGCAACGATAGGTATTGCCTTGTGGCTCCTAATCGTTGTAGTCAGCCTCTTAGACTTGGCCTTGACGTGGATCTGTGAAGAGGTCCTTGTGCCGGTCTTTGAGTTGATCTGGAACTTCTTTCTCTTGCTGATGTTCGTGGTGTTCTTCCCCATCACTGTGCCCATATGGTTGTGGGGGAATCGGAAAGAGAAGAAGAAGCAAGAGGAAGAAGCGTTGTGGGCGCGGATTGCAGTTTTAGCCCGCCGTCCATCCCCTCAGAGGAAACCGCCACCGAAACCTCAATCCGGCTACACGTCCGATTGGGGTGGGGTATCCGCACGCTACAAGAAGGCGCGGGGATGGCGGTGTGAGCACTGCGGGGTGTACTGCGGGGGTCCGGGTGACCAACCCCTACTCCACGTCCATCATTGGGACCGGAACCCTCAGAACAACAGCAGCAGCAATCTTGTGGCTCTCTGCATTCAGTGTCATTCCCGCCAGCCAGGAGCAGGGCACAAGAGAATCGGGTCCGCTGCCCGAAAAGATGGGCGCTGGGACCGGATCGCTCGGCTCCGTAGAAACTAATATTGTGAGAGGTGAGAGATGAGCCGAAAAGTCTGGGTCAGCCCCGCGTTGTTCTCGGCGTTGAACGATGCCTGCATGGAGGTGAGCCGTTGGATAGGGGAGCCTCTGGCAGCAGAGGTCGCGGAACGCTTGCGGCTCTGGCCTGATTCGGGAGGCTGGTCGCTGGCCGAGCGGGTCATCCTTGCAGAGATCGTGTGGATGGACGACCCGATGCCAGAGCACGGCGGCGGCAAAGGGAAAGTGTGGGCACGGTTGGATCACTGGCTTGCGCTGGCCGACGAACGGTTCAGCCTGCACAACGACGGCGCGGTCAAGGCTGCACAGGCTCTCGGAACCATTGAGATCAACGTCGATTGGGACGGGTCGTTTGAGCCCTACACACTGCGACTCCCCGATGAAGTCCGCGAGCGGAACCCTTCTGTTCGGGTGTTGGGGTGAACCTCGATGAAGTGGGGGGTCAACACCCCACCCGTTCCCGGTATTAACGAAATCGATTGCAAAAGACAGTATTCAACAGGATTGACCACGCCATGACTACCCCCCCCTCCGCCCACAAAGACCTCACCCAACTCACTATCACCGACTGGGTGTCGGTCACCCTGAAGGCCACCGTCGGGTTCATACTCGCGTCATTGTTACTGTCGATCATCCCAGTCATCGGGCTCTTCGTTATCTCCGCCCTTGCTGCCCTTGCTGCGGTCTGAGCGCAATGACCGACACTAAAAGGAAGAAGAAATGAAGCACCGGGAACTCGGGGCGCGTGCGGCGTCCGCTGAGAACGAGGTTGATCGCTTGCGTGCTCGTCTTCGCTCCACCGCTCAGATCCTCATTGAAGCGGTGGGGGCTGGCGGTCCCATGGACGCCGAGGACGCTGCGAGAAAGGCAGTGGAGCGTATGGATACCCTACGGAACCTCGCAGACGAGAAGGCCGCCGAGGCTGGTTTGTACGCCCGTCGAATGGAACAGGCACAGAAGGCTCGTGATGGCGTCCGGTCCCGGCTCGTGGAGGAAGGGTGGGTCGGCCCCGACAAGTGGTCCTACTGCCCGTACTGCGGTGTTGAGGCACCGCGACCGGGACTGCACAAGCAGGGATGCCCTGCTCACGACAAGGGGGGACCATGATGACCGCGAAGGTCGGACACTTCCAAGATGGGAAGTTCCACGAACTCGCCTCTGGGTCCGAGGAATACTGTCGGGGCTTCCTCGATGGATACAACCTCCACTCTCATGTAGACGCGACGATGCTCGTCGGGCACCACTGCCAGTGTGGACCCGACCGTGTTGAAGTCACCACTGATGCCTTTCCACACCCAGACTGGGAACGCCGGGTGGGTTGTTCCCGCTGCAACCGCTGGGACGCACCACCACGACTCAAGAAAAACCGAAATGCCTGACCACCACGACTCAAGGAAAACCGAAATGCCTGACCCCCTCGACAAGATCCGCGATGCGGTACTGGACTCCGCTTCGGCGGGGGCCGACCCTGCTGAGGTCATCGCCCTCCTGCTCAAGATCAGCGGGGAAATCGCAATCACCACCCAAATCATGAACCGGGAGACCTACCAAGAACTCTCGGGGGTGCTTTGGAAGCAGAGCGAGTGGGAGAGGTACATGCGTCTCGTCACCCCGCAGGAGGCCGCCGATGCCTGAACCTGTGTACCTCGTCCTCAACGGACCCCACCGGGGCAAGCGGTATCCCGCCATCGCAGGGGAAACCCTCGCTCTCCCCGACTATGCCTCGCTGGACTCCTTTCCGGCCACCACCCCCATCATCTACACGCTCCGGGTGCTCGCGGTCGATGACCCGGATGGTACTCGCAAGGCCAACCGCTTCTGGCTGACCGCTGACACCCCGACGAGCGGAATCCAGATGTTCGACCTGCTGATTGATCTTGCAGAGGAGGCTCGCCAAGATGACTCAATCAACTAACCGATACCGCTTCGGTTCCGATGCACACGGGTGGGTCGGAGAACGCCATGGGCGGAAGTACGAGGTTTTCACTGCCTCCTTCCCCAAGTACGCTTGGAACGAAGGGCGGCGCAGGTGGTTCAGTCGCGGTCCAAGGTCGGGAGGCTGCCTTCTCGGTTTGGAAAGGGAGTACATCGTTCCGCCCACCAAACTCCTAAATGGAATCGGCATCGACCGCTCAGACCGGGAGCCCCAGAAGACTATTTGGCTTCGCGTGGCAGTCGGGTATCCCGAGTCTGGTTGGGAGGGGGAACCCGAAGGGGGGATCTCCATCGAGGTGACCGGAGACACCAACAAGGTGTTCGTTCGACTCTGGGGGCAAACCGAGCAGGACTTGTTCGACAGTCACTTCATGCACTGCGTGAACGATAAGACTCTGCTCCGGTCTTGTCTTCGTGCAGGGCTGGCCTCCTACAGTAATGAGGGCCTTCCCATTTGGGCCCACTACACGGAGAACAAGACCGCCTCCGACACCCATCCCCACTTCCAAGTCTGCGCGACACCCGCCCTTTGGCGTTCTGTTCTTGACCGATTGGAGGACCACGATGACTGAGCCGGATTTCGTCAAAGTGCTCGCCCGTGACGTGGTGCCGTACTGCTACGGGGTCTGGTCTTCCGTCGCGAACGGGGAGCCGTTCGCCAACCAGATCGTCCACATGAGGTGGTCCGAGGACGGCGAGTACCTGTGGTTCGGACTGGAAAGCCACAACACCAAGAAGGCCCGACCCGACGAGATGCTTGAACTCGTGGAGATGTCCCCGCTTGGCACGCCCGCCAAGAAGAGGTCTGAGGAGTGGGTTCTGCCGCCTCGACCTTTCGTGGACGGCGGTGACCCGCTCGCGATTCGTGCGGTCAAGTGCAAGCGGTGGTCTTGGGAGCCGGGGATGCTGCCTCGTGACGCGAATGAGAGGCCGGATTTCTGGCGTCCTCGCGTCGGGGCAGAAAGAACCGCACCGAGACACTGCCTCCCTGACCTCACGGACGATGCCACCATCGGAGCCCTCCGGGGACTCGTGCGGCGGCTCTACCGTGATCCCAGCAAACTGTGGGACGGCTGGGTCGAAGTACGCCGTGACCATCGCAGCGTCTTCTGTGTGGAGCAGCCATTCCATGATGCTGCCGGTGCGTTGGTGTGGCGTTGTGTCAGCACGGGTCTGAACGAGGCCGAGGCATTGGTAGCGGCGTTGGAGGCCGCACCGGAAGACAAGAGCAGCGAACTCCGCATGAGCCTACGCGCTCTGCAATATAGGACGGCGGAATGAGTGACCGTAGGAATGTCCGCGTGTACCTTTGCGGCCCCGGAGGTACTGCGCTCTCTGTTTGGAACGGTCCTGTGCCCAGCAATGGGGACAAGGTCACTTATGACCGAGGTGGCCCAGGTTGCACCGAGCCGGAACGTATGTCCGGTATAATCACCGGAAGGAACTGGTCGGTTCGAGACACCTATCACGGTGAAAACGAAACCCAGAGCCACAGTGTCCGTGAGTGTTGGGTCATAGTAGACTGGAAGGAAGACTAATACATGAGAGATTTTGTCTATTTGCACGAGGTTGGCCTTGGTATCTATCACCTCGACCACCGATTGACCCCAGAAGTAAGAGCCATGTTCGCAAGCATGGCTTCTCGCTTGCCAGCCGGTGGTATAAAGGCCAGATACTCGCAAATAGTGAACGAAGTCGCTCGTGCTTTTGTGCGCGAAACCAACTCTTCGAATTTCCTTGAATCCTCTGATTCTGGTTGGGAGAGGTTTACGCGTCAGGCTGAGGAGAGGCTAACCAGCTATCCCCTCCACCCGAGGGTTCAGTCTTTCTTCGATAAATTCGTGGGACAGTACGGGCATAGTTCCATTCAGGAACAGGTGGGTGACCCGGCCCTCTACGTCGAGGGTATCTCTTGGTTCACGGCTTGGCTCCTGTTCGACTCCCCGCTCGTGAAGGGGCAGGAGTTCAGCACCCGCGCTATCAGGCACAAAGACTGGCCTATGGCCCGCGAGTGTCAGGGACACGAAGCGCTGGCTGGTCTGCACAAAGACTGGTTGGAAGTATTCGAGTCTGAGGTTGACTGGTGGAAGAACCACCTTTCTGACCCGGACAACAGAGCTTCGCTTGGTATAGCAGACAAAGAGCCCTTCCGCCCCGCACTTGACCGCGCACGGTGGGCTCTTCCGGGCACCATATCAACCGGGGCCTGCTTCACTTCTGACCTCAGGGAACGTTCCAGGGTAATCCGTCAAGGAAAGTACCTGGGGTCTTCTGAGCAGCCCGTATGGCAGGAGATAGCCGAGGCTTACAAGAAAGCTCAGCCGGGTATAGCCACCCACGCTCTTCGGAAGCTGGGGGTTCACTCTGACACGCCCGCACACCTTCTTTCTATGTTTGCCCTTTCTGAGCCTTCCATAGCTGACGTTGACCTCATAAATCACCCCGATGGCTCAATCCTTAGGGTCCAAAAGACAGGCCCCTCCTATTGCTGGAGAAATGCCCCATACCTCACCACCCCTGGGACTTATGAAGACCCCTGGACAAACAGATCTATGAGGGCAATCCTCGACATAGACTGTTCTGTCGCGGTCGCCAGAGACTGGCACAGGCACAGGACCATGTACCCCTGGTCTCTCTCCGTAATACCAGACGATCGGGGCCTTTTGCAGCTTGCCCGTGACTACTCCCCCAAGTCGTCTATGGCAATTGAAAGGACTCCGGACCTCTGGAAGCGCAGCACTGAGGCTTTCCTGGGGTTTATGCGAGAGGGGGATATCCAGAAGGCTGCGCTCGCCGTCCCTCTTGGGACTCGGGTCTGGATTTCTGGTCAGGGTGGCTGGCGCGACGTCAAATACACCCTGGAATTGAGGGCAAACACCCACGGTGCAAACTTCGAGTACAAGCGGCAAGCCCTCGCCGCTCTCAGGGTGTAGCCTGAAATTTTCGGGTATGGACCGGTATGGACCGGTGTGGAGAAACCAAATGTTCGCTATCACCGAGAACACCATCAAAAGACTTTCTTCTGCCCCCAGGAGTGTGGGTGGGTCGAATGAAGAACAGGACCTTTGGTCCTGTGCTTGTGGTGTTTTTGCTCGCAGCTTGAGCCGCAAACTCAAGGAACGGTTTGACTTCACCCCCCATGAGATTGAGTGTGCCGTCGTACTCCTCTGCGGACCCGAAAGGTACTCAGATTACCTGGAAATTCGACACAAGCGTGCTTCCCTAAGCCCAACTTACGCTGCCTACAAACATTCGAATTCTAAGAAGCTGTACCCCCACTGGAACCGGGAGCACCTCACGGAGTGGTCCACCGAAAACGGTTTCAGTGCCGACTCGGAAACTCGGGATGGGGTGGTGGCTGTAACCCGGACAGAGGCCAATCGCCTCGCCTTGGTTCGCCTGGGGCGCTCTTCTTACAATGACTGGATTACCTCTAAGTACCCGGATTGCGAAGATGCCTGATTTGGTTTCCCTCCTGCAGAGTATAGATACCTCCATAGGATACGAGGCCGCTGACGAGGTCATTGATCTCAGGCAGAGACTCGCAGAGTCAGAATTGGAGCGGGAAGACCTTAGGTCCCAACTCAATCACATCCATATGTCTATGCCTCTGGTTGACACCCATCCGGCTTTCGCAGGAGACATCCCGCTTTATGTGAAGTCGGTTGTCGCCAACCTTCAAGACAAGGCTTTGGCGTATGACCTCGACCAAGCGGGTATCACCACCCGTGACGCAGAGGCCGTTGAGTTGGTTTCGCTTCGAGCCGAAGTCGCGCACATGCGCTCACAGACGAAGCGGGCCATCCAGGTCGTGTCTGAATCTGTTGCTCGGTGGCGACTGATGAAGAATGACGAGATTACCCGCGTGCTCAAGAAGCACGGTCGTGCAGATGTGCCGACCTATCTCAAAGAACTCGCCTTCCTTCGGGGGCTGCTCGCAGAGGCGTACAAAGAACTCTCGACCATCGAAGCCGCAACGCTCATTCCCGGTGGCCAGAGCGAGATCGACGGCCTGTTGGACCTCGTGCAGCGAATCGAGAAGGAGATCCGATGAGCGAGAAGTGGGGGGTCAACACCCCACCCGTTCCCGGTACTACAGACGGTAAGCCCTTGAACAAGGAGACAGACACATGCCCCGTAAGAACTACACACCCGCAGAACGCGCCATTCAAATCATTGGCGCTCTCGCAGGCAAGACCTGTGCAGAGATCAACTTAGCCATCGCCAAGGGTGACGCCCTGAAGGAAGTCCCGGAACCCCGCTGCAAGGACTTGCCCGAGGCATCTCTGGAGATGCTGCGACGGAAGTACAGGGAGGGGGTCATGCCCACGGCTGACCTTGACGCTGACTATTGGGAAACCCTGTGGGAGCACTGCCTCCGCCCCAAGAAGGTAGGTGACCTGTGAAGGATAGAACCACAGAGGAGTGCCCAGTCTTGGCGGCATTTGTTCGCCAGTTGAACGACGAGATGGGAGAAGGTGCCTACGGAGAATGGAATCCACATGGTGACGCCCTGCGTGCCAAGTACCTGTCGGACCTTTTCCCCATGCTCGTCGGCACGCGCAGTACGCCAGAGGTGGAACTCAAGAGGGCCTATATCTTCGCCGACGGGGCCGTGCGGGTCCTGGCTCCGCTCGCTCTGGAGGCGGCTGGTCGTGCTGATGCCGCTGCTCGGGCTGATGCTGCTCGGGCTGCCGCTGCCGCTGCCCGGGATGCTTATGCTGCTTATGCTTATGCTGCTGCTTATGCTAATGCTGCTGCTAATGCTGCTAATGCTGCTAATGCTGGTGCTTGGGTCGAAGCACGAGTGTTGTTCATCCGGGCGATGGAGGTGACGCCGTGATCAACCTTTCGGAAAGAGCCATCACATGGAAGCACGCATGAATAGCTTAGGCGAGAGGGCTGTAAAAGCTCTAGGCTTCAGGTGGATGCCGGGGATGCGGATGCTGCACCCCCGGATGGGACCAGCTCGCGTGCTGCGTGTCACGCAGCAGGGCGTCTGGGTCGCCAAGGAGGAGTCACTCGCATCAGGTTTCCGGGTAGACGAGGATGGCTGCTACCCCGACCTAACAGACCCAGCGACGCTGGGGTGTCTGCTGGCGTTGGTGCGGGAGGCTTGGATGTGCCCGAAAGTGTCCGTCCGTTACGAGATGGGCCGAATCTGGAGGTGTGTCCACCAGGATGGCGCATGGCTCGGAGAGGGCAAGAGCGAGGCCGAGACCCTTGTGGCCGCGCTGGAGGCTGCACCATGACCGATACGAACACACCACCGTGGCAGCAAGAACACCCTGACTACGCGGGCTGGCTCGCGTAGTACGGCGGGGGCAACTGGGGTGAGGTGGGAGAGGCCGTTCATCCGCCGACTGCTGAAGGGCGACATGCTGCCCAAGAAGAGGCCCAAGAGTTTCAGGACTACCACGCCTCCAAGACCGACGACGAGGGCTACATCGCGGAGTTGTACTCGACGGTAGCGCCGCTCGCGTCAGAAAGCGCAGATGACTTCCTCATGTGTGACTGCTGCGACTGGGGCTATGGCTGGATGTGGCAAACTAAGCCCGCCACTCGCGGGCTTTGGTTCGGATAAAGCGGACGACCGTAGAAACTTTATCCGAACCGACCCCAAGCTTCTTGGCGATCGCTTTTTGGGTGTGGCCCTCGGAGATCATTTTGATGCAGGGAAGCAAAAGGCCCCGGTCGACTCCTTCTTCCGGGGCCTTTTGGCAGATGTAGTTCGTTAGGGAACTTCTTTCGGAGCGGTTTTCGACTTCAACCACGCCCCCGTCGCATTTTGCGAGGCTTGATTCCGCAACGTCGATAAGCCCCCCATCCGCACCTTTGGCCCCGTAGCATTCTGCGGAGTAAACCCGGTTGTACTTTCGGGCATAATTCGACATCACCCCCCGGCAAACCATGTGTACATAGTGCCCGAAGCTCGACTTTCGGATGTCCCAAGGACACTTTCCTTTGTTCCTTACCAGAAGGGCTTTGTATACCTCTTGGAGGACGTCTTGGGTGTCCCACCCTTTCCTACGGGCGGTGTTGCCGAATCCAGCGTAGAAGAGCTTGACTACTTCATGGCCCCGGTTTTCGAGGTCGATTCCAAGGGGGACGTGGACAATGAGCCCGGTTGGTTGGATTCCGGAGGTGCGCCCCGAAACCGTTAGGCCCGAGAAGAGGACGAGCGTGTCTTCTGCGGGGGGGAGGGCCTGCCGGTACTTTCCACTACGAAAGTAGCGATCGAACGTGAGGTGCCAATCTTTGGCCTCAGGGGGCGGGTTTGGCGTTTTGTTCACGATCGCTACAAGGAGCTTCCGTGCGTTCGGATAGGTGACTTTGCCTCCTGGCCAATGCACTTCAAAACCGTTCGGCTTTTGCTCAACTTTATGTCCACCATGCTCGACCCTTGAGTAGTACACCATGCTCGACCCCGCTTACGAAAGACCACGGTTAGCCTTATACCGCCTACACGTCCGTAAACGGTACTAAACTTTAAAAAGCCGCGCCCTCAGGGCGCGGCTTTTTTTCGAAAACCCCCGCTTGCCTTGGCGGAAACGGCGCGTAACGCCTAACCGGACCTTTCGGTGGCGTACTTGACTCCCATGATAGTGCCGATAATCGAAAACGAGTTGGTCAGAAGGATGCCGAACATATTCGACCAGGTGTTCGCGAGAAGAGTCGTATCCTCATCCGGGGCGGCTCCCCCAAAAATTGCCATCCCGTACATAGCGGTGGTAGTTACCCCCACCCCCATAATCACAACCAGGGAAACCCTCACGATCCTCCCCATCAGCTCAAATTGGGTCTTTTGCTGCATGTAGTCGAGGTCTTTCTTGGTTTTCTCTACTGCGGACTCAGCGATCCTCGTTTGTTCGAGGGCTTCAAGTTTTTGGTTTTGGGCTTCTTCGAGTGCTTCCTTGAGGGAGTCCGATTTCTTTTGGATGAGCTCGTGGGCCAGGGTCAGCTGATTGTTTTGTTCTTGCGCTTTCTTGGTGACCTCAATCCTCTTTTCACGTTTTGCCTTGTCAGCTGCAATAGCTCGGTCGAGGTAGCCCCTGTAGGACTCGCTATCTTCTGAGTCAAGGATCTTCAGTATGGGGCCTTCCAAGTAGATCTCCCTACTGGATTCCAGAAGAATGAGAGAGGCCCAAGTCTCGTCAGATAGTTTCGTTTTCATAAGTAAACCTCGAAACCATTCTCGCGAGATTTGTAGCGACTGTACTTCTCCCGGAACGCTTCGAGGCGGGGCTCTATCTCGTCGCTTTTCACGATCCAGAATTGTGCCCCGACGGACTTCGCCTTTTCAATCTCGATTTGGTCGGAAGAGGAAGAGATAATCCCGATAACCACCCCGTTCCCGTAGAGCTCGTTGATTCTACGAACCAACTCGATGCCGTCAAAGCTCGAGCCGATAAGGTTCAAATCTACGAAGACACACTCAGGCCGCCCTTGCGGGTTCACCGACCACTTCTTGAAAAGCCCTTCCGCCTCGTCGGCGGAAGAAATCGCCTTCAAGTCGAGGGCAATGTCCAAGTTGAAGCATACATCTTCGAATACGAGGTGGAAAAGGTTCTCGTCGTCGACGAGAAGGATCGAGTCGATGGTGTCTTTCATGCGATTCCCACTTTTATGATGGTGCCGGTCTCGTCTTTTCGTTTTCGAATACAAGAAGATACTGTGAAGCCGTGTTCTTTTAAGATGGCAATGCAGATATTCAATCCGAGGCCCGAACCGCTTTCTTCTTGCCCCTCTTTTCTGACCCAAGGCTTCGAAAACCTCAAGAAGTCTTCTTGACTTAGGCCCCGGCCATTGTCTATGACACCGATATTATCGGCGTCTATCATTCTCACCACCACCAGTTTGGATGGGGAATCGTTGTATTTGAGTCCGTTTCGGACCAAATTGTCAATCGCGGTGCAAAAGAGGTTCGCATTCACGCTGATTGTTGGGAGATCGTGAACAACTACCTGATCACTGTAAGCCCTCTTCGAGAAGAATTCGCGGAGAACTTCTGAGAGGGAAACCAACTCGGTTTTGAGCTGCCCCCCTTCTCGCACAATGTCTGTGAAGTCTGTTATCCCCTGATACACTTTTCGGGTATGCTCGAGACCTTCGGTAAGCAACTTGAGAGGGGGCTCAAGGCGGAGTTCCTCGATTATCTCGGGTCTTCTTTGAAGCCTCTTTTGTAGAGACTGCAAACCGCGCGGAAGGTAGATGTTAATCCCGCTGTTCATATCGTGCCTGAGAATCTTGGCGGCATGCTCCAAGTAAGTGCTCTTGAGCCTCGTAGTTTCGAGAAGATCCATCAAGTCTCGTTCTTTCCGTACAGTGTAGGAACGGCCGACCACAATGATCGAGTAAACGTAGGTTAGCGAGCAAACCGTCAAGTAGAAGATCGGGTGTACGAATGTTATGTGCGAAAGAACCTTCAAAGTAGGTCTGTACCAGGGGTCCACGTTTTTGGCCACCCACGAGTTGAGTTCCTGGTGGTCTGACTCCCAGATTTCGGCTGCTTCTTGTGCGGAGATATTCACGTCTGTGCAGGAGTCGAAGATATCCCATGCGGCGACGGGCCAGGCTTCTGTAACAATGAGCCTGAGACTCCCGGTTTCGTCGGAAGCGACCGCACATTGCGCCCCCTGTGACATATCGTCGGAAAGGTCTTCAAAACGCACCCAGCGGTCGTTCGAACTCGATCCTCGAAAGTTGGCCGCGTACCTATACAAAATCCCCGAGCCTGTTAGGGGTTCTCCATCTCGTCCAGGCCCCTTCGAGGTAAACACTACCGAGCCCGTGTAGATCCCATCGCCTTCCGGATCCGTAAGGGTGTTCCAACCTTCCGACGGGCAGTTCCCACAAAAAGGCCCCGTCACGTAGACGTCAAGAAGTATCCCCGGCTTGTCTGCCCCGACACAACGCATATCCACGTTGAACTCGACCCCGCCTTCTTCGATGTAGGTCGGGGGTGCCCCGTAGTTGTCTTCCCGGTACTCGCACTCAGCAGGTAGCTCTTTCGGAACCTCGAACACGATGATGTTGTAGAAGCAAACAAGGACCAGCTTGGAGAGATAGATTCCTTGGATGAGCAGCAAGAAAGTACAAAACCCAACCAATCTCCGGTGCCTTTGGGGCAGAGACTTGAGATTGTCTCGGATTTCGCGCGTGGTCATGCCTTGCCCTGCATGTTGGGGGGCTGCGGTTTCTCACTCCAGCCAGTCTTGGGGATGTTTCCTACATACAAAGCCCCGAGCGCCCGACCGGGCTTCGCTCCTTGGAAAAAGTAGCTGAAAACCAGCAAGCCCGCGCCTTTTTGGAGGTAGAAGAGCCGACTCCGAACGGGCACCGGGTTTCCGCCCTCCATGGAGCAGAGCCTCTGGGCAAAATCTTCAGGGAGCGCCGCCGTGATTCGGATCTTCTCAGGCTCTAAGACAGGGAGCCCCAGGTTTTGCGAGATGCTCAGTATGTGTGCGGGGATTGTTGCCCTTGCCATATGAGTACTCATGGCTTCTCCCGGTAGATACCTAATCCTACCGATAGGCTGTGAACCGTTGGAGTTGCTATGCCTCGCCCGAACGCAAAGAAAATCGCATCCCGCTGGGCCCAACTTTCTCTCCAGCCTGACTACGGCCAACACCCGTGTCAGCACGGGGGCGAGTGTCAATGCGGCGGCGGTTGCTCCGGGAAGTCCGAGGATGACCTGCACCCGGAGGGTAAGAACTACATGAGCGTCCAGGCCCTGGCTGCGATGCAAGAACACGCCGCCGAGCTTCTCGAGAAAGTCAACTCTCGGACCCGACTTCCGGATTGGGTTGAGGCCAAACTAACCGAGGCCAACTCGAAACTGACTGACGTGTACGAGTACATGGCACACGGGCATGGCAAAACTCTCTAAGGGGGGTCAATGCAGTACGTTCTTTCAGAGGCTTTGAAGCGTCGGTTGATTCTCGAGCTCCGCGACTTCTGGTCGAAAGACCCGAAGTACAGAGACAGCCTTGTCCCGAACATTCAGGGAAAATACTCTTTCGAAGAGCGGCCTCAGCAGGCGATCATTCTCAAGAGCACTTCCGCTACCCCGATGCGGTTTTCGGCGGATAACTACCAGGGAATTATCGAGTCTCACTGCCATCTGGCAAAAGCCTACGGTAAGCAGGGCACCAGCATCGAATGGCTCCGGGAAGACGCAGTTGCCATTCGAAAGAATCAGGGAGACTTCCCAAGCCTCCCCGGGGTCTACTACATCGAGGTTCGAGAAGAAACCTATGAGTGGAAAGGCGTTCCCGGCCTGTACTTAGTGTTCTATGTAGACCCGCTCTTTGCAGTGTACGACGAGCGGCCCGTGCAGCTCGATGCTCTGAACTACCAGGTGTCGAACGCGAACTTTCAAACAGGATCACTGGTCGTCTATGAGATGCCCGGAAACCTGTTGATGTACGAGGGTGTGAACTACACCTCGAACCCCGCTACGGGGACGGTCACCCTGGTGAGACCGCTTCCGCCAGGAACCACCCTTTCGGTTGACTACTACTATGCCGGTACGAGTCTTGGGCCTTTTCCGGTAGAGGAAAACGGCGCCAACAACACCGCGATTCCGGGGGTAATCCTTGCGTTTGGTAGAAGAGCTTTCGACGGGGATGTCCAGGCGGTTTTGATCTCAAAGCGGCGTGAGGGCGGGACCCGTGAGTACGGGGGTCGGTTCGAAATGTCCGCCGAGCTTGACCTCATGGCCCGGGATGTTCACGCTCAGGGTGAGATCGTAGACCGAACGCTTATGTACCTACAGGCGGAGCTTCGGGACAGGCTATCGTACCACGGCATTGAGATCGACCAAGTCAGCTTCGGTGGGGAGTCTGAAGAAGTCTACGACGAAAACGGTGATGACTACTTCTACACGGGGAACATCTCGCTCACCATCTACACAGACTGGACGATTCATGTTCCCCTGAACGGGAGTATCCGCAAGTTGGTTCCCGGAACTCTCGACGAGGACAAGGTTCTCTCGGCTATGGACGACGAGCAAATTTCTACAAACGGAACCCCAAGCGGCTTTATCTACTTGGACCGATTGGGGCTACAGGTTTGTCAAGACCCGTGGTTCAGAAACCGGGACAAGAACTACGAGCTGATCCGCTGATTCCTCGAACACGCTACGGTTGAGAGGCTCCCTATCTCAGCAGGAGGGTAATGTGGGGTATGGATGACGCTCACCAAGAACTCCGCAACAACCTGTCGAACATCGATCCCGCTTGGCAGGAGGAGATCAAGGTTCTGTTGGATGACCGGGATCACCTTCTTCGCGCAATGAGGGTGGAGCAGGGGGATGTTTCGTCTGCCGTCGAGGGGTGGGTTTATCTGCCCAAGGTGCCCGCCGAGATGTGGGTGTGGAACGGGGCTCACACCTACGACGTTCGACCCGTCATCGTCAGAAAAGGCGCGGGTGCATGGGAACTTCGGCAGAATCCAGGATTTGGTAGGGGCCTGCTTTTCCCAACCGCTTTGGAAGCAATGCTCGCGGAGCCTCCGTGGGATTCCATCGAGGATGGTGAAACACAGGAGATCACGCTGTGGTGACCCTCCACCGTGAGGCTGCGAGGTTTTACCTCGGTGACTTCCTGCATGAAGCCAAGCAGAAGGCCATGAACAGCCTTTTGCGACAGGTGGAGCGCGAGATCAAGGCCAAACTCGCGAAGTCGTTTGAGTCTTCGTTCCCTGACTGGGAGATGGTTGAGGTCGAGGTCGAGGAGGACGTGGAGCGGTTGGGCCTCAACGAACCCAACCGATACCTTTCTATCAGTGCGACGGTGAGGCCGAAGCCCAGCCACCCCGAGATCGAGTACATCTGGAGCGGAGGCGAACTCGACCAGAAGATGGCAAAGTGGACGGACGACAATGGCCGCGATGACGGTGACCTCTACGGCAAGGCCAGAGACAACGGGGGGATGGGGTCCGACCTTCGCTACTACTTGTACTTCGGTCGGTTTCGGTGGTGAGAGACTACGCCGCCCGCCGCACCCGTGTCACTTGGTCCAGAGAGACCAACGCATCGAGTTGAGCGGATACCCGTAGTAAATCTTCCCGAGGGAGATTTCCTTCCCCCCGAAATCGAAAGTGTAAACATCCCACCCGTCCTGGCTCTGAGCCTTTCGCATCGAGTCGGCGGAGGCTTCCATCAACTTGAGAGCCTCCTTCCAAGCTCGCCCCCGCTTCAAAAGGACTGCATTCAGGCCCCACTGAAAAGGCTGGGCTCTTGGATGTTTTTCAAGCGGGTGGCCCGCAGCACCGAACTGGGCGATAATGTCGGCCATCTGGGTAGCGGGGCCGAAAGAGAACGGCCCCCCTGCGGGTTTCGGGGCAGGGGGTTTCACATACTTGCTCTCCCACTGCGCTCGGCTCATAGCCTGCCCGTCCAACGCAGCGGTGGCGGACTTGATGGTGACCCCCTTGGGTCCCTTGCTTGTCCATGGGACAGTCCACTGGAACGTACTGGGCTTGGCACCTTTCAGCCAGAGGTGCTCTCGGTCTCTGAGGGTGGTCTTGATCGCTCGGACCAAAGTGCGAGGGTCCGCCCGTTCCACAAAACGGGCGGTGACTTCTGGCTTCCCGGCCCCGTGAAGACTATCGATGCCGCCAATTCTGGACCAACTACGGACCACAAACTCGACCCGACCCCCCTTCATAGTCAGGGTCAACTCGTCCCCCCAATGGCCCGAAATATCCGAGTTATAAATGTGCCCGAGATGATTCTTTCTCGAAGCGCAGGTAGCCCTGGAGGCTACGGATCGGGCCATAGCCCTTTTTTCAGAAGCGGTCAGTTTACGGGCCATGGTGTCCTCCTTTGTACACCCTCTTTCGAGGATAGCCTGCTTAACGGTAGGTGAACTATCTCGAGATAAGGGCGTGGAGGTCTTATGGCCCAGAGTCCTTTTCTCGCAGACCAGTTGCAAATAGAGCCCGGTGCTACCGGAACCCGTCTGATCAACAGCAATGCGGACGGGGAGCTTCAGTTTCAAGACCCGGAAACCTCCGCCGTTTTACTCAAAGCCCTTTTGGGAACTCGGAACATCACCGGGGTTTTCGTCGTCGGCAGGGCAGGTGACGGGGCTGCATACACGAGCGTTCAAGATGCTTTCGATGCTATCCCGAACTCCTCGTCCTCTTCGGCACCCTCGCTGGTGTTGATCTACCCCGGCGTGTACTCCGAGAACCTAACCCTTCAAAAAGACGGAGTCTTTATCCAGAGTGTTGGTGATGTGACCCTGCAAAACGTCGGGGCCAACAACACCCTGGAGATCTCGGCTTCTCTTGGCGCGGTTCCTCAGAGCGTGAAGATTCAGGGGCTAACGATCAAGAACACTGATGCGGCTCAAACCTGTGTTCGAGTACTGGGCGCAGACTCTTTCGCCACCGGGACGATCGACGTTGACGCCGCCCCGCTTACCGCCGGGGAAGAGATCGTCATCGGGGGTGTGACCCTGACCGGGATTGCAGGAACCCGTACTTCCGGAGCTGACAACTTCAATGTTCTTGGGAGCACTCAGGCGGCTGTTGCGGCTGAGATCACCGCCGCAATGAACGACACCGGGAACTCTTTCTCTACGACGGTTCGAGCTTCGGTCCTGGGAGTTCAGGTGACCCTCGACGCCCAGACCGCCGGAAGCGGGGGTAACGCAATCACCCTCACGACTACCTCAGCAAGCCTGTCGCTCTCCGGGGGTACGCTTACCGGGGGTGGCGCGGCAGGCTCTCTGGTAGCCTCTAAGGGGCTGGAAATAGCCTCCTGCAAACTGGTGGCCGAAGGGGCGGGAGGCTACCAGCTTCGGGCAGACACCTGCGGGGTCATTGAGGTTTGCGGCGGAACCTGGCGCGGTTCCGACAACGCTTCTTTGAGCACCGTGGCAAACTGCGCCCGCTTTCGTGTTCTGGGTCTGGAGTGGGCGAACGACGTTGAGTTGGCCTACGACACCGGGAACGACCAGCCGAGCGACCTTACGAGCGAATACCGGATGGTTAGGGTGGACCGAATCAACGAGGTGACTGCAAACCTCGTAGGGGAAGGAACCCTTATTATTGACGGGTGCCGTGAGTTCGTAACGGGTCTCGGGCAAGCCGGAGACCGAACTCTTGAGGTTCGGGGTTCCGACGTCGGGGTTGTTGTACTCGATGGGACTACCGCAGCGACCCTCTCAAAGAGCGTGAGGACTTCGGCTACCGTCGGGGCGGGATCCCCCACGCTGGCGGAGTCGGTGGTTCTCGATGATCTCACGTACTCGAACCCGAACATCAGCGAGTCGTACTTGTTTGATGTTCCTCAGCCGGATGCCGACTACACGGTGACCCTGGAAAGCCCTTCGACGGGGGCGACCTTGGCGGTCACCAACAAAGCCGTGACGGGGTTCGATGTCGATTCGAGTCTGACCTTCAACGGAACGGTTAGTTTGGTTATATCCCGCAACCTGTAACCTAACCTCCCTGGAGTTCCCCATGAAACGCCTTGCCAAAATCCTCCGCGAAGAGGGTCTTATCAAAACCGCAGGGCAGAATCCGATTTCGGTTTCCCAGAAGGACATCAGAAACGGGGACGCCTTCATGACGTACCTTGTGAACGAAGAGAACAACAACTCCAAGTTCTACGAGGTTTCTATCCGTCTGCAGGGGGACGGTACTTGGTCGTACATTCCTCGCTGGGGCGCTCTGACGGACACCGGTCGTCCCGGTCGTGTTGACGGCGCGAGGTTCGACAAGCACGGCTTGACCGAAGATCAGGCGAGGCGGATGCTGGATAAGCAGTACAAAAAGCGGGTTCAGCGCGGCTACACCGACGCAGCCAGGCACAAGTCGTTTGCAAAGTTCAAGTACCCCGTGGGCCTTAGCCGCCGCCCCGGTTTCGGTTGGGGCGTTCAGAGCATCACATCTTGTGTGCCTGAACTTCGGGGAATGGTCGATCTGATCGACCTGAGTTTGGCCGAGATTCGGGAAGACGACCCCTTGGAGCTTCTCGGGCACCTCGAGTCGATGACCGAGGTCCTTCGCGGCCTTGAGGACAGCGACATGGCCGAACGTGTTTCCAAGTTGATTCGCCCGGCCATTCAGAGGATGCGGAAAAACCCTCGGTTCATTCTCGAGCCTGCCCGTACTGTAAGGGATCTTCAGAAGGTCCGTCGGTACTTGGGCCAGCAACTCGCACTCTGCAACATCTAACAAAAATATCAGGCCAACCCAGGAGTTGCCCATGAAACGCCTTGCCAAAATCCTCCGCGAAGAGGGTCTTATCCGAGAAGCCGCAGAAACTCGAACCTCGTGGCGTGTCGAGGGCGGCGAGCCGATCAAGGTCAACAAGTTCAAATACTTCAAGTGGCTTCGCGGACTTCGAGACGGGGGTGCCCTCCGGAAGCCTGCCTTCGATGCCATTGTTCGAGGCAAGAAGCCCCTCCCCTTCAACCTGCTTCATGAGACCTCGCTTACCGAGCTCGGGCGCGTCTCTCTGCGCGATCTTGGTGCGACGGGGGGGGTGTTTCGGCAACGCGCCCCAATAGACCCGAACAGGGTCGACCCGAAGCCCCGGAAGCCGGTCGATCTTGACGCGCTTTTCGAGAAGATCCGGAAGACGATTTCCCGTATTCTGATCAGTAGCGGGGAAGGGACCGACCAGTTTTTCTCAAGCTGGATGCCCCAGCAGGACCTGCCTGACTACGATTCTGCCGAAGACCTTTTCCACGACTACGAGTCTTGGTTGGGCCAAACCTCCGGGGACGCCGCGATTGGGTACGAGCTCCAAGACTTCATGGACCACGCCGGACTTCGCAAGCTCGTAGAACGCTACGGGAGATTAGTCGAATCCGGCAACTACACTCGTTTGGACGCACCCCTTGATCTCCACCGCTGGTTGAGCGGCTACTCTGATTTCCTTGCGGACGCCTACTACACGGGTGCAGTTAACGAATGGCGAAAGTCGGTTAAGCGGCGGAACATGCCTCTCGAAGTCCTTGAGTGGAAGTACCCGAACATCAAGGGGCTCCCGCGTAATGAAAGGGGAAACCTCTCGACGCTGGCAAAGACCCCCGGAATGTGGCCGCAGGCAGTCTTTCTGGCGGAATCTTTTTGACCCGAAGGTAACTTCCCGGTATGGGACCTCTTGAGAAAATCCGAGACTCCGTTGTAGGTGCCGCTAAGGAGGGGGCGCGGCCAAATGACATGGCTGCACTCCTTCTGAAAATGAGTGCCCATGTTGTTCAGGCCACCCAAATAGCCGACAAAGAAGAGTGGCTCGAGTGCGCCATCGAAATGTGGTACGAGGTTCGCGAGGGGATGGCCGAGGATGAGGAAGCCGAAGCCGAACTCGACCCTTCAAGCAACGTGATCAACGTCGACTTTTGAGATGCCTTGAGGCAACACGCTTTGCCATACGGTGAAACTCTGGCGACTTGTTGTGCCATTCGTAGCCGGGGATTTTCATCTCACCCCCGCCTTCGACTTCGATAGGGTTCCCGTCGCGGTCGTGCGGGATCGGGGTCTGGGAACCCTCGTTTTGGTAGATCCTCTCGCTCGTTATCTTGCCGGGATCCCAGCCGTTTGGATCTTTCGTGCCCGGCATGTACGCATAGCGGTGACGATCGGCTTCTTCATCGGCGCTTGTTGAGGGAAAACTCTTCAAATGGTCTGTGATCTTCGGCATCTACCCTCCTCAACAATTTGGGCGCTTCAGAAACGGTGCTTGTATATAGGGCGGGTATTGTTTTCACGCTCGCGGTGGTGGGGCTATCCCCTGAAACCTCTGCGGGGAAAAACCCGCAGAGGAGACACTATGAGCAAGTACATGATTCTGGCTTTGATCTTTCTGCTCGCCTGCGGCGACAAGGATTCCGACTCGGCTTCCGAGGATTCCGCCGCACAGGCAGACACGGCTGAGTAGCCATCCCTGTTTAGACTAAATACTGCCCCGAAGGCGACCCCCGCCTTCGGGGCTTTCTTTTGACGGTAATGTGGTACATGAGACGCGCCCCCAAAAGCCTTTTCCGGTACTCTGGTAACAAATCTCGCCTGACGAGATTTCTGGAAAACCCCCCAGGAGAGTGCAGAAGGCTCGTAGAGCCGTTCTTAGGCTCAGGGGGCTACACCCTGACCTACGGGCTACCCGGCTTGGGTTGCGACCGTGACGGGCGTGTTACAGCCCTCTGGCGGTGGCTACAGGGGTGCGAACCGCAAGACCTATACGACTTAGACGCATGGTGGCGTGAGAACCGAAAGCGTGAGCTGATGCCAAACGTCGCAGAAGTTCGCGAAAAGTTCGGGGATGGGGCTTCTCTTTACTTCAAGATCAACGTGTGCTCGGCGATGGTCGGGCAGTGGTCTTCTGAGACCGGATACCCCCAGCATGACTTCCCGCTTCAAAAGACTATAGGGGCTCTTGAGAGTGCCCGCCGCGTTGAGGTTTTCGAGGGCGACTGGCGAGAAGTCGGACCGCATCTCAGGGCAGGAGACTGTGTTCTGTTCGACCCCCCGTATATAGGGACGCACGGCAACTACAAGGGTGAAGTGGGTTTCTCTACAGAGGGGATCTCCGAAGAGATTCTATCTTGGAAGGTGCCCGTGATCTTCACTTACGGGGAAGGCGCGGCGGAGATCTTCCCGGAGTTCGAGTGGGAGATAGCTACCGTTCGCCGAGTGCCGAACCTAAGACGCGGGGGCTCTGTCGAACGCCGTGAGTGGGTGGCGTACATCAGGTTCCCCCGCTCTGAGACGGTATTCGATTTCTTTCGGGCTGACTAACCCGACACCACAACGTAGTATGTGCCGTAGGGGTTGTTCGCGCCGCCCTCGTCCACCCGGACCGTTTCGCCGTACTCTTTGGTGGTTCCAAAAGAGATAGTGTTTCCCCGGTCTCCCATCGTGTCCGGCGCGTAGGGGTCGTCCTCAAGGAACTCGATGCGGTTGTCCTCCCAGATGGCGAGACCGTGCCTCCCAAGATAGTTGTAGATCGGCCTCAACGCCTTTGGGGAGAACAGCTCCGCCATTTCTTCCGGGTCGATCTTTCTGAAATCGAGCGCAGTCTTCTTGAGGCCCGCGAGAATAGCCCGACGCTCGGGAGAGCCCTTGGGCATCTCGGAAGCAAGACGGACGAGGTTCTTTCGATCTGAAGCAGTGAGACTACGGGGCATAATGTTCTCCTAAGACACCCTCTCTTCGGTATAGGGCGGATAACGGGGTCCAGACGGTAACTGAAGTCGGAGGTTTCTATGTCGGATATCTCGGCTGCAAAGCAGACCATTCTTCTACAAAGCCGCGCCTTACTCTCCCTGATTGAAACCGCCGAAGACGGTCGGAAGGCCCGAGCCAAGACGCTGATCAAAACCGACGGGGTTTACTGGCACGGTCAGGATGCCTCCGTAATTCAAGGGGGCGTCCGCTCTTCTGGCGGTGGCAGCTACCTTGTTCGGGTTCAGCTTCGGCAAAAGCGTTCGGGGATTTGGCTTGTTCCGGATACCGGGTGCGAGTGTCATGATGGCAAAACCCGCCAGTGCAAGCATATCCTGGCACTGGCCGGGGAGAGGCTTCTGTCTCTCCGCAGAGAGTGGCACGAACTCTCGAGGGCCGAAGACCTCATCGCCAAGACGGTGGCCTGATGGGCCGAATCAACGTCGCAAAATAGACGTCGACCCCGAGGGGGCTTCGGAAGCCTATTCTTGGAGCGTGGTTCGAGTCGATTAACTCGGGTTCTGGGAGCTGTGGTGCGTCTTGATCAACCAAGCTCCGTCGACCGTCTCGATGACGAAAGTGTACCGGGCGTCAACCTTGACCATATCCTCCAAGTTGGTGCCCCAGGTAAACCGATACCGTCCCGAAAGAGCCCGGTAATCCCCGAGGTTCTGGTTGACCTCCCCCTCAAGAACGTCAACCGCCAAGTTCGGGCGTTCTTCGTACAGAGCCTCGAAGTAGGCTTTGATAACCTCAGACCCCCGAACAGGGTTCTCAGAAAAGGTGGGCACAAGAACCGCTTCCGGCTCGTAAAGTCCGAGTACAGACTCGATATTGCCCGATGAAACCGCAGCAGCCCAGTCGTTTACAAAGTGGAACCCATACGGGTCGGTGCTCTTTAGTATCATGGTAATGTCCTCCGATACATTACTTGGGTATAGCGAGCCTACTGTGAGGGAACATGCGAGAGATCACGATCACTGACCCGGACCCGCCCCGTTGGCGGAAGAACGACCCCGAGAAGATCCTTCTTTTGGTCACCCTTGGGTCGGAAGAAAACTGGGGCGAACTCGAGCCTCTTCGGGGGACGTCTTGGGAAGCCGGGGTCGAGGTAATCCCCGCAGAAGCCTACTCGGAGGCTCTGCACGGTAGGATCCTCCCCCTCCAGAGGGTGTTGGGGAGAGACCCTAAAGCCAGTGCTCGTAGGGTTCTGCCCGAGGAAGGGGAGTGCGCCCTCAAAGAATCTTGTTTGGGTTGGGACGCTCGACGGTGCCGCCCCGGTGGTAGAGCCCCTCGAAAAACGGACCCCGCTCCTCAAGATTGTTGGGAGCCGCCCCTTGATGGAGCCGCCCCCGACTTGCTTTCGCTGTTCCGGACAGTGGCTCTCTCTTGGCGAGAAAGCCGTCATACGGTCGTACTAACTGGAGAAGGCTTCAACCTTTTTGGTTAGTACGGGCCGTCGTCGTAGTAGTCCGGGCCGTCGTCGTAGTCCGGGTCGTCGTCGTAGTCGCCCGGGTCGTAGTCAGGCTCCTGGGGCAGCAGCCTCCCCGAAACAGAGGTGAGGGCTACATCATGCCGAACTGTCACGACAATCTTGGCGAAGTTCCCCGAGAAGTCTATTGTTGTCTCGACTCCGGAGATAGAAGCATCGGCTTCGAAGCTGAGGTCCTCGACTGTATTGTCCGGCTGCGGGTCGATTTGGGCGACGATGGATTCTGCATCTTCGATTTCGGCGGGCTCCTCCCTTTTGAGAACCGAAAATGCCATATTGTTCTCGGGAGAATCATCAGTCTCCAGATTTCCGAGGAGATCTTTCAGCCAGCTGTAGTAGTAGCTTCTTTCCCTCCGAGGCAAATCTTCAGGGTCGAAGCCAAAGAGCTCAGAGCGAAGGTCGAGCTTGGCAGTGTACGGGGTTTCCCAGTGTCTCACCCAGGAGACGTCCATGCCAACGCTATCCACGGCGTACATCGGAGAATCCCACCCGTTGCCGTCTTTGTACTCGAAATCGAACTCGAACTCCTCCTGGTCTTCTCCAAGCGGGTTTTCCTCTCCCTCTTCCCACCGCAGAGACCTGAGTTCTTCCGAGAGGTTTTTGATCATCTCACGTTGGGGGACCACTTGGCCCTCCAATTCAGGTAGCCGAGACAAAAGGGCGCGACGTGAGACACCCACGCTCTTGTACATGCGGACTGACGCGGACTTTCTGCGGGGAAGGATTCCTTCTTCGCGGAGGATTTTGGCAAGGCGTTTCATGGGCAACTCCTGGAATACGAACCCGTTTTGGAATAGGCTACAAAACGGGGGAATAGGCTACAAAACGGGGGAAGGTAACTACTATCTCTACGATAGGAGCCAAAATGGAAAACGTCTTGGTGAGGCCGTCCCCCGGTGACAACACCCCTTTTGCCACCCTCCAATACGGCGAGTGTGCTCAAGCGGTTCTGAGCCGTCTCCCGGAAAACTTCGCTCAAGCCATCATAACGGAGCTTCCGGCTCCCGGTCTGGGAGACTACCCTGAAACGGATTGGCCTGCGGTGTCCTACTGCCCGCACCCCCTTCTGGCGGGAAAGCCTCGGACGAACCTCCGGGCTAAGAAGCAGCGTTGCGCTTACGGTTCCGAGTCCTCGGTCGAAGACTACATAGCCCATACGGTGCATATGTTTCGCCTGATGAAGCCCGTACTTCGGGGGGACGGGACACTCTGGTTCCACGCTCGTGACCGGTATCTGGAAAAGAAGCAGCTCGGTATGATCCCCCAGCAAATTGCGCTGGCGCTCCAGGCCGACGGCTGGGTTCTGCGGAACGAGATTATCTGGCAGAGGGACAACACCTCTCCGGAAAGTGCCCTCGACAGGCTCACGCGAACCCACGGAACCCTGTTCATGTTCGCACATCCGGAATCGAGTAAGAAGGACGCCACGTACTACTACGATGCCGACTCGATTCGGGAGCCGCACCAGTCTCAAGACGACAAGCACATCAAGTCGTACAACAAGAACACCAACATGGCAGACGGGTACTCCCGCCGCCCGAAGCTTGGCAAGGCTTGGCACCCGAAGGGTCGAAACCGCCGGACGGTTTGGAACGTAAACCTCGGGGCGTACTTGGGTAAGGCTTTGTCCCCTTGGCCCCTTGATTTGGTGGAGCCGATGGTGAAGGCGGCGGTTCCTGGACGTGACCGCGATCCGGGAACTCCTCGCGCCGTGGTTCTTGACCCGTTTTCTGGAACGGCCACAACGGGTAAAGCGGCTATGGATTGGGGTGCCGATTTCTTCGGCATCGACATCGACCGAGAAGTTCTTTCCGAGGCCCGTGCCCGTCTGGAGGGCTTGACGCACTCTCGTCGAGCACTTCAGCAGAAGGAAAGTCCGATTCTCGAAATGTTCTCCTGAGGTAACTATGTCCAGCAATCTCCTGGGTATTCTGGGTTCCGTCACTGACCGTTTGATGGGGATTCCCGAAGGTCGCGAGATTTTCCGCCGCACTCAAGCGGGCGAGCTCACCCCCGAGCAGGCGGCTCGAGAGTTCATCATGCTCATCGAGCGCAAAGGGCTCATGTCTGAGATGCGAGAAGCCTCTCAGACTGCAACCTCGCTTGTGAGAAGCTCCCCTGAAAGTTCGGCCGCAAACCTCTTCAAAGAAACCTCCACGGGGGTCAAGCAACTGAATCCTCTTTACGAGGGGGCAATTGCAGAGAGGGCGTTCCTCGACGGTGATGTGCCCGAGCTTCGCTCCGGCCCCCTTCCCGAAGGGGCGACCCCGGCGGTTCCCGTAGTCACCGAGACTACGAACCCTGTGGCTGTGGGGATGATGCTTGAGCGAGCCTCCCGCCAGGTCGACCAGAGCATCAAGCACGCTATCGAAACGTACTCCGAAAACTGCCGGGGTCTGCTCTCGGAAGCATCGGAAGACCCTACTGCTCTGGCGAGAGTTCTCCAGACACTTCCAGCCCCCCCTACGGGTGTTCAAGGGTACGAAGCGGGAAGTCTCCCCGTACCTCTTACGGTGCAGCCCCCCACGCCCCTGGAGGTCGCTACAGCCCCCCTGGACGTACAGCAGAAGTATGCTTTCGTAGCGATCTCCACAACTCAGGGCCGCAGAAGCATTGCCACCCCTTTGAGGGGAAGGTTTCGCACGCATCTGGAAAGCCTCGGCCTTCGGGTTTCCGAGGAAGAGGTTTCCGCCCCGATTCTTGAGGGGGTTTGGAAGATGCAGGTTCTTTCTGCCGCTGAGATCTCCCCTGAATTCGACTTTTCCGAAGCCGCTTTTCGCTACCTCTCCCAGATGGTCCCGTCCGGGTTGAGTGGCGATATCACCCTCGAAGTCCTTCCGTACAACGGAATCTCGGACCGGGTGTTTGGCTGGGTTCTCAAACTCGGGACCAAGGAGTAGACTATGTCTATCGCACGCGATTGCTCTTGCAGGATTATTCAAAGCTGGCGGAAAAAGGAAGACAACCGGAAACTCTACATTCTCACCAGCCGGGAGTTGGACGGGGATGTTCGATCGGGAATTGTGAACGCCTCTTACCCCGACTTCTCGTATGACGGGGAGGGCTGGAAGTACGGCTTGAAGGCCGTGGTGGTGACCCAGTATGAGGCAACGCCCCCCAAAGAAGAATTCGTCTTCGCCGTTTGTAACGGCGGGGAGCCTTACACCAAAGAACAAGTCGAGCGAATCAAGAAATGGGCGAAAAAGTCGAGCGATCGTCTCTCTGTGTCCTGAGAGTCACGGGTCCGAATAGGTTTTCCTTTCAGATTACGGGTCAGCCCCCGGTCAACCATGAGGGGAGGCTGACCGTTTCCCAGATGTACCTGACCGCAGAAGAACTAAAGCAGATCAAAGCCCTCGCTATGGTCAACGGGTGCGAGCTTGACTACCACGAGCTTCCAGGCCAGACGCCTTACCAGACATACGAGCGGGAACGCCTGACCACGGCATTTGATATTGCCGATGTTCCCTGCCCGGAATGCCCTTCCTGCCCCTGGTTTGCTCCGAACGAGGAACCCCCCTGTTGGGCGGACCCGGAGTCCGTTTTTCCGGAGAGGCGCAACTACCTTTCGGTTTTCAACGAAAGGTACAAAAAGGCTTTGGAGGCGTGCTCAATCTCGGGAAAGGTAACTGAATACTGGAGGAAGTAATGGCCCGTATTCTACCGACCCGTATTCTACCCATTGAGATTCCACGCGACCCTCACCACGCTGAGCTCTTGCGGATCGGTGCCCTCCTCCCTTTGGATGATTGGGCCCAGCACTTTTGGATGCCCGGAATCGGTTTCCATAGAGCCCTGTTCTACCTTTCCACAAACTGGTTGGGCTGGGTGGATTGCGGGAAGCAGGTTTTTGAGGTCGACCCTAACCTTCAGAAAGCCCTGGCCGAGACGAGCCTCGAGTCCGTTGTTGCGGAGGATATCAAGTCCCCGCGCCAAACGATCTGGATGAGTTTTCCGGACTCGGACCTCAAAGCCTGGGGGGGTGGGAAAACCGGGTGGCACAAGGTAGTCGGAGCCTTCGTTTCGGTTGAGGTCGGGTTCCGTAAATACTACGATTCGGAACTGAAGGCGTTTCGATCCCTGTCTGTCGAAAACGACGCAGGGGCTCTCAACATCATGGTCTGGGGCGAGGAGAACGAGAAGTCCCAGGGGGTTGGGGATGACGCCATTTCCTGGGTGACGGTGGATCTCCAGGAAATGCGCGAGCAAGGGCCGGACCTTGAATCGTACCTCAAGCAACTTCTTTCGGACAACTCCCGGAATGACACCCTGGACGGTCTCTCAGAGTTCGCCAAGCAAATGAGCTTCCGCACCGAGCTCCCTAAAGGAGCGCAAGAGGGTGTGTTCCGTCACCAGATGCAAAAGATCGTTCGGGTCATTGTCAACACTCTCCTATACTTGAACAGTCAAAACCCCCGCGTAGAACTCGACCCCGAAAGCATAGCCCAGGCGGAGAGGATCGAGAAGATGCGAGATTCTTACACTCGCGTAAAGAGCACGGGAAAGCAGCGGAGGATGGAGCGGAAGATACACAAAGCCTACGCAAAAGCGGTGTGGACCCTTCGGGTCGGGAAGGGCACCGAGGCTCCTACTTCTCGCAACCCGGGAGCAACTTCGGCCAGCGAGAGTTCGGGATCACCCTTTTGGGTTCGGGGTCATTGGTGGCCGCGAAAAAGGACGATCCGGGAAAGGATCTCAGAGCAAGAGTCGCAGGTGGCGAAAGCAGAGAATGAGAGCTCCGTAGCGGCCCGGGAGCTACGCGAAGCCTCGAAGGCTACCGGGGGCCTAACCTTGTCGGCCCTACGCGCTCAGGCGGCTCTGGAAAAGGCTGAAGAGGGCTTGGCAGAAGCCAAGAACAAGTACGCTCAAAAGCTCCGGTGGGTCGAGCCGTACCGAAAGAACAAAGGCGAAGACCTCGAAGGGGAAGACCGGTAACGGAGCTATTTGACCGTAGGGGGGTTGCTCAGTTTCGATCTTTGAGGGGCAGAATGATCCAAAAACTCCCGGAGCCGGGGAACTCTAACTCGCCTCCCAAGGGCAAGCCGTACTGGGTCTACGTCATCCAGAGTCAGCAGGTGAGGGTCGGGAAGCGGGGGAACCCTCTCCCCGGCTTTCACTACGTTGGCATGACCACGGACCCGAAAAGGCGTCTACGTCAGCACAACGGTGAGATCAAGGGTGGAGGGCGCTACACAAGCCGTCTGCGGCCTTGGCGGCTGCGGGCAGTCTGGGGGCCGTATGCCGACCGCTCCGAAGCCTTGAAGGCAGAGAGAGCACTCAAAAGAAGCAAGCGGGGAACTGCACGGTGTCACTGGACACCAGAAGACACCTACAAGGGCGTCTCGTGGTGTCGAGGGCTGGGCCCTGACGACCCTCGGGTCGCTGAATAGCCTACAGTTATACTCGAAAGAGGGTGTTCAACAAAGGGGAACACCGTGACCCGTAAACTGACTGCGTCTGACCGCAAGAGACTCATTAGGCTCGCATCTTCTCTCCCGAAGGGGAGTTCTAAGCGCAGGTCGGTCTTGGCCGGGTTGGAGCAGGCATCGGGACTCGTCAAAAGGGCCTCCTTCGAGGGGAGAACCTTCGACCTCATGGACCCCCTGCCCGAAGACCGGGGAGCGCAAAGCGCGGGTGCTTGGGTTGACGACGTCACCTACGGCAAGCGTCGCTGGCGTGGCGGCGTGCTCATGACCCCGTACCGGGCTCAGGTTTCCGGAACAATCGAAGGCGTCACAGCTGACCCCGATGCCTACCGGAACAGCCAAACGGTTCCGGTATCTCACAAAAGGGGCCAAAGCTCCCGAAAAAGTGCCTTGACTTGGACGACGTCGAGGCGAAGGTGTTCCGACACCCCCTCATGGTTGCCGAGTTCCCATGCATCGGCAACGTCTTTCCCCATGAGTCCTTCTTGGCGGGGAATCCCCAAGACATCACAGATCGTGTCGAGTTTACCGAGGCCTCTGACCCCTTCCTTCCAAGAGTAGCGGTCGGCGCCAGTACGGGGCCAAATCTTGGCCAGGTCAACCTGGCGTCTTTCCCAGGGTTTGGCCGATGCGGGCCCGAGTTTCCGGGCCAGCTCCGGCATCCCCCACTTTAGGGCGCGGACCTGTAGGAAGGGGATGTCGAAGCCTTCGATGTTGTACCCGACCCACCAAGGGTTCTGAAGACCACGGATGGCCTCCCAGAACTCTCGGAGAACTGCTTCCTCCGAGGCCGGACTACCGTCCCCCGCCGCGATTTGAGGTTCCCCGGAACCGACTGCCCAGCCAATCATCCACACTCGCCCAAGGGGGGACATGAGCGCGGTTCTCTTGCGGTCTGCATCCTCACTCTTGAGTCTTTGCCAGAGCGGGTTATCCGGCGAGCAAGGGAGAGTCTCAAGGTCAAAGAAGAGGATTGAGTCTCCTCTCCGGGGCTTTTCGTTGGGCATTATCTTTCCGAAAACGTCGAGGATCTACACGCTATCGTAAATAATACCCCGAGGAACATGAGCTCAACGGTAACGGACAACTCCGAGCCCCGTTAGTCTGCCTATGTTCTGGATACAGGTATCCAGAACTCTCTCAAGGAGTGTCCCTCATGTCTCGTAAACTCACCCACCTCTCTCAAGGAGCCTTCCGAAAGGAACTTCGGCACTTGGTCGAGTCGTACACTCAACCGTCCACTGTACACAGCACCGGACACCGCTACGGAATCCTGTCGTACAAAGAGGTTGAACCCCTTGTCGAGAAGTTCATCGAAGACCTGAATCAAGCGAACGCTGAGGCTCTCAGAAAGGGTTGGGACGCCCACTTGAAAGACCCCGCGTTTTTCGACTTGGATGCCCCAAGCCACATTCGGCGAAGGGCCTCTGACCGTAAGAGCCTGATTCGCTTGGCCTCGACCCTTCCCGCTGGTTCCGAAGAACGCCGGGTCATCTTGGAACGGTTGAAGTAAGCCGTCCCCAAGATGGTCTGACCGAGACTATTCCTGCCGCAGACAAGGCAGTCTCTCATGAGCGCGAGAGTCGCCATCAACCCCGACTTCGGTCGCGAAAATCTCGGACCGCTTCTTTGAGGCTACCGACCCCCCATCCGGACTCTCGAGACCAAGCCCTCCAACCTTCCTGCATTTTGGTCGGGACTTCTTTTGGCAAGAACTCGCAAAACCCGTGTACGGGGTGCCAAAGGTATTCCGTTTTTGAGAACATGGTCAACGTGTCCAAAGCTGCATCCGATTTCTCGGAACCCTACCCGCTCAAACTACTCCCAGTCAAGGTTCCCGCACTCTAAGAACCCGTCTTCGTAGCCAATCCGATACATGTAGCGGGAAACCGCGAGGGTGGCAGCCGAAAAAGCCGCGAATACGAGGGCAAGGAGTATCTTCCGGGTCACAGTCATGAGCCTTCCGGGTCACCTTTTCTGGCCCATAGGGCGCTCACCGGAAAGTAATGGGGCTCTTTCTCTTTGCCCGCCCCCGCTCCCATCCTTGCGCGATGAGCTCTTGGGCTTGGTCTGGGGTGACCATCTTCGACACTCCTTCGAAGTTGATCCAGATTCGACCTCGCTTTGCTGCGCTTCTGTTCTCGTTGACCTTCTTCGGCGGCTTCTTCCCTGCTTTGCCGAATACCCAGCCTTGAGCCAAAAGGTCCGAGACCTCTTCCGGTCGCGCGAATCTGTTCGCCCCTTCCCGGTTGAGCCACTTCCGCCCCTTGCTCGCCTTTGAGCAGGCTTCCCGCTTTGCGTCTGTGGTTGCCCACTTTTCCGGGTTCGCCATGTAACGGGATTGAGCCTTCTCCCGAAGGTTTTGCTTCTCTGTATCGGTTAGCCCGCCGCGCTTGTCCCAACGCCTCTGCTGGGAAGCGGACATCTTTGCCCGGTGCTCTTCTGTAAAACCGTCCGCCCACTTTGGCCCGTGTAGTAGTTGCCCCGCTACCCAGCCTTCCGGAATCTCGGAATCGGGAGAAACTCTTCGGTTCTGAGTTCCGTCGTTGATCCAAATCGTGCCGGAGCTGGGGTTTGTTTGGCCCAAAAACCGGAGTCTCGCGGCTTCGCGGCCCTCCTGAGTGGAGGCGGGAGACCCCCTAAACCAACCCTCACACAATAGCTCTTCCGCTACTTGCGGGGGGGCGAACCTAAATTCCCCGTCCGAATTCGTGAGCCACACCCTGCCAGGCTCCGCGCCCCCAGAAGCCCAGGGACTCAGGTTTACGCACCCCTCGGTGCCGAAAACCTTGTCAAGCCACTTCTGCTCTGCGGCAATCCGCTCTTCCCTCGTCGAGCACTCCTCCAACACCTCGGCACGGAACTCCCCATACTTGGAGAAACACGCCTGGAAGTATGCGTTCCCGTGCTTCCCGTTTTGAGCCGCCTTTAGGTGCGTCTCCCAACGACCCACAAAAGACTTGGCCCGACCCACGTAGTAGTGAGTCGGGCTCAGCCAAATACGGTAAACCCCGCCGCCTTCCGCTTCGGGAAGTTCGACGGGGTCGCTAAGTTCCGGGATCTCGGACTTATCCGAAAATAGATCGAGGGTATCATCAAGTAGCATCGCTGCCTCCCTTTCAGGTTGTCGATGTTAGAGGTTCAAGAGGGCTGCCACCCTCTTGAACCTCGCTTTTTTCAGATCAGCTACGGCCCGTGTACTGTCCGCCGTAGATCAAGCTGCTGGTCTGACCGAGACTTGGATCATTGCCGCTTGCGAGGAACTCGCCATAGACGGTACTTCCATCGTGTACATCGGTGATCATGATGTCCCCTGATTCAGTGACCAGAGCGGAATCACGGGAGAAGCCGGAGTTAGACCAGCCCTGCCACCAGCAGGCTTCGTAGTAGGTGACGAGGATGTTGTGTGTTCCGGAGGAGGCATCGACGTTTCCACCGCCGACGGCGCTCGAGTACTCAAGCGTGCTCACACCACCGGTAAAGTCAGCACCGGGCTGAATGGATGGGCCCCCAGAGAACTCTTGGTCGGCGATGACCGAGAAGACGATCTCTTGGCGAACGTCAAACGGCCAACGGTGATGCTTCAGGGAGCGCATTGGTCCAGAGACACCCGCTGCGTAGCCCGTGCTCTGCCAAATGTTGCTGAGGTAGAGAAGCTGCCGCTCGATGGTGGCGGTCATCGGGTCAGTGACACTGGGCACAAGCTCAGCGACCTGATCACCGAAGCCAACGCCGCGCACGGGCTCGATGGTGCGAGATTCGTTCGGTGAGAAGTTCGAGAGAACCCCGATCTGGTGCAGAACCCCCTCCGTGTCACCGTATCCAGGAGCGAGAATCCGCACCTTTTGGGATACAACAGATCGGGTATTGGGGGAAGTGCCGAAGCGGTAGAGGGGGGAACTACCCTGGACTCCACCAGTAGGGCTGTGGTCGGTGTTACTTGCCATGTAGGACCTCCGGTACACCCTCCCGTGGATATAGCGTAGCTATTTACCGACGCGGGGTATTGTTCCTGACCGGAGTGTCGAAATGAATCTATCAGCCCTCAGAGAAGCTTTGGAGCCCCTGACGCAATTCGGTCAGGACGAGTTCTCGTTCAAAATTCCTTCGGGGGACCAGGAAGTTGAAGTCATCCTCCGCCCGCTTTTGCCCTTCGAGGAGACCGAGTGTCAAACCCGATCTTTCCAGGTCATTCGACAGGCTCAAGAGGGGGGAGAAGTCGACCCTGACGAGGGGATCGACCGTGCAACCGCTACTTCTTACTTGGATATGTTTCGAGCAGAGGTGATCTCCTACGCTTTGGTTAAAATCGGGAACCAAAACTTTCGCGGGGTAAAGACGGTTCAAACTGGCAGGGTTCTCGAGAACGGGGTTGCCGAGTCGATCCCCTTGCACGCCGCCCTGAGGGGAATCATTCTTGATTCTTGGAGCCGTTCGATGCTTTCGATCTGCTTCTCCAAGTACGGGGACTTGGTTGCCCAGATTGCGAGAAAAGCGGACCGGGTCGTGTCTTCATCCCTGACCGAGATCGATGCTGAGATCGAGCGTACCAAAAAGCGCCTTGAAACCCTTCTTGCGGAGCGCGAGAAGCGTGCGAAGGGGGACCCCGGAGCAACCCTTGACCATGTCAAAACCCTCATTGACTATGGGGATCGTCTCGAGCAAGAGCTGGAGGAAACGGTCAAGGTTGCCGACGAGCAACGGAAGCTTCGGGACGACATCGCAGAGATTCGCAGGAAAGCCGAAGCCGGGGAACCTCAGGAAGAAGCCCCGCAAGAGCCTGCTGAGCCGAAGCCCCAAGAGCCGAAGCCCCAAGAGCCGAAGCCCCAAGAGCCGAAGCCCCAGAGCCGACCCGCGCAACCGGAGACGCCACGCCAGAGCCTGGTCCCTGACCATGTTCCACCTCCTACCAGCGTCCCGACTCAGCAAGAGCGTGTGGAGAGGGCACGCCAAGCCGTCGTCCCCGATTATGGCGGCGTCAACGTAGCCCAGGCCACCCCCGAAGGGACTGTTCCGGGGAGAGACGGAAAGCCCGTAGAAGCATATCGCCTTCCTTCCGAGACTATCTCGCAGAGGGGGCGCGGGCCAGGAGGTAGGGGCGCAAAACCCCCGGAAGAGGCCCCGAGCGATCCACGCAGGGGAACCGAGAACCCCCACTTCAAGCCGCGTAAGGGGTGATTTTTGGACCGGGAGGCTTTGCTTCAGGAAGCCTCCGAGGACCACCTCCTCCAAGAAGCGGGTCGTCGGAGGTTCCTCTATAAGGACGTTGAGAAAATGGTTCAAAACCATTTTCTCACACACGCTCTCGACTTTGGGACGACACGAGTCGTGTTGCGGACGATTTTCCCGTCCGAGTACCATTGGTGCGAGTCCGTAGCCAAGAACCCTGACGACTACTACAGCTGGGTTTTGGCGTGCTCCGTTTGGGTCGTAGACGGAGAAGAGATCCCTCCCCGTTCAGGGCCGGGTAGAAGACTCGTCTACAAGAGTTGGACGAAGAACCTGACCCGTCCCGAGATAGAGGCATACTCCTCTATTCTCAAGGGTTTGCGGAACCGTGTAAATCGGGCCATCCGTATGTCCTACGCCTTTATGTACGAGCCCTACAGCAGATCTATGTGGAGGCTTCTTGGAAGGCCCCAAGACTCTTTCGACGCGAACTTGGTGCGGAAGTCTTGGGCGGCATTCAACATGGCGGAAGACCGAAACAAAAGGGATGCTCAGGAGTGGGACCGCACGACGGTAATCGTAGGCTCCCTGAGCGGCAAAGCCGCGAAGCATGTGACACAGTCACTGGACAAGCGCGAGCAGGCCGAGAAAGCTCGCCGACAAAAAGCCGTCGAAGAAACCGTCAACTGGGCCGTTTACGGGGAACAGAAAGAAGAAAACCTCAAAGTGCAGGTCGGTGGGAAAACCTACGATGTCCCGGCGATCAGCGCCCCAACCACCTTGGCGGATCTCGAGGCAGAAATGCGGAAGGTCATGTCCGGGGAGCTGGACTACCATGACCAGTTGGTGGAAGACCACCACAACAGGGTTCGGGAGGGTGTCGAATCTCGTCGGACGGAAGCCCGGAAGAGGCAAGATGAGTCTCGTCGAAAGCGAGAAGTCGCCGAGTCGGCCGGGGGGGCTACCCTTGTCGGGTACACCCCGGAACAGCTCAAAGAGCTCAACCCCCGTATTTCCAGAGGGAAGACTACAGGGTTGCAGGCGCATTCCTCTAACAACGACCGTTTGTACTCGCGATACGTCTCACCGAAAATCGTCCCCGGGGTTCTCACCCCCGATCTCAAAGTTGTCAACGCCGGGGAGAAGAAGGGTAGCGGGAAGTCTCTCCAAGAAAAGGTGGCTGGCCGGAAGCCTAAGCTGCGCGGCGGGTAGTCAGGCTATGGCGCGATTAGGTAGTAGAGGATTACCCCATGATCATTAGAGCTCTGGTAGATCTCGCTTCCGCATCGACAAGGGGCATTACGGAAGCGCAAAGGGCTCTGGAGAGTGGGCTTGAGGAAGCCGGGACCGCGTTCAAGAAAAAGGTTGAGGATGCGTTCGCGGGGGCAACCGCTCAAGGAAGGGGGGCGAGCAAAGAAGTCGTCAAGCAGATGAGCTTGGTTGCCAAGCTCTCGGATGACATCAAAGAAAACACGGCACTCGAGGCCCGTCTTCGGGAGAATTTGATGCGAGCCGAGAGAGCGGGGAGCGATGCGGAAGTAGAGCAGATCAAAAAGATGATCGACCTAAAGACTCAAGCAATCCGAAGGGACAAGAAAGCCACTGACAGCATTATTGCGAGAGTCGAGAGCCACACCAAGAAAATCGAAGAAATCCGCAAGGTTGGTCAGGAGCGCCGCGACCGGGATTCGTTGGACAAGATCAAAGATAGCTCTGAACTCCTCGAGTCTGGTATCGAGGGAGCGTTCAGCGGGAACATCGATGCCTCCGGCCTTACAAAGCAACTTGCAGGCGCTTTGAGCTCGGGTCTCGGGACAGCGGCAGCAGGCGCTTCTGGCGGCTCAGCTGCCGCTTTGGCGGGGCTCTCCGCTTCGGTTGCAGCTTTGGCGGGGCCTATCGCAGCCCTTGCAGGCGTTTTTGCAATGGCCTACAGCCAGGCGAAAGACATGAACAAGGAAATCATGGATTCCGCCAGCGCGTTCGACCTAATCGGGAACTCCGGCGGGGGCGTAGAAGTCCTCGGCTCGAATATGAAGATGATGTCGGTTACTCTGAATCAGCTTCGCTCTGCAAATACCGACCTCGCATACAGCTTGAGAATGTCTACAGACGAGGCATCCCAGATCGGGAAGGCGTTCTTCGAAGCCGGGGTCACCCTTAAAGAGTTCAAGCAGATTGTTCCTGAGGCTACAGGGTCAATCTCCGCGTACCGGGAAGTTACCAAGAAAGCTGCGTTGGCTTCTCAGGGGATGGGGCTTGAGATTTCTTCTGTTGCCGAGTTCTACAACACGATGGTTCGCGACCTCGGCGGGAACATCAAAGACATTGATACCGCATTCGGTATGATTTCGGGGGGTGCTCAGAAAGCCGGAATGCGGACCAAAGACTTCTTCGGAGCCATACTCCAGGCTTCGACCGGAATGGCTCTGTACAACATCCGAGTCCAAGACACTATCGGCTTGTTCGAGGAAATGGTTGAGATTCTCGGGGAAGACATGGCGAAAGCCAAACTCGGGTTCGAAGGAACCTTCCGGAATATGGGCATGCAGGAGAGGTACAAGCAGGCCATGTTGGGCGGAAAGGCTTTGAAGAAGGTAGTTCTCGCGGATGCGGAGGCTCAGGCCGGCACCTTCTCCGGAACCCTGGGTGAAAAGGGCAAAGCCGCCCTTTCGGGGCTTGGTGTGATGGGGGATGACGGGGTAGTAGACATCGCAAAACTTGCCGAAGCTACCGGTGAGCAGTTCCGGTCTGTCCTTTCTTCAGGAGATCTGACAGACGTTCAGGAGAGGCAACTCATAACTCTCCGCGAGCTTTCCAAAGCTACAGGGGGGACGGGGGGAACCGCCCAAGCTCTCGGATCTCTTTCTCGGAGGGGGGAACTTGCGGCCCAGTTTGCCCAGGGTTCCGCCATGTTCGGGGGCAAGATGCTCTCCGAGATGGGGGCTATTCAAAGAATGGCTTATGAGGAAGTCGTAGGGATCTCCGGCGAAGAGTTCGACGTGCGTATGCGACTCCAAGAAAAGATGATGGCCGAGTTTGAGAAGAAGGGCGGAGCCGAGGGGCTTGGGGTCTCCTTCGAGGAAGCAGTTGCTAAGGGGATGCTCGGATCTCAGGAAAACCTCGAGAAGATGTCCCAGGCACAGCTAAACCTCTCTGAGCAGTATGGTCGAGACACCCTCATCGAGACTCGCGGAATCGGCACCACCGTCAAGAACGTCGTGGCGTCTATCCTCCAGAGGATCGCCACCTCAATAGAGTGGATTGCTGGATACTTCGGAAGCAAAGATGATGCAGGCGCAGGTGCGGAGCAGATCAAAGCTCTGAACACCCTCAACCGCCAAATCTCGAAGTCTTCGGAAGTGCAGGCAGGCCAGGAAACAGCCCTTTCCGCCTTGAAGGAGGAGTTTCGAAACGAAAAAGACTCGGATAAACGGAAAGAACTCGCGGGAAAGATCGAGGAATTGGTCTCGGATATCGCAAAGCAAGAAGAGGGTCGGGCTACTCTTGGCCAGGCGCGGGAACGGATCGCGGAGATGGACGCCGCCGATCTTGAGGGGTATAAGGGTCAAAACCTATTGGGTGAGGTCACAAAAGAAACAGGAGAGGATCGGGATAAGGCTCGTGCGGCCGAAGTCCTCAAACTGGCCGAGGCTCAGCACCTGTCTCAAATGAAGGCTCTGTACGGGGAAGAAGATGGTGCAGCGATCGCCGCGAGCATGGAGCCTCCCAAAGAGCTGACCGAAATAGAAGCGGATACCCTTGAGGAAGCCCAGAAGCAACTCGCGGCGCAAGACGAACAATTCAGAAAAACCTATGCAGAGGAAATAAAGAACACAGAAGCCGTAGAGAAAGTCAACCAAACACTCAAGGAGCTCAGTAAGGACGAAAAGCTCAGTAAGCTTCTCGCATCGATTAACGCCGGAGATGAGAAGTTCACTGCCGAGCAACTAACCAATGCAATAAAGAATTCCGCCCTCTCCCCAGGAATGATTCAGGGGATGGTGCTGGGGGGAGTCTCGTTGGAGGAAGCCGCCCTTAGCGGCCAGTACTTCAAAAACGCCCCGAACTACACCCCGACGCCGCAAGACTTCATTTATCAGGGAGACGGTTCAGCAGGGGGTAAAATCACTCCCCTCCTGTCTTCGGACGAGTTTTACGGAGCCAAGCCCGGAGGGCCGATATCCCAAGCCGCTGGCGGGGGTGGTGGGAAGAGCGTTGTTATCAACATAAACGGCGGGAGCGAGGATCGTGTGTACAGAGTCGTGAGCAAGGTTCTCAGAGAGACCGGGTATGGTAATCTGAAGTCCTACAACTGATGGAGTAGGCATTGAGTAGTGGAATTCCAATTCTGAAGGGGGCTTTCCCCGCCCGGGACCAGGAGGAGTACCTCGGTTCTGGGAAACGCCCTGTCATTTTTGATATCGTTTCCCACGACATGACCACGTCTATGCTTCCGTCCGGGTTGAAGCTCGTTCTCCACACCAACCCGAATAGCATGTCGTTCAAATACGAAAAGGTCACAAGCCGGATTCAGACCAAGGGCGGTTTTGTGGAGCAACACTGGGGAGATGGAGCCCGGAGCATTGACTTCGAAATGGCTACCGGGGGCTTCATGCGCCTCTACTCAGGGCTCAGCTACACGACTTCCCCGGCAAAAACGGGGGGCTCACGTCGCGAAACTCTGGCTTACGACACGTACCTGGACCTCCTGGCTCTGTTCCACAACAACGGTTCGGTGTACGACGTAAATGGGAACGTCGCCCTTCAGGGGGCGATCAAAATCACTTTCGACGGGGGCGTTTACTTGGGCTGGTTCAACTCTTTTTCGGTGCAGGAGTCGGCGCAGGGACCGTACCAGCTCAAGATGAGCGCGTCTTTCGAGGTGGAGAAAGAAATCCAAGTCTGGAAGAGCGTGTTTGTCGAGCAAGCCCTCGCAGTCGATCCCGATGAATCCGTCCCTGAGTTCGCAGAACCTCCCGGAGATAGCTGATGGCCCGTATTGACCCGACCCGACCCGACCTTATCGCCAGTCGGTATGACGGTCTCCCTGCCGGTCCGAGCCTCGAGTATTCCTTCGAGACTCAGGAAAGCATCCCGGTAGATAACAGCAACCCGCTACTCCGAGACTACAGCCCGTTCACTCTCCGGATGGTTTTGCCTGAAGTCCTTGGGGATATATCGGGTGTCGACGTGAACCTTCTTGGCCGGGCAAACCAAGATACGGGGTCGTTTGAGAGCTACTCGAACCAAGTCCGAAACGCCTTCGGAACCGCCTCTATCAATCCCGGGAACAACTACGCCTCGGAGGCGCAGTACCGACTCGGACGGCTTGAGCAGACCATTTCTGCCGGCCAGGTTCTGTCAACGGCAGCCAGTAGCCAGGAGAGGGCGGTTCTTACGGACCGCTTCACAGCCGCCGATATTGTCTTCCAGCTTGAGCGAATGCTACAAGTACCGCCGCTCACCCTTTTTGTGAACCCGAGCGAGATCAGTGTCACCTACAGTCCCGTCCAACAGTACCAAAACCGGACCCGGTACGCGCTCATCTTCGAAAGGTGGGGAGAAGGGCAACCGACCCTAAGTATCTCAGGGTCTTCCGGGGGCTTTACGGCAGGGGCGACTACCGTTTCTTTGGGGGAGACGAACTCAGTTTCGGGGACTCAGTGGGCTTCCCGCAGGGACTCCGCCGCGTTCCAAAACTTCAACGCGCTTTACCACTTCTACCGGAACAACGGGTACATCTACGATCTGATCGGGAAATCTGAGGCTCAGCTTATGGCGGGCTCTATCGCGATTGATTGGGACCAGGTCACCTACGTTGGGAACATAAACTCTTTTGAGTACTCCTACCAAGCAGAGACACCGAACCGCCTGGAGTGGTCAATGGAGTTCACGGTGTCGAGGTACTTCGATACGGCGGAAAGCCCGGTAGTGGTGCAGCCTATGACGGCCCCGCAACCGAACCCCGCGTATCCAGGCCGCCCTGGGCCCTCTCAGCCGCGTCCGGATTCCCCCGCCGCCCCGCTTAGTAGGCTGACGTTGGGGAGCTTTGTAAGCGGTACTGAAGGCTACGCGGAGGCTCCCCTGGACCTTCTTCTGGGGAACTTCTAATGTCGATCCGAAACCGACCCTACTTGGGGGGCTTCCTACTCAACAAGACTTTGGTGAAGCACACTCCGGATACTCTCGTCTACATAAATGGGATGACCGAGTTTGCCACATGTACCTCCTGCACAAAGCTCCTCGACTTTAACAAGTACATCACTCAGGTCAGCTGTGACGCATCCACGGAGCCCAACGCAACGGGGAACGTGACTCTGACGGTTCCGCCGCACGAGCTTGAGCGGTTCCGCCACAACGGGAACTATGTCCTTCAGCCCGGTCTGGAGGTGACTATTTTCATGCGGGGCTACTTCCCCATGAGAGACTTTGGCGGTTTCGGGCAAGAGGTCGAGTTCGACGAGTTCGACCCGAACGGTGTCCCGATGTACCCGTACTATCAGGTTTTCCGAGGGGTCGTGGTGAACACAACTCACGACTTTTCGGGCGGGTTCTACACGGCGAGCTTGAGTTGTCAGAACCTCCTGTATTTTTGGCAGAACCTACACTTGTCCGTAAACGGTGCGGTTTTCGGTCCTAAGTCCGCAGGAATGGGGGTCGACCCGAGTCTTATCGGACACAGTTTCACAAAGATTAACCCCTACGCAATCATATACACTCTGGTCAAAGTTGGTTTCGGAGCTGCCTATGGGGTAGATTTCCAACTTTCCCGGGCTCAGAATATCAACGCAAGAACAGATAACCACGACACTTCCATGTACCAGCATATGGCCGAGTGGTGGGAAAAACGTTGGACTGAGAATTCAGGCGCTTTGAGGATGTACGGGATTGACGGGTCGATGTTCAACAATGCCCAACAAGCCTATCTGGGAGCCTGGTCGGACAACACGAGCAAAGGGTTCAAAGCCCGGATGTCTAACCTCCACCAAACTTTGGTGAGAAGTACGGATTTCAACCCTGACAGCACTGCTGCGGCGAAGATAATAGCGAGAAAAACCCTCTTCTCCCAGGTGATGACAAAAGCCACACTCGTTGTTGACGACACCAAAACAGGCAGAAGTGTTTCGGTTGTGGACGACGTTGTGAAAATGCAGGCGTTTGTTTTCGACATCGGAAAGCTCGGCCACGTGAATATGTTTGAGACCGAGTACATGAGCAAACTACAGATTGCTCAGGCGGTGACTGAGATCACGGGGTTTGAGTTCTACCAAGATGTCGACGGGGATCTGGTATTCAAACCCCCTATGTACAACCTCGACACGCGAGATGACCCCGTTTACCGAATTAAGGACCGGGATTTGATTTCAGTTTCAGAGACTGAGTCTGAGCCTCAGGCCACGATGATCAAAGCCTCGGGGTCGCACTTCGCGAACATGGCGGGTCACGGTGTTGAGGGGTGGATGGGTGTTGGGGCGGTTTATGTGGACTACCGGTTGGTGGCAAAGTTCGGCTACAAAGAAGAGTCTATCGAGACCAACTACCTCAACAACCGATACCAAATCTACATCACAGCAATCAACCGCTTGGATATCGCAAACATAGGGGTCAAATCGGCGCAGATCACGATTCCGATCAGGCCCGAGCTCCGGCCAGGGTATCCGGTTTACATTGAGACTCTGGATTCGTTCTTCTACGCCCAGAGCATCTCCCACTCCTTCGCCCCCGGTAGTGATTGCACAACGACCATCCAAGGAGTTGCAAAACGAAGTCGGTGGTTCCCGCCGATAAAAGGCCCGACCGAGGGGGTCAATGTGATCGGGAACATGGACCTCGGGGGTGCCGGCAAGCACCCGTCGCGCCCCCTGATGGTCTACCCCGAAGATATCGAGGGGGGCGAGGACGAGAATCAGGGACCTCCCCGGATGGTCGGCCTGCCAAATGTGGTCATGGCACTGGACAGTTCGGACATCGACCCGGCTTCATACGGCGTGGCGCTTCCACTGACCCCCGAACAGTGTGTGCGGAAGAGCCTATTGTCGGGCTTTTTGCACGCACACCCTGGTGTCCTGGGCTCGGAGACTAAGTACTCGATCTCGGATGGGACCCGAGATCCCCCGAGGTTCACAAAGGAGGAAATCGTTTCCGTGTTCAACAGCATCAATGAAGCTCTTGATGCTGGGGGCAGCCTGCCCGAGCCGGACCAGAACAACAAACTCTCAGCCCTTTTGATCGCGGTTCTCCAGCAGTTTGACCCCGACATCGAAGAGGCTGAAGCTCTGCAGAACTGGTTGTATATTCAGACCTCCCTCAAAGCGAAGTTCGCTCCCGGGGCCGCGCTCACGGGCAGGTATCGCTACTACTCATGCAGCGCACCAAACCCTGAAGACCAATCGCCTAATAATACAATCTTTGATGTCAAAGATAAGAAAATCAAGGTGAAGGAGGTTGCCCCGGGGAGCAGCACCCTCCCGGTTTTCAGGTACTCCGAAGTAGACGGTCGAACAATCATCAAAAAGGGCACTCCTGACCGCTTCTTTGAGATCAAAGCTCTTACTGGTGGGAAGGTTTCTCCGGAGGGTAGCACAGTCCGGGTAACAACGAAGTCAGTCTCGACCGCTGAGATCTTCTACGTGACCTTTATGACCCATACTCGAACCGCCAACTACACCCTCTCGGCGGTCACCGGCAAACCGGCAAACCGAGGAAGGGACTTCCGCATCAACGGCGAAAATTTTGAGAAGATCGTTGTCGACCGCCTTCTCAAAAATGCAGACACCGACTCCGATGAGAATGTAGGGGATCGGTTTTCCGATATCGCCAAAACCCTCGTTGACGCGATCAATACCTGGATATCGGCGGTCAAGTCAAAAGGCGGCACCGTTGGGGATGACGTTGACGGGGCGCTGGCAGAGTTCCAAAAGATTACCACGGTTAGCCATACGACAACCGAAATAAACTCGAACAGGCCAGACCAGAATATGATGGCCGCACTCGCGGTGAGTTTCGGCCCTCAGTACAAGACCGCAGCTGTGAAAGTTGGGGCGGCAGGGGCGAAGGCCATAACTGCGGGCAACTATGAAGAACTCATGGAGTCTCGGGCAGTTTTTCTCGAAGCCGTAGCAGGGTCCGGGGTCGATGTTCCGGGGGGTTCTCCCGCCAAGGTTACCGTGGGGACTCAATTTGAGGATGACACAACCCTATACAGCCCTGTGTTTCCGGTCTCTGATGGTGAGGGATTCTCCCTGGTGGGGAGTATGCCGTATGGCCGGGGGATCACAGTCTCCAAGTACGCGTCTCTTTTGGACTCTTCTCGGCAGGTTGAGGACACCGGGGATGTAGCGGCGGATTCCGAAACCGCTCGCAAGGCGATCGACGGACACTCGGTTTTGATGGGGAACATGGACGCGATCCAAGAATTCTACGTCAGTGTCTTCGCGGTTAGCGGAAATAATCCCACCGGAAATTTGACTGCGTTGGCGGAAGTAATCGGCTTGAGCCCGAGTGCGCAAGCCGCTGCGGCCGCGTCTTTGGGGTCGAATAGTCTGGAAGGGTTGACCGTTGCGAACGCGGTCCAGATAATCTCGCATAGTGACGACAAGTCCTCCCAGGCGTTTATTCGCAACTCGCCCGTGACATCATTCTTTCGCGGTCAGAGCATCACAGAGAGTGTCGCAGTTTCAGGCTTGGCGGGCCTCGAGCCCGAAAACAACGCGGTTTGCGTATGCAAGGGTGCTGAGCAGGATTACTTCTTGATGGCTTTCTCTCAAGAATACGTGGCCCTTTATGGAACCGAAGACGCTGTCGAGGGATTCGAGTCGGAAGAGATCTACTACAAGGGCGAGCAGTGGAAGCAGTCTCGAGACGCGATGTCGGGCGAGGTTCTGGACAGCCGGAACTCGAACCTGGCTGAGAGGTTCACCCGCTCAAACGTCGAAAACCGGATCTCTTCTGGAGTAGCTGGCCTCTCTCAGAGTATCACACAAGCCGCCGAGGGCGACTTGGGGTTGGAGGAAACATGATCAGCGCCGCAAAAATGAGACAGGACCTTCTGGCGAGGAAAAAGCTCCGCTCGAAAAGGGCGGGAGGCGGGGGGAGTGAGTTCCCGTTCCGAGTAGCCAAGGTGACCGAAGTCGACCCGCGCCGAATGATCTTGTCCCTTATGACGCTCACAGGAAACGAAGACCTTTACACGAACGTCCCCCTGACCTTCCCGGGGGGTGGCAGCCGGCACTTTATGGGGGCAATCCCTGAAGTGAACGACCTCTGCGTGATCGGGTACGCCCCCGCAGAGTCCGGGATGTCGAGATTCCCCTACATTGTTGGGTGGATCATCCCCGGTGTTGAGGCTTCTTACGACTGGATGATGGTTTCTCTCACTCGGGAGGAAGAGCTTGAGATGAGCCCGAAAATCCAAGAGGCGATCCGGGGAACTATCGGCCGAACCCGGAAGAAGCTCCGCCAAATGGAAGTCGGAAACATTGTAGCTTCCTCATCGCAGGGGTCTGACTTGATCTTGAATGAGAGTGTAACCCTCGCGAATAGGCGGGGGAACGAGCTCATCCTACGGGACCAAGACCAAGCCATCGTCACGAGATCTCTTCAAATGTTCCACGCGGGGGCCGGGGTTCGAACCTATTCGGGCATGGTTCAAAGGGACAACGCCCTTCTTCCCACCCAAACGTGGCAGTCAGCAACCGACTGGTCCGGCCCCAGGCAGATCGATGCCGAAGGGTCTCCCCTTTCGAGGGATGAGCTTGACGCAACGCTGTTTGACGCAGATTCCGCTTTGTACGGCGAGCTCTACACCCCGAGCGATGTGTTTGACTCCGGACTCAGCATGGGGGACGCGGATCCCCGCGAGTTTCTGAAGCGCGGGCTTTACATTGACGATCGGGGGAGACTCTTCGACCGAAAGCCGAAGGGGGGCTCAGTCTACGGGGGCAAGAGGTTCTATCGGGTTTCGACAGACTTGAGCGACGGTGTCCCGGATCCTGGGTCGGAGGTTTTTTCGGAGTTCCGCGTAGAAGTATCGCACACCTCGGACGGAACTTTGCCGGTCACAGAACAGACCGATGGGATCGATATCGACAGGCTACTTCCGAACACCCCCCAAAGAGATGCGAACGGGGAGATCGCCCCGAACAAGGCAAACAGAAGCCCGAACGCCCCTATGGTGTCTCTAATCTTGGGAACTGCTGTTGGGAGCGACCCTGTAGGGGACCGCTCAACCTACGGGAAGCCTCTGGTCGCGCAACTATACGATGCTTCCGGTAAGCTGGCGCCTCAGATCAGAGCGGCTGCGGACGGGGAGTCGCCGGAAAGCCACGCCGCCTACCTTTTGCGGGTTGCCAACCCGTATGACCCGAATCAAGCGGAGGCTTTCATGGCCGTGACAAAGGGCGGGGCTCTGCGAAGCTACTTCCCGGGTTCAGGTTCCGAGTCTCACCAGGAGTTCTACAACACCGGGAAAAAAGTGGTACTCGGTGCCGAGGGGTCCGGCGCCAGCAGCGTTCTGGAAGCGGACGGGATGGTTTCTATCCAGAACACGGGGAAAGGCCAAGCCGTTGACAATGTAGGGATTTCATTAGGGTCCCAAGGCGGAGCGGTGAGGATTTTCGCAGGGGGCACCAAAACCGGGACTGAGGAGGGGGGTGTGGGTTCCGATACTCTGGACACGAACCAAAACACGGGCCTTTGGCTTGAGAGTTCGAACAACGCCCTTTTTCGGAGTTCCAAGAAAGCCAAGATACAGGCTCCCGAAATCAGACTCACGGATGCAGACGGGATCACAGTGGACGCAAGCTCCACGGTTAACGTCAGCAGCGGAAGCAAATACGCCCTGTCCGCAAAAGCTGTAGACCGAACTATCAACGGCCAGGAGAACAACACCTACGGTGGAGCGTTGGACGGGAATCTTACGAACGGCCCGACCCGGAGCACCAAATTCACAGGCACCCCGCTTACAGGCGTAGGCTCAGTGTACGTCGACTCTTACGAGTCAAACTTCGGAGGCTCTAAAGCAAAGTACAACGCCGGAAAAGTTCTGCACCAAATTTTGATCGGTTCTTTTTCAGCGGAGTCTATGGTTAAACCCAGCATTATTTCGCTACCTATCCCGGGCGCTTCTTCCGCTATTTCGTGCGGCTACCTGTTCACGAAGAACGAGGTCAAGGCCAAGCTTTTGGGGATAGATGTCTCGGCTTCCGTGGGCCCCGTTAAGGTCGAGGCGAAAAAAGGTACTGTTTCTTTGACGGGTAGCCTGGGCGTTACATTGAAAACACCCGCGAGAATGCGTCTGCAAGCCTCTTTAATCTCGGTTTCCTGCCTCACGTCAGTAGTGAAAGGCGGGGGCGTCCTTACCTCGGGGTGTAGGAACCCCCTCACGGGAAGGAAGTTCAATAGGTCCGGGGTCCGGGGTGTTGCGGGCTTCAAGGTCGGATACTGATGCCGATAGTAGGTTCCGCCCTAACTACGGCGATTCGACTTCGGGGGGCGATGCTTGGCCCCGATTGGCTCAAGGTTTCTGCCGCTGTCGGTTCCGGCGTAGCTCTTTGGTGCAGGAGCCAGGCCAACGTCACTTTGGTCGGGGCGACTGCGGGAGCTGCCGGCGGGGGTCCGGTCACCGGCAAGTTCTTTATGGTGCCTTCTTCTGCCCCCGTTTTGGCGACAGTTGTGGCTTCGGGACTCCTCGGGAAAGACGGACGGGCAGTCGCCACAGCCGTTGGCGGCGGGATTGGAGCGTACATGAACGTCGCAGCCGGTTACCGGGGGCAGGCTACAGGGGCAATTGGGGCCGATGTCTCGAAGGTCGTCTTTGTTCGCCCTGGAACTTTGCGGGCTATCCTTCGGGCTAACTTCGCCGCCAAAGGTCTTCGAGGAGTCGACGGGCAAAAACTCGCGAGTGCCCTGGCAACCGGTATTGGGATTATGTTTGCGACAGGGGGCGGGACGGGTGTTGCCACCGGACCTGGCGGACCCGCCCCCTCGGCGGGGGTCACTCGAAGCAGGTTGTTTTGAGGCTCACGCGGTAACGTACCCAATCTAAGGTAGGTGACGCTTTGGGCTTCGAACTTGACGGATATGTGGTACGCCCTGCAAGATTTGCGTCGAGCAACGCGGAGTCCACAAATGAGGCGGCCTCCGGGGTAAGCCGAGATCACATCGTACTCTCGGAGTTGGTTGACGGGTCTTTATATCGCTACTATCGCTTGTGCCCTGACGGTCCGGTAGAGCCATATGCGGATATGTTCCGGGCTTCGACGCTACTTCGACCGGATCCTGGGACCGAGCAGTACATCGTTTGGGCGGCCGCAGGAGGGTCTGTATCTACCCTGGAAAATGACTCTTTCGTTATTCAGGGGAACAAAGATTACGTCACCCCATCTTCGGGCACGATCGAGGTAGACAGCGGGGCCTACACAGACGGAACCCGTACTTTCCTGGTGCAAGACCCCGGAAACCGGAACATCGGAAACATCTACTCGATCACCCTTCAACGTGGCGATACGGGTGATGCGTTCACGGCATCCAAGAACGACGGGGACTTCGACGGGGCTGCTTCTGACGCTACGGTGGGGAAGTTCGTAGTCACAGAGTCTTGGGCGAACACGAACCTTGGCGGAGGTTTCTCGGGGGAGCGGGGCGACAAGGTCGTCTCGGTGTTCTACATCTTGTCCGGGGTCAAGTTTTGGTGGTCGAAGAACGACGCCAACAAAACCAGGGTCAAATGGGACGCCGACCTTGACCGGTGGGCCCCGATTCAGGGGGGCGTCCCAACGAACCTCGGCCCGGTGGACCCCGAGGGTGACTTCTACACGCTCGGACCGCCTCCGTCCCAGTATCCTTCCGGTGAGTACCTTCCGGGAGACTCTGCGGACTCCCAGGCGTTCGCCCTTGTTCGGGCGGGGATTTATCCGGATTCCGCCGCAGACGCTCTTGAGGTTCGAGTTGTCTCAAACGCGGCTACCGAAGCCGATATTGACTGGGGGGGCCTGCCGGGAGACCCGGATGCCGTAGTCGGGGCAACAAACGGGGTGCTGATTCTGAATCCTGATTGGGCAGAGTCAAACAAGGGGAAGACTCTCTGGTACAACCCGGAGTCTTTTGACGAGGACGCAGACGGGGTTCTGGGAAGCCTTGTTGAGTTCTCTACGGACTCAAACTGGGATCACCCCGTACTCAGCCCGATACCGGAACCTACTGATCGGCCGCATGTCCGACTCGGGTTCCGTCGGCACATCACCCCAATTCCCGTGGATACCGACGAAGACCTGCCGTTCGACCCGAGCACGGTGCCTGAGGGGAGCTTCTACTGGAGCCGGAATACCGGAAAGACGACGTTTTCTTCCTTGGATATCCTCAAAGCCACGCCGGGGGACCCCCTTTACGAACTCGAGTGGCTTGGAACGGTCGCATATTACGACGGGGTTTCCCTGAACACTCAGCCCGTACCGCTTCAAGAGCCCCTTCCCGTGGTGTTGGAGGAAGGCGGGGCCGCAATTGAGATGGTAGGCGAAGGTGCAGGGGGAGCGGGGGTCCCCACCTTTGGCGACCTTTTTGTCCGCAGAGCTGTTTGCATGCCACCCCCCGGCACTTCGGGGGTTCTTTGGGTTCCGGACGGTTCCGGCGAGATACCGGATGTCTCCAGTGTGGTCCCGCAGACTCGGCCTCGCGGTGCTGGTCTGGTCCGTAAGATCGAAGGCATCGGAGACACTTTCCTTTTCTCGAGTGGTTACGCATACGAGGTCAGCGAGGTTGTTGAGTATGACGAAGACATCCCGGCCCTCAAGATCAAGATTCCCAAAAACAAGGCGATCTTCAGCCAGCAGTATCTGGATGATGGGACATACCCGGCAGCAGTAGCGGAGGCCTCAAGGGTTCAAATCCGGCGGAGGCCCGTCAAGAAAGAGGCTTTGTACTTCCACCAGAGTCAGGTGACGCCGAGCATCTACTCCGAGGAGCCTGAGCCCGCTGGCGGGGGTACTGCCCCGTTTCGGTTGTACTCGAGGAACACCGGAAAATTCGTTTTCCCTTCGCAAAGCCTTCTCAGGTTCCGGCTTGCGAACGACGATTACGAGTTCGACTCGGACTTGCTTCCGGCCCCCCTGAACGGCACAGACTACACCGCCCAGGAAATCTCCGACCACCTCAACGACACGGTGATCACAGGGGCGGGAAGGGCATTGGCTATCCGAGGCCGAGTCGTACTGGAGGACGATTCTGCAACGGCTATCGAGGTCGGATGGAACACAGACCGCTACGACTTCTCCGGGCACTCGATCCTCGGTTTCCTGCCGGGATGGCTCGTCACGACAGATTACCGATGGCAACCCGACAACGGGGCTTCCATCGGTATCTTCCGCAGCCCTGAAAACCTCGACCGAACAGATAGCGCGGCGGATATTCGGGCAAGATCTTCTATCGGCCGAGCGCGGAGTTCGGGACGGAACCTCGGTAGTATTTCGGAGAACCCCTTCTTCCCGCTCGACTACCCCCCGCTTATCGACCTTCCGGGCTTCGATGACGGGGTGCATTTCCGTACCACAAGCGGTCTCAAGAAAGTGAACCTCAAGAACTACCGTACAACACGCAACTTCGGCGTGAAGTATGAGTTCGAGGACAACCAGCTTCACTGGCTGAGAGAGGCGAGCACACCTACCGAACAGATTTTGACTCCTGCCAACTCCCTACAGCTTGCGGATCCGTTCATTTTTCCTGAGTCTGTTTCCTCGGAGGCTATGGAGCCGAACGGTGACGGGTTCGGGCTGTACTTGAAGGGGGCTACGTCTACGGTTTTCTCCGAACTGGCTCAGGACACCGACTTCCTTCTTTTGGAGGGGGGAGATCCCGGCCTCGCGCTTTTGATCGGAAAAGAGGGGCAGCAGACTTACACCGGAGGGCAGGGGGAGGTTTCTGCGGGGGTGTTTAGCAATCCCGTGTTTTCCCCCGTAGTTGAACTCAACGAGCGCCTTCAAGATGCCTTTTACAGCGCAGTAGAAATCGGCTACCTTCTTGAGATCCTTCAGGGTCAAAATGCGGGCGTCTACGAGGTTACTGACAAAGATGGCTCTTCCGGGGTGGTAGAGCTTGAGCTGAACCCAACCCCTGAGTTTGACGAAGGCAGCCTTGCCTGGCGGGTTTTTGAGGCTCAGCTTCCCGACGTGTACGACCCGGCTTTGATCGCCGACGTCCAGTTTGTTGAGACGAGCCCGTACCCGGAAGAGCCTTGGAAGATTAAGATCCTTACCCCGATCGGAACTGTCGGGGCGCTATCGAACGCGAATCCTGAGGACGCTCTTCTGAGCAGCCGTGAGTGCTGGGTTCGGTTTACCCTGGACCAAGGATCAGAGGTCAAAGAGGCTTCGGTAACATTCCTCCAAAAAGGGTTCAAGATGGGAGCCGCCTCACCTGCGGTTTTCCAGGTTCCGGACGATACAGACCCGCACTACACAGAGTCTACTGCGGGGGGAGATGCGTACTTCCAAATCCGGGTTGGGGCGAACACCTACAACACGACCTCCACGAATCTGGAAGTGGTAAACTCTTTCCCGCCCTCGGGTACGAATGACCCAACCAAAATCGAGGTTGGGGCCTTCGGATCCGCCTATGCCGGGCAAATCCGAATCGGGGCGGACGTTCTGGCAGATGTAGGGGGCGAGCTGGCCGTTTGGGATCAGTTGTTTAGAGCCCCTACAGCGCTCTCTGCGGGCTCCGCGGAAATGGACCCGGCTACCGGGGCGGCTAATCTCTCGAGCGCTGACGAGACGGCCTACAGCGGCGCGAACGCATACTTTGTAGAGCAGTTGGTAATCCGAGACAACCTGGACGCTCAGATCAACCCCCTTGGGGGGGCGTTCCTACTCCGCAAGTCTTTGAACGAGGGTCAAATCTGCGAGTCTTCGTACTGGCAGGCGGACACCAATGGCGACAAGGCTACCGATGACGATGGAAATCTCATCTACATAACGGAGTACCTTCCCAACTTTGTTCAGCTCGAAGATGCCACCCGGATCGACTCCAGGACGTACTCGTTCAACCCGACCGGCAAAACCCTCAAGGCGATCGGATCCGAGCAGATTTGGGTCGGCGTAGACCTTCAAAACTATGCCGGGGTCGTGACTGCGGTTGTTAACCCCGACTCTACGATCTCGTTCGTAGATGACGTGTCCGAGGAAGACGGGGTACAGATCAACTACGCTGTTTTGGAGTCTTTCGGAGAAACCGAGACATTTTCTGTTTCGACGGTCCCAGTATTCCGCAAGCCTGTGTTTTTCGAGCGGGAGCAAACCCAGTACACCTTCGAGGGCGATCGAACCGACGACTTTCTTGAGGGGCAGGTTTTGCTCCTCGGGGCGATCGCGTTCTACGTGACCGGAGTTTCCCTGATTGACGGGGATACAACTATCACGGTATTCCCGGAGATTCCAATCGAGGCGGGCTCCCGAAGCCCTGCTCCGATTCCAGAGGGGCAGCTCCTTCTCTCCAACCTCCCTCTCTCGTCGGCCTACCCGGAAAGCCCCGAAGGGTTTTGGGTCGAGATTGATCAGGCAGCTACGCCCCTACAGCCTGTGAGCCGGGGGCGTACTTCTCTGACCTTTTTTGGAGACCTGACCCTCTATGCGAACAACGCCCACCTCCTCGAAGTTGGGGGGCGTCCGTACCCTATTGTCTCGGGGATTCTCAGCGATGATGGCCGGTTCACGGTAATCTCGGTTGGCTCTCCAATCCAAACCGCGCATGACGACTCGGATGTGGTGCGGATTTCGGCCCGCCCCGCGTACCCTCCCCTCCCGGTAGCGTTCAGCACGGTGAAGCCTGCGGTCCCGGGGGAAGACTTCTCCCTGTTTCTAATGGGCCGTAGAGACTCACTCGGGAACCTTCTTCCGGGAAGAACCTTAGTTTTGAACATCGACTTTGAGTTCGATCCGGGTTCGGGCACGGTTTCGTTCAAATCTCCGAACCAAGATCCCCTCCAACCCTGGGAGCGGTTGCAGTCTTCGGTCACTTTCTCCCAGGTTCTGTCCCCGCAGGTGATCGATGCTGGAGTAGTTGCCCCCGCGTACAAATCCCAGTATCTGGCGGAGGGGGAGCCCAGTAAGCAGAACGGGTATCTGGGGAGCACGATGTTTGCCCGATACACGTTCTCTTCTCCGGACGTCTTTTTCATGGAGGTCAAAACCCTTGTTGACTACCTCGTGGAAGTCGGGGGCCAAGCTCTCAGTAACAGTCAAAGCGGGTCCAGGAGTTCCGGACCCTCGGGCGGCGGGGCTCCCCCAGAAATCGGTGCCAACGGCGGTTTGGGTATTCGGGGGAATGTCCGAGACCTCAAAGACCAAGACCGGGCGGCGAGAACCTATGTCGAGTTCTACAACGGGGTTGTTCTCGCTTTCGAGCAGGTTCTCGAGTCACTGAACGGCGGAATTATCGGTGACCGTGACGGCAAGTTCAAGTTCTTTGTCGGGCATGGTAAGACTTATGCGCCCGTAGGCTACGCTGACGAGATCTCCGGGGATCTTGTTCCGAGGCTCATTTGGAGGGCGATCGTCAAGAACTGGGCGGAAGACCGCGCCACCTATATCTCGGAGGGCGGCTTCTACACGGTGGACGACCCGGTTTTTGACCCCTACACGGCGTTCTTAAAAGACAAGGATGTGACTCCGGGGAAGACAGACGGAAAAACCCCCAACCCTCAGACGCTCCAGTTCTATGTGGAGAAGCAAAAGCGCCGTGTCAAGAACGACATGGACGACTGGCTTCTCGTAGACTTCTCTCGGCCGAGAGGCCTGGCCCTGCTGTTTCCGCGTTTGAACATTCCGGGCCTGTTCAAACAGATGTGGGAGAACCACGTTCTGTCGAGGCTTTACCCTGAGCGAGCGCAACACTTCTCACGGCTTATGCCGGGTATCGAAGCGGTGTTTGGAGAACACGGGATCACTGATCCCGGATACTACACGCCCGGTAGGAAGCTCACGACCCCCGGACCGGATCCGGGGGAAGAAACCGAACAGGTTGTCCGAACCAAGGGCGACCCGATTGGCAAGATCAGCAACGGGGTGATGGACCCGATCACTAACATCGTCTCCGTCATTGTCTCCGACCGCTATCCCCGGGCACGGATTTGGCGCTACTATCCTCTGGGCTCCTCCGAACTCGATACGGCTTTGGGTATTTCGACCGTAGGGACTGCCACGATCGTGGCGACCCCGCTTCCGCTGGGGGATTTCCCCATCGACGGCGAAACAGGGTTCCCAGACACGGACCAGATCCTGTACAACGTCGGCCTCGGCACGCCCTCCTCGGGCTCGAGCTTCTCTCTGGACACGGGTGATCCGGACCTTTCGACCCCGGCCTTCGAAGAGGGGATGTCTTTGAACTTCGGCAAGCCAAACGGTACGACATACCAGCTTATTGACGGCTCTGGAAAGCCGATTTTGGTGGGAGAGGTTCAGTTCGGTTGTGTGATGGCCTTGACTGATGTCAAGGGGGCTCCCGTTGTGGGGAGTTCCGTGTTCGCCGTCGATGGGACTCCTTTGGAGGATGTGGTCTCAGAAGGAACCGGGGCCGGGGATACCCTGTTTGTCGGTCCCCCAACTCCAGATTCCGACGATATTCCGGAAGACGACGGGGAGATCACCCCGGAGGTTTTGAGCCTCATGGCAGGGGCCAAGTCTGGGTACGACATTCAAAGCGACCTGAAAATCGCCCGCCGCACGGGGTCTTTCATCGACAACTCGTACCGAACCAAAGAAGACGTGTTCGGTCTGAACATCAGGGGCTTCCTCGGACAGCTTCCGCCTGACCCGCTCTCCTGCGTCGAGGGTTTGGTCGAGTTTGTCAACACGAAAACCAAGCCGCTTGAGATTCCGGCGCTGTTGGGCCAGCCCCTCAACGATTCCGGCGACAACACGATCCCGTACCTGAACACCTCAAAGTGCGAGATCAAGCTCCTCGGGGAGATTGCTGACCGTATTGCGGTCCTTTTGGGTGCAGATGCGGCATTCACGCCTCCGTATACTGCCGCATGGCCCGTAGTGGAGCAGCAAACTTGGCTGGCCGTGTATCCGGATGAGGTTATCACGGCCAGCGGTGACCTCTACGCGGAGCCTGAGTCTACTTTGCTCAAGGATCCTGCGACTCTGTACCTGCCACAAGACACCCGCCCCGTCGAAACAGCCACAAGCTACGGTCCGAAGTCCGCGATCGGGGATGTTCGCCGGTACGACCTGATTCTGGTTGAGGTCGACCAAAACGCAGTAGCCTCGGGCGTACTGCAGGACGGCGCTACGGGGATTCTCACGGTAGGCGAAGTAACAGGGCACCAGACCAACGGAGACTTCTCCACGCTGGAAGTGCCGAGGTTCGTGACTCCGGCAATGTACGGGGCTACTCACAGGTACACCCTGTTCAGCGCGTTTGCTTACACGGACGAGGGGAACCTGCCTTCTCTTGCGGGTCTCGAGGTCAATCAGGTAGGCGCAGGTCCCTTTGATGTTGAGCTGGACTTCTCTTCCGTTCCCGGAATGGACCTTGACCGGGGAGACAACACCGGGGTTGGCGGAATTCTTCCTCTGATTCCGGGGAACGCTCTGGTAATCCGGTTCTACGACACGGCCAACGCTCTGGGTACGGGCGAGCTCCTCGGGGCGATCACTTTCGTGAATACTGTAGTTGGGCCAAACTGCTACGTGTACCCGGCAGGCGGATCTCCTGTCAACGTCAATATGACCTCGCCCCTGGTTTTGGCAAGCTCCGGCACCGAGGTCGACAAGATCCAGGTCTCGCTGGATCAGGACCTGACCCTACTGATTCCGGGACTGGCGCTTGGCCCCAACGTGTATTACGAATACTCGATCACGATCGACACATACATCGACAATCAAACCGAAGTCGTCACCAGTCCAACTCTTGGCGGAACGGGGGTCGGCTCTTCTACCTGTCAGATTTTGAGGGACAGGCTCACTTTTGCGGAGCAGGTGAACCTCAGCAAGATGGTTCCCCGCGAGACTGTAACTGCTGGCTCAAACCCCCCGCAGGACATCTCGTCTTCTCTGGCGGTTTGGGAAGTGACCCTGGATTCTGGCTCTGTAGCCAAAGTAAATCACCCGGATGAGGTGAACGGGACCGACCCGTTCACGTTCTTGGAGAGGTACGAGGCCAGCCCCCCGAACTCAGAGTATGTGGGGACTTTCACCCCGTTCGGCGCGAACCCGGAGATCGGCACGGTCAAGGTCATGTCCTGGGAGGCTTTCAACAACTTCCCGGTCATCGTATCTCCCGAAATCTCAGCGAGCGGCCTCAAGGTCAGCGGGATTCCATCCTCGGATTTTGCGGACGGGGCTACGGACCCGATCCTTTCGGGTGACGGGGTCATTCTCGATGACAACCCCAGTGCCGCAGGGTTCCTCGCCGCATTCGACACGGTGGATGGAAGGCTCAACTGGATTCAGGAAGTGGCCGTGGGGGCAGGAGATCTTGGCAACCCCGTCGCCGGAGACATCGTCGTAACAGGCTCGGGCACCGACGAGTCTGGGTATGTCAAGGTTGGAACCCACCTTGTCCGGCACACGGTCAGCTCAAATGCCGCTTCTACCGCAGGGACACCGCTATACCAAATCGGGTACGACACTTCGGCGGGTTCACGTGTTTTCTTTGACCTCCGATTCCCGAAATTGAAGTCGTGGGACACCGGAACCCCCTCGGTAACCCTGTCCGGTGTTCGATCTGTAGGAAGAGTTCCGAGCAATGAGAGCGGGTTCGACTCTACAGGGTACGTCTATATCATCCGCGGAACCCAGTATGCCACCTACGACACAGGTACAGCGGCATACGAAATGAACCCCAACTCTGTGATTCGGGCAGAGTACAACCTTGCAACATATGTTGCGGAGGATGAAGAAATCACTCTTCGTCTGACAGGCGTCTTTGAGGATGCCGAGGGGAACGCGGTAGCGGCTTCGGACTGGTTTGATCTTTTGCAAGTAAATCAGCTGGCTTCTGGGATGACGTACATCGCCGTGAACCCAAACACGGTCGACCTCCCGTCAAACAACATCATGGGTTTTTGGGAGAACTCGACTGGGACCGCTTGTATCGCGGGCTTCAACGCTATTTCTTTGACCAATACCTTGAACTCGGTACATAGAGACGCCCCGAGTTTCCCCGCAGGAAAAACCTGGGACAAGTCTGTTGTCCCAGAAGACATCTGTCGACTCCTTACTACGGGTAGCAGCCTTCCCGCACTACCTGCCTACAACGGAAAACTCGGGGTCTGGGTAGAATCCCCTGAAGACTCGACCGAGTTCTACGAGTCCCGCGAGAGGGCGATCTACGGAAGAGCCTACGACAGCGGGGGAGGTCCGGAAGACGCTATTCAAGGAGTTCCCCGGTACTTGGACCTTCGCAGGCTTGAACAGGGGGAGTGGGACGACGCGCATTTCGATACCGTCACAGCCTCCGCCCCCGCCAATGTTTTGAACTGCATCCTTCCGGGGGACGACCTATCTACAAGCGGCTTCGCAGCCCTCTCAGGCGTTTTCCTCGAGCCGAGTATACCGCGCCCCGCCTTGAACCTTCTCGCCCGTGAGAAGGTTGTCTCAGCCTCTTACGGTAACCTCACCGCGAACGAGGTCGGAATCCGGCAGATCAGCGACTATGTTTCTACGGGAACCTATGAGGAAACCATCCCGTTCCGGGTTCGTCGAATCCGCAGGTTCCATGAAGTTCAGGCGGCGATCTCTGAGTCTGCCGTAGAGCTCCGACCTCTGTATGAGATGCGGCGGGGATCCGTAAGCACCTACACGGAGAGCTCCTTCGAGTTCACAGCCGCTGACTTCAACTTCGATGACTTTACGAGCTCCGCGGCCAATGTGAACGCCGGGGACATGGTGCGGATTCTCGACACTGACGGCAATGTAGTCGACGAGGCTGAGGTTGACGTAAGCCCGGAAGCCGCCCTCGTACTGACTATGGCTTCTCCGGGATTCACTTACCCGGACTTTATCGGCAACCCCACGGCTTACACGTATGAGATTTGGCTCGAGCAGCCGATGATCCCGCAGGAGCAGAGCAACCAGCAACTGTTTGAACTTTTGACCGACCAGCAGGTCTACCGCAAAAAGGTTGACTGGGCTGCCGGGGATACCCAGGGTGGCCGGGTTGACGAGTTCAACATCATGCTGGACCCGACCCTTCCGACAAACTGGGCCGACGAGGGGGTTCAAGAGGGTGATTATGTGGTCATCGACCCGACCGGAGAGTTCGATTCCGCCGGCAACTTCTACAAAGCAAGCGAGTCCGGCCAGCGGCCTCGCGGTGACACTTCTGTCGACACTGCCGTCTACGGTCGAGTTCCGTACGACCCTGGCACGGGGCCGAGCCAACTGGACGACAACCGAGGATTCTACAAGGTTGTCGGAGTAGATGTGAACGCGGACGGTGACCCTGCACCGGGAACGCTGGTTCTGGACGGCGGCTCGCGTTTCTCCTCCGGTGAAGAAACCCCAACCGAAGATCAGGTATTCGGTTCAGACGAGCCCCAGTCCTCAACCCCGGCATACGATACTTCTTACTACGCCCTGCTTCCGACGATTCATGGGTCTCAGTTGACCGTGGACAGAAGAGAGGGCCAGCAGGCTCTTCGGCCGACCGCCCCTGCGGTAGACGACGGTTCCGGAGTTCTGTCTTTCAGAGCCCGGACTACTGGGCAGTACAAGAGCATCGAGCCATTCTCGTACCGGGTCATCCGGCCTTCTCCGATTTTCTCGGAGGACTCCACGGAGCTGATCCTGTTTATCCGCGAGAGGATGCTGTCTTGGATCGAGGAGGTTTCCTCACTCTACGACAACCCGAAAGGGGGTGACTACTACGTCTTCCAAAGGGATGACCATATCACAGACATCGGCTCGCCTACGGACCCTTCCTCGGGACCGGGGATTATGAGCAACTACTTCATTGCGGACTTCTCGGGCCTCACCGAGTACACGCCATATGCGAACACGTCGGATTGCCTAAGCATCTTGGGTCGGCGGCTGTTCATTCTGGACTACCGACTTGACGCGCTGCCTTCGGACGGTACAGCTCCGAAGTACGCGTCTCTGACGCAGGACGATTGGGGTCAACGCCCGGTTCTGCCGGATTTGATCGCCGAAGTACTCGATCTCGATGACCGATTCAGAGCGCAGCGGTATTCTTGGATATCGTTTCGCGCAGATAGGACCAACGGGTCGATCCGCAGAGCCCGCCGCGCGGAGGAGTCTTTGCCCGAAGAACTCGAGAAGCAGCGAGAGTTGGTTGAGCAGAAAAAGGCTCTTAAGAACTCTTGACGGTTGCTTCCCTATTTTAAGGAGCCCTTATGTCCCCCGACGAGATCAAAAAGAAACTGGCCGAGGCCGGGATTGACGTAAATTCCTGGAAAGACGGAAGCGAAAAACGAAAGGTCAAGTCCCCTATTGTCGAGAGGCAGAAGAAGCTCTTAGGTGATCTTGCAGTCCTCCTTGAGCAGCAAGTCGAGAACGACAAGAAGATAGTTTCGGACCTCCACCTGAAGGTGCAAAAGCTCAAGCAGGGCGGTTCTATTTAATGGCACAATGGGCGCAAGTAGAAGTAGACCTCTCCAAGCTACTCGGGCCGATCAACGATGTCATCGCGAAGATCGATTCTGTACTTGCGTTTTTGATCGCGGTCCTAAACATCGTGAACAAGATCTTGGAGGTCGTGAAGGTCTTCCTGGTGGGGCTTTTGGACCCTATCAGGGCGATTGTAGAGGCGATCATCGAGGAGATCCGGAACATCATCCAGGACCTCAAGCAGCTCGGTGTGTACATCACCGGGGACTGGAAGCTGTTTGACGCAGACAAGAACTTTGTGGATCTTGTCGGCGGCTACCAGGGGTACGAGCGCCGGATGGTTGCCCGCTTGTTGGACACGTCAGACCCAGGACGCCCGGACTTCTCTTCTTCGTCTGCGGTCGTAGGGGCGTTTTTCTACGCAAGTTCGGGGGACGTCGCAAAGCTGATTCGTCTTGTGCAGACCCTCGTTAGGTTCTTCGGCCAGGGCGACCTTATGGGGTCGGCCAACCCCGCAGCCACCCCGCCGACTCCAACCGTTTTGTACGGTTCCGAGAGCGATTTCGTCACACGCTATGACTCACTCTCAGCGGCGATCGCAGAGGGCGTCCTACCAGACGCGGTGTCCTTGACTTGGGGGATGCCCTCGGGGGTCGGTGGGAAAGGACTTTTTGGACCCGTGCCGAAAGGGTTTCTGGTCCACGTCTCTACAGTCCCCGACGGGCTCGAGCTCGTGACGATCCAGCCGAATACCGAGAACTCAAACGATCCGAAAAACCCGAACGTCTTGGTTTCCGCAGGGGTCGACCCGCTAACAAACGGTTCGCTCAAACTCTACGGGGGTGTGGCGGACTTGAAATCCGGAAGCGAAGACTTCTCCGACTTAGAGTTCGTGGACCCGCAACGCGGCAATCTTTTCTTGAAGCTGGGCCAAAACACCCCCCTGATCCGGCCGAGCACTCTCGTGGAGAATGGAAAGCTGCTTGTGGGGAACACCTTTTTCGTTAAGGCTCCTCTTGTTTTGCGGGGCGGGGCGGGAACAAAGTTCACCGCGAAAATCCCCTTCAACCTCTTGCCAAAGGGGGCTTCCTTCGAAAAGGGTAGTGACGGGTTCGCAGCAGCCAAAGTGATCGAAACCCCGGACACGTACTATTTCCGGGTCCGAGCCGTCGCGAAAGATCTTAGCGAAGAACTTCAGGCAAGCCCTGGGGGCAACCTTCGAAGCCCCAAGAGCGTGTACGGCTCCGGCTGGTCTTTGTACAAGATCACCAACGACGACCTTCTGATCAACAAGAAGACCACGCTCCTTCCGGCTACGATGGGGAACGGGTCTCCCGACTTCAAGGAAGTCTCGAAATCCTCGGGGCCCGCGATTGCGACCCAACTCACAGAGGTCGGGGCGGGGTTCCAAAACGCAGTCAAGACCGCTGTGCTTCTGGGGATTTTGGCCCGAGCAGACTTGAGCCCCGCCAAGACTGTTGATGGCGAAGAAGTGTTTGAGAAGAATACGTACCCAGCCGGGGGCGAGCTCGGGATCGAGGAAGGTGTTCGAGAGTTTATGGGCCGCTACGGGATCACACAGACGTTTTTCAACGGGTCGAACTCGCAAAGATTCCGCAAGCGGTGTAACCGCTTGATGGCCCGTATACAAGCCGATCTGGTACGGAACTCTACGATCCCGAACATTTTAATGGAAAGCCTGCTCAAAAATGAGAACGTCCAGGCTCTTCTCAAGTTCGAAGTTCAGTACGGGGCTGGATCACCGATCAAAAAGACCATCTTGTCTCTCATAGAAGACAAGAGCACCCTGAAAGGTCTGGGTCAGAACCCTTTTGCGAGGGGCACAACTATGAGCCGGGGCCAAATTCGAGCCCTTTTTCAGAGTGACTACGGGAACGGCCCCGCAAGAAGCCCCGGTTTCGCAGAACGGGGGGAGAGCGACGGGATCATCGTGGAGGATGGTCCTTGGAACCCCGGTGACGGATCGGCGGATCAAAGCCCTGTTCTGTTCGACGACACTTCCGGAACAGTAGAGTTCTTCCGCAACGCGGTACTGGATTCTGAGGATGGAGAGGCCGCCCTTGAGGGTGCCAAGCTCATCCTTCAGGTCGCGGCGGCGCGCAAGACCCTTAACGACACGAACTGGATCACTGTCCGAGTTCTGCCTCAGGGGGTTCCTCAGTTGGAGCAGGCGCTCGACAAGGTGGAGGCTTTCCTACAAAAGATCCTGGACGCCCTTCAAGGGGCGATCGACTTCATCATCGCAATCATCGATGCGATCCAAGCCCGGATTTTCCAGCTACAAGCACTTCTCGAGCTCATTCGGGCGATTCTCAGGTCTCTCCAACTCTTCACGATCGGCCCGTTCGCGGGTTTGGTGTTCGTGGAGTCCGGGACAGCAGGACTGGTGACGGGTTTGATGACCGCAGAGAACAAGCCTCAAGACTCTGCTGCTTCTTACGGGGCCGGAGTTGCGGTAGTGGCTGGGGGGCTTCCATCGGTTCTTCTGGAGACTATCGCGCTTCTACTGGGCGCGGGGGGGGACGAGTAAATGCCTTCGTATACTTGGTCGACCCGGTTTCGAGAGGGGCAATGGAGGGCTTTTCGTAAGTTCATCCTCGAAGAAAGGCGGGACGTGGACTCGAGGATTTCCACGCTTATGGCTGAGATCGACCGAATCGGGGATATCTATATCGGATGGGCTGTTGACGGGGACGGGCTTCGGACCGAGGAGAGGGTTTCTTTCGCGGTCACCCCTTCGAACTCAAGTCTGGGGAAGTTGGTTCAGGCGTACACGGCCATGGGGGGGAACCCCTTCGACATCTCGGCTTTTGTCGGTCCAGACCAGAACTTTGAGTCGGACGATACGGAAAACCCCATATCAAGCCCCGTACCGAAAGGGGGCGTACTTCACTTGGAAGACATCACCTATTCTCCGGATTCCGGAGCCACTGACGGGGATGCCAACTTTTTGAAGTACAAGCCCTCACGGAGCGGCGGGAATAACGTAGACGATCAAGCCCCCCAGATCTGGGAGAAGATTCGGAAGATGAGGGGCTGGGCCACACAAGAGATGCGGTACAAAAGAACCCGTATCGAAGAGCAGGTCATAAAACTGTGCGATCTTAGGGAGCAACTCGAAGGTGAGCTTGACGACATCGCTTGGGCTATGGCCGGGGACCTTCCCCCGGAAGTCGGGTATGACCCGGAACGGTTCAATGAGAGGCTCTCCGCCGGGTTTGTGGCGTACTACTTCGACGCGATTTTCAGGGTTCCGGACCCAGAAACGTATTCGGTGGCTCCCGATGATTCGGCCGTGGAAGGGCAGCCGGGGTCCGTCAACAATAACAATCTGGCTCAGTACCCGACTCTCATGACAGATGAGGCTGATGAGAAAAACACCGCTCTTTGAGTTTGCGGTATCTGCGCTATTTCAAACCCACGGTATTAGGATTTGACTATGACACTCCGTAAAGAGCAGTTCAAAACACCCGGGAACCAGGTAAGCCTCGGCTTTCACTTGGAACATCTCGAGAAGTCCGGGCTGTTGGCGAAGGGTGAAGTTTTCATCCGAGTCGAAGACGCCAGCACCGGGAAGCTTCTCCAAGAGCTGCATAAGCCCAACGTGATCACGGCGGACGCTTCGATCCTCGCGGCTATTCTTTTCCGCGACCCGGCTTCCAGAACTCACGGGTTCAACATGCTCGCGGTCGGAACGGGTGCGACGGGCTCCCTTTTGAACCCGAATGCGCCGGACCCGGCCCAGAGAAAACTGAACTCAGAGATTGCCCGCAAGCCTTGGGCGAATGTGGTGTTCCGAGACTCTCTCGGAAACGCGGTGGCGATTCCCACAAACATTGTGGACTTCACCGTGACCTATGACGAAGGCGAGGCGGTTGGCCCTCTTAACGAGATGGGGATCCTCTCCACGATCTCGGCCAACCCGCTTGTCAAGAACCCGAACCCGAACACGTACCCAACCAGGGACACGACCCTGGACTTGACTACGCTGGACATCCTCGGGAACTATTTGACGTTCGCGGTCATCAGCATTCCTGCTACGGCACGGTTCTCAGTGACGTGGAGAATCACCTTCTGATGTTCGGCCCGCTCGATTCTTTCCGAAGCTGCCCGCGCAGCCTGTGTACCGGGGACCGTTCCTTGAAACCTAACGAAACCTCCTAACGCGGAGATCAAGCGGGCACCAAGGATCTCACTGTTGCCAGTGAGATCCCCCGGTCTGACTCTCCCCGAAGGGAAATGCCGGGTTCCTGCTTCACAGCCTTCGCCAAATGGGATTAGTCCTTTGTCATGACCCGGCTGAACGGTCACTCTTCGAAGAATTCGATCTCTCCCTCAGTCTGGCGGATAAGATCTCCGAGGGTCAGCATAATCCCGGAAGCTGCCCGGTCGATCATCGGCAAGAACGCTTCAGGGTCGAACCTGAGCGTTATATCGTTGTTCATAACCGCTTGGGTCAGCGTCTTTGCAGGGCGTCCTGTTGAGAAGTAGTGCAGAAGGATTTCCGGGTCGATGTAGTTGGTTCGGGTGACCCCTGTCCCGGAAGAGTGCGAGAGCGCCGCAGCCGCCGCTTCCATAGCGGTGTTTATATGCTCCGCCAACTTGGCGGCTACCCGCTCTTTGAGCTCCTCTTCTGCCAGGCCAACAAAATCCTGCAGCTCTTCCAAGAACGCCTCGTTCTCTTCGTTCAGAGTTTCGAGCATGACCTCGGAAGCCTTCAACCTGCGGAAATCCTTCGGGTAGAGGCCGAAGAAGCGGGTTTTGACGTAAGAACGAAGTTCTGCTGAGGTGACCACTTCGCCGCGTACCGTTGTGAGCGCGAAACCGGACCCGGCTTTTTGGATATACTTCCTCAAAACCTCCACCACCAAAGCGTCCGTGAGCTTCGCCACGTTTACTGTGGCGGCTTTCCCCACGAACTCGATTTCGGCGACGTTGTCCTTAAAGAATTTGACGTGCCCAGCCTTCAGAGTCGCTGCCCCGTAAGTGGAGACTTCTACCTTATCCCCGTTGGGGAGCCTCTCGGTGCTGGTACCCCCCTCATAGCCGGGGCGGATTCCTGTCTGGTACAAGATTGAAGCGATAAGGGCTTTGACGCGGGTGTCAGGGTTCTTGCTGCGCAGGTCCGTTTGCATTCTCTTGAGAATCTTCTCGCGCTTGTCGATCATGAGTTTGATTCTCTGGATCTTCCACTCCCAGGTCTCTTTTTGGTTGATGAACCTATCGGTGACCTTTTTGATCCGCCCATTTGGGTCGACTTCGATGAAGATGTTGTCGGGAAGGAAAGACCTAAGCTCACCGGGAAGCTGGGAAAGGGCAGCCTGACCACGCCCGAGGGTCTGCTGAATGTAGTAGTTGCGTCCGTAGGTGTCGAGCCGCTTTCGGGTGTCCCGGTTGTTCAGGAGGCCCGCGATAGAGTCCCGAACCAGCCCCGCAATTTTTCCGTGGTCTTTCGGGAGGATCTCCAACCTGCTTTGGAGCCTTTTGAGGTTCGCGTTCCCTCGAACCTCATTGAGAAGATGGGTCTTCCGCCTACGGATCGAGACCTTGTCTCTCCCGGGGAATGCTGCTTTCGAAGCCGCCCACAAGGGCTTCATAGCCCTCAAAGATGTAAGGTACTTGCGCCAATTGCGGTCCTGAGCTCTTTTGATCTCAAGCAAATCTTTGGCGTAAAGCTCTTCCTGGGGGCTCGGCATGTTCTCCCTCCACCCTTTGTTAGCCTATAGGTCCCCTACCGTTGTAGCAAAAGGATATTCTTGCCCGTATATCTCCCAGGACTCGCTTTCGGAAAAGGGTATGGCGGATCTTCTTACGGGTACTCCCCGTATGGATCCGGCGCATACCCGCGTTTGCCCTCCCCCGTAACGGGCGGATTCGGCGGGGCTCCTTATGGGTACTCTTCCTACGGCTCTCTGGACATAATCCCGCCCCGGATTAGCGGTGCGGTCGCGATCAATGGGTATCGTCTGGAGATCTTTTTCTCAGAAGAGATGGCGGGGAACGCGGCGCTCTTCGATGCTGCTTCCTACACGATTTCTTCCGTCTTCGGGGTCCCGGTTACCGTAACGGGCGTAGAGGGCGGGACTCCCGGAACCTCGGGTTGGACTTCGGCGGTAGCCACCCACACCGGAACTACTCTCGGCGGGAACTACACGGTATCCGCGAACGGTCCGGAAGACATTTCGGGAAACGCCATTCTGGTGACCGAGACCCCGTTTTTCGCCCTTGGTGACGAGATCACAGCTACTGTGGGGCTTCCCACTCCTGACGACGGGCGAACGGTTCAGGTGCAGTTTCAAGGGAGTCTGGGGCCTCAGCCGATGCTGACTGAGGCCCAGTTCAGCCCTGGCGTCAATAGCCCTGATTCTTACGCAGTGACGACTGACTACCCAGTCGCACCGACGCTTAGTTCTCCCGAGCAAGAAACGACTGACCTGAGCGTGGTGGACTTCGATCTCCACCCTATGACCTCGGCAGAGTACGACCTCACGATCGGCCCCGCTCTTTCTATTGACTACGAGGGGTCTGTCCTCCCCGATGATGACCCGAACTTCATAGGGGTCGAGGTTGGGGCCGGAACATCAGTTCCTTCTTCCACGGGTCTCTTTCTATCCAAATCTTCAGCGGACACTTATGGGTGGAGGTTTTTGGATACCTCCGGGAGAATCGTTCCTGGAAGCACCTACCGGGTAGACATTGGGATTTCGTTCTCAGCGGCCACGATCTTCCCTGCCCTGCTGAACACGACGTTCGCTCTCGTTACCGTAACCGATGGCGGAATCCAGCTGAACGTCACCCTTGAGGACGTCGCGGGTATGAAGATGCTTCGGGTCGTCTCCGGAGCCCTCAACCAAGCTGCCCCCGCAAACTGGGATACCGAATCCCAGATAACGGTAGTCAGGAACCAAAAAGGCGGGTTCTACTCGATCTTAATCAGCGGAAGTCCAATTATGACTTTCGCAATAGCGGACGCTACGGGTGTTCCGACTCAAGCGGCGGGAACTTCTCTCACCCTTCTGAGCGGGCACTCGGTGACCCTGTTCCGACTTAGTTCCGTCGATATCACGGCCTCATCTACTCTGTTCACGGCGGCTTGGAACTTCGTCCACAACCTCGGAGTGACGTTTACAGGGTCGGGCGTGCTGACTCGAGATCGGATTTTCACAAAGAGGGGACCCTTGGTTCGCGGTTGGGGAGACTCGACCCCGGCAACAATCAACGATGTCGAAGTCCGTCTTGACGGCGGCGCGATTGAGCTCGCGGGGGTGAACCCCTATGTCGGTGAGATCTACCCGAAGATCCCAATCCCGCTCGCTTCTGCTGGGACTTTCTCGGTCGAGGTTGACTACATCTGGTTCATGAACCCGGCTATGGAAGTGGCGGGGCTCAACACCCGTGGACTTGGGCTGAATATCTGGGATCGCGCGGTCGGGTCTACCCCCGTATTCCCAAGCCCTCTTCCGGCTTCCTCTACCGGGGCGACCAAAAACAACCGCTTCCCTATGGGTGTGGTCCTCGCCCCGTATACGCGCCCCTCCCCTAAGCAGATTGCGCACAAGTATATCGGATTTCAGAAAGGGGGCTACTCAGCTCTTCTGAACGAGCCGACAACCCTTCTCCTGAACAAAAACCCTCATAGTTTCTCCGAAGGGGGTATCTCCGCTACCTCAATGGTAGAAAATGGGGCCTTCAACGGCCAAACTACGCCCCCTAACTCTGAAACTCCATGGACTCTTTCTGGAATTGATGACGGAGGGGTTGTCGGAGATGGGACATACCGGGTTTTGGATTCAAGTTCCGGCCCCTACGGGATCGGAGATGCGGCTATCTGGGGACGCGAGCTTGACCTGAGTCTGAATACCTCTACGACAACGGTCGGAAGGTTCCGGGTTGAGTCCTACTCTGCAGATGGGGTGTTTACCGGAGTTGGGATCGGTGTCCATGACGGCGGAAGTCTCGTCATGGTGGGGGCTATTGAGGTTTCAGGGTTCCAGCACCTCGGCTTTCTCCAAGACGGGAACAATCCGCACCTCGAAGCAAGCTGGGCTCTTGGGCCGGGAGCCGAAGCCGTTGCTTCTTCTCAAACCGCAGTAGAGGTCCCCCTTTCGAGTTTCCCGCTCAACGTAGGGTCAGGATCAAGAGTCCGTGTCGCTACTGGGCCGCAAGCTGGGATATACACGATTGCCGAATGCGGGGCCGTCTCTGTAAACGGGTCCGTAGAGCTAACCTTTGTTGAGACTCTCCCAGCTGACGTAAGCCTTGAGGGGAACAACGAGTTCGCCCTGTACTATGAGGTCCCTTGGAACACTGAGCTTGTCTCGGTGCGGATTCTGGCGGGGTTCCCGGGCGGTACGGTCTCCATTTTCATTGGAGGCTCCATCGGGGGAACTCTTGTGAGCGGGGTTTTCCCGATCCCGTACCCGGCTCAAACCGCACTGCTACTCCCCGCTACTGAGGGGGGAGTCGTGTTCTGGGGGTCGATCTCCAGAAGGGCCAAGTCTACCTCAGTGTGGGATCTTACTCAGTATGTCTCGGAGCCTGAGAGAATCCTCCAGACTGTGCAGGGTCTGACCGCGTTCACTGAAATGAACGTCGTACCGGAGGATGACCCTAACGACCCTTGGTACATCGTCGGGGGGTTTGGGTACTCGGAGGTGGACGCCACCGGGGATTACACTCTGCTCAAAAGCACCTCGGCTTCCGCGTCGATCGACTACGAGTTCTCCTACGAGCGGGTTGAGCCGTTTTTGAACCCTCGGGTCTACGCGGACCTTGAAGCCAAGTTTAGAATCGAGTCGGGGCGGCTTGGTGCCGGGGACAACGAAGTTCGTGTCAACGACGGGCGGAGGGAGGTTACTCTAAGCCCCCTGCTTTACGTCCAAGGCGTCTACACGGACCCTGCAAGCGGTGCCCCGGTAACGGGTAGGGCTTTGGTAACGGACCTTCCTGAAGCTTCTCTGAGCGGCTTGCAGGCCCCTTCCCCGGCGGGGTGGGTTCTTGAGTCTTCTTCGGGCTCTTTTACCCCGTTTGTTCGGGGTCAGACTCTCGAGCTAACCAAAGCTGCGCTCGATCAAGCGTTCTGGTCGAATGAGCTGGCAACCCCGGTCATGGTCGGCTACGAAGGGCTGATCTTGGAAGCCCGAGTCGAGGTACTCTCGGGAACTGTCGGGGCCTCGGGAGTCGGGGGTATCGGCTTGGCCCTCGGTTGCTCGGTTCCTTCGAGCGGTCCTTCCCGAGCGGTTTTCCTCGCCTTCGCATCAGGTAGCGTTCTTCTCCTTGATGCGAACTACGCCGAGGTTGCCTCCTTCGCGTTTGCTTGGGAGAACTCAGGGCCGCACACCTATCGGGTGCTCATCGACCCGGTGGCGGACAACGTCGTTCTAACGGTGGACGACACAGTTGTCGGAAGCACCCCTTTCACGGGGTTCCTCCAGGTAGCCCGTGACCCAAGTGCCCTGTTCGGCGCGGTTTCGGACGGGCTCTTTGAGGCGGTTCTACACTCCAAGAGCGTGACCCCGCTTCGCCCCGTTGCTCTGGCTGGCTCAATCCTGGGCAGAACTTTCGGTATCCTCCTTCGATCGGGGCAAGACAACCCCGAAGATATCGACTCGTACCGGATTCCCCGTGACGACGACACGCAGGCGGTGAACTCGTCTCTTACTGCGGTCCCGCGCCTTATGGACTGGAGGGACTGGTCCCACGTTCGGGTGTACAAAGATCCGACCTGGGGGGCTTTGTTCTTCCGCCCCGACATGCCCCTTCCGCCTTGGTACACTGGAGACTTCGCTACGGAGTCTTCTGACCCCTCTGCGGCTTGGGTTTCCGTTGAGACCTCGGAACTTCCCGTCAGCCCCGAAGACCGTGGCTATGTGAAGTTTGGCCCTATAAACCCCGAGGCGATCACTCAAGTCCGCTATGACTTTATGCGGTATCGCCTTCGCGGTGACTACGACGGGTTCGGTCTTGCTCCGCAGAACATGGTCCTGAACCGGGCGTTCACGTTTACTTCGGGGGAGTTCAACATCGACACCACCCCGGAGGTTCGAACTTTCCGCTCCCGAACCCCAACTCTGGCGGTGGTTAGTGACTCCGGTGTCTTCGCTGACAGGGTTTTCGTCGTTCAAGTAGACGGCGCGGTACTCCCGAGGACGAGTTGGGCGTTCAACCCGGATGGCCAGCTTCTGGTGTTTACCTCGGCCCTTTCCTCGGCTGAGCACCTGATCACGGTGACGTTTGCTCCGGGCAAGCCGGTCACCAAAGAGTACCTGTGCTCCCAGCCTCTCAACGAAAGCATCACCGTGCTAAACGAGGGGACGCCCCCGGTCCCCAAAAGTCGAGACGACAAGTCGACTACTCAGGTGGTGTTCGGGTCGCAGATCAATGATCCGAGTGATGTTCTCGACGACGCAGAGGCGATGGTCCTAAATGACCCGCTTCGGCACATCGAGTATGCAGACCCGAACGGCTCGTTCTACACGGGGGTCGAGTTCTGCGAAACCGAGGAAGGAGAATCGGTAAACATCACGCCCATTTGCGATGCGCCGGGGCCGGGGCACGGTCTGGCCGAGATTGCTATCGAAGGGCTTTTCACGACGGACGGGTTCTCGGTCGAGGAAGGCCCAGCAGGCCCGTGGGGTAAGCAAAGCCCGGTAATCCGAGGCTCCTCAGCACACTTCCCGCAGACTTCCGTCCTGATGTCTTCTGGAGGCGGCTACCTGGACGGGAAACTCGGGCCCGGGACCGCAGTTCTATACCCGAACGCTCGGGCGGCTTCGGGAGAAGCTCTGCCGTCCGGCTCTCAAATGGGTATGAACCAGGACTTCCGTATGGTGATCTCTGACGAGACACCCCGTGAAGAAGTCTTGGATATTCCGAGCCTTCTTGGGGATAACACTCCCCCAAGTTCGGCGGATCCGAGTACCGACCCGAACCCGGACGGGGCTCCCTCCGCTTCGGGCTACGGTGCCGCCGCTTACGTTTTGGAAGACTTCTCGGCAAGTCCGTTCTCGAGGCTCGGGCCTTGGTTGGGGCTACCCCAGCTCTCTGAGAGAAGCCTTTTGGGCGGGGGAGCTCAGCTCAACGGTAGCGAGATCACCCTGGCCGGGGGAGCCCCGCTTCCGATTGTCAAGAACACGACTACGGGGGTCATAGAACACCCCTGAGAAAAGTAACCTCCCCCCGTGGATTACCCTTCGCCAGCCCTGAGGAAAAGATGTCAGCAAGCCCTCAAATCGTAGCCACCCGTTGGGAAGCCCGACGCGTAGCCTTCAAGGTCGCGGCGGACCTCAATCGAAGCGGGGTGCGAACTGCATCCTCCCCCGAGATTACGGGGGAGACGCTTGCAGCCTTTGCAGACGCCTTCTGGCGGCCTGAGTTTCACGGGGCGGGGGCTAACCGTACCGCAGGCCTGAAAGGGCTCAGAACGCTTGGTAAGCGGCTAAAGCAGCTCGGTAAGATTTTCACCAAAGCCCCCCGGCTGTGGGGCGACTTCAAGAGGTTGGTCGGAGTGAACTCCCTCACGGACCTACCGGGCAAGCTCAAGGGTCTGGCAAAGCAGGGGTACGACTACCTCAAGAAGATTCTCGAAAAAGTCTTTGGCACGTTTCCTCTGAAGATGTTTCTCATCAAGGGGGCGGGGATCAACGATTTCTTGGGGAAGATCACCGAGAAGATCCCGGGTCTCGAGAAAGCCCTCGGTAAGATCCGAGCGAAGGCTGATGTCTTAGGTCAGTGGCTCCGAGAGAAAGCCCCCGCAGTAAGCACAATCATCATCGTCGCGGTTTTCATCTTCATTTGGATGAACGTGGTCGAGTTTGAGTGGAACATCCGAGACCTGACCGCCGCGCTCGTAGGGAAAATCTCTCTGGGAGATCTCCTGTCTTCTCTGCCGGGTAGCGCACTCGGGCTTCTGATGAACGGCTTTGGTCTGGGCACCTTCACTCTGCTTCCTGCGGCACTCGCTGCCCGTATGGCTTGGCTTATGTCCAAGGGCTACGTCGTATGGGACGGGAGGTGGTTCGATCTTAACGAAGCCGCGCTCCTTAGGGACGGGTATGAGATCACAGAGTTTTGACACGCTCCGCTGACGGTATAGTCGAAGCTGGAGGGTGCAACTATGAGGCTGATTTCTCAGAGAGGGTTCCTGGTTACCCCCGACACTTCCGAGGCTCTTAGAGAACTTGAGCTGCAAGCAGCAAGGGTTCCAGGTCTCAAGCTCAAGATCAAAGGCGTTCCGAACTACCTCTGTTCCTGGGGCGGGGTGTCTCAAAATCCCGGACCAACAGGGTTGCCTCCTGAGATTTCTATGAGGCCGACCGGTCGGGAGATTTATATCGAAGCCGAGATCGAAGGTCAGCCGGCAGACCCTTCCGTAGTGTGGTCTTTAGCCGTCCCCCTGGGATTTATGCCCTGGGACCGCTACCCGGTAAGCTCTCCGACACAGTCTGTCCTCCATTATATGGGGCCTTGGGCTTCTCTGGTGGACTTCCTTCACGGGGAGGGACGTGGCGAAGCAGCTTGGCCCTCATTGTGCGCGGCAGCTCAGAGCGATGCGGGAAAATGGGAGGGGGGGCGGGATACGGAAATCTCTCTACAGGCAAATCTTCACCGCTTGGGTATCCATTGCGGACCCGTGGACGGGATCCTCGGAGAGAAGACCGTTTTGGCGATCTCTTCTCTCGGCTTTCAAGGAAAGCCCGTTCAAGAGATTGTTAGTGAGATTTCCGTTTGGGAGAATCCCACACCAAACCCCGGGGAGGCATCCTACGGTACTTTCGCTATGCCAGGGAAAAAGGTGAACGGGTTTAGTTCCGGCGGGGTTCGCCTGATCAAAACTCAATCCGGGTTCTCCGTAACGGCGGAGTCACCCGGAAAAGTGACTTTTGTAGTCGGAGATTAAGTATGGACCCGTCATACCGAGACGTAGAAGACCCGCCAGTCCTTGTTCGGCAGTATGTCCGCCGCCCTCCCCGTATGGAAGAGGCCTGCCGGTCGAGAGACCCGGTCCATGCCATCTCTTTTAAGGGGGCGCTCGAGATCGAGAAGTCGATCAAGAAGCGGGTTCGTCCTTGGATCAGACTTTTGAAGGGTTCGGTGCGAACGGGCCTTTTCGGGCTCGGTACTCCGATTGTTAGCTGGAAGTACCTTTTCGCTCGCCTTTTCAACGAGAGGTTGTGGCCGTCGGGTCTTAGCCGGTCGGAGATTCTGACTCTCCGCACAGCGAGGAAGACGGCAACGTATGTGGACCTCCCGAGTGTGTACTCCGACTCGCTCGATGCGTCAGTCTCCGAAAAAGATGCACTCAAAGCCCTGAAGCGTTTCGCAGACGTCTTCAGCAAAAAGGTTCTTGAGCCTGTCTTCTCGGACGTTGGCGCGATCGTAGGGCAGGCAAGTCGGGAAATTGAAAAGGTGTGCCCTCAAGTGTACGGGCGAGAGTGCTCTGCAGATATAGAGGCTGAGCGGATGTTTTGGGGGGCTTTGAGTCGAGGGTGGGCTCTTCGTTGTATACCTTGGAAGAACTACGAGCAGACAAGAATCCTGTACCCCTATTTGGACCACTGGATCAAAAACCACCTGAAAAGCCTGAACCCGTAAGGGCCGTAAGGG
>ERZ887851.11-NODE-11-length-166395-cov-13.310454_pt1 | contig 166395 bp, 146 predicted proteins | sample MGYA00521100_ERZ887851 | MGnify/ENA primary metagenome ERZ887851 (study PRJEB32303, sample SAMEA104408602) | aquatic metagenome | biome: Brackish water; feature: Pelagic; material: water | place: Baltic Sea | collected 2014-06-06T16:11:00 | depth 11,444 m ... | reverse complement strand
TACCGTATGCAAGGTATCAAGATTAACGATAAGCATATTGAGGTTATCGTTCGTCAGATGATGAGCAAAGTAACAATCTTGGATCAAGGAGATACTAGCTTATTGGAAAATGAGAACGTGGAGAAACTTAGATTTATCGCTGAAAATGATAAAATCTATGATAAGAAAGTTATCGTAGAACCAGGTGATTCTGAAACATTAAAGACTGGTCAAATTGTAACACTTAGAAAAGTTAGAGAAGAAAACTCTAGCTTGAAAAGAAATGATCAAAAAATAGCGGAATTCAGAGATGCAGTTCCTGCTACGGCTAGACCTTTATTACAAGGGATCACGAAATCTTCCTTAAGTACATATAGTTGGATTTCAGCGGCTTCTTTCCAGGAGACTACTAAAGTGTTAAGTACAGCTTCTATTGAAGCTAAACGAGATTACTTAGAGGGCTTGAAAGAAAATGTTATTGTAGGACATAAAATCCCTGCAGGAACTGGCTTAGAAAGCTTTAATAATGTTATCGTAGGATCGCAAGAAGATTACGATGCAATGAAGAGTAAGGCAGCTCCTGAAATGGAATCCTAGTTAATTTTATTATAATTAAGTAAGAAAGCCCTTGTAGTGAAAACTGCAAGGGCTTTTTGTTTGGGTAAACTTCCTAGGTCTTTGAGACCTAGGAAGTTTTATACCTGCCAAGTCTATGAGACTTGGCAGGTATATGAGACTTGGCAGGTCTATTCGATTTGGCTGCTGTCGGTCGGAAACACCTAACACGACAATAAAAAGATTAGGGAATTTTATCACTCTAATTCAAACTCATCAATCACCACATTTGCCGTATTGATAAATTGAATCTTCATTATAGAATTATTAGCCAAGAGCCTATAAAAATTAAAAGGATAGAGCAAACAATTAGAGCGTAGAGGTGGACCTTTTATTCATCATAACCGTTCTCCTGTGTTTTGGAGGAATCAATAACGGAAGCATTGATTTCTTGTAATTCTTTTTTGCTTAAATGTCTCCATTTCCCAATAGGCATATCTAGCTCCACATTCATGATACGAACTCGCTTTAACTTATTTACTCGATAGTAATAGTGGTCGCACATTTTACGAATCTGTCGGTTTAAACCTTGAGTTAGAATTATACTAAACTCGTATTTATTTGTTTGCTTGACTTTGCATTTCTTAGTGATAGTATCCATGATTGGCACCCCATTCCCCATATTATGAATGAACTCTGCCGTAATAGGTTTATTTACCGTAACTAGATACTCTTTCTCATGATTGTTCCGTGCACGTAATATTTTATTGACAATGTCTCCATCACTTGTAAGAAATATCAAGCCCTCACTCGGTTTGTCTAAACGGCCAATAGGGAAAATGCGTTTGGGATATCGAATGTAATCGATGATATTGTCTTTCTCAACTCCTGAATCCGTTGTACACACAATCCCTACAGGTTTATTGAATGCGATATAGACATGATCTTCATCCGGACGTGAAACAAGCTTGTCGTCCACGCTAACTTCATCATCAGGAGCGATTTTTGTTCCCATTTCAGGAACTACTCCATTAATCTTCACTCGACCTTGCTCAATTAGCTTATCGGCACCGCGACGAGAGCAATAGCCAATTTCACTGAGATATTTATTGATTCGGGTAAGTTTAACTTCGCTCATAGAATAGTAAAATTACAAAGATTCTACAAACTAAGATTGGAATTACTCAATAGCTTTTTAATTGAGCTATGGGTGCTTAAATTGATACTCCAAACTATGCCCATGCTCTAGGTCTGCACGTATCTTTTCTAGATTGTTATTTAATTCCCAAGCATCAGCCTTATACTTCAAAAAACTACGTTCAAACTTAAAATTAAGCCATATGTAAAAAATACCTTAAGCGCATGCTTAAAACTAGTCAATAATGAGAGAATCAAGAAATTAGAAAAGTCAAGTTATCGTAACAAATAATAAACAGATACAAAGTTTGCTATGCTGCCAGCTAGAACAAAAAGGTGCCAAATGAAATGGTTCTGTTTTAAACTTTTCCATAGGTAAAAGACAATGCCAGACGAGTAAAAAGCTCCACCAACTTTTATCCAAAGCATGGAGTCCAAGGGAATGTTTTTACTTAATGGCTCATAGATGAATATGGCCATCCACCCCATAACTAGATAGGCTAGAGTGGAGGCTACTTTAAATCGATGTGTGAAAAAAAGTTTGAAAATACTTCCTATCAAGGCCATTCCCCATAAGATGGCAAGTACCGTATATCCTTTTTGAGTTCTTATGTACATCAAGATGAAAGGCGTATAACTTCCAGCAATCAAAAAATAGATACTGATATGATCAAAAATTCGAAGCTTGCGCCGCAAACTTAAGCGATATGCACTGTGATACAAGGTGCTACTAGTGTACACCATGAAGAGTGAAAAACAATAAATGAATATACTTGGGAAAGCATATTTAATTTCGCTTTGAGCAGCTAGGTACAAGATAAATGGACTCGCAAAGAGACCCATTATCCAACCTACTCCATGACTGATTTGATTGGCTACTTCTTCATGAATACTTTTAATGTCAAACTTGACATTCTGAGGAAGAGCTTTTGGTATTCTAAACATTTCTCTCATACTTCCAAGTTGTCATATTTTTTGAAAAATTCCACTACGTTTTTTTTATTCTTACCAAAGTCTAAAAATTGTGCTGGGTTTAAACAGGCACTTTTAACCAGTATCTCGGTGTTTCCTACGTAAACAATAATGCGCTCCGCATGGGTAAGTATGCTTCCTCGGGTTTTATAATCAAAAGCCTCCTTGAGGTAAGCTATTTCAATCCATGGTAATCGACTAAGGGTTTGTCGTACCTGTTCTTCACAGCGTTCTTTAGTCAATCCATGCTTTCTACGTTCTTCGTGATATGCAGGTAGTCCAATTGCCATTATACTACAAAATTTACGTTCGCTTTAAATATTTTAATTGAGATAGCTAGAAGGATTACCCCAAATATTCGTCTTAATATCTCTAAAGTACTTGGCCCCATTTTCATTTGTAAAAACTTGCTCATTTTCAAAACGGCATAGACGATTATTAAATTACTTACAATGGCAGCAAAAATAACTAAAGTGTCAAACTCAGCTTTTAGAGATAAAATGGTGGTTAACGAACCCGCACCTGCTATAATAGGAAAAGCAATAGGCATAATACTGTGATTGCCAGTATTGTCTGGTCCAGCTTTGAATATATTGATGCCAAGAATCATCTCTAAGCCTATGATGAAAATTACGATACTTCCAGCTAAGGCAAAGCTTTCTACATCGATACCCATCATGTTTAAAAAAGCCTTACCAAAGAAGAGAAAGGCTAACATTAATATACCCGCAAATAGAGTTGCTTTTGCCGATTGGATCTCTCCTCTTTTTTCCCTTAAATCAAGGATAATAGGAATAGAACCTAGAATATCAATCACTGCAAACAAGGTTAAAAATACCGTTATGAAATCACCAAAAGCCATTGCTAAAAATTTTATACAAATATCCATCAATAATTTGACTATTCTACATTAAATCTTCCAGTTTTTGTTTCATCCTTATAGGTTAATTCCCGAAGGATGAATTCAAATGGATGGGTTTTTCATAGTAGTATTATCGGATGTTCTTTTTTCAATCTAGTTGCCATTGCTGTCATAGACATAGGTCTAATGCTATAAACGAACAAGAGTCTCTTTACCTTGATTATCCGCATCACTTCTGGAATATGAATCTGGCAAGTTGTGGTCATTATATGGATCAATGACCCTTGTGTGATCTCCCTGTTTAGAATTTCTTCTGTCTAAGCTAGAAAAGAAGTTCATGTCTTTGAGCGGTGTTTATAGAATCAAAGTATAAATTCAAATTGAAGCATTAATTTTTGTAAATTTGCATAATAAATTATTGATATGGCACGATACCACAAGCTTGGAGAAATTCCCGAAAAAAGACATGTTCAATTCAGGAAACCAGATGGCGAATTGTACTCGGAAGAGTTAATTTCTACGATAGGATTTGATAGTATTTATTCATTGGTTTATCATACTCATATTCCTACCGCTATAAAAGAGATGGAAGAACCCTATTCTGTTGCAGCAGAAATTGCTCATTCTGAAAATCTCAAATCAAGGAAATACTTTGGCTTTCAAGTTGAACCAGAAGATGACTTTTTGGAGAGCAGAAAGATTGTAATGACCAATAGTGATTGTCAAATTTCCTTATCAGCTCCTAGAAAGAGTATGAAAGATTATTTCTACAAGAATGCCACCGCTGATGAGGTTATTTTTGTACATAAAGGGCAAGGGGTTATGCATTCACTTTATGGCGAAAACCCATTTGTTCCAGGTGATTACATTGTGATTCCGCGAGGAACGATTTATCAATTAGAGTTTAAAGACGAAGACAATCGATTATTCATTGTAGAATCTTCGAGTCCAATAGTTACCCCAAAGCGATATCGAAATGAATTTGGGCAGCTCTTAGAGCATTCACCATTTTATGAAAGAGATATTCAACCACCGATTGATTTAAAAACAAACACAGATAAAGGCGACTTTAAAGTGATGATTAAGAAAAATGATTGGATGTACCCAACAACTTATGCATATCATCCTTTTGGAGTTGTAGGGTGGGATGGGTATTTATTTCCTTACACTTTTTCTATTCACAATTTTGAACCAATTACTGGTCGTGTGCATCAGCCACCTCCAGTGCACCAAACTTTTGCGGCAGCTGGATTTGTAATTTGTTCATTCGTTCCTAGATTGTTTGATTACCACCCATTGTCCATTCCAGCACCTTACAATCACAGCAATGTAGATAGTGATGAGGTGTTATACTATGTGAATCCTAAGTTTATGAGTAGAACTGACGTGGTTGAAGGAATGATTAGTTTGCATCCTCTTGGAATACCTCATGGTCCTCATGGCGCTGCAGTTGAAAAGAGTATTGGTAAAGAAGCTACAGAAGAATTAGCAGTAATGGTAGATACATTCAAACCATTAAAATTAACAAAATTCGCTGCGCAGATTGAAGATCCTAGTTATTACAAATCTTGGGTACATTAATGAGACTGTTTGTCCTCTTAGTATTTTTTGTTCTTAATTTGAGCCAGAGTTCAGCGCAAGGAACTTCTCAAGAACGAGATTTAATTAATAGTTATACCGTAGAAGCTAATAGGCTGATAGCGCATATTAATTTAAACATTAAGCAATTGGCTTTGTATCAAGAAGCTATTAATGCATGGTATTCGAGCAAAGCAAGTAAAGTTATTAATGCACCTAGCTACGCTTTTTCAGGCTACTCTGCTTTAAACGAATCACAAGAAATTTTAGCATCAAGCAAGGTGCTTCCTTCAAATCCCGCTTTCAATTATAAGAATACCCTAGAGAGTCTTAATAAACAGCTTATTCTGTTTGATTCCTTTTGTCAGCAATTGGCTAAATTGAAGAAGACTGGCTCTAAAGATGATTTCTATAATCGGACTATGACTATTCTATATCAAATGGATAATATAGCTCCAGAAATGGTCAACTTGTGTTATGAATTCTCCTTGTCATGTGCTATAAATTTTGGAAAAGAGAAACTTCCAGCTGAGTTAGATCGCTTAAAAAACACCGTGGGTCAGGCAAAGAATGTAATCATGTCTATTCGAGAAAATGACCCTATTCAAGTAAAGTCATACTTAAATCAACTTGATTTGGCAATTTCCTCCGGAATGGCAAACCAGCGTTTCAATGATCTAAAGAGAGTCGGAAGGTTTTATGCTGACGAAGCAGAGCTAAAAGCTATCTATAATCAAGTCTTAGCTGCGGCTAATCAAATAGCGTTTTGGGCTGAGCAATACTTACAATCTAATTTTAGTGAACAGGAAGTCGCGCCTATCCTGAAATCGTCAATTTTAGCGTTTAACGTTTATGAAGGAAAAGCTGGTAGTTCGGGTGCATATAATGAATTGGTAGCCCAGTCGAAAAACCAATATTTGTTCTTTACAGAAGAACCTATTTTTTTTCAAGTAGAAGAGACGGAAAAGGAAAAAGAACTTCTTGTAAAAGTTGAAGTCAAACAAGATACTATCTTGGTAAGCAATCCTGTTAATGAAGAAATTGCAAAAGTGGAGCCACCAGTTCAAGTAGAACTACCCAAAGTATTTGATGCGAATGATATTTCAACTTTAGATGGCTCTTTACCCAATAACATTATCATTATGATGGATGTCTCTGCTTCAATGAAGTTGACCGGTAAATTGCCGCTATTAAAGTCAAGTATTCTTCATCTCGTTGATATTATGCGTCCTGAGGATCGTTTAAGCTTGATTGCTTATTCTGGTAAAGCGGAAGTTTTAATTGCTAATGCTGGAGTAGTGGATAAACAGGCTATTAGAACAGTGCTTGACACCCTTCATTCAAGTGGAGGTACAGATATTAAAAAAGGATTGTCTTTGGGATATGAAACAGCTTTAGGTTCTTTCATGGAGGATGGTAATAATAGGATAATTATCGCCACGGATGGCGAGTTTGGCGTTCGCAAAGATTTATTAGAACTTGTAGAAAACAAGCAAGCTAATCAAGTTTTTCTATCTATCTTTCAATTCAATGGATCTAAGAATAATGTGCTTAATGAGGCTTTAGTACATCTAGCACATCTTGGTAAGGGAAGCTATAAAACAATTACTAACTCCAGTGAAGCTTTAAGTATATTGATGCAAGAAGTTAAGAAGAAGTAGTTGGCTGATTAAGTAATTGAAATAATTTCATATTGCTTTCCCATAAAAGTGAAGGTTTCTTCAGCACTCTTATTGCGAAAGGCTTTCCCAATAGGTGAAATGGGAGAAATACAAATGTACTTTCCGCTAGTTGTGTCTACCTCACCTATTCCTACTGCCAAATAAAAATCCCCATTGTTTGTTTTTACTAAGCTCCCTAACTCAACTTTAGTTGCCGCCTTAGCATTTTTAACTTCCGTGATTTGTTTTAGAATGGTATGTTGCTTTGCCAATTGAGTTTGAGCTTGTTGTTCTGCCAACTGCATCATTGCTCTCCCTGTTTCATACTTATCTCCCGCAGAACTTTTTGATTCGTTATTGCGCGACTCTATAATACTATTCAATTCTTCTTGGGCATTATTAATTCTCTCCTTCAGGAGGTTCTCAAGGTAAATGATGAGTTCTTTTTTTTCTTGATTCGGCACAAGTTATAGTATTGATTATTCTTAGATGAGGACTACTTAAATTCTAAATTGGTATTATTAATCTTGTCTAGCTTCAAGGAAATGGTATCCTTGATATAGTTTTGATGAACCTTCCATGGTTTTTCAGACCCCTGTTTGGGCAAATGATCTAAGGCTCTTTTTACATATCCAGCGTCAAAGTCAAGTAAGGGCTCTGAGCCATATTTAGTATCGTCAAATCTCGGAACAACAACGGTTTTATCGTTTTCTTTCATGAAGTTCAACATCCGTGTAACAAACTGGCAGTTTAAATCACATTTTAAAGTCCATGAAGCATTCGTGTATCCCACAGCAAAGGCAAAATTTGGAACATCACTAAACATGACTCCTTTGTAACTGTGTAAAGTATTGGGTTCAATTTTTTCATTGTTAACCTCCACAGTCATTCCTCCTAATAATTGAAGTTTTAATCCTGTTGCGCTAACTATAATATCTGCTTCTAAAGACTCACCTGACACTAAGTTTATTCCGTTAGGAGTGAATTCCTTGATATGGTCTGTTACTACATCAGCATCTCCTCGTCGAATCGCTTTGAAGAAGTCTCCATCTGGAACTAAACAAAGTCTTTGATCCCAAGGCTTGTACGTGGGTTGAAAGTGTTTATCTAATTCCTCTGTTTTTAATCCACGATGTACGCCTTTCATGATAAACTTTTTCATAGACTCAGGCCATCGCTGACTATATTGAAAAAGGAACATAGACAACAAAACATTCTTCCATTTTATTAGCTGATAAGCTGGTTTGCTAGGTAAGTACTTATTCAAAAAGTTGGCTATAAGGTCTTCACTAGGTAGTGCCATGATATAGCTTGGCGAACGTTGAAGCATTGTTACTTTCTTAGCTTTTTTCGCTAATTCAGGCACTAGAGTTACCGCAGTGGCTCCACTACCAATTACAACAATCTTCTTGTCCGTATAGTCTAAGTTTTCATCCCAGAATTGCGGATGAATAATTGGCCCTTTAAATTGATCGCTCTGAGCAAAGGACGGGGAGTACCCAGCTTCGTAATTGTAGTATCCTGTGGTCATGAACAAGAACTTGCATTGAAATTCTTTCACGCTTCCTTCATTTTCTATTTGTAAAGTCCACAAAGCTTTTTCGTCAGACCAAGAAGCATGTTTTACTCGATGATTGAATTGGATTTTTTTATCTATTCCGAAATGAGATGCCGTCTCTTTGATATAAGAAAGTATGGAAGGTCCATCAGCTATTGCTTTCGGATTTTTCCAAGGGTAAAAGGGAAAGCCTAGGGTGTACATGTCTGAGTCAGAACGAATGCCTGGATACTTAAACAAATCCCAAGTACCTCCAATCGCTTTTCGTCCCTCGAATATGGTGTATGAAAGGTTTGGACAGTCTGTTTGGATTCTATATCCAGCATCTATACCAGAAAGTCCTGCTCCTACTATTATTACGTCGGTGATGTTTCCCATATTAAGTTTATTCGTAGTATTCGTATGCATCAATAATGTCTAAATAAACACCATCAAAATTAGCATCAATTATTTTTTTCAAATAAGAATCATTGTTTCCAAAAATGATGCTTTGCCAATCTTCATTCCAATATTTGACTTTGAAGTTGCCGGCCCAATCGGAGTTTTCGTCATCTAGCCATTCGGGTTCGTTATTGTTCCAAGAGTTATCCCGAATAGTATCTATAATCTTCTGCTTCGCCGATAGACATATAGGCTATCACTAAACGACTTCCCCCATTTGATTTCACCTTTAGTGCATCAATTTCACTAGGAAGAAAAGTGGTGTTATCATTAAAGAATAAATCCAAGATGACTAAATCGTAATTAGTTGCTGATATCGCGTTGATCAAATCGGCTCTTGAGTTAAAGTTTTCCGGGTTAATAAGGTATAGGAAGTTTTCAATGGCTGCAAGGGAGGTGATGTTATTTGAATTCTCACCTCTAATGGTAGATGGATAATTAGGGATATTATTTAAATCTCTTTCATCAGCTGCAAATGATATATAACCCTGACTCATACATTTCGTATATGCATTATCCATATTTGATAGAGTAGAACAATAGTCCGTTACTAAGATAGCCTTGTTTGTCCCCTGCGAAATACTCAAGAGGTCAACTAAATATTGAGATTCAACTGCAGGAGTAAGTTGATTGTCATTGTTATAGCCATAGAATAAATCCTCCTGACCATTGCCATCAATAGCATTTAAGTAAGATAATTCTGGAGATCCATCGGTGTCGCCATTCGAAGAAACTAACTCAATTCCGTTTTGGGGAATAACGATAAAATTATTGTTTTGAGCTTTAGCATAAGTGCTTAAATCAATGACGAAAGCACGCATTTCATCTCTCAATTCAACATCGCGGATGTTGTCATCGTCTTTACCGCATGCGCTTGCAAGACCGATAAGGACTAGTGCGAGGAATCTAGGATGATTCATTGGCTAATTTTATAATGAAATGTCAGATTTGGAATCCTTATTGAAACCATCCTTTAATCGCTTTAAAAAGCATTAATCCCCCTAAAATAACTGGAAGAAAACCATAAAAAATTAAGTGAATCATGGCACCCTTGTCTTCGCCCCATTGTTTCTTAATGGCGTTTAACTTCGTTGAGTCTTTCGATTTTGCTCTTACAAAAATGGCATAAGCGCCAAAAAGGATTGCTAAAATGCCAACTACTAATCTAAACCAATCAATTTGCATGAATTTCAGTATTGTTTACCATGAAGGTAAAACATATTTTGTCAAATTTAAGTGCATTTGTCAAGGAGTTAGATAAACAAAAAAGCGAGTAGTCAAAAACTACTCGCTTTGTAAAGTCTTTATTTATGCAAATCAAATTCGGGCTTCAGCTTGTTTGAAGCCTTTACACGTATCTGTACTATTGTAAAAAAATAGATCATAGTATAAGGTGTCACCTGCTATTGACCCATGAATATACAATGGTTTTTGTGCAAACCCTGTGTCCTCTGGATTACATCGACCATAGGGATAAAGGTGTGCATAAAAGTTATCGATTGTAGGAGGTCCATCAATAGTTGAATCAAAGTAGAGAGGTTGGTCAGAATTGTTTGATATATACCAGCCATTAATTGATGGGAGGTCAACATTAAAGTTGAAAATAATAGATTCATTTTCAACACAGCCACAATTCAAATATTCAAGCATGATGTAATCAATAGAATCGAAGTATGTATCACCAAACAAGTCGAGACATCTATCATCGAAATCAACAAATTCATCTGGACAAATACATTCATCATCAATATTTATCATGTTGGGAAGACAATACTCCCCATTACTCAATGGACATGCTGGGCCTTCACACTCTTCTTTACAGTCATCGTCCTTGCAGGCCGAAAAGCCAAGTGTAAGGAGAAAGAATATTAAACTTAAATTTTTCATAATTGTTAAATTTAGATATGAATTTAATTGAATTATTTAAAAATTCGTAATGGAGTTGAATTGAGAATCTTATGATTTGTTTTGACTATTACAAAATAAGTGCCTGAATCCAGGATGTTTTGATCATCATGCCACGTGAGCTTAAAATTATTTTCAAGTACAATGCCATCATGCACCATAACAACTTCTTGTCCTAGACTATTATAAATGCTGATTCTAAGTGTTGAATTTGCTGTGTTTGAAATTTCTAGATTAATTAAATCATTACTAGGGTTGGGGTAGATTTTAACTTGTTTTTCCACATGAGAAAGTGGGGCTTTGGTTGAATTATTTTTCACTTCATTGATTCCTAGTTCTTGTACTACACCTTGATCATTATTAGGTTTCATACTTTCATGGGTAGTTGTATTAAGTATTTTTGGCGAGGCTGGAAAGCAATCTCTGTCGGGGTCGTCATGAACGAAGTACCCTCTATTAGTCTGCCTGTTTAAAATCGGTAAGTCTCCAACCTGAACAAAGTTATCCCAGGGTGCATAGAGTTTTATCCATGCTTCTATCCAGTTAACTAAATCAGTTTCACTTTGTGGGCCGTCAACAGAGGCTTGTGTAAAACGGGTTACCTTATCTGAACAGCAATGGTCACTTCCTTCAAGGCTACCTGGGGATACGAAGCCTTGCAACCAAAAATCACTTTTCGTATTAGCATAGTTATCCCATTTTCTTTTTCCATAAGTACCTAGAAAGGTAAATGAGCTTAAAGTAACTACTACTGGATCATTTGCTTTCATTTCAAGAACATCTCCTCCAGCCATTAAAGTAGCTTTGCCATTTTTTGGAGTGCAATCTCCTGTTACTGTGATGGGAGAAGTTGTTGCAATATCTTCTAGTTCGTCGGCAATAGCACCTAAATTCCCTAATATGTCTTGAGGAATGGAGCCGCTTGTGGAATCCTGCACATCAATGACCAAACCCAAAACAACTTTGCCTAATTCAAACCAGTTTCTAATAAAGTCAAAATTGAAAGACCCATTGCATTTTGTTTCATATTTCGCCATACCTGCATCTAGCACCTTAACAAACCCTGAATTTGAAGCATAAGTAACCGCACTAATTTCTTGAGCGATACTATGTACTTTGGAAACTGGTTTGAGTTTCCGAGCGATAACATTTAAACTTACATCATACCGATACAGAACCGTTACTTTTTTTGTGCAATCGCATTCATCTGGTAATTCTTCACCCAACTCAGAACAGAAAAAGTTGAAGAGTAAAGTGGCGTTATTGGGACTAGGAGCATTGTTTTGTCCAAAAGTGGACCATTCATAGTTAAAGCTTCCACCTTGGTCATATTGTCGTAAAAACAAATCGTGTGCAGGTCCCTTTTCATTTGAATACCATCGATGCCATTTGGGGGAGTTCGAGCTAAAATAGGTGATATCATTAAGGGCTTGAGAAAATTGTCCATTAGTACCAAAATAGTTGTATCCATTGCCAAATTGGCCTCCACCTGCCTGAACTGGTGTTAGTTGTGCCTCATGGTTGAGTTGAATACATCTGCATCCGCTGGCTTTATCAGAAGTGCTTTTATAGGCACTTAATGCATATTGGAGATTGTCCTTAAGTTCTAGTTCCTTTTGAAATAGGAAGTAGCCACCTAGATACTGTTGCATAAAGTAAAGAATTTCGGCATCATGGATATTCCTATCTTGACTAAGCTGAACTAGTCGCTCGCTTAATTTTTGCGCTTGATTTTCTTTTGTAGCCCATTGGCTTAAGCCTTTGTATAAGGGCAGGTCGAGTTGAAGCATTTCAGGCTTTTCGCTGTCAATGAGTAGCTTGGATAAAATGGTATCTTGAAACTTCAATTTTAAGTTCACATAGAAAGATTCTTGTGTAGGAATATTTTCCAGTAATAACACATCATCAACTAATTCCAGCATATCAGATTGACCTTCAATATTTATAACTAAGTTATCTGGGGCATTGGGGATTTTAATGAGCAGGTCTGAGCTGTTCTCATATTTAATTGAATATAAATAAATTCCATTTTGTGCATTGGCTTGTAAAAAGCATAAAGCACTAATAAGTAGTATGATTAAGTTTTTCATGTTATAAGTTTTTTTTGGAAGTGGGGGATAAGCATAACATATGCAATTCTTCCTAAATGATTAAAAGGCATACTCACTGTCGCTTTTCTGTTACTCGGCATTTTATTGAATTCGTTTGTATAGCTATCAAACTCTTACATAGTTTGGATGGTCAGTCCTTTTCGACTAATGGCATATTAGTTAGTTCAAGTTTTTTAGGTTTTAAAAATGAGTAAGTAAATCCAAGACCTCCACTGAGGTAATTTGCCCGCGATGAATATTGATATCGGTCAATTTCCATTCGTCTTTCTAAAGGATATTGGTTAATGCTTTGAAACTTGAAGCTTTCATGTGTATTCAAACCTTGATTATATGCAATTTGCACAGTCAGTTGAAAGCGAGTTTTGATTTGAAACATAAGTTGGGTATATACAAAAATTGATAACAAGTGAGATTGTTGTGTCACTTCATACTCCTTAAGTTCTTGATGCAATACTAGCTCATTAGATAAGTTAAATGCTTGATTGGTAGCTTCAAGGCTAAAAGGTGATCCGGAGCGGTTAATTCTGTACTTGACACCATAACCTGCTCCAATATTGAAATTTTCACCAAGCCAAGTATGTTCGATACCTATGGGAAAGCTCCAGATGAAAACCTTTGCTGTTGAGGAGGCTCCACCAGCATAATCGAGTCTATATTTATAAAGGTATTTATAGGCTGCATGGTCTACACCAAATCTAAGGGTCATTTTCTTATTCAGCATACATTTAGCTAAAATTGACCAATACCCACCAGGGATGATTGAGTTTGCCATATTGTTAGCATCCCCTTCAAACGTTTTCATTTGATTAATAGATAGATTGAAACCTAGATTAGATTCAATCTGCCATTTGGCTTCTTGAGAGAAGATTAATACGGGTGAGAATAGAATATATAAACAACAAGTTCTCATAATTAGAAGTTGTTTAGTTTAGTGTTAAGGTGTTGAATAGGTTCGGCTGGGCTAATAACGTAGCTAGTTGAGACAAACATGTTTATTATTGATTTATTCCTTTCTAAGGGCTTTTTATTACTTCTCAAAATATAGGTCCTTAATTTATATTGACCTGGAGCAAGAGTTAATGTTCCATAATATGTACTCCCGCATCTTTCGTTGAAATGATAGTAGATACGGCCTTCTATCAAATTAGCATTAGTGTAGTGATTGTTGTTTTGACCAATAACATGATAGAGCTTATTCGCGTAATATGCCTTAACAGTTTCCCAAATACCAAAGCGGTTGTATCGCAGGGATATGGTGCTAACCTGCCAGTAATATGGTGTACAAACACAACTTGCTGCTTCTGTTTGTACTTGCTTGTTCTTTGATTTTGGTTCGGAGCATTTTTTGGTAGTAGATTCTGTTATATTTTCTGAGGTCTTGCTTTCTTTAAGTAGGGCCCAAACATCATCTTCAAAATCAAAGATTTTAATTAGAGAATTGCTCGGGTTTACTGCTCGTAAATCTTCTAGGTGTTGGATGTATTCAAGTGACAACACATAAACTTTTTGTTGTTCAAAGTCTAATTTGAATAGGTATGGATTGATTTGAATCAAACCGTCTTTATTGAGTACGGATGAAATTTCATGTTCCTTAAGGTCCTTAGACTTGTGCCTTGCTCGTAAGGATTTGAATCCAATTGATGTTTCCCACGCTGGTAGGTTTTGTTCTTCAAGTGCCCACATGAGAAGAGAGAAATCTTCGGCGTTGTTTAGTATTAGCCGACCTTCCCATACTTGAAATTGTACCATACTTCCTACGGCTGCATTCGGATGACTTAAGTTGGAAGAACCTTTTATAGTAAGGGTGTGAGATTGAGGGCTTGAAAAGTTGGTTTCCTTCTCACAACTTGAAACTAAAATGGTAAGAATTAGAACGAGGGTTAATAGCTTTGTAGAGTTCATAGTAAATAATTTTTATATTCGAATGTCGTTCAAATATTATAATTAATTTACATTAATGAGTGGGGGTAGTTCTTCGGTGAGTAGGGGAGCTATGAGGTGAAAAAAAAGACCCAAACAATTTACTGTTTAGGTCTTTAATAATTTTAGAATGGTTTTACATTCCCAGAAGTAAGTCTACAGGATCAGTTCCAAGAAGCATAGTTTCTGGATTTTCTAAATAGTCTTTTACAGAAACTAAAAAGCTTACAGATTCTTTTCCATCGATAATTCGATGGTCATAGCTTAAAGCAAGATACATCATGTTTTTAATGACTACTTGTCCATTTTCGGCCATTGGTCTTTCCTCAATTTTATGCATTCCAAGGATTGCAGCCTGAGGAGGATTGATAATTGGGGTGGAAAGTAAAGAACCAAATACGCCACCATTAGTAATGGTAAAAGTTCCACCTGTCATTTCATCCATGGTTAACTGACCATCTCGACCTTTAACAGCTAAACGCTTTACTTCTTTTTCAATACCGTCCATGCTCAAGGATTCTACATTTCGGATAACAGGTACCACTAATCCTTTAGGTGTAGAAACTGCAATTGAAATATCTACGTAGTCATGATAGATTACATTCCCATTTTCAACATCAAGTTGAGCATTTACAGCTGGGAATTTTTCTAAAGATAAAGCTACTGCTTTGCTGAAGAACGACATGAAACCAATGCCCACCCCATACTTCTTATAAAATGAATCTCTAAATTTCTTTCTTATTGCTAAGATGGCGTCCATGTTCACTTCATTAAAAGTGGTTAACATGGCAGTTGAATTTTTTGCAAATACTAATCGCTCAGAAATAGTCTTACGCAAACGAGACATTCTTTCCGAACGCTCTTCTCTCGAAAAAGTTTTACCTGATCCTAACAATGCAGCTGCGCCTTGCTGAATAGTAGCGGTCCCATTCTCTATAGCCTTTATTACATCTTCTTTGGTAATTCTACCTCCACGTCCACTGCCTACAATATGGGATGTTTGAAGCTTGTTCTCTGCTGCCATTTTTGCTGCAGCTGGAGAAGCATGTCCACTTGCATGACTTGCTTCCACTTTAGCAGGTTCCGCTTTTTTTTCTTCTTTTGGAGCTATGGTTACAAGTGCTTCTTCTTTTACTTCTACTGGCGCAGCTTTTTGTCCTTCTGGAGCTGCTACAGAGGTGTCAATCGTACAAATTAATGCACCAATTGCTAAATCCTCACCTTCTTCAGCTTTAAAGCTTATTTGTCCGTTTTTAACGGCAAACAATTCTTGAGAAGCCTTGTCCGTTTCCATTTCAACAACGGCTTGGTCGAGTTCAACATAATCACCATCTTCCACTAGCCATTGGGCTAAAGTTACTTCAGTAATTGACTCTGCCAAATTTGGCACATGCATTTCGATAATTTTCGACATAATAATTCTATTTATCCGTTAAAGGCTCTATTTAATATTTCTTCTTGTTCTTCGAGATGTTGTGTTTTATATCCAGTAGCAGGTGAAGAACTTACTTTTCTAGCTACACATTCAATAGATTTTGTTTTATAAAATCTAGCTAACATATATTGCCATGCTCCCATATTTTCAGGCTCTTCTTGAACCCAAACTACATCTGCTTTGCTGTACTTTTTGAATATACGATCTAGGTACATATCATTTATTGGATACAATTGCTCTAATCTTACAATAGCAACATCGTCTCTTTTTTCAGTTTCTTTTTTCTCAATTAAATCGAAAGAGACTTTACCTGAGCAAAGCAATAATCGTTTAACTTTTCCAGCATCTTCCACTAATGAATCGTCAATAATTTCTTTGAAAGTACCTTTAAACAAATCATTGATTGATGAGGACGTTCTTGGGTGACGAAGTAAAGACTTGGGTGACATGTTAATTAATGGTTTTCTAAATTCCCATTTCTGTTGTCTTCTAATCGCATGAAATAAATTAGCACTATCTGTAATATTAGTTACTATTATATTATTCTCAGCAGCCATTTGAAGGAATCTTTCTAATCGTGCACTTGAATGCTCTGGTCCTTGTCCTTCATAACCGTGGGGTAGAAGCATTACTAAACCACTGCACCTGCTCCATTTACTTTCACCTGAAACAATGAATTGATCAATAATACATTGGGCAGTATTTGAGAAATCACCAAATTGTGCTTCCCAAACAACTAAAGATTCAGGGCTAGCTAATGAATAACCATATTCGAATCCTAGAACAGCATATTCTGATAAGTGAGAATTATATATTCTAAATTCCCCTTGTTTGCTGTTTATCTTGCTTAGTCTGTTGTATTCTTCTCCATTCTTCTCATCGGAAATAACTGCATGTCTATGCGAAAATGTACCACGCTTAACATCCTGCCCGCTCATTCGAACATCATATCCTTCTTGCAATAAAGAACCATAAGCGAACAACTCGGCTGCAGCCCAATCAACAGATTTGTCATCTTGCATGATTTGTCTTCTATTGTCAAGATACTTCGCTACTTTACGTAATGGAGTAAAGTTCTCTGGTGAAGAAATCAATGCTTTAATGATTTCAGTTGCCTTTGTTTTTGTGATTGCTGTTTTAGGAGAAGTCTGAAAGTCTTCAGTAGTAGAAGGTCGTAATTTTTCCCACGCTAACTCGGAGGGTTGTGGTTTATAAACTGCCTTGTTTTCTTTAACACGATCTAATCTATTTTGTAATTGACCCCAAAACTCTTTATCAAGTTTCTTAGCAAGCTCCTTACCCATATCACCTTGTTCAGCAAGTTTAGCTGAATAAATGTCTCGTGGGTTTTGGTGCTTACTTATTTTAGCATATAACCTGGGTTGAGTGTATTTTGGATCATCACTTTCATTGTGACCGTGTTTACGGTAACAAACCATATCAATGAAAATATCTTTATTAAAGAGTTGTCGATATTCTGCTGCCATTTCAGCAACAAAAATTACCGCTTCCACGTCATCTCCATTCACTTGGATAACTGGGGCTTCAACAGTTTTAGCTATACTGTCGCAATAGTCTGAAGAACGAGCATCATCAAAATCTGTTGTAAATCCAATTTGATTATTAATCACAAAGTGGATGGTTCCTCCAGTTAAGTATCCTTTCAACTTACTCATTTGTAAAGTCTCATATACCACTCCTTGACCAGCTACAGCCGCATCACCATGAATGACAATTGGTAGAATTCTATCGTATTCTGAATTGTAGATTAAGTCTGCTTTAGCTCGAGTAAAACCTTCAAGAACTGGATTAACTGCTTCTAGGTGAGAAGGATTAGGCATTAATTCTAAATGCACTTCCTTCCCATTTTCTGCAATGTAAGTAGATCGAAAGCCTAAGTGATACTTAACATCACCATCGCCCATTGTATTTTGTGGTTCATTTCCTTCAAACTCATTAAAGATCTCTTCATAAGTTTTTCCCATGATATTGGAAAGCACATTTAATCTTCCTCGATGCGCCATTCCTATAACTACTTCTTCTACTGGAGTCTTTGATCTCGCAGCGGTTTCGATAATAGAAAGTAAGGCTGGAATAGCAGTTTCCCCGCCTTCCAAGGAGAAACGTTTTTCTCCAATATATTTTTTTCCTAAGAATTGTTCAAAAACTACTGCATGATTTAAATCTCTAAAAATAGATTCTTTTTTAGCGATGTCGAACTGCTTAAAGTTTGGATTGTTTTCAATTTTATTTCGAAGCCATTGAAGTTCCTCAGGGTCTCTAACATAGTTATAATGCCAACCAATGGTTGAACAATATCCTTGTTTAAGATGAGTGATTATTTTTTCTAAGCTGGATTTCCCAATACCTACTAACTCCCCAACAAAAAACTCAGTTTTGAGGTCTTTATCACTTAAGCCAAAATCGACTAGATCTAAATGAGCCTTCCTGTCTTTTCGTTGTCTAATAGGATTGGTATCTGCTATTAGGTGTCCTTTATTTCTATAAGCCTCTACAAGTTGAAAAACTTTAAACTCATCTAGGGATAAACCTGCAACATTAGCCGCACCATTTTGAGGGTAGTGCTGTTGAGCAAAATCGAAGCCTTCAAAGAATTTTTTAAATTCAGGTTCTACCGAATTTTCATCGTTCTTAAAGTCGGTGTATAGGTTTTCAATGTACTCGGGATGAGCATTACTTAAATAAGAGAATTTACTCATGCTAAATGTTTAAATAAGTTTGTGTACAAATATCATATTTTTTCGAACAATTATGTTGTAAAAACAATCTTTATTGCGAATAAGTTTGACATAATTTACTTGTTATTTAAGCGCTTTTTGAAGGTCAAAAAAAAACAAGTTTTAAATGCTTTGTTTTAAACATAATTAGTTTTACCTTTGCAATCCGTTTTTAAAATTAAATAAACAGATGGCACATACTAAATCGGCTAAAAAAAGAATCAGACAGAATGCAACTCGCAGAATGGCTAATAGATATTACGCTAAAACAATGCGTAATGCAGTAAGAAAGATTAGAGCAACTAAAGAGAAAAAAGCAGCTGCAAAAGAATTGCCTGTTGTGATTTCCTTAATTGATAAAATTTCTAAGAGAAAGCAAATTCACAACAATAACGCTTCAAACTTGAAGTCTAAGTTGACGAAAATGGTTAATAAGCTATAGGCCTTAATCAAATAAGATATATATGAAAGCCACTCATTAATTTGGGTGGCTTTTTTGTTTATATACTCTTACATAGTCGACAATGAAGAAGTCGGGTAAATCGGCTTTGCGGATATCCCCAGCCCAATCTCCTACTTCAAGACTTAGAATGATGTATTGGTATCTGTGAGAGATTCCTTTCTTAACCCTAAATTTCTCTTCTCCGTCAATGAAATAGACGTAGTGAGTTGGCGTCCATTCTAGTGCGAAAGTGTGCCATTCGGATGCTTCAAATTTCCTATCCTTTACTAATTTATGCTTGACTTTATGGTGAGGACCATAGCCATCATAGTGAAGTGTATGATGAATTTGCTTGGGTTTATTTGGTAGAAATTCAAAGATGTCAATCTCTGCCCCAGCCTTTTCGGGTTCACCGATATATTCTCCCATCGAGGGGGTTTGTAACCAAAAAGCAGCCCAATGACCTTCTTCTTGAGGGAGTAAACACCTCACTTCAAAATAGCCGAAAGTAGTTTCAAATCTATTCTGTGTGCCTATCATTGCCGAATAAATTGTGTCATTTTTTTTCTCGGTACGCAATGCTAAATATCCCTTTTGCACCTTCACACAAGAGGAGGTGTTAATGGCAATACGACGTTTGCCAGCTGATCGGAGTTTCCATTTACTTTTGTCTAGGTGATTAGTCTCAAACTCATCTTGCCATACAAGCGTATAATTATCCTTTGGATTTTGTGAATAGGCGTGCGCGGTAAGGCCAATGCTAATTAGTATGAATATGAACTTATACAGGCTATTGAGCTTTTAGTATTTCTACAAATCTCCAGGCATCTTCAAAACTATTGTAAAGAGGTACTGGTGCAATACGTATTACATTAGGTTCTCGCCAATCGGCAATCACTCCATGTTTTTGCAATTTCTCAAATAGGGATTTACCATTTTCTCCTGTTAGTAAGGATAATTGACAACCACGCTCATCTTTATTGTTCGGGGTGATGATTTCAAGTCCAAAATCATTTTGTAGAAGAAGAAATTCTAGGTATGCGGTAAGCTGTTCACTTTTGGCTCGAAGCTTTTTCATGCCCACGTCATTAAAAATTTTCAAACTTGCCCAATGAGCCGCCATCGGTAAGATTTGCGCATTACTCATTTGCCATCCAGCCGCACTTTCCATGGGTACAAATTCTTTATCCATTTTGAATCGAGTCTTTTCATCGTGTCCCCACCATCCAGCAAATCGCGGAATATCCTTGTTTTTATGATGCTTCTGATGAATGAACACCCCACTGACACCGCCAGGTCCTGAGTTTAAATATTTATAAGAACACCAGGTGGCAAAGTCAATATCCCAATCATGTAATTGCAGAGGCACATTACCGGCAGCATGTGCTAAATCAAATCCTACCTTTGCTCCAACAGCATGACCCGCTTGGGTAATTTCTTGAAGTTTGAAAAACTGCCCCGTATAAAAATTTACTCCACCAAGCATAACTAAGGCAAGGGAGTCTCCATGTTCCTTGATACTTTCAAGAATATCTTCTGTTCTTAAAGTGTGTTCTCCTTTTCTAGGATACAATTGAATAATCGCATCTTTTGGATTAAGTCCATGAAATTTGGCTTGTTGTTGAACTGCATAGTGATCAGAGGGAAATGCATCTGCCTCAATCATAATTTTAAATCGAGTGGCAGTCGGTTGATAAAAGGATACCATCAGTAGGTTTAGGTTAACTGATAAGGTATTCATAATGACTATTTCTTCTTTAGACGCTCCAACCAGTTTAGCGGCAGGCTCTTCCAAAAAATGATGATAATGCATCCATGGATTGGTGCCGTCAAAATGACCTTCAACTCCAAATTTTTTCCAATCTTCTAGCTCTTGGAGAATATGCTTTTCAACAGTCTTAGCTTGCAAGCCCAAGGAGTTTCCACAGAAATAAATACAATCTTTTCCATCGTGTTGAGGGAAGTAGAATTGGTCTCTATAATTCCTTAAAGGATCATTCTGATCTTGCTCTAAGGCAAAATTTAAGCTTTCTTCAAATTGCATAGTATTCACTTAATTCTAAAGTTGATGTAATTGATTAAACGAAGCGCTCGTCTGTTTCCATAGTCTCAGAGCACTTGGAACATGTTCTCATTTCCTCTGAAGCATAATATTCTTTGAACCTAGGTATAAAGTCGTTCTCAATATTTTTAAGTTCAAAATACTTTTCATGAAGTTTATTATTGCAATTATCGCAAAACCACATCAAACCATCGGTCATCGTTTCGTTTCGCTTTAACTCAATCACTAATCCAACACTTCCCTCTGGGCGAATCGGAGAATGTGGAATTTTCGCAGGAAGCAAAAACATTTCGCCTTCTTTGATTGGAACATCTACTGACTTCCCATCTTCTTGGATTTTAACCAAAATATCTCCTTCTAGTTGATAGAATAACTCTTCACTTTCATTATAGTGATAATCCTTTCTTGCATTGGGGCCACCAACTATCATAACAATATAATCTCCAGCATCTTTATAGAGGTTCTTATTTCCTACAGGTGGCTTTAAGAGATCTCTATTTTCTTCTATCCATTTGTTTAAATTGAAAGGCGATCTTATCATGGTTTGAGTATTGTTTGATGGTAAAGATAAAAAATACTAAAGGCCGTCAATAGAATAATTCCTAAATAACTCAAAATTCTTAAGACAAGCCCCGGTTGATCTTCTTTTTTTAAATCTTTGCCTGTTACTAATTTGAAGTCCGGCTGCTACAAATGTGACCGCCGCACAAACAAAGAACATCGAAATTAAGGTGATGACTAGATAAATCAGTAAAATACTCCAGTGCATTTTTTTATACCCTTCCAATAGACTTGTTTCTGTGGCTGAAGCATAGCGAGATCCAAATTCAAAAAAAGGAAATTTAAAAATATTGGCAGCAAGAATGAACAAGATTAATGTAAATCCATAATTAGCACCAGCTTTAGTGCTCTGAATAAGATGAGAAACGCCAATGGCTGTGCTGGCAAACAATATACCTGGTCCAAGTGTTTGTAGAAATTTGTTACTTTTGAATCGAATTGACATCAAGTATAAATTAATTCACAAAATAGACAATTTAGATGAATTTAGATTTAAGAGGAAAACAAGCTTTTGTTGGAGGCGGAAGTAAGGGGATAGGTCTTGCTAGTGCGGTAGAGTTAGCCCTATTAGGTGCAAGTGTAACACTTGCTTCAAGATCTGAAGAAGATTTAAAACAAGCCTTGCTTAGTTTGGATACTTCTAAAGGGCAAGTTCATGGATACTTGGTTGTAGATTATGCAGACTTAGATCAATTAAACTATAAGGTGCAGGCAATGATAGATGAGAAAGGCCCTTATCAAGTGCTTGTCAATAATACAGGTGGTCCTGCTGGTGGTCCTATCAAAGATGCCCAATTGGATGAATTTAGTCGTGCTTTTAATAACCATCTTTTAGCCAATCATTTACTTACTCAACTTTTTGTTCCTGGTATGCGGGAAACATCTTATGGGCGAGTTATTAATATTATTTCTACTTCTGTGAAGATTCCATTGAATGGATTAGGGGTGAGTAATACCATCAGAGGTTCAGTAGCTAGCTGGGCTAAAACAATGGCCAATGAACTTGGTGGATTTGGAATTACGGTAAACAATGTCTTGCCAGGTGCTACTGCTACTGGTCGATTGGATGCTATCATTCAAAGCAAGGCTAAGAAATTAAATAAGGAAGATGAAAGTGTAGCAGCACAAATGAAAAGCATAATTCCATTGAAGCGATTTGCTGAGCCCCATGAGGTAGGAGCCTTTGTTGCTTTTTTGGCTTGTCCAGCTGCAGCTTATATTAATGGTACTAGTACTCCAGTAGATGGAGGAAGAACCGGAAGTATATAGTTTATCTGCTCTTTTAATTAAGTAGGATAAATATCGGTCACATCAATGCCATTTCTCATCTATCTTAATTTAATGTACCCTTAACTTTGCTTTCAATGGAAAATAAAGTAAATGATATATCCAAATAAATCATCCTTAATGCTAAGTCTGCGATGAAGTATTGGATTATCTAAAGGAACATTTTAAGCTTGAGTAAGCCCATTTTATTCAATCGAAATTGAAGGGAAACCCACATGCATCCGATTCCATAAATGGCGCTGCGTTTAAAATTGATTGAACTGGCTTCCTCAAAGTATTTAGTAGGACAGGTAACTTCAGCAATTTCATATCCTTTATAAACAAGTTGCGCTAGCATTTGATTATCAAAGATAAAATCGTCTGAATTCTGCTTAAAGTTTATTGCTTTTAAGGCTTCTTTACTAAACGCACGATATCCCGTATGATATTCACTTAGCTTTTGACCAATCATGATGTTTTGTATCAAAGTGAGTATTCGATTGGCTAAGTATTTATACCATGGCATGCCTCCTTTCAGCGCTCCCTTTCCCAAAATTCGGCTTCCTAGTACAACTGGATACAAATCTTGAGCAATCAGATTAACCATGCTTGGAATAAGTTTGGGCGTATATTGGTAATCAGGATGAAGCATAATTATAATATCTCCATCTAGGTCGAGTGCTTTATTATAGCATGTTTTTTGATTTCCGCCATAACCTTTGTTTCTATCATGAAGCATGACATGTTGAATGCCAAGTTGTTTGGCTAGCTCAACAGTATTGTCGGTACTAGCGTCATCTGTGAGAATAAGCTCATCTACCCATTCTGGAATTTCCTTTACGGTCTTTTCAAGAGTGAGGGCCGCATTGTAGGCGGGCATTACGACAATGACTTTTTTGTTTTGGTACACTGGAGATTGATTTATCTTTCAAATATAGTTATATCATACTATTATTACCTATTCTCTTTGATGAATTCATTGAATAGAGTCGGTACCTCATGCCAATGCTCTTTTGGATTTATTAATGCACTTAGCACTATTTGCATAATAGTTATTGCTAACACCCATTTTACCATTCTACGTCTTATTTCATCCTGAGGAAAGGTAGTTCAAAAAGGGATGGAAACACAAGCCCCAAAGAGTAAGGTCCTCTCATTGCTACCAGCTAATCCATCAGTCTCAAGGAACTATCTAGGATGATTGATGTCGAAATCAACGTTATTTTCAGGATTTAGCTTATTAAATATTGATCAGTTTAAACCAATCTTAACGAATTGTGCGATAACCATCAAGACTATTAGCATTATTCGTGCAATTAGTATAAGCATGTTGGTTTATAGTTTGTTTGCGTCGGAACTTAGAAAATATAAAGTTTCAATTCTGATAAATGGCTATAAAATAAGATGCCATCCTTGAGAACAAGGATGGCATCTAGTTAAGGTTTAGTAGTTTACATTGAAGCTTCTACTTTTGCTAAATATTTAATAGCATCGCTTGCTTCAGCTGAATTAGGGTAGTTTGCTTCAAGTTGTTTAAAAAATTCAACAGCTTCCTTTCCTTTTCCTGCATAATCATAAGCTAATCCAGCTTTCAACAATAGGAATGGAGCAGATGCTTCATTATCAGAAAAGCTTGCAGCCTTCTTATAATTTTTAAGAGCAGCATCTTGTTTGCCGTTTTCCATTTGAGCATCAGCTAAAGTAGCAATTGCTAATCCACCCAATACTTCATCATGTTTTGGACAAAAGTTGGTTAAATACTTTTCAGCATTTGGGTAGTCAGCTAATTGGTAATAAGACAAACCAGCATAATACTTAGCTAAATTCCCAGCTTTAGTACTACCGTATGAACTAGCTACTTCTAAAAAACCATTACTTGGATCATTTAAAGCCTTAGCTATTGAATCTTGTTCAAACCAATATTGAGCCTTAAAGATTGCATCTTGCGCGGCAGTTTCTCTTTTTGGTTTATAAATGTTGGTGTATGCGATTAGTAAAAGAATGATAGCTAAAATCGAAAGCACGGCAATGTTTACCATCTTTCCATTGGCTTCATACCAATTTTGCAATCTGTCTAATTGTGATAAGTCACTTGCTGCTTTTGGGTTCTTTTCTGCGGCCATTTTTGGTCTATTTTTTAATCAGTTAAAAAAGGATAATCCTCCTGTACATAAATATCTTCATACACAGCACTATCATCTGGGTACGGTGAATTTTCCGCAAAGGTAACACAATCATCAATTTCTTCTTTCACTTTTTTACTTATTTCTTGAATTTGATCCTCACTTGCCCATTTATTGTCCATGATCTTAGATAAAACAACTTGAATGGGGTCTTTATCTTTGTGCGATTGAACCTCTTCTTTCGTTCTGTATTTTTGTGGGTCACTCATGGAGTGTCCCTTATATCTATAAGTTCTAATTTCTAAAAATACCGGTCCATTTCCACCTCTACACATTTCAGCGGCATCGCTAATAGCATGGTGAACGGCCTCAGGGTCCATACCATCGACTGGCATACTAGGAATTTCAAAAGCCTCGCCTAACTTATAAATATCTTTAGAAGCAGCACTTCGCTTTACCGAAGTTCCCATAGCATAGCCATTGTTCTCGCAAATAAAAATTACAGGTAAATTCCATAATTTACTCATGTTCATGGTCTCATGCAAAATACCTTGCCAAACGGCTCCATCTCCAAACATGGCTAATACCACGTTATCTGTTCCTTTATATTTTTCTGCAAAAGCGAGACCTGCACCCATTCCTATTTGAGCACCAACGATACCATGACCACCATAAAAAGATTTTTCTTTACTGAAAAAATGCATCGATCCACCTTTCCCTTTGCTACATCCGGTCACTTTCCCCATCAATTCAGCCATACACTCTCTAGAACTCATTCCTTTTCCTAGTGCTAATGCATGATCTCGGTAAGCGGTAATTACAGGGTCATCTTGTCTAGTAGCACTTGCAATTCCTGCACCAATTGCTTCTTGTCCTATATAAAGGTGACAAAACCCACGAATTTTTTGTTGACCATACAGCATACCTGCACGTTCTTCAAACTTTCTCATGCGTAACATCAATTCATACCATTTAAGGTAAGTTTCTTTTGTTATTTTTGCCTTCGACATCTTTGTTACTTTGGTTTAAAGCCTAAAATTAATGTTTATTCGGCAACTTCATCTTACTAATTTTAAGAATCATGAAAAAAAAGTGTTTTCATTCACTGAAGATACAATTACTTTTGTGGGTCTTAATGGGCTAGGTAAGACTAATATACTAGACGCTATATACATGCTGTGTATAGGTAAAAGCTATTTTAGTTCGTCCGATAAGAATTGTGTAAAGCACGAAGAAGATTTTTTTCGACTGAAAATGGAATTAGATAAAAGTGAGTATAAGGAGGTCGTAATTACTTATGAACGGGGAAAGAGGAAGCGAATATTGGTAGATGGAATACCTCACCAAAAGTCAGCTGAGCATGTTGGATTATTTCCAGCCGTGGTAGTCTCACCCAATGATCAAACCCTAATAACGGGAAGTTCCGAAGAACGGCGAAAGTTTATTGACCAAACCTTGTCCCAGTTAAGTCGAGAATATTTAAACAATTTGATACATTACAATTTCACCTTGAAGCAACGCAATGCCTTGTTAAAGAGTGCAGAGGAAAAGGGGCTAGATAAAGAGCTATTAAGTATTTATGATAATGCCTTGAGTGAAAAAGCTACATTTATTTATACGGCTAGGAATGATTTCTTTAAAGATATCCAAGCCTTTTTTAGAGAAAGCTTTACTTCCTTATCTGCAAAAGATGAAGGCTTCTATTTAGACTATGAGAGTCATCTGGCGGATAAGCCTCTAAATGAAATGCTAGAAGCTAGTTTACAAAAGGACCTTATATTGAAAAGGACAACAAAAGGAATCCATAAAGATGATATTCGTTTGGAGATGAATGGCAAGCTTTTAAAGGATTTCGGCTCTCAAGGACAACAGAAAACCTTTCTACTTGCGCTTAAGTTGACTCAGTTTAATTTCTTAAAAGCTCAACTAAAAAAAGTACCTTTATTTATAATTGATGATATTTTTGATAAGTTAGATACGCAACGCAGTCAAAACTTGATAAAATTCTTAGTTAAACAACAAGGACAAGTCTTTATAAGTAATACTGATAATCATATATTTCAAAACATTATAGAGGTTCCTGTTCACATAATACCAGTTGAAGAATGAGTAAGAATATGAAATCTATTGGTGATTTGTTAGGTGACTTTAGCCAACAAAAAAAGTTAAAAAAACCGATACTTGAGGCAAGAGTTGTAAGTTTGTGGAAGCCTTTGATGGGAGAATTGATTCACAAATACACGGAGAAAGTGTTTGTGAAAAATCGTGTGTTATTTGTTAAAGTTCAACAAGGCGCATTAAAAAATGAATTGATGTATTTGCAAGAGCAGATAATTGAAAAAATTAATAAAGAAGTTGGCGAAGATGCAATTGTTAAGTTGGTTATACTCTAAGCAAAGTTTAAAACTTGCCAGTTTAGTTGTCGTCTTAGGCATGAGCATTACTTCAGTAATTGCTCAATCTAAAATTATTGACTACGAAGTAGTAAAGAAAGAAACGCTTTACAAAATATCTATTCTATATAGTACGGAGGTCGATTCATTAGTGAAATGGAATGATTTATCCTCAGACCTAATCAGTGAAGGTCAAGTTATCCGAGTGCTAGATTACTATGATTTGCAAAAAGAAGAATTAGCGCTCAATAACTTAACTTATGCTATCGTGGCAAGGGAAACTAAGAGTATCGAGCAAGTCGAATTTTATAATGATAAGATAGACAGCCTTCAAGCTGAAAAGGACAATGTAGATCAATCTAGTCCTTTTGCTATGCAGTCTTTCTTCGATTTAGCTAAAAAGAAGAAGCTTTACGTGGATTCGATTTCACTAGCTGAAACTAAAGCAGAGGAAGACATTGAACGGTTAGAGCAAGAACGGCTTGTGGCAAAAACATTGGTTCTCAAAAAATACAAGAAAAAATATAATTTAGAGGGAGAGTTAACGCTACAAGAGCTCCCCAGCAATGCTCAGGATGAGTTAATAGATGTTGTTAAAGAAAATGAAAGACTTGCTGAAGTAGCATATGTCAAGCAAAAAGAAGCGGATTTTAAAGAGTCGATGGTTTTGGACGCTAAGCTAAAAGCAGCAACAGAAGCTGCTAAGAAGAAAAAACAAGAAGAAGACCAAGCTGCGGGAAAAGCTAAAAAACAATTAGAGAAAGAAGCAAAAGCTTTGGCCGATTTACAAAAGGCAAATAAGTTAGCTGCAAAAAAACAACTCAAAGAAGCGAACAAAGAAGAAGAGAAGTTCCTTAAACAAGCAGCTGAAAAGGATAAAGTGAAAAGTGCAGAACTCGAAGTTGAGAAAGCAGCGACTCTGGAAAAACTTAAAAATGAACTCGAAATTCAAAAGTTAGAACAAGACAAGCTTGAAAAACAAAAAAAGGAAGAGCAAAAGAAGCTTGAGGAAGAAGAAGTTGAAAAGGAAAATGAGCTGAAAAAAGATATGACCCCAATGGAGAAAGAATTGGGAGCAATGGCTGCAGCAAAAAAAGCTGCAATGGAAAAGAAAGCAAAGAAAGAAGAAGAGGAAAAGAACAAGCAGGCTAAAAAGCAAGAAGAGAAGGAGAAATCAAAAGCGGTTAAAAATATTAAAGAAGATAATGAAGATGATGTTCTTGTTTTTGATGTGCAGTTTGAAGCGGAAAAGGATACCTCTTCTAAGAAATATAAAAAACAGCAGTTGGCGTTGGCTAAGGAGTTAGATGAGATAGAGAGTCAGGAGGAAGGTGAGATGAGAACGGTTAAAGTGGATGAAGTCTTGATTCAATCTTCTAAGAAAAGCAAGAAGTTGAAAATGGGGGATGAAGTAGACGTCGTTCGCATGGAAAAAAGTCGATTCTATTTGAGTAGAGCCATGTTTGAAATCGATAAGAACAATTATAAAAAAGCAATTGAATATGCCGATAAAAGTATTGTTTTAAACCCAAATTATACAGAGGCCTATATGCTCAAAGGGGATGTAATGGCAAGTTTTGCTTATTATGACAAAGCTTATAATTCTTATCAAAAAGCCAATATGATAGATAATCGTATTCCTCAGTTACATTATAACATGGGTAATTGTTTGATATATTTAGGTGAAACTGAAATGGCCATAGTTGAGATGGGTAAGGCAATTTCAATAGATTCAAGCTACATCTTGGCATACTCTGGACGATCTGCACTTTTTATTGAAATGAATAAATATCGTTCCGCACTTTATGATTACAATACGATTCTCTCTTTCAACAAGTACTTTTACCCTGCCTTAAAGGGGCGAGGTCTTGCTAATTTGAATCTTGGAAGCTATGATGATGCTATTCGAGATTTTAACGAGCTTCTAGAATACGACACTAATGATCCAAGCGTATATTATCATCGTGGGATGGCCAAAATGTATAAATCGGAAATCTATGGAGCTTGTATGGACTTCTTAAGTTCATCGGAAAGAGGTTATGTCGAAGCTATAAAAGCAATTAATAAGTATTGTGATTAGTACTAGCTTTTGATAATCTTTAATTGCACATAATTTATTTACATTTGTGGGGGTATGAAAAAAATTTGTTTAATAGGAGCTGATGGTCAACTCGGTACAGAAATCACTCTTGCTATAAATGGTTTGGGGAGATTCGAATGTACTCCGCTTACGATAAACGATTTAGATATTTTGAATACTTTAGGGGTCGATCAGTTTTTTTCTCAAAATCAATTTGATTTTGTCATTAATTGTGCCGCTTATACAGCAGTAGACTTGGCAGAAAAAGAAAAGGAAATTAACAATTCTGTTAATAATTTAGCAGTCAAATCTCTAGCTAAAGCTTGTAACGCTCAAGACGCAATTCTTATTCATATTTCAACCGATTTCGTTTTTGACGGGACAAACTATCTTCCTATGAAGGAAGAGGATTCAACGAATCCAATACAAGAGTATGGAAGAGCAAAGTTAGCAGGTGAAAAGTGGGTAAATAATGGTATTGTGATTCGCACGTCATGGCTCTATTCTCCTTTTGGAAATAACTTTGCGAAAACTATGCTTCATTTAGGAACTGAAAGAGAGACCTTACATGTGGTGGATAATCAAGTAGGTACACCAACTTATGCTTTTGATCTTGCCCAAGCTATACTTGCTATATGTGAAGATGAAAAAGTGAAAGAGAAAACAGGTATTTATCATTTTAGTAATGAAGGGCTTGCTTCTTGGTTCGATTTTGCTCAATCCATTATGGAATATGGCGAAGTGGACTGTATAGTTCTCCCTATTCCTGATTCAGCATATCCTACTCCAGCTAAGCGACCAAAGTATAGCGTGTTGGATAAAACCAAAATTAAAAATCAATTCGAAATTAAGATACCCTATTGGAGAGAAAGCGTAAAAGCTTGTATACAAAGAATAAAAGAAGATGAAAGTAGAAATTAAAAAGATTGTAAATATTGCAAGAGAAGCTGGAGATGCTATCCTTAAGATATACGCAAAGGACTTTGAAGTATATACTAAAGAAGATGAGTCCCCATTAACGGAAGCCGACCAAGCAGCTAACACTATAATTTTAGAAAAACTATTAGAAAGCTATCCGGACATCCCTTACATTTCGGAAGAAGTGAAACAACAAGACTATAGTGAAAGAAAGGATTGGGATTATTGCTGGCTTATTGACCCTCTTGATGGGACGAAAGAGTTTGTCAAGAAAAACGGTGAGTTTACAGTCAATATCGCTTTAATTCACAAAGGGGTTCCGGTTTTAGGCGTGGTACATGTGCCTGTTCAAAACAAAACGTATTATGCTGAGCAAGGGCAAGGGGCTTTCTTAATTGAAAACAATGGTGCACCTGTTCAAATTGAAAATAGAAAGCACTATTCAGAATTAGATGAAATTGTGGTTGTGGCTAGTCGTTCACATTTGAGTCAGGAAGTAGTTGACTTTGTCGATGATTTAAGAGCAAAAGGCAAAAAAGTAGAGTTTATTTCTTCAGGAAGTTCTCTGAAATTTTGTATCGTAGCGGAAGGAAAGGCTCATGTTTACCCTCGTTTAGCTCCAACTATGGAGTGGGATACTGGCGCCGCTCATGCTATTTGTTTAGAAGCGGGTAAAAATGTATTGGTTTATGAATCTCGTGAACCCATGCAATACAATAGAGAAGATTTATTGAACCCTTGGTTCATTGTAGAGTAAGTCGATAGATTAATTGGCCTTATTCATCTAACCAATCTTTGAAAGATCTTGATTTTTCAGCACTGATAACTAATTCTCCCTCTTGTTCTGGTTCAAGATTTAACTTCACTCGTCCCTTGAAATAAGGGTGTATCTCTGCTATAGAATTAATATTGATAATAAACTGTCTGTTGGCCCTAAAAAATATCGCTGGATCAAGCATCTCTTCGGCCTCATCTAAGCTATTGTCAATAGGGAATTTTTTTCCGTTAAACTTAACGAGGTAATTTATTCTGTCTTGGGAAAAGAAGTAGGCGATGTCTTGAACATTCACCGAACGAATCATATTGCCAATTTTGACCATGAAGCGCTTCTTATATTCTTTTTCTTTCTCAGAAAGTAAGTTGGTTAACTTTTGAAGGTCTTTAACGTAACTCACTTCACTCTTGTCTTTAAAGTACGTGCTGTACTTGTCGAAGCAAAACTTAATATCAGCAACGGACAGCTCTCCATATAGAAAGTGGAGGGTGTTAAATAAGAATGAGCTTTCTATGTATTTATCATTATCAGCAATAAATACTAAACCTGAGGAAACTTGATTCTTAGAAAAGAATTCGAAGTAAGGCTTTACCTGGTCTTCGCAAACATTAAAAATAAGATCGGGCTCTTCATTTTCTTTCAGATAGCTCAACATCTCTTTATTGGAATAGACATACCTTATCTTTTCTGGTTGGACACTTAATTGCTTTATCCAGCCTTCTAGTGGTTTGGCTACTTTTTTATCGTTTGCAAAGATGAGTACATTCATAAAGCATTAAAAATAAGAAAACTTCATAAGAAATCACGAGCTAGTTTTTTTTATTAATATTCTTTTCAAAAGTATTAAACGGAGTTGGAATTACTTACAAAGACGAAGGAAGTGTATATTTGCGGGGTGCTAAAATATAAAAAGCCCCACCGAAGTAGGGCTTTTTCCAAACCAAACCAACAATATGAATTATTGATGATACAAATTTATGCACGCATTGTAACTTGTTGAACTCTTTGTTTGCGAAACGGTATTATTTCATACTGAATCGGGACATACAGAAATGAAATGGAAAACAGTATGAAAATTAAACCTGCCCTGCCCAAAGGAATGAGGGATTTTTTGCCAAATGATGTTAGTAAAAGGCAATACATTATCCAAACGATCAAAGATGTCTTCTTGCTCTTTGGTTTTCAGGCAATTGAGACCCCCGTAATGGAAAAACTAAATACCTTAACAGGTAAGTATGGGGAAGAAGGAGATAAGCTTTTGTTTAAAGTCCTTAATTCAGGCGACTATCTTAATAAAGCAGATAAAAATGTAATTGACGCTGGTGACTCTCGAAAATTGACATTTCAAATTGCAGAGAAAGGGCTTCGTTATGATCTTACGGTTCCCCTTGCTCGATACGTTGTGCAACACCAAAACGATATTAGTTTTCCTTTTAAACGCTTCCATATAGCTCCAGTTTGGAGAGCAGATAGACCGCAAAAAGGACGATATCGAGAATTTTATCAATGTGATGCGGATGTCATAGGTAGCGCTAGCCTCTATAATGAAGTGGAATTAATGCAAATGTATGCTCAAGTATTTGATGAATTGGGACTCAAAGTCTCTATCAAGTATAATAATAGAAAAGTACTTCTAGGTTTGATGCAAGCGATTGGCTTGGTGGATAGAGAATTGGAAGGAATAGTAGTTCTAGATAAATTGGATAAAATTGGACTGGAAAACGTATGTGATGAGTTGAATAAACTTGGGGTAGAGGAATCTAGTTTACAGCTTTTTAAGCAAGTGATTTCTACGAATGACATTAGTTTACTACCTGATTCAGATCTGTTAGATAATGGCAAGGAAGAGCTTTCTTTTTTGATTAACGCTAAGGTTGCAAATACCGAGTTGGATTTATCCTTGGCAAGAGGATTGGATTATTATACAGGAGGAATCTTTGAAGTAGTAAGTACTGAATATGAAATGGGGAGCCTTGGTGGAGGGGGGAGATATGATAACTTGACTGAAATGTTTGGAAAGGCTGATTTGACTGGTGTAGGAATTTCCTATGGCTTAGATCGAATTTATGATGTAATGGAAGGACTTGATCGTTTCCCTGAAACCATAAATGCTAGTTCTGACGTGTTATTTGTACACTTTGATGCTGCAGGTCAAAACTATGCTTTCGACGCCTTACAAAGAGTTCGCGCTGCTCAAATCTCAGCGGAGATGTACCCCGATCAAGCAAAGTTTCCGAAACAAATGAAATACGCCAATGACAAAGGCATCCCTTATGTGGCGATTGTTGGAGATAATGAAGTACTAAAGGAAACAATTATGTTGAAAAACATGGAAACGGGCACGCAAGAAGAAAAGACGATAGAAGAAATGATTCAGTTATTAAAATCTTTTAAATAAATGGCTATTCAAATTTCACATAGGGCTATTCAAATAGATGATATTGCCAATATATTAATAAGTAAAGAGGAATTAGCCTTATCAGAAGAGGCCAGCCAGGCTATATTAAAATGCCGGAAGTACCTAGATGAAAAGATTAATGAAGAGGGCGCTAAATATTATGGTGTAAACACCGGGTTTGGTTCTCTTTGTGATGTTGAAATTTCCAAATCTGAAATCAATCAGTTACAAGAAAATTTAGTCATGTCGCATGCCTGCGGAATGGGAGATGAGGTTCCGCAAGAGATTGTTAGAATTATGTTGTTGCTTAAAATTCAATCACTGTCTTATGGTCACTCTGGAGCAGCTATTGAAACAGTTGAGCGATTGATAGCTATGTTTAATGAAAATGTTCTACCAGTGGTCTACACTCAAGGGTCCTTAGGAGCTAGTGGTGATTTAGCTCCATTGGCTCATATCAGTTTGCCCTTATTAGGGAAAGGTGAGGTTTGGCTTAATGGGGAAAAAATGAAAGGGGAATCTTTAGAGAATACCCTGGGGTGGAAACCTTTACAATTACAATCTAAAGAAGGATTGGCCTTGTTGAATGGAACACAATTTATGTCAGCGTATGGCGTCTATTTGTTGTTGGAGGGAAAGAAAATTATGCATAAGAGTAATTTGATTGCAGCGATGTCCATAGATGGTTATGATTGTCGAATTGAACCATTCAATGCCTTGGTACACAAAATACGACCACATCATGGACAAATCACTACCGCTGAAGCTATCCTAAATAATCTAAAGGACAGCCAAATAGCTAGCCAAGAGAAGAGTCAAGTTCAAGACCCTTATTCTTTTAGATGTATCCCTCAGGTTCATGGCGCCAGTATGGATACCATGGATTATGTGGAAAGAGTAGTAACTACAGAAATTAATAGCGTTACTGATAATCCGAATGTGTTTCCAGAGGAAGATGAAATTATTTCTGCCGGAAATTTTCATGGACAACCTCTTGCATTGGTTTTAGATTTCTTAAAATTAGCTCTGGCTGAGTTGGGGAATATCAGTGAACGAAGGGTTTATTTGTTGCTGTCAGGTAATAGAGGGTTACCCGTGTATCTTAGCCCAAAGCCTGGTTTACATTCAGGGATGATGATTCCGCAGTACACAGCTGCTTCGATTGTTTCTAAGAATAAACAATTGTGCACACCTGCTTCTTCAGATAGTATTCCAAGTAGTAATGGACAAGAGGATCATGTAAGTATGGGTGCGAATGGAGCCGTTCAATGCTTAGAAATCTTAGACAATGTGAAAAGCATTATAGCTATTGAGCTAATGACCGCTGCTCAAGCATTAGATTGTAGAAAGCCATTAAGAAGTTCTACAAAAATAGAAGCTGTTCTTAATTCCTATAGAAAGGAAGTGACAAAACTAGATGAGGATAGAGTATTATATACTGATATCCAAACTACCAAAATATTTTTGAATCACTTGATTATTAAGTGATTACGTAATAAAATAAATGCACAGTCGATGAAGGCATCGTTATTTTGGCGTAGAATTCAATAATAGAATGTTTGCCATGGCAGGGAAGAAAGAACTTACTGAAGATGACAAACTAGAAGTGGTTTCATGCGCCTATGCCTCCCTATTACATTGGCAAAAATTCTCGGGACACCAAGCAGCTAATACGCAAAGAGGATAATATATGCTGGTGAAAGCTCATGCTCTTGTTGAGGTCTTAGCGGGTGCGCATAAATTTGCTTTGAAGTGCTTCAATTTCACTACAACACACCAGAGTGAAATGAAAGATTTTGATATGGCCTATAGTCATGAAATGATGGCAAAGCTTGGAGCATTACTAGGTGATCAAGAGATGTTTGATAAACACTATGGGATACTCAATGAATTCATACCTCAGATAGAGAAAGAGGGCGATCGTAAATGGCTTAAAGAAGATGTAAAAGGTGGAAACTGGTTTGGAATGGCTTAGGTAGTATAAAGTTGTAAACTAGACACAGTAAAAACTACATATTGTAATTATACAAAACAAAAAAGGCTTCCGTGAGGAAGCCTTTTTAATTATATATTAATCACTAACTCTTACTTCTTTTTACCTTTGCCAATAGAGCCACGCATGTCTGTATCCGCTTTGATGTTTTCGAATTTATAGTAATCCATAATTCCCATATTACCGCTTCTAAATGCTTCAGCGATAGCCAGTGGGATTTCAGCCTCAGCTAAAACTACTTTAGCACGAGCTTCTTCAGTCTTAGCTTTCATCTCTTGCTCTTCAGCAATAGCCATGGCTCTTCTTTCTTCAGCTCTTGCTTGTGCAACGTTTTTATCTGCATTTGCTTGATCAATTTGAAGTTCCGCACCGATATTTTTTCCAACATCTACATCAGCAATATCAATAGATAAGATTTCAAAAGCAGTTCCTGCATCTAATCCTTTTCCTAATACCGTTTTTGAAATAGAATCAGGATTTTCTAGTACTTGCTTATGAGAGTCTGCAGATCCAATAGAACTTACAATACCTTCACCAACACGCGCTAAAATAGTTTCTTCACCTGCACCACCAACTAATTGCTTAATATTGGCTCGAACGGTTACCCGGGCTTTAGCAACTAACTGAATACCATCTTTGGCAACAGCAGCAACTGGCGGTGACTCAATAACTCTTGGATTAACACTTAACTGAACAGCTTCAAGAACATCTCTACCAGCCAAATCAATTGCTGTTGCATCTTTGAATGATAAGTCAATATTTGCCTTGTCGGCAGAAATCAAAGCGTTAACCACTTTAATTACATTACCACCAGCTAAATAGTGAGCTTCCAGAAAATCCTTTTCAACTGGAATACCCGCTTTTTGAGCTGTAATCATTGCGTTAACAATAATAGACGGTGGAACCTTTCTCAGTCGCATGGCTATCAAGCCAGGGATTTTAATAGGCACTCCAGATGCGATAGCCGCAATCCACAATCCAACAGGGACGAAGTAAAGAATAAAAAATAGAAAAAATATAGCCATTAATATGGCCAATACAGGTAGTGCAAACATTATACTTGATTTAAGGGTTTAACAATAATTTTATTTTGATTGATTTTAATCACTTGAATATCTTGATCTTTAACGATGTAGTTGCCGTTGGAGAAAACTTCCATTTTTTCATCATTGAAAAAGGCTTTCCCATTGGGCTTAATATCAGTAAAACTCTTACCGATATCTCCAACTTTCACATTGGCTTCAAACTCATTCACTTTTCCGCTTAATTCCTTTTGTAATGAAAAGTCACCTTCTTTCATTAGTTTTTTTCCGGCAAAAAAGAAAATCATAAAAACGGCAAAACCTATAATGATGCTGAGGTGACCGTAATTAGTGCCTAATAATTTGTAACTAAAAATGACAGCAAGTACAACAGCAATGCCACCCATAATACCAAAAAATGTGGTTCCAGGAATTACAAATATTTCTAAAAAAATAAATACGATTCCCAAGAAAAGTACAAAGGAAATAAGTGCTAAGGGCATAGAGTTTTAACTAATTATTCTAAAGATAACTTTTAATTTACTCTTTTTAAAATTACATGGGTAACTGTTTCACCTTCCCCTGCAGTATAATGGAAAATAGTCTCTTCAGACTGAACGATGTTAAGCACAATCGCTTCACTTATATTCTCCTTGTCAGTTAGTAATAACTGTTCACCTTCTAACTCCCACGTTCCACTTTGACTCAAACCAGTTACTTCTATAGAATAGGTTTTGTCCGCATTAAAAGAATATATAGGGTCTCCTAATTCATTAGCGGTAATTTCATCTTCTGCCAGTTTGAAGCTTACTAACTCCCAAGACCCCACAAAAGCTGGCGTGTTTTGACAGGCTATGAAAATGAAGAAAAAACATAAAAAGAGTAACTTTTTTAATAATAGCATAAGTAATGATTTAAGGCTTTCAAAATTATAGAAGTATGTTTGCATTTTATAGGAAATTCAAGTTTAAATTTGTTCTTAATGAAAATTAACTTTCTCACCGTAGGTAAAACTTCATACCCTTTTGTGAAAGAGGGCTGTGAACTCTATTTTAATCGTCTTAAGCATTATACTAAGTTGGAAGAAATTGTGGTGGAAGATGTAAAAAAAGCATCTAAATTATCCAATGAGCAGTTAAAACAAAAGGAAGGTGAAAAAATATTGGGGAAGTTAAATTCTCAAGATTTTGTAGTGCTGCTGGATGAAAAAGGTAAAACGTTCAATTCTGTTTCTTTTGCGAAATGGATTGAACAAAAGCAAGTTCAAGGCACAGGAACATTAGTGTTTATTGTTGGCGGTGCTTTCGGTTTCTCCAAAGAAGTTTATGAGCGCGCTAATATGAAACTACAATTATCCTCAATGACATTTTCTCATCAAATTATCCGCAGTATTTTTGCCGAACAACTCTATAGAGCCTTTACAATTATAAAAGGGGAGCCTTATCACAATGAATAAGATATGTCAGAACAATTAGACCATACTAGCCATCAATCAAGAGGAGTGAAGTTTCCTCTAAGCATATTTATCCATGACTTAAAATCTCCTTTTAATATGGGGGGTATTTTTAGACTCGCAGATGCCTTAGGTGTAGAAAGTTTATTGTTATCGGGGGAAACTCCAAAACCGCCCAATCGAAAAGTGGCTAAAACAGCTCGGTCCACGGAAAAATTTGTGAATGCCTTGGCGGTGGAAGATCCGGTGAAGTCCATTCTATCTTTAAAAGAAGATGGGTATACAATTATTGCTTTAGAGTTATGCGATAACAGTGAACCTTTAGATACTTTAGTTTTACCCAACAACGCTAAGATTTGTTTAATTTTAGGCGAAGAAAGTTTTGGCGTAAATCAAGAGCTTTTGGATTTAGCTGATATGATTTGTCATATCCCCATGCAAGGGCAAAATTCTTCAATGAATGTGGTAAGTGCATGTGCTATTGCCACTTATTCACTAATAAATAAAATAGGTAAATGATAGATTTAAGAAGTGATACGGTAACAAAGCCAAGTAAAGAAATGCTTACTGCCATGATGAATGCAGAACTTGGAGATGACGTGTTTGGGGAAGACCCCACTGTTCAAATTCTTCAAAGTCAATTGGCTAGTCAGTTTAATATGGAAGCTGGCTTGTTTTGTCCAAGCGGAACCATGTGTAATCAAATAGCCATGAAAGTGCATACCCAACCCATGGATGAAATCATATGTGACAAGCTATCTCATGTGTATTATTATGAAACAGGAGGTTACGCGTTCAACTCAGGTTGCAGTATTCGTCTTATTGATGGAGATCAAGGGCGTATTACAGCAGAACAAATAGAAGCAAATATTCAAGCTGATTTTGACTGGCTACCTGTTAGTAAGCTAGTTGTTGTCGAGAATACGTGCAACAAAGGGGGAGGAGCAATTTACGAGATTGAAGAACTTAGAAAAATTTCAGCCTTATGCAAAGCTAAAGGATTGCGTCTTCATTTAGACGGGGCCCGTTTTTTTAACGCTTTAACGGCAAGTGAAACATCAATTGAAGAATATTGGGGCTTATTCGATAGCATTTCTATTTGTTTGAGTAAGGGCTTAGGTGCTCCAATTGGTTCTGTTTTGTTAGGTAATGCCGCATTTATAAAACGATCAAAGAAAGTAAGGAAAGCTTTTGGTGGTGGAATGCGTCAAGTTGGAATTCTTGCAGCTGCAGGTTTATATGCATTAGAAAACAATGTAGCTAAACTTGAAACGGATCATCATCATGCAAGTTTATTGGCAACGGAGTTAAAAAAACAAAGCTATATCTCCAATGTAATTGAACCACAAACCAACATTGTTATTTTTGATTTGAAAGAAGATATTAATGTAGCAGATTATATTGCTTTTCTCAAAGAGGAAGGCGTATTAGTCGTTCAGTTTGGTCCTCAAACCGTACGTATGGTTACTCATCTTGACGTAAGCGCAGAGGATATATCAAGAGTAGCTATGGTGCTTACTAAATTTAAGCACTAAAAGAATTCTTTGCTTATTTACCGTATATTAATATTACAGCAATTGAAACAAACCAAATAAGGACAGCTAACATAACAATGTAAAAAGTAAATTTTTTCACAAGTTTTCTAAACTAACATCATCACTGGATTTTCCAGATTGTCTTTTAAGTCAAGTAAAAAATGAGTTCCTACAGCACCATCAACTACACGATGGTCACAGGAAAGTGTGAGTTTCATCATATTGTTTTCTATAATTTCTTTACGATCATTGTAGCCTAATTCTTTCTTAATACCACCAACGGCTAGTATGCACGCATCAGGTGGATTAATAACTGCAGTAAATTCAGTTATACCAAAACCACCTAGATTGGAGATGCTGAAAGTGTTTCCTTGCATTTCTTCAGGAGTAATTTTTTTCGTCTTGGCTTTTTCCGCTAATTGCTTAGACTCGGCAGAAATGTGACTTAATGATTTGTTGTCAGCAAATTTGATGACAGGCACCATTAATCCTTCTGGGACAGCAACAGCCATTCCTATATGGATGTGATTGTTGTAACGAATTTTATCACCTAACCAGGAAGCATTTACTGCCGGATTTTTTCTTAATGCAGCTGCAGTTGCTTTAATTACGATATCATTGAACGAAATTTTAACTGGAGCAATCGCATTAATTTGTTTTCTAGCTGCAATCGTATTATTCATGTTTACCTCTATGGTTAAATAAAAGTGTGGCGCTTGGAATTTACTCTCACTCAAACGACGAGCAATTGTTTTTCGCATTTGACTAACTCGTTCCTCAGTATAGGATTCTTCGGCTACAATAGTAGGAAGTTGTACAGGGAGAGTAGGGCTTGGAGAAGCCTTCTCTTTTGTAATATTTTCCGAAGGTGAAGCTGCTTGAGTACTTGCACCGCTCGATATAAATGCTTCCACATCTTTTTTAACGATACGACCTTCTTCGCCGCTACCACTAATTTGTTGAATGTCAACTCCTTTGTCTTTAGCTATTTTTTTCGCTAATGGACTTGCTTTGATTCGGTCATCATGAGTTGTTTCTGTTTCATCACTCACATTAAACTCTACAGTGTTATCTGTGTCATCTTCTTTGCTAGTTTCTACTGCAGGTTCTTCGTCTTCAGTTTCTTCAATAAGTAAATGTTGAAAATCTTCTCCTTCTTCACCTAAGATAGCAACAACTCCGTTGATCGCTATAGTGTCTCCACTAGCCACTGCAACATGTATTACTTTGCCTTCTTGGAATGATTCCCATTCCATCGTGGCCTTATCAGTTTCTACTTCTGCAATTACGTCACCTGTTTCTATAGTGTCGCCTACTTTTATCATGATTTCCGCAATAACACCTTCTTCCATGGTGTCACTCATACGGGGTAATCTTAATGCTTCTGCCATTGTTGTTTAGTTTGATATTTCAAAGTTAAGCCTTTAGTTGATTGTACGCAAGAATTAGTATTTCAATTGCTGAACAAAGTTAAACTATTCACAAAATTGAAAATAAAGATAGTGAAGACTTACAACTACTTAGTAGCAATAAACGCGTGTAGAATGGGACTTCTCCAGCTTTTATGAGCTTTTATAGTAATATTTTTAAATTTCGCGTCAATCATTTTAGCTTTTACTTCATTAGGCGTTAAAAAAGTAAGAACACTTTTTGCTAAGTAGGTATATATTTTTGAACTACCTGAAAGAATCGTGCAAAAAGGAACAATAAACCCATAGCTTAAGACTCCCCAGTAATATCTTGCCCAAGATTTATTGGCCAATGAATAATCATGTATACTTATCTTCCCACCAGGCTTAAGTAAGCTGTATAGTTGATTTAAGCACTTGTCGTAGTCTGGCATGTTACGCAAACCATAAGCCATGAAAATAGCATCGAAGCTTTCTTTAGGGAAGTTTAATTCCATGGCATCTTGTAATTCGAAGGATAATTTCCCCGCTCTTATTTCAGTAGCAAATTTTTCATTAGCCACTTCAAGCATCCCTTCTGAATTGTCAATTCCAATAATACTGCCCGTCTTGATATAAGGTAAACAAGCGGCGGTAGATTTACCTGTTCCACAGCAAAGGTCCAATACACGTTCGTTGCCTTTTAAGTCGAGCCATTTTGCGCTATTATCTAAATCTTCATGGTAGCCTTGACTGAGGTAGGTTGCAAAGTCATATTTGGAGGCCACATTGTTGAATTCCTTAGGTACTAAAACTTTATTCGCTATTAAATTTGCATTTGCCATCGCTTGGGGTTTTAGGTGATATTTATTGCTGAATTAACAAAGTAATCTTATTTATGTTCAGGGAAATCAAACCTTTTGTCTAACATAACTATTCTTTGTTGAACGAATGAACGCATAATTTCTAATTCTTTATCATAGCTATTATCGTCAAAATAGAAAGTAGAATTATGAGGCCAAAGTTTTTCATTCTTTTTGATATACTTGCTAATAAGTTTATCGTTTTGTTGCTGTAGTTCAATAAAATGATCTAAAGAAATAATATTAGAAGACCGGAGCTGAGTCCACCTTTCCTTGAGTAAATTTTCATATTGAAGCACCTCAATTGATGCTAATCTTTTAAACAGAATGGAACGCTCGCAATTTATAACTCGTTCGTGGAGATTTAACTCATTGTCTCCATCTCTTCCGAAGGAATGGTCATAATCCCAAATAGCAATTTGAAATGGAGTCTGCTTATTTTTTTTATATAAATAGAAGTTTTTTAAAAGACCATCGCTATTGTTAGAAAACAAAAGAATTAACTGCCAATCAATGATGTTTTCTAGAACGACCCATTGTTCTATTTGAGCAGCAAAAACACTATCTGAAGAATAGAATAAAAAATTCTTAAAAGAATCTAAAACTGTACTAAAGTCTTGGTCGCTTATTTTTGGAAATTTTTGCTCGTAATAGTTGGTGCTATCTTCTACATAAGAAAGTTGTTCTTGAATAAAAACTGGAGGGTCTTTAAAAAGCATGGACATGCTATCCGATTTATCTAAGCCGATCATTGAGGCATTAACTTTCTCCATAAGGAGATATAAGCCTTTGTATTCTCCGTTGACATAAGTTTGTACATACGAACTTTTAGCAGCTATATTTTGAGGATTCATTTGTTTAAAAATGTCGTAACAGATTTTATGTCGCATGAATGTCTTGTCGATGTAAGAAGCATTTAAAATCCAATCATCATCTTTTGGTAAATTGGCGAGACCAATTTTATTGTTGAATTCAATTCGGTAAGAATGTTTGAAAAATCGTTTGGAGCTACCTCCTCTCGATTTAATGCTTGCTTTATATTCTTTGGAAGAGCCATCGTCTATATAACGAATATTACAAGGTATTTTGTAGACCCATTGAATAGTTTCTTTCGTTTCAATTTCCAGTATAGGAAGGTCATCGTTATTGCAAGAAATTACAAGGAGACAAAGACTTAGAAGGAGCAATAAGTATCGATTCATTTCGAGGAGTTATCTACTCCTTTTAAATCTAGGAAATATATTGAATTATTCATTGTTGTTTCATTCTACCGGACTCAATACAAGTTCTATTGTAGAATCATTTTCCAAAAAACTAAATTGCATTTTACTTTCATTTAAAATTTCGAGATGGACGTCTATTGTTTGGCTTTCTGATTTTATTGTTATATCGTTACTTAATTTATTGTATTCCCAATAACCTTTTTCCGCATCTTCACAGTCACCTTCTTCACTGTAGGATTCAGTATAAGTGCCGTTCTTGTTAATCTTTAACCTTCTTGTATTTTCACAAACACCCATTTGTTGTTCTTCACCATTCACAAGGAGTTTATCATATTTCCAATCCTTGTAGAGAAGGTCAAGATCGAAACTAATATTACTCGGGGTGCTTGACTTGACTTCCTGTGGCTTACACCCAGAAACCAATAGCAATAGTAATAGAATGCCTAGGGTTAGAATCAAAAAATTATTCTTAGAGTGGTATACTGTTGAATAGCTCATAGTTTGGCAAAGTTAAACTATTCCTTATTTATTTACTACTTCTCTATAGGCAGATAAAGCACGTTCTCTACTTAACTTCCTATCTACAATATGACTGGGGTAAATAGAATCATCTAAATATTCAGGCACCCATTTTTTAATGTACTTAAAATCTGGATCAAACTTCTTTTGTTGACTTTCAGGATTGAATATTCTGAAATAAGGGGCAGCATCACAACCGCTTCCCGCAGCCCATTGCCATCCACCATTATTTGCGGATAGATCGAAGTCGAGAAGCTTTTGAGCAAAATATGCTTCGCCCCATCGCCAATCGATAAGTAAGTCCTTGACTAGAAAACTAGCGACAATCATCCGAACTCGATTATGCATAAACCCTGTAGCGTTCAATTCCCGCATGCCAGCATCCACTATTGGGAATCCTGTTTCACCTTTGCACCAGACTTCAAATTCCCTTTCATTATTTCTCCAAGCTATTTTATCATACTTTGCTCGAAAAGCATCCTTAGCTACATGGGGGAAATGCCATAGAATCATCATGTAAAACTCTCTCCAAATCAATTCATTCAAATAGGTCTCATTGTTTTTTTGAGCTTTTTGAGCTAGTTCACGAATTGATATAGTTCCAAAACGAAGATGAACCGATATTCTTGTTGTTCCCAATTTGGAGGGGAAGTTTCTGGTTTGATCGTATTTCTTGATGATCGATAATTTGGGATCCCGATCAGGAAATTCAATCTGTCTGGATTCAAAACCTAGTTCTTGTAAACTAATTATTTGCTCTTTTTTACTTTGCCAGAAATTATGGATTAAGTCCTCACTAGGAAAAGAATTGAAGGAGTCATGGCTTAACGCGGCTTTCCACTTTTTTGAAAAAGGAGTGAAGACCGTATAGGGTTTGCCATCATCTTTAGTTACTTCATCTCTTTCAAAAATCACTTGGTCCTTTAAAGATTTGAATTTTACTTCTTTTACCTCACACAAAGATTGAATGGTTTGATCTCTTATAATAGCATAGGGCTCATAATCATGATTGCAATAAACAGTGTCTATATCGTGATTTTCAAATATCTCTGAAAATGCAATGAGCGGACTGCTATGAAAAACTTTTAGACAAGAGCCAGAAGCAATTAATACGGAGTTAATTTTATTCAATTCATCATGAATAAACTCAACACGAGCATCAGTTTTGTCTTCAAGCTTATCCAAAATTTCAGTATCAAAAATGAAAATTGGAATAACGGATGAGCCATTTTTTAATGCTTCAAAGAGACCATGATTGTCATGTATTCTTAAGTCTCTTCTAAACCAAAATATTGACGCCATACATTTGAAACAAATAAGGTTCTAAGAAGTTTATAATTTCTGTTTATTTATACAATGGTAATAAATCTTTTCCTAATTTAAGTAGTTTAAACACCTCTTTCTATAGGTCTAAATTGTTTTCACTACTGACTTGTTCTACTTTTTTTCTTTAAAAGCAGAAACCTATCTATACTTTCAAAATAATACATCAAGTGATGTTCAAGTTTCTATGAGTTCAACTTTATCATCTTGCTATTGGGTGAATAATTTTAGTGGAACAGCTGAATCTTGGCGATTAAAAACTAATGTGGTAGAAGTAAACAGAAATGTAGGTATAAGTAATGGTTCAGATTTCTATCAAACAACTTCGGTAGTGATTGATGGTCAAACGGTTGAATTGAAATTGACATTGACAGGCACCTTGACTTCTAGTAATATTTGGTGTTCGGCTTCAAGTCCAGGTTTTAATCATTCATGTTGCTCGCTCCGAGGTAAAGACTCCGTTCCTGTAGTTAACTCACCAAAGTCGCAATTGAAGCGGGTGTTGGCAAAGTAGCAATGCGAACCATTAGTAATAGATAGGAATGTTTTGCAGGACTCTGAAGATTGTCATATATCGGTTGATGATTGGAAGCGGGGGGTATCCAGGCAAACTCTTCCCAAATGTTTTCATAAGCACTCCATGCCATGGCAAAAACATGTCCGAAAACGGTAACTGGAAAGCTTCCCGCAGATAGTGCTACATCATTCCCCGCAACATTAGCAGGGTAGTAGATTTCCGTTTGAATTTGTCTGCCAGGGCCCGATCCACTTCCAAGACCTCCTGAACGATTTACGTCATTAAAGGTTATAGTAGTGTGACCTAATTCGTAAGACTGACCGAATAGAGCTAAAAACATACTTAGACTAAGGATAAATAAGTAGGTTTTTTTCATGTTTCTTAGGAGGTTTTGCTTAAATTTATCAACTAATAAACACAAGACATGAAAAAAATATACGCCGTTTTTCTTTTTGCAATTCTCTACACAATGGGCTTTGCTCAATCTGGTAACATCACAGAGGTTAGTGCTCATCAGTACGTTAACCTATTTGCTCAAAACCGAATAGTTGAGTATGCAGATTTCCCCGACGAATCTGTGGCTTATCAAAATGTAACCATGATAATTACCATGGGATGTATGAATGGGGACTCTTGTAGTCATTGGGATTATGATTTAGATGTATATGTTGGTGATTCTACTGGAGTCATGGATTCAACCTTAGTTTCAATAGATTCGACAAATATGAATCCAGCGTTATGGGATACGACTTGGAATGTTTTTGAGCTTGTAGAATGGCACGAACTAGGTCGTTATATCACTCCTTATGGGAATTATATGAATTGGGATCAAGAAGGGTTTGACGGAGCATGGGAGCATTACTTGCCTTATGATGTAACAGATTTTTCTCCAATGCTTAGAGGGAATACCCCAATCCGAGTTTATTTTCATGGATGGCAAAAGGGTTTTAGAATTAGTGTAGATTTTGAAATTACAGAAGGAAATCCTACTAGGGATGTTGTAGGGGTAGAGAATGTTTATAGTGGTGGAGGATACACAAGTTTTGCTCAGTTTGATGCCGAAAGAACACCTGCCAAGCAAGTGAGTATTCCTGAAGCTGCCGATGAAGCTAAGTTGAGGGTCATTGTTACTGGGCATGGTCAATCTGGTGAGTTTACTGAAATTGATTACACGGTTAAAGCTAGTGGAAATGTAGTGCGTGTTGAAGAACTTTGGAGAGACGATTGTGATGAGTTACAATTGTCACCTCAAGGAGGAACATGGTTGCTAAGTAGAGCGAACTGGTGTCCTGGTGATGCTGTGGAAATTCATGAATTTGAATTGACAGATTATATACAAGGCTCAGGGGCGAATAAGTACGTTGATTTGGATATTGATTTTATGAGTTACAATCCACCTTCTGGAGCTTCATACTCTTTATCCGCTCAAATGATTACTTATGAGACCTATAGAAGAGACTACGATGTTTTAATGGATGAGATTATAGCTCCTACAATGAATGATAACTTTACAAGATATAACCCTATTTGTGATAAGCCAATAGTGCGTATTAAAAATTACGGTAAGCAAGAATTAACGTATTGTGAGATCGCCTATTGGGTAGATCATACCAATAAATACTATTTCGATTGGACAGGTAGTTTAGAGGCAGGTGAAACAGCAGATGTTGAATTACCTAATATGAATTGGGCGAACTTAGATTTAAATAATCTAGAATTTTTCGCTAGCGTTGATTGGCCAAATAATTTACCTGATCAATTTGTACATAACAATGAAAAAAGTACACTTTTTGAAATACCAGTTGTGTTTACAACCAATGATATAAGAGTTCGCTTTAGAGCAAATAATAAACCAGAAGAAAATGAATATTCTATTGTTGCTGCCGACGGAACTGTTGTGGCTAACGAAACTACTTTTAATGGAAATTCATTTAACATTTCTGATTTCAATATGACCGATGGCTGTTATACTTTTGAAATGACAGATTATGGTGATGATTGGGAAGCGGGAGATGGATTAAACTGGTGGTTAAATACCCAAAATAATATTGAATCAGCAGGATATATTGAATTTAGAAATCCAGCGAACAATGCAATTTTGCAAAGGTTTACTGCTGACTTTGGAGCAAGTTTGCGCTTAGCATTTTTAGTTAATTCAGATTTAGGGACCTTGACTGGAAATAGTACTTCTGCGCAAAGCTTCCATCCTGAAACAACTCCGTATACTTCACCAAGTGGCGAAGAGTTTTTGCAAGTTTATGATACGCTATGGATATCAGAAGATCAAATCGTGAAATCGGTAGATGCGCCTACGGGAATTAGAGAAAGTTTAGATGGCTATTTTGTAGATGTATATCCGAACCCAACAAATGGAAAAGTTTCTTTGCTAGTTGTTGCAGAGAATCAACAGGTAGTTCCAGTGCAGATTTTTAATCTCTTGGGTGAGCAAATAGATGCCTTTAGTGTGAATACAAACGCTACTATTTCCTATGATTTAGGGGAGTTAAGTGCAGGCTTCTATGTATTTACATTTGAGTTAGAGGGTAAGAAAATTTCTAAAAAAATAAGTCTGTTTGAATAATGGCTAGTGAGTTAAGAAATTTATCGAATATCACTACGGAGCTTCCAGATGCTAGTGGTTTTAGAATTGGAATTATTGTTTCAGAATACTATCCTGAAATAACTGAAAGTTTGCTCGAAGCTTGTCTAGAAACTTTTTCTAAACAAAACGTTAAGCAGGAAAATATTGCTATTGAATATGCTCCAGGAACCTATGAGTTACCTATAGCTTGTCAGCGATTGAATCGCTGGAAGAAAGTGGACGCTGTTATTGCTTTTGGTTGTGTGGTAAAAGGAGACACTGATCATGATAAGTATATTAATCATTCAGTTGCTCAAGCGCTGCAAAATTTATCGATCAAGTACGGTAAACCATTCTTGTTTGGAGTTTTGACGCCAAACACTTACCAAGAAGCTGTTGATAGAGCAGGAGGTAAGCATGGAAACAAAGGCGTTGAAGTAGCAGTAGCTGCTTTAAAAATGATAGCACTAGAAAAGAAAATGCAATATGATGCTGAGTAGTACTATTGGCATCCTGCTTTTGATTTTCTGCTTTCAAATCAGCTATACACAGCAAACAAAATCAGCTTTATTTCTGGGGAATAGTTATACTAATTACAATAATATGCTCAAGTTAGTTGATAACCTTGCACAGGCGCAATTGTTAATGAGTTGATTTACGATAGTAATACTCTAGAGGGGTATCAGTTATATCAGTATGAAGTATTAGGTGAAAAAATAATCCAAAAGCATTAATTATGAAATTGCATGTTATTGATACCGGCTTGTTTAAGTTAGACGGGGGCGCCATGTTTGGCGTGGTTCCTAAATCATTATGGAGTCGCTATCAAAAGCCAGATGAAAACAATCTTTGTACTTGGGCAATGCGTTGCTTGCTTATTGAAATCGATGATAAGCGAATCTTGATTGATACAGGAATGGGCGATAAGCAAAGTGATAAATTCTTTAGCCACTATCATCCGCACGGTGATGCTTCTTTATTAGGGAGCTTGAAAGAAAAGGGTTTTAAACCTGAGGATATTACTGATGTAGTATTGACTCATTTACATTTCGATCATTGCGGAGGTGCGGTATCTAAAGATGCTGAGGGTAATTTGTTTACTACTTTTCCAAAGGCCACTTATTGGAGTGATAAAGAACATTGGGATTGGGCAGTTAATCCGAATGCCAGAGAGAAAGCATCATTTCTAAAAGAAAATATTTTACCCATTCAAGAGTCAGGTCGATTAGAATTCATTAATGAATACACGAAGATTATTCCTGAGCTAACATTTGCACTAGCGAATGGTCATACGGAAGGGATGTTGATTCCTCATATTCAGTATGGAGATAAAACCATTGTTTATATGGCGGATTTATTGCCTTCTCCAACGCACATTCCAATTGCTTGGGTAATGGGATATGATGTTCGGCCGTTAGATACGGTTAGAGAAAAAGAGACTTTCTTAAAGGAAGCAGTTGATAAAGATTATATCCTTTTCTATGAGCACGATGCTAACGTTCAAGCGTCAAAAGTTGTGGCTACGGATAGAGGGAATTACAAAGCTAGTGAAGAAGGTGATTTAGCTTCTTTTTTATAATTGAAGCGTCAAAGTTAATAAGCTGTTAAAAGCTAGTAAGATAAAATTAGAGTGTTAAATTCTCTATATTTTTGTAACTCATAAAAAAAGAAAAAATGGAAGCATTCGCCCCCGTATTTAAAATATTTGGAGGTTCATTCCTTGCTGGAATTGTTATATCCTACCTAAAGGCATTCAAGAAAAAGCCATCGAATTGGTCTATTGAAGTTTTAACGAATTTCCTTGGAGCACTCTTTATTTTTTCTGGTTTTGTAAAAGCTATTGATCCTTTAGGGACGTCTTACAAAATGAAAGATTACTTCGATGCCTTCTCTCAGTTTACGGGAATGAGTTTCGATTGGCTAGCTAACATGAGTGCTTTCTTAGCAGTCTTTATGATTGTATTAGAGATAGTATTGGGAGTAGCATTAATCATCGGCTTTAAGAAGAAAATTACTTTAGGTCTGTCGGCTGCTATAATGATTTTCTTTACGGTGTTAACCGGTTTCACTTATTTGACGGGTTTTATTAACCCTGATTACTACGACATTACTACCAGACATGAATTGCAAGCAGCCGGTGATAATATTCAGGTATTTGTGAAGTATGACGATTTGCAAATGAAAGTGACAGACTGTGGTTGCTTTGGTGATTTCTTGAAATTGGAGCCAAGGGTAACTTTCATTAAAGACCTCTTTTTAATGTTCGTATTGTTGGCCTTGTTTCTGGGAATGAAGCATATTCAAGCTTTGTTTGGAAAGACCTTTTCTTGGATGAAAATAGGTGGCTCAACTTTCTTCTTTTTACTCTTCTGTTTTAGTAATTATATCTGGGGATTACCTATGGTGGATTTCAGACCTTATAAAGTGGGTAATAATATAGTTGAACAACGAGTGGAGATTCCAGACAAGTTAGACTACGGTTTTACCTTTAAGAATGTGGAGAGTGGAGAAACCAAGCGAGTTGCCATGGCTGACTATTCTGCCGCTAAGGCCAACCCAGCTTGGGAGTTTGCTAATGAGCAAGATAATATTGTTTTAGAAAAGGGGGTTCCTGCTAAGATCGCCAATTTTGGCGCGTATAATGAGGAAGGCTTTGATATGACAGATGATATTCTGTACAACGAGGAGTATAGTTTATGGGTATTGACTAAAAGTTTAGATAAGTCAGACAAGGATACTTGGGCTGAGTTAAACGAGGTAGCTGTATATGCAGATGAGAATGATTTAGAAATGTTTGCTTTCATGACATCTAATTTTGAGGATGCGGAAAAATTTAGACATGATTATCAGTGTTCTTATCCATTCTATCAGGCAGATGAAACATTCATTAAGACCGTTATTCGTTCTAATCCTGGTTTAGTGCTGTTGAAAAATGGGGTAGTTATGGGTAAATGGCATCATAGTGATATCCCAAGTATAGAACAAATTGCCTCTTACATTCAAAGCTTATAGTAGGTGCTTAAGTTTCTAATACAACGCAGCTTTTCAGGTGTTCTGGTTTTACTAGGAGTGGTTGTAGTCATATTTATTCTACTTAACATTATACCTGTCAATGCAGAGCAAATGAGTTTAGGTGAGAATGCTGATGAGGCAACTGTACTAGCTGTGAAGAAGAAACTCCGTTTGAACCATTCACCTGGTATGCGATTGTGGTATTATCTTTCTGATCTATCCCCTTTAAGTATTCAAAGTCATTCTGATAGCGAAGCACCGCTTTACTTGGACAATGGAGACTACCAATATGCCACAGTTCTAAAGTTTGCTAGTAAGAGCTTGGTTTTGAAACAACCGTACTTTGGTCGGTCCTTTCAATCTGGTAAACCCGTATGGGAAATACTAAGTAAAAAAATGTTGCCTACTACTATTTTGGCCTTAACTGCTATTAGCTTAGCTAGTATCATTGGTATTGCATTGGGCTTAGTGGCGGCCTTAAATTATGGCAAGTTTTTAGATAGAGGTTTAGTAGCATTCTCTGTGCTTGGAATTTCAATTCCAAGTTACTTTTCTGCTTTGCTCTTGGCCATTATATTCGGTTACTACTTATCGAGTTATACCCACTTGAATATTACTGGCCCCTTAATTGATGTGTCGGATATAGGAGAGTACTTCATTAATTGGAGAAATCTTATTTTACCTACGATAGCATTAGGTATTCGTCCTGTTGCAATTATCTTGCAGTTGACAAGAAACAGTATGCTAGATGTGTTGCGAGCAGATTATGTGCGTACGGCTAAGTCGAAAGGTTTGTCGAATAGGGTAGTAATCTTAAAACACGCTTTGCGTAATGCGCTGAATCCTGTGGTGACATCAATAACGGGTTGGTTTGCTGCTTTGTTAGCTGGCGCATTTTTCGTAGAGTATATTTTTGACTTTAAAGGCTTAGGTCATGAAACGGTGCATGCATTGACGATGTTCGATTTCCCCTTAGTAATGGGTGCAGTGTTGATTATAGCAGCTAGTTTTGTTTTTGTCAATATACTGGTAGATATATTATATTCATATTTAGACCCTAGAATTAAGATAGATGGCTAGAACACTTTTTTTGATTGGATTTATGGCTTCAGGTAAGAGTTCTTTAGGAAAGAAACTAGCTAAGCATTTTGAAATGGATTTTATCGACTTGGACGAGGAGATTGAACGAGTAGAAAAGAAAACTATTAATCAGATTTTCGAAGAGAATGATGAGGATTACTTTAGAGAAGTGGAAGCAAAAGTCTTGCGAAGCATGGATCTAGAAAATAAGGTAATTGCAACAGGTGGAGGAACGCCTATCTTTCATCACAACATGGCCTTCATGAAAGAAAGTGGGGCAGTAGCTTACTTGGTAGTACCAACAGAAATTATTATTGGTAGACTGCGTCAAAACAAAGAAGAAAGGCCATTGGTTAAAGATCTAAGTGATGAAGAGTTGACTGCCTTTGTAGAGCAATCACTCGAGCAACGTAAAGTTATTTATGCGAAAGCAGATATCTTAATTCCACATACGAAGTCTATCTCTCTATTGAAGATGGAGTTGAGTTTTTTGTTGTAGATATTTAAATACCCTCCCGTATACTCTCGCTCGCGTCTCGCGAGTGTTTAACTGATAGTTTATACAATTCGCTCAATGTTGAGTGACCTTTATGCATTTGAACTTGCTCTATCTTATCAAACTGACATTTCCAGAAAGACTTTCCTTCTTATTGGTCAATTCTTTGGTGTACTCGACATAGTAAGTATAGGTTCCTATCTCGGCGTTTCTACCTGTATAGGTGCCGTCCCAACCTTGTCTCCAGTCATCCGTGCTGTACACTAATTCACCCCATCTATTATATATAGAGAATTGGAAGAAGCTAAAACCTTCTTCACAAGTAGTAACAACCCTAAAAATATCGTTAGTTCCAGTTGCGTTAGGACTAAAACCCGTAGGAGCTAGAACAACACAATTCGAAATACAATCTTTAAGCGTTATATCTATGGTGTCACTCATCAAGCATGAGGTTCCGTTCTCAATGAAATTGACAATGTATTCACCGCTCACATCAGGAACAATACTTGGACCGAATGCTCCATTACTCCATACATAGTTAGATCCATTGTAGTTCACGGTAACTACATCGATTTCATGCAAGCAGAATGTAGTGTCGGGTATCGGGTTATTTACGGTATGTGGCTCATAAACTTCTAAGTTTAAACTTTCGCTATATGTGTTGCCACATTCATCTATCATCTGAACAGTGTATATGTTCAGGTTTAAACTAAGGTCTAAGTTGAAACTGAACTCATTACTTGAAGCACCTAAGTAGTCTGGGTTGCCCACAAGACTTTGATTGCCTGAACCCTCATTAACAAACCATTCGAAATTGGTCATGTTGTTTGATGAAATAGTTATAGTTCGAGCTAATCCATCACAAACGATAATGTTATCTAAGGCCTGGAAATTTCCAATTAAGTTGATATCTAGAATAGTTGTAATAGTACTATCGCAATTATTTGAATTACCTAAAGTAACAGAGTAGGTGCCAGCGGTGTTAACTACATTGCCATTAGGTAAAGTATAGTTGTCATCTTCACAAATAGCCACATTTACGGTGCTTGAATACGTAGGGAGCCCTGTTATCAATATAGTATCCATGCTTATACATCCTAAGGCATCTGTTCCTGAAACAATATAATCAGTCTGACCTAGAGGTGGGTTGAAAGCTAGATTATTTGAAATTCCATTGTTCCATATATAATTAACTCCTGGAGTTCCTGATCCAAACACACTTATTATATTGTTTATACATTCGGCACTATCTGCATCAGCGGTGTTGGCTACCACAGAGGGAAGAGATGCAACGGTCAGGTTGATAATTAATATATCATCTATACATCCACTAGGCACATAATAACTCGTATCACTGTAGGCCCCTGTAGTTTTATAACTTACTCCATTAATCACGATAGAATCTCCTTGACAAATTGTAGTATCAATATTAGCTGTGGACATCATATCAATATGTAAATCAACTACGAACTGAATACTATCACAGGTGCTGTTAGCGTGTGTTAATGTATCGTAATAAACGCCGGTAGAATCGTATATTACTCCGTTAACAGTAAGGTTCTGTCCTTCACAAAGGGTAGTGTCTGTTGTTTCAACTATGAAGCTATCAATCTGTAAATCAATAACAAACTGAATACTATCACATCCGCTGTTAGCGTATGCGATAGTATCACTATACAAACCGCTGAGTGCATAGTTAACACCGTTTACAGTCAGACTTTGTCCTTGACAAAGGGTAGTATCGATATTTGTGATTGTGAAACTATCAATGTGTAAATCAATTACATAATGAACACTATCACAAGCCGTAGTAATATAGTTTGCAGTGTCATAATATAAGCCGTTTTGTGTGTAGGTTTGGCCATCAAATGTAAAGCTCTGCCCTTGACAAATCGTCGTATCAATATTTTCAACTACAAAATCTTGCACGGTCAAGTTTACCGTAACTATTGAATCACAATTAAATGGACCGATATTAAATGCGGTATCTAAAGCTCCAACCACAGTGGAATCATAAACATTGCCATTGACAACTATGCTTTGTCCCATACAAATTATGGCATCTACTGTTGACGTTTTCTGCGGGATTATGGTAATAAAAGTAGAAATAATACTATCACAACCAATTACATTAACCAACGAATCAATGGAGCTTGTATCCATTGTAGGGTTTACAACTTGCCCACCTGGAAGAACATAAGTTTCAAACTGACAGATGGTATCAAAAACAGAATCGGTTAATAATGGTGCGGTCAAGGTGAAGCAAATAGAATCTGAGCATCCGTTAGCATCTGTAACTACGGCACAGTATGTTCCTATACCCACGCTATCCAAGATAGGTCCTTGTTGGGTATTAGGGTCATCCCAAACAATGATGTAAGGTCCAACACCTAAATCAACGTTAATACTTATATACCCATCTGTTGCTCCAACGCAAGTAGGATTGTATAGAGAGTCTTCAACAATCAATAGGGTGTCTGGCTCTGATATAAAAGCGCTTGTTGTGTATGCACACCCAGCGTCATCTGTAACGAGAATATCGTAAGTTCCACCTGGCAACAGGGTAGTAGTATTGCTGGTTAACGCACTAGCTAGAGTCGATCCACCTGCAGGACTCCACACATAATCATAAGGTGGAACTCCACCGAATACTGATATTGTAGCGCTACCATTGTTACTTCCTGCACAACTTATATTGCTTGAATTACTAATGAAGCCAACCAGTGTTCCTGGATTAGGATTAACAGTAGCGAGGATTGAATCAACGCAAGCTAAAGTTAAGTCGGTAACTAAAACGACATAGTTGCCAATAGCTAAACCAGTTGCCGTTGAAGTTGTCTGCATAGCTGGATCGTTCCAAGCATATGCATAATTTCCGCTTCCTCCAGAAACGTTTACTGAAGCTGTTCCATCGGGCCCACAAATTGTATTGGTGGTAGAACTCGTTAAATCTAGGTCAATGATATTGAAGTTCACTTCATCGGTTGATGAACATAGTCCAGTAGAATCTAACAAGCTAACGATGTATGTTGTACTGTCAGTTGGCAAGGCGTTAACAGTGTATGTATTATTAAAATCTAAACCTGCAGCTGGATTCCAAACAATAGTTCCGTTGGGAACTCCACCGCTTACCGTTAAACTAACGGGCATATATGCTTCTAAGCATGTTGTAACATCAGCTGGCACTACAATAGATGGTTGCTCTTCAACATATAAATCAAGTGTAGTTGGTGTCGATAGCCCACAACAATTAGTCTCAAAAATTAATTCTATAGTAAATATTCCAGGGGTAGTAAAAGTTATCCCAGTCAATGAAGCAAATGAAACTCCGTCGTAGTTGTTGGGAGTAGCTCCTCCGCCTAAATCCCAATGATATTGGTAGCCAATACCACCGTTAGTTGAATTAAAATCTACGCTTTCTCCTGCGCATATTCTAAATTGTCCTTGTATGAAAGGAGCGGATGTTGTAAATGCGGGTAAGACTAAAGCATCAAGAATAATATTGTTAAATCCAGTATAGGTGCTCGCATTGTATTGAATATCTTTTCTTCCAAGGTTACTATATTGTGAAGTTACCGTTGAGCCGCTTGCAGAAGCAGGGGTGCTTCCTGTTCCGAAATCCCAATTAGAACTGGTAGTATTAAAAAATTCTGTGTTAGCAGCTGTGCAAGCTATGTCATCCATTCTAATGATTGGTTGCACAGCAAGATTGAAATTATTGTTATTAGTAGCTAGAGCTGTTCCGCTTGCTCTAAATACATTAAAAGATTCTCCATTAGCTCCAGTTCCGCCAGCACCACCATTTCCGCCAGTACCGCCGTTACCGCCGTTGCCTCCTTCACCAACTTCACCTGAGCAACTGGTTCTACCATTTGCGCCTATTCCGCCAGGACCTCCAGTACCACCTGTACCTCCTGGGCCACCTAGTCCAAAGTTGCCTGCGGTTACATTAGCATCAATTATAACTCCATTTACACCATTATTTATAAGGAAAACTCCATAGGATGAGCCTCCGCCCAATCCACCAGTTCCAGCGAGTCCGCCTTGGCCACCGCCTCCTCCGCCACCGCCGCCATTGCCTGGACCATTATCGCAAAAAGTGCAATCTTGGCGACCACCACCACCACCTCCGCCACCACCGGATCCGCCTGTTCCATCACCACCAGCGCCACCTGCACTTCCAGGAACAAAATAATTACTTACTATCGAACCACTAGGACCGCCTGAACCAGTGGTGCCTGTAATGCCGTTTACGCCAGCACTTCCATTTATACCATCACCACCTGGGTCTCCTTGCCCACCTCGGTTTCCGCCATTACCACCAGCACCTGTCGCACTGCTGCCACCTGCTGCACCAACGCCAGCATTATTATTTGAACATTCGTCACCACCAGCACCAGCACCTCCTCCAGAACCCCCATTTCTAGCTGCAGCCGCGTTTCCCCCAGCTCCATTATTTTGAGTGTTATTTGTGGCGGCACCCCCTACACCACCTGCGGCTCCAACTGCTCCTGAACCTCCGTTTCCACCAGCACCACCTGCATCACCACTACCAAAGGTGCAATCACCTCCATCACAGCTGCCATTTCCACCAGCTCCACCATTACCACCTGGCGCTCCTGCGGCACCTATAGCACCCGCATTTCCATCTGAAGCATTTCCAGCGAATACTTGAGCTCTAACTAGATTATAATTATCGCAAGAGTTTAAATATAAACCATAAGTAGAAACAGCATTGTTTCCTGGTTTTGGTAGACCAATCAAATCTTCAACTTCAATAGTAATATCTTGAAAACGGAATCCTGTTTGGCCATTTATCTCAATTGCCACTACTCTTGGGCTAGCTCCAGCTTCATCGCCTATACCAATTGATACCATAGTATTGGATAAAGTTGCTGTTCTAAGAATCCTTGTGGCACCTGGAGTACTGAATTTATCCCAATTTAAAACAGGGTTGAAGCCTCCTTCTAAAGTGATATAGCTTGTTACTTTATTTATAGTACTATCTGTAATGTAGTCACCAATTCCCATCTTTACTATAGTTCCGTTACATGCTCCAGTTTCAAGTGCTGTTTCTAAATCCATTGGATCATTTTTAGACCCTATTCCGGTTGAACTGCCGGTTGGAGTTACATATAATACATTACATACGTTGCCAGTTGGCGCCGCTATGGTTAAAGTTGCCAAGGCTGAGGATGAGCATCCTCGAACGTCAGTTGCCGTTACGGTGTAGGTAGTAGTTGCCGCTGGACTTACGGTTATATCCTGTGTAACAAATGCACCAGGGCTCCATGAATAACTAGTTGCAGTTGGACTAATAGCTGAAAGAGTAGTGCTTTGACCACTGCAATTGAAAGCATTATTAGGACTAACCGTTATATTAGGGTTTGGGGTAATATAAATGGTAAGATTATCTGAGATGTCGCATCCATCAGGGAATGTCGCATTGACCGTATAAGTAGTTGTCGTCAAAGGAGCAGCTGTTACAGAAGCGCCTGAAGTGCCAGAAAGGTAAAGTGCTGGTGACCAAGTGTAAGAGCTTGCCAGTGGAGAAGATGTAGCGGATAGGGTAGAAATTGATCCTAGACAAATTGAATCATTTGGTCCAGCTTCCAAAGTGTTGGGGCTAGGAAGAACTTCAACAATATAAGTATATGTTCCTTGACCAATGATTGGGCAGGCATTATCTTCTACATTAACTGTAAATACGTTTTGACCGATGTCGTTGGAAGTTGGTGTCCAACAAAATTGAGCAGAAGGCGTGGGGGTGTTGTTATTACTAACCACAAATGTGGCACCGGCAATTTCAGCATTCCAACTCATGACAACATTATTGCTATTTGGGTCACTTCCATCAATGGTAAAACATACTTCTCCATTGGCACAAATAGATGTTTGGAAGTTAACTGGACTGGTGTTTGGTGTTCCATTTACTCCTGAAGCTTGAGGGGGAGTGTTGCTACATGCAATTACGGTGAATTGCATATCTCTATTGATCTCGCCAATCAAAAATCCATTTCTATATTCTTTTACATTGACACATAATACCCCCACTTGCTGTGCAGAAGGAGTAAAAGTTAACGCACCGGTACTAGAATTAATCGAAACACCGGAAGTAGTTGTTAAAGGAGTAGGGCCGTTAAATCCGCCAGCATAATTAACTGAAGATCCATTTGCTTGGTAACAAGTACCCAAACTGAAATACAAAGAATCACCATTTATATCAGTTACACCATGATTATATACAACGGGTTGATTAACACAAAGTATTGACCCAGGGGCATTGTTAAATGAAGGTGATGAGTTACAAATTGGAGTAAGTGTGTTGTCTAGAGAAGCACCAACGTACATATTCTGATTACCTGGTCCGCTCAAAGTATTGATAGCATTGTTTCTACAACATCGGCTCCACCCTAAGACCCAATCATCTCCACAGCCAGGAGGGAGATTTAGAATACCCGAATACGTCCATTCTTGGATTCCATAATTTCCGCTTCCGCCACAAGCTGAGGGAACAGAAGAGCAAAGGGGAGTAATATCTGTTGGTGCACCTTGCGAGGTCATTTGAATGGTCCCGTTTACGCCACAAGTTGCAGAACTATAGCTAAGACTTTGGCTAGTTGAAGGACTAACGCCATTGCAATCTCTATAAAGCGTCAAGGTAACCCTATATTGACCTGGTCCTAAACATTCATACTGTAAATCTGCCCCTAATAGGTGAGTGGCAAAAGTTTCATTGCTACAAAGCAGGCTTATCAAAATGGTAAAAAGAAGGCGTAGGGCTGTTTTCATATTCAATCGATAAAAAATGATTTTTTATAGTGATTAAATATAGGATTTTTTAACTATTAAAAAGAACTTATCTCCAAGATTTTTAAACTAGCTCAAATTCTTTCAAAACCTGAGGAAGCCAACCATCTAACCTTTCATCCGTAAGCTCATCTTGGTTGTCAACATCAATACACAAACCACAAAATTTACCATCTTTTTCAGCCTTAGAATAATCATGCTCATATCCTTCAGAAGAAGTATAGCCAATCACTTGTCCACCTAGTTCTTCAACCATTTCTGCAAAGACACCTAGTGAATCACAAAAATAAGAGGCATATCCATATTGGTCGCCTAGGCCCAAGAAGGCCACTTTTTTGTTTGTAAAATCTATAGCCTTTAATTCAGGAATAAATTCTTCCCAATCTCCTTGCAATTCGCCATCGTACCAAGTAGGTTGTCCCATGACAATTAAATCATAGTTTGCCATGTCTGAAGATTTCTTTTGATATATTTCATGCATATCAATTTTATCTGCTCCAAGAATGGCTTCAATTTTTTCTACTATCATTTTGGCTACCATTTCTGTGTTACCAGTATCAGTGCCGTAGAAAAGGCCTATTTTTTTGTCCATGTAACGTTGTATTTTTTAAACCAGTTATTTTCAATTGCTTCAACCGCCTTAAGAAATGAATGGTTCATTTCTTTATTAAAAACATAGTAATAAGCTTCCCCATTATAAAGATTTCTAGCAATAAGAGCTTTTAACTGAAGTCCTAAAACAGGAGAGGATTTTTCAACTTGACCGCTATCGATATCCATTTTTTCTGTTTTACAATACTCAAGGAACTCGCCCATGAATTCATCATCAGCCATGAAATTTTTATCAAAATCTTGTACATTAGGGTAGTAGTTAGTTAATTCGTTTCTATGGCGATTAGAATATTCCAGAGTAAACTTGTTGATTAAACCTTTCCTTAATGCTTGAGCGTAAAAATTAGTGTTAAATGTGGTGTCTAACGGCACATAGATATCAGGAGTGATTCCACCTCCTCCGTATACAATTCTACCATTACTCGTGTTGAACTTTAAAGAATCAGGATATTCCTTTAACAAACTATCGGTCAATTCCCCGGAAGAGAATCTATTGGATATATCTTTGCGATAACTATCTAAACCTTCATTGTAGGGCTTTTGAATAAATCGACCGCTAGGTGTATAGTAGTTGGCAATAGTCAGACGGATTTGACCTCCATCAGGAAGAGGTAAAGGTCTTTGAACAAGTCCTTTCCCAAAACTTCTTCTACCAATAACAATGCCTCTGTCCCAGTCTTGAATTGCACCGCTCATAATTTCACTAGCAGATGCAGAATACTGGTCTATTAATACCACAATGTTTCCTCCCTCATAATGACCATAAGCAGTTGCTTTCATCTCATTTCTAGGGCTACTTTTTCCTTCAGTGTATACAATAAGTTTATCGCTATCCAGCAGTTCGTCTGTCATTCTAAACGCAGCATTTAAATAGCCTCCAGAATTACCTTGAAGATCCAAAATTAAGTCCGTCATACCATCTGCCTTTAACTTTTCAAGGGCATCTACGAATTCTTCTGGAGTTTTAGCTGCAAATCGATTGACTTTAATGTATCCAATATAGTTGTTAATCATGTAGGCCGCATCAACGGAAAAAATTGGAATTTTATCTCTTACAATTTTAAAATCTAAAAGTTTTTTAACTCCATCTCGTTTAATTTCTACTTCAACCTCAGTATTTTTCGCACCTCTCAGACGCTCTACAACACCTTTATTGCTTATTCCAATACCTACCACTTTCTCCCCGTCTATGATTACAATTCGATCGCCTGCAAGCACGCCCACTTTTTCACTTGGTCCTCCTGCAATTGTTGCTACAACTAAGATAGTATCATTAAGTATGTTGAACTGAATGCCTACTCCTTCAAAATTGCCAACCAAGGGTTCATTCATTTGCTCTACTTCTTCCTTGGAGATGTAAACAGAATGAGGGTCTAGTTCTTTAAGCATACTTTTAATAGCTACTTCAGCTAATTCATTCTTGTCCACATCATCTACATAGAATTGATCTATGTAATCTAAGACTGTCCCAATCTGCTTATTTGCAGAATTATTTTGAGCAAACCCTATGCTCTGAAGAGAAAAAAGGAGGGCAGCTAAAATTATTATTTTCATAAGTGTTTAAATTAAACTGCTACTTGGTGCTCGCGAAGAGCATCATTTAGCGATGTTTTTTTATTCGTGGATTCTTTCCTTTTCCCAATGATAAGTGCACAAGGAACTTGGTAGTCTCCACTAGGGAATGATTTAGTATAAGAACCAGGTATTACTACGGAACGCGCAGGAACCCTTCCTTTGTATTCAACGGCTTCATCTTTTGTAACATCTATAATTTTAGTAGAAGCGGTTAAAACTACATTTGCCCCTAATACTGCTTCTTCTTCAACCATCACTCCTTCAACAACTATACACCTTGATCCAATAAAACAATTATTCTCTATTATAACTGGACTAGCTTGTATAGGTTCTAGAACGCCGCCAATACCAACACCTCCACTTATATGTACGTTTTCGCCAATCTGCGCACATGACCCTACAGTTGCCCAAGTATCAACCATCGTTCCCGAAGCAACATAAGCACCTATATTTACATAACTAGGCATTAAAATAGTTCCTTTTTCAAGAAATGATCCATATCTTGCTATTGCATGTGGTACTACTCGAATACCTTTTTCCGCATAGCCAGTCTTTAATGGAATCTTATCGTGGAATTCAAATGGACCCAACTCTATGGTGGTCATCTTACTAATAGGGAAGTATAAGACGACAGCTTTTTTAATCCATTGGTTAACAATCCATTTATTGGATTGTTTCTCACATACTCTTATAGTGCCATTATCTAATAATTCAATAACTTCTAAAATAGCGTTTTGGTAGCTCTCTTGCTTAAGCAACCCCCTATTTCCCCATACTTCTTCAATTAAATCTTTTAACGGCATATTGAGGGGTTTAAATTTTGATTTCGCAAATTAACATATTTAGTTTCATTAGTTAGTAAGTAAATTAGATTTTTTGTTTTTTAATTACAATTATTAACTTATTTTTGAGCGATATTAAAATGACTATGATGAAAAAAACACTATTGAGCATATTTACTTTTGCAATTTTTGGAATGCAAGCTCAAATTTTCATAAACACCAATCCTACTGAAAAAACAACTAATACGCAAGAAGTAGTTCCTCCGGAAGTTGAGACTACAAGCGCTGCATTAGAAACACCTAAGGTAACTGCCCCAGTTGTAGCAATTCCAAAAGTTACTACAACTACATCAACAAGTTCTACTGCTATGATAGCGGGAGTAAATGAAGATGTTCCTCCTAATGCAGAACCGGGAAAGTGTTACGCTAGATGTTTAGTTGAAGATAAATATAGCTATGTAAATGAATCAGTTGTTGACCAACCAAGAATGGTTCAAAAAATGAAATTGCCAGCATTGTATAAAATAGTATACGATACGCTTGTTGTAGTTCCTGCTTCAACTAAGTCTTACACTATTCCTGCTGAATACGAATATGTTAAAGAGCAAGTGATGGTTACTCCTACTACTTCCAAGTGGATTAAAGGAAAAGCGGATGCCGGTTGTTTATCTGCAAATCCAGCAGATTGTCAAGTGATGTGTTTGGTTGAAGTGCCAGCAGTGTACAAAACAATTAGTAAGAAAATTTTGAAAAATCAAGCTTATACTCGTCAAGAGAGCATTCCTATGCAATTCAAAATTGTTACTAGAGAAGTAATAGTTGAGGAAGCAAGAGTGGTTGATATTGCAACTCCAGCTTCATACAAAACTATTCAAAAGAGAGTGTTAGCTGAAAAAGGTGGATATCAAGTTTGGAGAGAGATTTTATGTGGTAATGATTTAACTACTGATAAAATTATTCAAATTCAAAAAGCATTGAGAGCAAATGGATATAATTCAGGTCCTATTGATGATGTTTTTGGACCTCTTACTAAATCAGCACTTATTCAGTATCAAAAAGATAAAGGTCTACCAGTAGGTAACTTAAATTTTGAAACATTGAAATCATTAGGCGTAGAGTAATCAGCGGCTTGAATGTTAAATTTTTGTGAAATAGCTGCACTGGGAAGTGCAGCTATTTTTTTTGGTGTTAATCTTGGTATATTTGTGTTAGCTCGTTTAATTTAGCTCTCTCTTTATGAAGAATCTTATTTTAGTTTTTAGTTTTATTGTTTTAGGTTCACACTTGTCGGCACAAGGTCTATTTAACGACATGAGTTATGATCAAGTTTTGAAAACGGCTAAAGCGGAGAAGAAACCTTATTATGTAGATATAACCGCTACATGGTGCCTTCCCTGTAAAATGATGGACGAAACCGTTTTTCAAGATAAATTAGTTCTGCAGTATACTGCTGAAAATTATTTAGCTGTCCAATTGGATGTAGAAGATTTTAATGCTATGATATTGAAAAGTGAGTATCAAGTAAAATCCCTTCCGACAATTTTATTCTTTAATCATAAAGGGGAACTTGTTGGTCGATCTGAAGGACTTCTAACAGGAACAAATTTTCTGAAGATTCTCAAACAGTATATCTAAGACTTAATTTGGACAAAAAGATCTATATCGTAGGTGCTGGTCCAGGTGGTGCTACAGCAGCTTTGTTCTTGGCGAAATCGGGAATCCCTTCGGTGCTTATTGATAAAAGTCAATTCCCTAGAGATAAAATTTGTGGCGATGCCTGTAGTGGGAAAGTAGCCTGGGTGCTCAGAAAACTAGATGAACAAACTGCAACAACACTTATTAATAGTCATGCTAACTTGCCTTCATGGGGAGTGAAATTCTATGGGTCAGAGAATAATGAGTTAACCGTACCCTTTAAACGTGATTATAGTACGGTTAATGATACGGCACCTGGCTTTATAGCTAAGCGTATCGATTTTGATAATCAGCTTATTGAATTGGTAAGGAAAAATCCATTGATTGATTTCATCGAGAATTGTCCTATTCAATATTACAGAAGAAATGGGGAATTAATCGAATTTGGCCATGATTCTAACAACACGCATTTCAAGGCCAGGGTATTACTTGCTGCGGATGGGGCTTATTCTGCGGCTGCAAAAGAATTAATGCAAGTGGAAATCCCTAATGATAAAAATGCCTTAGGTTTGAGAGCTTATTATAAAGGTGTTAAGGGTTTAGATTCGGAAGGTTTTATTGAACTGCATTTTCTTAAAGAACTGCTGCCAGGTTATTTTTGGATTTTCCCTCTTCCAAACGGAGAAGCAAATGTTGGGCTTGGAATCAGAGCTGATGTGCAAAAGGAAAAGCGATTAAACCTCAAAGAACTTTTCATGGATGTCATACAAAAACATCCTATATTGGCTGAGCGTTTCAAAGGTGCTGAGCTTCAAGGGAAGATTCGATTGCATGGTTTACCGCTAGGAGGTCATCAATGCATTTCTAATAATCAATTGATACTATTAGGAGATGCTGCTGCTTTGATTGATCCTTTTACTGGTGAAGGAATTGGGAATGCTATGATTTCGGGTATGATAGCAGCCGAAGTTCTTGCTGAGAATTATGAAGCCAATAGTTTTAATGCAAATGCACTAAAAAAATATGATAAAACTGTTTACCGCCGACTAGGAAGTGAGTTAAAGTTGAGTCAAACAATGCAAAATTTGACCAGTTATCCGTGGCTTTTTAATCTTGTAGTGAACAAAGCAAGGAAAAATAAAGAGTTAAGGGACACATTGTCGTGTATGTTTGAGAGTGTAGATATGCGTAAAAAGTTACGTAACCCACTGTTTTATCTAAGGATTCTTTTCGGGTAGAAAAAAAACTAAAATTTCCTGTAGAAAATGTTGTATTTCATTAAGATAGCTTTTATCTTTGCAGTCCTTTAAAATTCAGATTCAGTAGCTCAGCTGGTAGAGCACAACACTTTTAATGTTGGGGTCCTGGGTTCGAGCCCCAGCTGAATCACTTTAATCCCGACCTCTGGTCGGGATTTTTGTTTACGGTAACTTGAAGTATTGGATTAAAAGTGCTTTATTCTCTTCGCTTAATTTTGCTTCTGAATGAATCAGAGTATATGACCCTAAGGGCATATATTGATCTTCAATCACTTCTACAATCTCCATACTAAGATGTTTATTGTCTTCTTCACTATAGCTTTCCCATGCTGAAAAGTTAAGTTTCTTCTTACCACCACGAATGTGGTTCTCTAAATACCAGGAGATAGGAGAAAATTTACTGTACCACGGGTAACTGGTGTTATTAGAATGACAATCAAAACAACTAGTTTGAAGAATTAGATTAACATCTAAAGGTTCTACATTTGCTGTTTCTTTAAGCTCTAATTTTGGTAGAGAATCAGCAGATTTATTCTTCTCAAACGGAATAAACTGAATAAGTATTAACACAAGCAATCCAATTAATCCTATTTTAATCTTCATAATCCATCTCTTTTTTACCAAACAACAATACCAATCCTGCAATGCTGACAAAGCCTACTAAATAAAGCAAGTACCAAGGAACCCCGATAGCAAACAATACACCGCCACAAAGCAAGCTAATTGACCCAACAACAAGGGCATATGGTAATTGTGTCTTAACGTGGCTTATATGGTCGCATTCTGATGCTAATGAACTTAAAATGGTTGTGTCAGAAATTGGAGAGCAATGGTCTCCAAATACTGAAGCCGCTAAGATGACAGAAACTGTGTTCAATAATACCGGCATCAAATATGCAAGGTCAACCTCGCCACCATTCCCGACACTCACCCCAATTACTATAGGAATACAAATCGGATACATCACTGCCATAGTATTCCAACTAGAACCTGTGGCAAATGAAATCAAAGCAGAAAGAACAAAGAATATACTAGGCAACCAGTAAGCATTGAAATTCTCAGGAACTAATGACGCAAGAAAATCAGCTGTGTGAAGATCGCTAATAACACCTGCAAGAGCCCAAGCTAGCACTAGTATGACAACAGCTGGCACCATAGTTTTAAACCCTTCTATTAAGCTTTCAATACTCTTTTTAATCCCTAAGGACCCTGTAAGCTTAGAAATGATCACAGCTACCGCACAGGCTAAAAAGGAAGCCCAAATCAATGCAATATAGGAATTTGCATTGGACAATGTTTCTCTTAATTTAACAAAAGTACTTTGAGTCCCATTCCATACCTCGTCACTATATCCTGTTATACCTAAACCCACTATTACCATTAAAATTAAAGTAAGCACAGGAAGTGCTGCATTAATCCAATGGCTAGTCTTATCGTTTTCTTCTGAAGAACTTTGCTTTTTTGCCCCACTTCTTGACTTCAATTCAGCCTTTCTCATTGGGCCGAAATCTCTCTTGCTAATGATAAGTAAGAGCATGAAGAATAAAGTAAACAAGGGATAATAAGCATACTTTAATGAGCCTAGAAAAATTCCATAAGCACTTTCTTGAATCTGTACATAATTCTGAACCGCCAAACCTTTTTCTATTTCTGATAGTTGGTAACCAATCCAAGTAGTAACAAAAGCTACAGAAGCAATGGGTGCTGCCGTACTATCTACAATGTAGGCTAGTTTTTCTCGAGAAATTTTGAACTTATCTGTTAATGGTCTCATGGTGTTTCCAACCACCAAAGAATTCGCATAATCATCGAAAAAAATCAAGCAACCCATAAGCATTGTAGCAAGTTGAGTTCTTCGTGCTGAAGTGGCTAATTTTGAAACTTTTGCCACAATACCATTCATTCCTCCATTAGAAGAAATGATGTGCACCATCCCTCCAATGAGCACTGAGAATAATATTATTGAGAGGTGACCTGTTTGTAATTCGCCACCTTCGGTCCATGCAATGGCTTGGACGATATAGGTATCTGCTATTTGTAAAAAACTACTAAACAAGTTAGAAATCCTGAATCCATTCAAACTAAAAACCCCGAAAAAGACGCCCAAAATCAAAGCGATGTGGACTTCTTTAAACAGAAGTGCCATGAGTATAGCTATGAGGGGAGGTACAATTGAGAACCAAGCAGAAAACCGCTTTTCAACTCCTTCTTTTTTGTACACCAATTCTTGAGTTTCCTTATGATAACTCAATCCCAATTGCTCTACTTCCTCAATAGATCCATCAATGGACTCCGTTGAAAGAGGGCTTAATAACTCGCTAGAATCTGTAGCTAATTCATGTTCTTCAGCTTTGAGATTAGGCGATAAAAGACTAAAAAAGCTAAACAGTAAGAAGAGGTATACTTTCAAGAATAAATGGCTTGGTTTACCGTAAATATAGAGCATATTTTGTCAAATCTAAAATAAACAAAATCTATTTCCCTTTCATTCAGCAATAGCTTATCTTCGGCAAAAAATAACCCCCGCTAAATGAATACCCTACACAATAATTTTACGCGTCCCAAAGACTGGCCTCAAGGGGAAACAATTGATCTGGGTATACATGATTTGCCTCATGCCAGTTCAACTACGGAGTGGTGGTATATCAATGCTCATATTGAATCTGCTGAAGGAAGGAAATACTCCATTTTCGCTTCGTTTTTCAGAAGATTGTTGAAATTTAATGAGGAGACTAAAGAATTGGACTACGCGCACTCAATTACTTGGGCCCTTATTGATGTAGAAAAGGAGAAATACTATAATAACTCACTCATCGATCAAAGAACTCCTAAAATTGGCTTGGAAAAGTTGAGAAAGGGTGAAATTGTCAAAGATGTAAGAATTCGTAAGGCTGCAATTGAAATGCTTGAAAAAGGAAATGTTCCTTATCCAGATCGTCTTTTAGAGAATCAAGCAGTCGTTGCAACAGATAAATTGGATTTGCAATATGATAGAAATTCTTATCGCAAATTAGATGATGGGAGATATGAACTTATTTTGGAAGATGTTGAGCATAAAGTTGCGTGTACCATGATTCTTGAACCTCAAAAACCAGTAACTCGACATGGAGATAATGGGGTGGTGTTTGGCGTTTCTGCAGAAGACATGTTTTACTATTTTATTCCTAGAAATAAAGCTACTGGACATATTGAAATCGAAGGAGAAAAAATTCCTTTTGAAAATTCTTCAGCTTGGTACGATCATGAATTTGGAAGACATCGCGATGAAAAAGAGAATGACCCTGCCGCGAGTAAGGATGTTGCATGGAATTGGATTTCTTCACAATTGACGAATGGATATGAGTTTACGGCTTATGACCTTATTGACAATGAAACTAACAAAGGAGTTGGTTCTTATCTAATATTAATTGACCCAGATGGAAAAAGAACACAAGTAGAAGAATTTAGCTTGCGTCCAAAAGGTGCAGATTGGACCAGCACAAGGACCTTTAATGATTACCCTCTAGAATGGGTGCTAGAAGCACCAAGTATTGGCTTGTATGTAGAAGCAAAAGCATGCTTCGCCAATCAAGAATACGCTACGGTTATTTCAAAACCAGCATTTTGGGAAGGACGAGTTGAGGTGAAAGGGAAATTAGGCAATAAAGAAATTGACGGACCTGGATTTGTAGAACGAAGTGGGTTTATATCATCTTCAAATTTAGAAGAGTTCTTTAAGGTTGTAAGTAGAGAAACGATTAAATCGGTTAAGAAAATTCTTCCAAAAAATCCAGAAGGAGAGAAATTAGCTGAATTGGTTTCAAGAAAGGACCAAGTCCATTTTACGCATGGTATAGACAATGTTGAGTTTTCTAAAGCCTTGGTTGAACCTATCCGCGATATTATTGATCGAGGAGGGAAATCATGGAGAAGTTATGCAGCACTAGCATGTTGTGATATTGTAGGCGGTAATTCTCAACAAGCAAAAGATTGGCTCGCATTACCAGAAATGATGCACGTAGGCTCATTAATTGTCGATGATGTTGAAGATCAATCTTATGTGAGAAGAGGTGGACCAAGTTGCCATAAATTATACAATGAGGCAGTTGCTATTAATGCGGGTTCGGCATGCTATTTCTTAGGCCAAATAGTTATTTATAGAGCGGAAGAATTGGAAGATTCTAAAAAACTTAGAATTTACAACTTGTATTTTGAAGCCCTTAGAGCCGCTCATGCGGGCCAAGCATTAGACATTCATGGATTGGATTACATGATGGATGAAGTGGTAGAAGACGGAGCAGGTCGTGTTTTAGAGGAAAGAATTCTAGCTATACATCGATTGAAATCGGCAGCTCCAGCTTCTATGTTAGCACAAGTAGGTGTTTTATTAGGTAGCGGTTCAGAAGTTCAAATAAAAGCCTTGGGAGATTATTATGAAGCTTTAGGAATATCCTTCCAAATAATTGATGACACATTGAATCTGAGAGGATTTAAGGATGGACTGAAAACCAAAGGAGAAGATATCACTGCAGGTAAGATTACCTATCCCGTTGCTAAAGCTATGACTCGATTAGAAAAGAATGATCGTGCCCGTTTATGGGAAATCGTGAAAGCAAAAACTGATGACCTTGTGTTAATTAAAGAAGCCGTTGATTTGTTGGATAAAGTTGACGCCTTAGATGATTGTGTAAAGGAAGCTAAAGATATCCTAAATGATGCTTGGAAACTTTTGGATCCTATAGTTAGAGATTCAATGGTTAAGCTAAATCTTCGCGCATTTAGCTGGTATGTTTTAGATCGGCACTATTAATTCAAGAGCTTCATTTAAATTCTTCTATTTTTGCACCTCCTTAAGGAAGTAAAATGAAGAAAAAAATTAAATATTACATATTCAATAAACCCTATAACGTCTTGAGTCAATTTACTCGAGAGTCAGGTAGCGAGTCTATTGCAGACTATTTCTTCATTGATATTAAAGATGTATATCCAATTGGAAGATTGGATAAGGATAGTGAAGGCTTATTGATCTTAACGAATGACAAGAGCATGAACGCTCTAATCTTAAGCCCTAAACAAAACAAATCCAAAACATACATGGCTCAAGTGGAAGGTGTTTTCTCCAAGGAAGCAAGTAAACGTTTAAAGGAAGGTATTCCAATCACAGTTGATAAGAAGGTTCATCAAACCTTACCCGCGCATGCTAAGAAAGTTGAGAAGCCCAAATACCTATGGGATAGAAATCCTCCAGTGAGATTTAGAAAAGATATCCCTACATCATGGGTTGAACTTACTTTAAACGAAGGCAAGAATAGACAAGTTAGAAAAATGCTAGCGGCGGTTGGTTTCCCAGTTCTACGTTTGATTCGAATGAGTATTGAAAAGCTAGATTTAGATCAAATTGCTCCAGGTGATATTCAAGAATATAATCGTCAAGATTTTTTTAAAAAGCTAGGTATTCGTGAAGTTTAAGTTAAAAAAAGCAGGTGTAGAGGTCTTACATATTGATGAAAACTACGTTTTGGTCAGTAAACCTAGCGGCTTGCTAAGCATTCAAGATAGATATAAAGCTGAAGTACCCAACCTCAAACAAATGCTTATGGATGAGTACGGAGAAATCCTAACCGTTCATCGTTTAGATAAAGACACCAGTGGAGTCGTATGTTTTGCAAGAAATGCAGCTGCACATAAACACCTAAACAAACAATTTGCAGATGGTGTAGTAAGAAAGATTTATTGGGCGTTTGTTCAAGGTCGACCAAACATAGAAGAAGGGCATGTTGACTTACCTATTTTGAATGACATGCAGAATAGCGGGCGTATGCTTATTCATAAAGAAGGGAAAGAAGCTTTAACTTATTTTCGCCTCTTAGAAAATTTTGGGAATATCTCTTTGTTAGAATGTTATCCAAAAACAGGAAGAACCCACCAAATTAGAGTGCATTGTTTTTATTTAGGTTGTCCATTATTAGTGGATGAACTTTATCATCAGAAAGGGGTCTTCTATTTGAGTAAAGTGAAGCGGAATTATAATTATACTAAGTTTGAAGATGAACGACCACTAATTAGTCGATTAACCTTACATGCTAAATCGATTCAATTTGAAACGCTTGATGGGGAACGATTGGAGATTGAAAGTGATTTACCAAAAGACTTGCGTGCCCTTCATCAACAGTTGAAGAAAATATGAAAATATTATTTCTGACAGACAATTTCCCTCCAGAGGTAAATGCTCCGGCAACAAGGACATTTGAGCACTGTAAAGAATGGCAAGATCAAGGAGTAGAAGTGACAATTATTACCTGTTTTCCAAATTTCCCTAAAGGGAGAGTCTATGAGGGGTATAAAAATAAATTGTATCAAGTAGAAGAACTACACGGAATGAAGGTTATTCGTGTATTCACTTATATTACAGCTAATAAAGGAATCGTAAAGCGAACCTTAGACTATATTAGTTTTATGATAGCAGCTTCTATCGCGGGACTGTTTGTAAAAACAGATTTTATTGTTGCTACATCACCGCAATTCTTTACCGCGCTTGCAGGTCGCTTCCTGAGTCTTGTGAAAAGGAAATCCTGGTTATTAGAGATAAGAGATATTTGGCCTGAGAGCATTAAAGTCGTTACAGGAATGGATAATATAGCTATTCGTTTCTTCGAACTCTTAGAAAGAAGGATGTATGAAAAGGCTGACAAAATAGTGATTGTAACTCCGCAATTAATGCAAAATTTGATTGAAGATCACCCGGTAGTAAAAGACAAAATAAAAGTTGTTACTAATGGAGTGGATCTATCTAATTTTGACCCAAAACTAAATGCTATTGAGTTAAGAGTTAAACTAGGCTTGGAGAATAAGATTGTTATTGCTTATATAGGTACTCATGGAATGGCTCATGGATTAGATTTCATCTTGAAATGTGCTGCTGAAGTTGAGAATGAGGACTATCATTTTTTATTTATTGGTGATGGGGCTAAACGAGAAGAACTTCTTGAATTGAAAAATAGCTTGGGTTTAACCAATGTAACGATGCTCCCTTCAGTTTCTAAAGATGAGGTAGTTCCGTATTTATCCATTATAGATATTGGCTTGGTCAACTTAATGAAGTCAGACTTGTTTAAAGCGGCTATTCCTTCAAAGATTTTTGAATTGGCTGCCATGCAAAAACCAATTTTGCTAGGCGTAGAGGGAGAAATTCAAAAAATAGTGGAATCCTTCGAAGCGGGTGTTAGTTTTGAACCAGAAAATAAAGAGGAATTTAAGAAGGCTTTAGCTAAGATTGTTTCTGAGCGAGAACGGTTAAAGAAGGGCTGTTCAGAATTAGCCTTAGCTTATGATCGTAAAAAACTAGCTGCGGATATGCTTGAGTTCATTCAAGAATAGGCCAATAAAGAATCCAAAGAACATAACTCCTCCTTGGGATTGGAATATAGATTCAACCATAGCAAAGGAAAAGCAAACAATTAAAAATCCGAGCATCATTTTATGCTGGCTTGACCAAGCAATCCAAAATGCTTCTCCAAAGAGGGTAAGAAATAATATTGAACCTAAGATACCCATTGACAATTGAGATTCCAGGACTTGGTTATGCGCATTTAGTCTTTGTCTGTAACCCTTTCCAAAACCACTACTATTGTGCTTCTCTTTTAAATAGTGATAACAATAATCTCCGTTAGTATAACCAAAAAATGGTTTGTCTTTTATAAGCTCAAGGGTGTTTTTCCAGGTCATTAAACGATCATCTACGGTATACTGATTCACTTCTAAGGATGATTGAGTAAACATGTTTAATCCCTTTCCAAATCGTTCATTCAAGGCGGGTACTTTCCAAATTACTATAGCTATCATAATTAATAGAACAGCACTTGAACCTAGACTTTTTCTAATACTAAGATTGCTAAAAATTAAGTAAACAAGAAACAAAATACTTAACACAATGATTATTCTAGATCCAAGAAATAGAATAGCAATTAGTATCAATGTACTTAGCATTGATATTAGATTCTTCTTCTCCTTAATTTCGTTTAAAGATGGTTCTAACCACATTGCCATGGCTCCAGTTAAGAGATAACAAGCTAGATAACTAGGATGAATAATCGTATAATCTACCAATTCAACATTACTTAATAGGCGGTGATTCAGAATGAAACAATATATTATTCTTAGGTAAAGAAACAAGCTTACAAGAAGAGTACTGGCTAAATACAATCTCCAAATGGTTTTTCTAATAACAGAGGCAAGAGGTGCTCTTAAACTAAATATTAAAGGAAGAATAAGTAATGGAGCTTTGATCCAAAGGTCATTCTTTGCATACATGGTGTAGGTAGAAAAAAGAGAACTTATTACGTGCAGTACATAATAGCCTGTAAGCACCACTAAAAACAATTTTTGATTGGATTGAGTAATTTTGAATTCCTTTGTTCCAATAACAAAACCCACGCATAAAACTACAAAAGCTATGCTTGTACTCACCTTTTGAATGGGTAACAAAATGACCATTAGAATCGCTCCTAAAATGAAGATCTTATCTCGATGTTCATGGTATGCTTTTGTCAAATTGTTCAAGTAAATTCTTTTCGTTTATATTTGTGTAAAATTAGGGATTAAAATGCAGGATAAAGAATTGAATATTGAGGATCTAACACAAGGTATAGTTAGCTTTATTAAAAAGAATATTGTGTTTCTAATAGGATTTCTGATCTTAGGACTAATCCTTGGATTCGTGCGGTATCAAAAGGCTAAGCCAGCTTATCAAACCAATGTGTTTGCCAAGAGCACCTTCATTCCATTAGATTTAGTTAAGAATGAAGTAACAAGTGTAAATGCCTTGATTGAAGAAGGGAACTACAAACAGCTTTCTGAAGACTTAAACTTGGATTCTACTCAAGTTGTCAAATTTTCGTCTGTCAAATTTTTCAATGTTTCAGAAGATGACAAAATTTTTTCGGTTCAAATAAAGAGTTTAGGTGATGCAAATCCGAACCAGGCTATGGTTGAAGGGATTTCGGCATATCTTGAAAGCAATGAATTTTTAAGCGATTACCTTGCCACTAAGAGTGAGCAACTCAGCTACAATGATGAAATATATAAGCAAGCATTAGCTAATTTATTGATCGTGCAAGAGGGGATTATAATCGGCGGTAAAGCTTCAAGTTATAGCTTAATCACAGATCCAGGTTCTTTGTCGGATGAAATTGTGAAGTATCAAAAACTGATTAAAAATAATGCACTTTTACTAGATGAAGTTGTGCCTTACAGAGTAATTGATAGTGTAAACATTGTGAGCTCCCCATCATTAAAAAAGAGTTTACTAACTACTACTATTGTAATACTCTTTTTAGGAAGCTTTTTTTTAATTACGTTTCGTCTTTTTTGGACAAAATCGTAGTATACACTTCTACCATTTTCTGTACGTTTTCATTCCAGTCATAAAAAGCACTTACCCGCTTTCTTCCTGCTTTTCCCATTGCCTTGCGTAGATTTGGGTCTTTAATTAACTGTAAGATTGCTTGGGCGGCTTCGCTTTTGTTTTCACTCTCTACCACAATGCCTGATTCGTTATGGGAAACCACTTCTGGTAAACCACCTGTATTGCTAACGACCACTGGCACTTCACAAGCTTGTGCTTCAACTATGGCAACACCAAAGCTTTCACTGTCCCAACGAGATAAAGCAGCGTACACATCAAAACTATTGAGTACTTTGGGAACTACATTATTATCAATTCGACCTAGGAATTTTACATACTTAGTAAGTCCAAGCTTTTTTACTTGAGCTTCCAAGACCGCTTTTTCTTGACCTTCACCAACTAAGTGCAATTCTATGGCTCCAGAATCTTCCATTTTCTTTACTTCAGCAAAAGCATCAATTAACACGTCAATGCCATATTTATATTCTAATGCTTTTATGGTGCCAACCACTAACGGTCCGTCTTCTAATTTCTCAGAATGAATGGGTTTAAATTTTTCCAGATTCACACCAAAAGGAGTTTCAATGATATTCTTATCAGTATACTGTTGAGTTTCTATTGCCATTACCTTAGAAGTAGACAAAATTTGATCGGCTTTACCTAGGGTGTGTTTTGTGATTTGTTTAAAGATGAAATTTCTTTTAGGAAAGTCGTAAATGTCACTTCCCCAAACAGAAACGATGTAAGGGTGAAAGTTCGACAAAGCTCCTAATAGACCATAGCTACTTGCGTAATGTGCATGTAGAATTTGAGGTTTGAAAGTTTTAATGAATGACTTAAGCCTAGGAAGTGCTTTTAGATAACTGATCTTTTTAAAACTGCCTTCACCACTTTTGAAAAGTGTAGAACTCAATTGAATACTTTGAATGGTGAGATTGTCTAAATTTTCAAAATGAGAATGATTGATATTGGAAAGAGAGAACAATCCAATTTCAATATTCTTAGCATGAAGAGCCCGTGCCCACTTAATCAAGTGAATAGAGTTGCAATCACCTATTAGAAGTAGTCTCATGAAATCGAAGTTTTAGGAGCTAAGGCCTCTGCAACTTCTTTTGCACGGTGTTGCCAAGTATGTTTTTCCTTTATTGTTTTAATATATTCTTTACGCTTCAATAAAAGCTCTTTGTCATTTTTGATAAGATTAATAAGATTGATAAGTTCATAATGGTCATATGGAATTAACCAACCCAACTTATTATTCTTTATATATTCACCCGTAGCTGTTTCAGTAGATGAGATTATTGGTAAATCATAGCTCAGGTATTCAAAAAGCTTAACTGGCATGGCAAAAGATCGATAAGTATTGGGCTTAAAATAAAGCAAGCCGATATCTGCCTCTTTCATCAAATTATCAAGGGCTTGACCTGATACATGATGTATGCTAATGTTAGGGCCTAAATATTTTTCGTAACTCGCTTTTTGTTCCTGCCATTCTTTTTTTCGGGTACAGAAGATTAATTGTACCTCGGGACATTTATTAAACGCCTTGAAAAGCTCATGCATGGTATACATGGCACTTATTCCTCCAACATAGAAGAAAGTAAGCTTTGAGCTTGACTTAGAATCTATTTTTTTTAATTGTAAGCCGGAAGGAAGTGCTTGGCAATTCATTTTTTTATTCAAAGGAATAAAACGCTCCATGGCCAAAGATGGTAGAAACAAAGTATGAAGATATTTCTCGTAATTCCTCAAGTCTAGATGATACATTGACCTGGTTAGCTTTGCTTTTATTCCTGAAAGCTTATAATCATCAAAATTCCAGTAAACATCTCTGTAAAACAAACCAATTGGGATTTTGCTTTCTTGGCAAAATTTGAAAAATGAAAAATCCAGAAATGGATGCGTTGGCATATGATGAGTCTCTGTTAAAAGGGTAGGAAGTGTACCGCTTTCGGAGTACATAAATTCATAGCTTTTACCAGATTTAATTAAGGCCTTAATCTTTTTAATTTGTCCTTTTCTTTCACTTGCGGAACCCATTACAACATCGACATCGAAATTTAGATCTTTAAATCCTTCTAACATCCTCAAAGGCCGAATATTGGTGCCAGAAGGCACAGATGAATTCGGTTTGAAAGGGATATGGAAAATTATACTTTTCATGCTACACTTGTGGACTTAAATTTTGAGCCATTTTTTTAGCGTATAGCACCGTGATCAAAAGTATTAATACTATACTTAAGTATGCTATGTTGTAAATGTAATCGTTAAACCCTCCAATTAAGGCAGTTTTGTAACTAAAGAATACATAAACCCCAATAAGTAATGGCGCTTTAGGTAATCTCAATAACCCATAAAACAGAGAAGCTATAATGAAACCAACATAAAGAGGGGATAGGAGTAATCCAAGTATACCAAAATTGGCCCACGCCTCTCCAATAAACAAACTATTTTGAACACCTGCCGTTCCCGCTGCGATTCCTTTTGGGTTTATTATTTCCATGATATGTCGACCAGCTCTATCGCTATATTCAATTCCGAAATTTTCAATCAAGCGACTCAAACTATTAAAGCCAATGAATGACCTCAAATTTTCATAGAATTCGAAAGAGAAAAAGGTGCCAACTATCTGTGAAAAAAGTACTCTTCCCGTAGCTCCTTCATTATACTGAAAAAGAATTTTGCCAATGTCTGCATTGCCAAAACCAATATAGAAGAATAGAATTATACCAACAAAAGTTGCTCCCACAACAGCCAATTTACCTATCCCTATTTTTCCATTTACCCAAACAGCATAGAAAACGAATCCAGTTAGAAATAAAGCTAATGGCGATTTCTGTAGGTCATAAGTTAAAATCAAAACAGCACCAATAAAAGTGCCTATAAACCAAAATAGATTCAACCAAGATTTTGATTTTTGGAAGTAGGCAAAGGCAACAAAAGAGAGTAGGGGGAGAAGTTGCAAAGCAAGGATGTTTCGGAGGTAAATGTTTCCGCCAAATTCTCTAGATGCCATTATTCTAAGTCTTGCCAATTCACTACTATTTCCTTTTAATAAAGCAAGTAGTGGAATAGATCCAATGTTCATGAATGTATAGGCTAATACAGAAAGTCCTAGTCCACTTAAGCCAATTAAAAGTATTTTTAAAATCAACTCTTTATTCCCCAGTAGATTCACTAAGGGTTTTTTAGCGTAATGGTCTAGTTGATGAGCTACTGATTGAATAGCAAACAGTTTCTTTGCTATCAACATACCCAAAGGAAGCATAATCATGGTATACAAAACTGCTAGCCATCCTAAGTACCTCGTTTGATCTAATTGCAGCTTATTCACAAGATAGTGATCATCCAGCTTCAATGTAATGAAAATAGCACCAATGAATGACATCAAGACTAAAGGGATGTAAAACAAATAAGACAACATATTAAGTCGCTTAATAGACATAGTACCTGCCACCTCTTTAAATAAGAAAAAAGAGATAATAAGTATAAACATGCTGCTTAGAACGATTGCACTAAACTCCAACGTGGTCTTTTTTAACGGTAAACGGTAAAGTTAAGAAAATGCTAAGCAAATATGAAGCAGCTCGACATACAGCGAAGAGCAATAGCGTTTGTTGTATGTTGTCAAAGAAATAGAATCCAATTACTATGGGTAAAAGTGAACTAATCAAAAAGACGATTTGCCATACAAACTCTAATTGTTGCTTGCCACTTATTATAAACGCATTGGTCAACGGACTTGTGGTGAATTGGAAAATAAAGAGAATGGCAAGTATCTGCGCGTATTCTCCAGATTGCTCCCATTGCGCTCCAAATATTAAACTAAATAGATAAGGTGCGAAAAGAATTAAAATAGTGAAGGGGATAAGTCCAACAGCTGCCAAGCCTCCCAAGGTCTTTAAGTATAATGCTCGATAACTCCCTTTAGTATTATACATTTCTGTAGCTTTTTGCCTAAAGACATCACCTACGGATCGAGCTATAATAGATACGGGAACCATTATTACTCGTTGTGTTAAAGCAAACCAACCTACTTCTGTTTCGCTATAATACATTGTAAGTATAATGGGTGGTCCATTGGTGGACAAGGCATTCATCAAATGACTTGGCATCAGAAAAACGGGAAACTTAAAGTATTCTAAGGCCGTACTTTTAATCTCTTGGAACCTAATAGCTTTAAAATTGCTAAAAGAAAAAGTTTGAAGGTTGACAAGGAAAGACGAACAGATTCCTAAAAGTTTAGAGTAGATTAATCCCAAAGCTTCCATTTGGAAAATACCAAATATGATTGAACTCACTCCAGAACTTAAATTGTTGAACACTTTCGAAATAGACATTCGTTTATAAGCACTTAAGCGATTAGCCCAGTGATAATAAGTTTGATCAGATGCTAGAAAGAAGATTCCAATGATAAGTAACCAACTATAGGGAATAAGTGCATCCGTTCGAATAGCTTGTAATATACTAGCGCCAAAAAAGAAATTTAATAGTGCTAGTATAATGCAAAAAGAGAAAATTAGAATCTGAGTTAATAAGACTAATTGTCTTGCTGTTTCTTTTTGAGGTGGAATGATAACTGCTTTCTCATATCGGCCAGTTGCTACCACCCCTAAGATGCTAAGCACGCTTACATAAACCATAAGAATACCGAAGCTTGCGGGTAAATATAGTCTTGTAAGTATGGGGCTGATGGCTATTGGAATAAGCTGAGCTACTGCTGTCCCGGATACGAGAAGTAAGATGTTTTTTAGAAAAGAAGATCCTTTTATTTTTTCAATCATTTAGGATTGATTAGCTCAATAATTCTTGTGCAATTCTTTCGCTTGCCGTACCATTACCATATAAATCTACACTGAAATCTGAATTGAATTTAGCTATTCCTTGAAAAGCGGAAAGAATTTTATCTGAGTCAGCTCCAACTATTTCGTTATAACCATGTTCTACAAGTTCAACCCATTCGGTTTCATCTCTAAGGGTAATACAAGGTTTTTCAAAAAAGAATGCTTCTTTCTGAAGCCCACCGCTATCAGTAAATACTGCTTGACAGTGTTTAAGCAATTCAATCATATCAAAATAACCTACGGGATTAATTAGCTTGATGTTGGGCTTCATATTAAATTTGCTCAACATTTTTTTTGTTCGCGGATGAAGAGGAAGTACAACTTCAACATCATCATGTATCTTTTCCAAAGCGCTAAAAATATCCTTTAGCCTTTTTTGAATATCCGTGTTTTCTGCTCGGTGAATAGTGCATAAAGCAAAAGGCTTATTTACTAATTCATTCTGCTTGATGATTTGAGATTTCTCTGCGGATACTTTTGCATAAAAAAGGGCGGCATCTTGCATCACATCTCCATTCTTGATAATTTTTGTATCGAAATTATCAAAGCCTTCTAATTTGAGGTTTCGTATAGCTGCATCTGTAGGGCAAAATAACCAATGAGAAATCCTATCCGTTAAGATTCGGTTTATTTCCTCTGGCATAAGCATATTGAAACTTCGTAAACCTGCTTCCACATGTGCAGTGGGAATGTGTAGTTTTGAAGCAGCTAAAGCTCCAGCTATGGTTGAATTAGTGTCGCCATATACCATTAAAGCATCTGGCTTTTCTTTAAGTAAAATCTCTTCTATATCTCGAAGCATGTTGCCAGTCATGGCTCCATGTGAAGTACCTTCTAGGCTTAACTGATAATTGGGGTGTGGAATATCTAAGTCTTCAAAAAAACTACTAGACATGTTGTGGTCGTAATGTTGCCCAGTATGCACAATGAGCTCTTGAATAGACTCATAATTTTTAAATACTCTGCTAACAGCTGCAGCTTTAATAAATTGTGGTCGGGCTCCTAAGACGGTTACAATTTTCATCTTAACCTAATACCTCTTTTAGTTTTTCTTCTAAAGCAGGACCTCTGAGGTCTCTACCTATGATGATTCCATTTTCATCTATCAAAAACGCAGCAGGAATACTGTTTACGCCAAAAGTTTTGGCAGCAGCATTATTCCAAAATTGAAGATCACTTACGTGGTTCGGCCAAATCAACCCATCTTGAGCAATTGCATTTACCCATGCACCTCTTTCTTTGTCCAGAGAAACGCTTAATACAGTAAAGCCTTTGGCTTTATAGTTATTGTAAGCAGCAACTACTGTCGGATTCTCAATTCTACATGGCTTGCACCAACTTGCCCAAAAATCAACTAAGACTACCTTGCCTTTTAAAGAGGATAAACTTAAGTCAACACCTTGAGGAGTTTTTTGAGTAAAATCTGGAGCTTCAGTTCCTACCGCAATTTTATTGCTAGCAGCCTCCATAGCTGCTTTTTGAGCAATAGCATCTTCATTAGCTTTTACCTGCTCTCTCATTTCAAGGATGTAAGTTGAATTTGGCATTAAAGTGGAATAGTCATTTAGCTTGGTTTTAATGAACTCTAGGTCTTCAGCCGATTTAAGTGCGCTCATTAAATATATGCCCGTGATTGGATCTGTAGTTTGAGCAATTTTTTCTCTAATCGCATCTTTCATTCCAGCTTCTACAGCTAGATATTGATTTTCAATAGCTTTTAATTCTTCCATACTTGCACCTGCCATTTGTTTCGTTTGAAATTGCTGACTTAATGCACCCAATTCATTTTGCTTTTCAATGAAAAAAGAAATCATCTCTTGAAACTCTTGAGCGTTTTCACTTTTTAAAACTTCAGTTTCTGCAAGTAAATCGTCATCAAATTTGGCATTGTAAACGATCTCTTCATTATCCAATCTAAGCATCCAATATTTTCCTTGACCTGATATTCGATAAAAACCAGGTTCTTTAACGGTTCCTTTGAATTCATAAGAACCATTTTCATTACTTGTGCATGTATCGATATCTGTTATGCTGTTAAAAGTTACAAATTGCAGGATTAATTGCTCGTTAGTTAAGCCTTCGATTTGACCAGATAAGTTATACCTGTCTGTATCTTCTTGACAAGAACTAAAGCCCAAGGCTATTATTAATAAAAGGAAAATATAGTTTTTCATTGCTTTGCTTTAATATTATTTAAGTTTTTCTGTAAGTAGTGTTGTCGCTATTTTAGGGTCAGCTTTTCCGCCAGATTTTCGCATAACTTGACCCATGAACATTCCCATAAGGCCTTTCTTCCCATCTTTATATTCTTGAACCTTAGCTGCATTTTCAGCAAGAACTTCATCCACTATTTTTTCAATAGCTCCTGAGTCTGAATTCTGAATAATGTTTAAACTTGTTGCCAAGGTTAAAACATCAGCAGAGGGTTCTTCTAAAAGTGCAGGAAATAAACTTTGAGAAGCACTTGCGAAATTCAATTTACCTTCTTCAATAATTGTAATAATCTCAGCAATCTTCTCTGCGTTTATGGGGAAAGATTGGATGTCTAAGGCTTTATCGTTTAGGTGTGATTTAACAGGTCCAATTAACCAATTGGCAGCTGCTTTTGTTTGAGTTGTATGAGAAATAATTTCTTGAAAGTATTTTGCGAAATATTTATCTTCTGAAATGATATTTGCATCATAAGTCGATAAGCCTAGGTTCTCTGTGAATTCTTTAAAGAGTTCTTTAGAAAGTTTTGGCATCTCTGCTTGAACTGCTTTTACTTTGTCTGAATTGACAATGAAAGGAGGTAGGTCTGGCTCAGGAAAAAATCTATAATCATGCGCGTTTTCCTTACTTCTCAGCATAAAGGTACTGCCATCTACGGCATTGTAACTTCTTGTTTGCTGCTCAATACGATCACCTTCTTCTATAAGGTCAATTTGTCTTTTGGCTTCAAATTCAATAGCACGCATAACATTACGCATGGAGTTCATGTTTTTTACTTCACATCGTTCTCCCAATTCTTCAGCTCCTTTTATACGAACTGAAATATTTGCATCACAACGCATGCTTCCTTCTTCCATGTTTCCATCACAAATCTCTAAGTAGCGTAAAAGCTTACGAACTTCGAATAAATATTGATAGGCTTCCTCAGCACTTCGCATGTCGGGTTCAGAAACGATCTCAATAAGTGGAACACCCGCTCTATTCAGATCAATTAATGAATTGTAAGGGTCTAGGTCGTGTGTACTCTTACCTGCATCTTCTTCTAAATGAATTCGAGTTACACCTATTCGCTTTCCTTTTTCATCTACTTCAATATCAATAAAACCTTCCGTACAAATCGGAGTCTTATCTTGTGTAATTTGGTATCCTTTTGGTAAATCAGCATAGAAATAATTCTTTCTCGCAAATCCATTGTACTCAGTGATTTTGCAATTGGTAGCTAAACCCATTTTAATAGCCGATTCTATGGCTTCTTTATTCACAAAAGGTAAAGTGCCTGGGTGACCTAAAGTTAAAGGACTAATATTGGAATTGGGGCTTGCACCAAACGCAGCGCTATCCGTTGTGTACATTTTGCTTGATGTAGAAAGCTGTGCGTGAACTTCTAAACCAATAACAATTTCATATTTATCGTATTTCGACATGAAGAATTTGATGGGTTAGTTAAAACGAGCAGTAAAAATAACTATTATATTAGATACTTAAGACGCTTTGTCTAATTTCTTCAAAATATTTAACGAATTTAAACCCAGAGAGAATTTAGATTAGGATAATGCTTGATTTATCTTTTAGAATTTAACTTGATTTCTTCAACTAAAATGGTTTTAGCTTCCCAAGGATTTTTAATTTGAATGAACTGTCCCTCACCATTATTAGCTAGTTTTTGCATAAGCCGTTGCCCTTCATCATCTTGCCCAAATCCTATAACTGATAGTTTAATGCCATTGTTTGAAGCTTGTTTCCTTACTTCTTTATTTAGCTCGTTCTCTGTTAGAGTTGCATTTACGCTAGAAAACAAACCATCTGTTGCTAGGATAATTTGATTGTTTCCATCTCCGATGAAATAGTATTGCAGCAAGTCATAAGCGGTTTGAAGTCCATTCACTCCATAGGTAAGCCCCGAAGTTTTTAAACTATCTATGGCATGTAATATAGTAGATTTGTTATCTCCACTCACACTTTCTAGTATTACATTTGTTTTTTGATTATAAGCAATAATTGCAACGCGGTCAATATCTCGAAGCACTAGAGCTAAACTCTTAAGTGATTCTTTGAGCAAGTCCATTTTGTTTTCCTTCGCCATGGAAGATGAAACATCAATTAGAAAGAGTACGTTGTTCGCTGCATAGTCATCGATGGAAAGAACTTCATCTTCCTCTAATATAGCCGGAATGGATTCTTCTAGGCGAGCTAAATCTTTAGTCTCAATTTGTTTTAACTCCTCTTTAGCTTCAGCCAGCTCATTTGACTTTTCATCAAGTGCAAGATCTTTTGTTTCTAATTCAGATTCTCTTTGAGCTATTAGGTCTTCCTTTTCATTTAAGGCAATCGCTGCTTGAGCAAGTGAGAACTCTAAAGCTTCGTTTTCAGCTTGTAATTCTGCTAAATAAGTTTGAATGGAATCCAAATTAAGAGTCGGTTTTGGTAGGGGAGGTGTCACAATGGGTTCTTCTATAACTTCCACAATAGGCTCGGCAGTAAGCTCGGTATTTGTAACAGGTATCACAACAATCACTTCTTCTTCTGTTTCTTCGTCCTCTTCACTTGCAAAGCTAAATTCAGTGGTTCCAAATGAAAGCTGGCTGAGTAATTCGTTCGGATTACTCTCTTCTTTTTTAGCCGCATAGATTTCCTCAAAGAGATTAGAAACTGGACTTAAAAATATCCGAATGACTTCATCATCCTGATCTGCTCGAATGATCGCTTCTCCGGAAATATAATGGTCGGCATTAACAATTAATTTGTAATCTTCTTTCCCAAGTTGCAGACTTGCCATACCACTTTCATCAGATTTAGATTTCCTTGTTTTTTTCTTGTTCAATATTGGTGTTATGAATATTTCAGCATCTTCAATAGGGTCTAAATCCAACTCATCGATTACTCGAATAGTGTATTCTTTTAGCTGGATAGGTTCTGGAACAGGCTTTAGAATTTCAATTATAGGACTCCTTGAAGAGGGCACCTTGTTCGGCAAAGAATTAGTAGGGGTGTTTTCCACCGGGACTTGTTCACTTTCTAGTGGAGAAATAGTTTCTTCTTCCACAGCCAGGGCAACAGGTGTTTCAATTTGAGGAACAGGTCTTGAATTTATCGGATTTAGGGGCTTCGATTCTTTAGTGTCTATAGTAGACTTATCTACATCGGGCTTGGGAGTGGGAGGCTTCGTGATAGTTGTTTCCACTTTATTGGCTTGACCTTTGTCCAACTCCTTGTTCAAGTCAGCATCTTTACGTTCCAACTGTTCCTTATCTATAGGAATTTTAGCCTGAGCCAAAACTGGTTCTTCGACTAAAGGAATCAAGCTAATTTTTAAATAGCCTGTTTGTTGCCCTAAATAAAACATGCTTTGATGGCTTTGATACCTGGGGTGGTCAACTAGAACTTCATAATTACCTACAGGAAGCTTTGAGCCAAAATCGCCCATTCGATCTGCGAAAAATGTCAGGTCAATTTTGTTAGTCAAACCTATAATTCTTATTGTTGAACCGCTTAAAGGGATTTGCGTTTCTATTTCAGCTACCTTACCAAACAGTTCTACTTTTGGTTTACTATGCTCAGGTTTAGCCATAGGACATTGGATGTATGCTGTAGGAGAGAGGTTTTTAATGTTTCCAGTTATTTTCAACTCATAAGCTTCTGGGCTTGCATTAAAATAAATCGGGAATTTCCTGCTGAAAGAACCTGTTCCTGAGGTATAGTAGATAGCTTTAATAATTGCTTTTTCTCCAGGTTTGATCGCTTTTTCAGGGTAGATTATTTCCAGATCATTTTCGGAAAACAAAGGTAGAATGCTTATTGAATGCTTGCTATTATTTGTAAGCGTATAAATGGCTGGTTGATTTTCCCACAAGGGTACATCTCCAAAATTATAAGTCATGCTTGTAAACTCGATGCCTAATTTCTTCAACTTCTGGGCAGAAGATTGATTAAAAAGGACGCAGGCAAGAATGAGATATAAAAACTTTTTCAATACAATTTTGTTTAATGCTATAACTTTGAAACGCTTTGTAGAACGTAAATATGATATTTGTGAAGAGAATAATTCAAAAATCGGTCCATTTTTTCATTTTCCTAATTTTTGGAACACTTTCCTTAACTGCCCAAACGGCAATTTTGAAGGGAAGAGTGGTTGATATAAAGAACAATGATGGGATTTCTTTTGCCAATGTTTTTATCCAGAATACCACGATTGGAACTACCTCGGATTTAGATGGAAACTTTGAACTTGCAGGTCTCAAAGCAGGATTATATAATGTAGAGGCTTCATTTATCGGGTATAGCGCTAAAGTTATATTTGAGGTTGAAGTGTTCAATAATAGGCCAAGTACAATAGTATTTGAGCTAGAGGAGGATGCGGAACAATTGGATGAAGTGCTTGTCAAGGCTAATCCGTTTAGAAAAGTGGAAGAAACGCCATTATCTATTCGAACTATTGGCGTGAATGAAATTCAACGATATCCAGGAGGGAATAGAGATATTTCTAAGGTCATACAATCTTTACCTGGGGTAGCTTCTTCAGTTTCATTTCGAAACGATATTATTATTCGAGGGGGTTCGCCCTCTGAAAATAGGTTCTACTTGGAAGATATTGAAATTCCGACAATTAATCACTTTAGCACGCAAGGAGCAACAGGAGGTCCGGTTGGGATGATTAATGTTGATTTTATTCGGGAAGTCGAATTTGTAAGTGGGGCTTTTCCAGCAAACAGAGGGAATGCTTTAAGTTCTATCATGAACATAAAGTTGATTGATGGAAGAGACGATCGACCAGGAGCAACTTTTACCGTAGGCGCCAGCGAAGTTGCTATTGCGTTTGAAACACCTTTGAAGGATAAAGGGAATTTAATTTTTGCCGTACGGACTTCTTATTTACAGTTGTTGTTTAAGGCACTTCAATTACCATTCCTGCCTACCTATAATGACTTTCAATTCAAAACAAAGTTAAAGCTGAATGCTCGAAATGAGTTGACTATTTTAGGTCTTGGTGCTTTAGATAATTTTGAGTTGAACCTGGACGCGAATACATCAGAAGATCAGCAATTTATTCTGGGATATTTGCCTGATAATGACCAGTGGAATTATACCGTTGGTCTTAGACATAAATTATACTTAGAAAATTCTTATTGGACTTTTGTTGCTAGTAGAAGTATGTTGAATAATCGAGTGGTGAAGTATCAAAATAACGATGATAGTTCAGAAGATAATTTAACCTTGAAACTGATTTCCCAAGAAATTGACAATAAGTTTAGGGTAGAGAATACGGCAAGAATTAAAGGATGGAAATACACCTTGGGTTTTGGTTCTGAAATTTCAAAGTACACGAATAGCACCTTTAATAAAGTGTACATTCCTAATGTGGGTGAGCAAACTATTGATTTTGATGCGAAGCTTATTTTTGCAAAGTATAGCGCTTTCGGTCAGGTAAGTAGAAGTATTTTTAACAATAGATTAGATGTCTCTATTGGGATGCGATTTGATGGCGCAAATTATAATAAGTACATGTCTAATCCTCTAGAGCAATTTTCTCCTCGATTATCACTAAACTTTGGCATTACGGAAAGACTTAGTTTGAATTTTAATACAGGAATCTATTACCAATTGCCTGCTTATACTTTATTGGGTTACCAAAATACAAATGGAGATTTATTAAATCAAGAGGCCTTAAAATATATCAACAATAAACAGGTAGTTCTGGGCTTACAATATGCGACTCAAAAGAATTCCCAATTTAGCGTGGAAGGATTCTTAAAGATTTATGATAACTATCCATTTCTCTTGACAGATTCAATATCATTTGCTAACCTTGGTGGTGATTTTGGAGTTATCGGAAATGATATTGCCGATGCTAGTTCAGAAGGTCGTTCCTATGGAGCAGAATTCTTATTCCAACAGAAATTGTTTAAAGGTTGGTATGGAATAGTGGCTTACACCTTGTATTGGAGTGAGTTTAAGGACAAGAACGGTGACTTTATTCCTTCGGCATGGGATTCTCGTCATATCATTAGTTTGACTGGAGGGAAGAAGTTTAAAAAGAACTGGGAAATTGGAACCCGGTGGGGTGTTCAAGGCGGAGCCCCATACACCCCTTACGATTTACTTGAATCGGCTAAGCCTGAAAACTTTGATGCAAGTGGAAGAGGGATTAAAGATAATGACCTATTGAATACAGCACGAACGAATTGGTTCCATCAGTTAAATGTTCGGGTGGATAAGAAATGGTTCTTTCAAAAATGGAGTTTGAACTTATACCTTGACATTCAAAACATCTATAATTTCCAAGGGGAAGGCGCTCCAGAATTTACAGTTGAACGAGATGATGATGGGATTCCATTACTTAATGCTGGCGGAACATACGATGGTTATACTTTTACTTCGGGAGTGGGAACCTTGGTTCCTTCTATTGGTATTGTGGTAAAATTGTAGCTAATAATGAACTAGAATTCGAAAGACTTCGTTAGATTTATAAGGTTTTATGAAAAATATTTTTTCCACTTTCTTTTTAGTGCTACTTATCGCTAGTTCGCTGCAAGCACAGAAAAAATCTAAGATGCTAACGATTTTAGATGAGGAAAATGCTGTGTTTAAAAATGAATGGAGCATTGGCGCTCGAATGCATACTAACGGTTTTAGTGCATACTTTGAACGCGTTTGGATTAAGAGCATTTGGAAGAAGCGAGTTTTACAAACTAATTTTTTCTATTTCAAGGACTTTAAGCAGAAAAAAGTTAAGTCGGCGTATGCAGAGGTGTATAATGCGAATGGCTACTTTTATGGCAAACAAAACAATTTCTGGAATCTCAATGTTCTTTACGGTAACAAGAAGATTCTTGCGGAGAAGGCGGATAAGAATGGAGTACGTGTTTCCATGATATACCTTGGCGGGTTTTCTTTAGGATTTTTAAAACCTTATGGTTTGGACATTGTAGAGCAAGATCAATTTAGCGATGCGCCGCCAGAAACTGTGGTTGAGTTTTATAACGAGAATAACCCTGACGTTTTTTTAGATCCTTTCAACAATGATACGCGAATATTTGGTCCAGCAGGATTGAGGTATGGTTGGAATAAATTGCAGCCTGTACCGGGTCTACATGCTAAGTTTGGATTTAATTTCGATTGGGCTGGAAAAGAGAATGTTGTGAAAAGTATAGAGTTAGGAACACAAGTAGATATCTATTACAAGAAGCTTCCTGTAATGATAAGTTCAAGGAGCAAACCGTACATCCTAAATTTATATTTAGCCTTCCAATTGGGTAAAAGATGGTAATGTTACTTTATCATTGAAAAAATGAGATTATTTTGACAAAAATAATTCTTTAATAAGGATACCCTTGTTGTATATTTGACAAGTTAAGATTACGAAAAATTAAAAGTTACTTTATGAAAAGAAATATATTTATAACTGTTTTCATTGCAATAGCTGTTTCGGCTGGTTTCTTTTTCTCGCAAGAGAATAATACTATCACGCAAGAACAAGTAAAAACTAAATTACCAAAAGCTCAACGAATTGAGGGTGCTTTAGAATGGCGTCAAAGCCTTCTAGCTGATCCTGCGACAGGAGAGTTCGATGTTAATTTGTTTTATGATGCAATGGATAAAGCAGATGAACTAAAGTATCAATCTAATAAAAGTGGATTGTTAGGTTTAAATTGGGAGCTTGTTGGTCCAGATAATCAAGGTGGAAGAACGAGAGCTTTAATATTTGACCGAGTAATTCCAAATAAACTTTGGGCCGGAAGTGTAGGTGGAGGTTTATTTCAATCTTTAGATGGCGGAAACAACTGGACAAGAGTACTTACTTATGATGGTTACTTTCCTATTGGGTCAATTGCTCAAGCAGGTGATGGTTCTTTATATGTAGGAACAGGTGAAGGCTTAGGGAATTCTTTAGGAAGCGCAGGTAACAGTTTTAATTCTCAATCTCCGGGAAATGGAGTTTTTAAATCTGCTGATAACGGGGCAACTTGGAACCTTTTACCTGGTACGGAAGCTGGAAATACTGATGAAGTGGTCACTGGTGGATGTGTTTGGTGTGGAGTTAATGATATTGCGGTTAGTCCAATTAATGACAACGTAATTTTAGCGGCTACACAAAACGGCCTTTTTGTTTCAACGATGGCTGGTGAAGAACCTGGTATTGGTTCTTGGCAACAAGCTAGTGGTCTATCTGGTGAAGGTCAGGCTATTGAAATTACTGAAGATGGTCAAACTGCATTTGCAGCCTTTAATGGTAGAGTTTATAGAAGTATTGATGTAGGAAATAATTTTACTACAGGTTGGTCTCAAATGCCAGTAACTGGTGGACAACGTGCAGATGTTGCTATTGCTCCTTCTAATAATAACTATGTATATGCTTCTGTAACTGGAAACAACCAATGTTTAAGTGGTATTTGGCAGTCTACAGACGGAGGAGATAGTTGGACAAGAGTTGTAGCTGGTGGCGCACCTTATGTTTTAGATCCATTTAATCAACCAACTACTGATTTCGGAACTTGTGAAGGTCAAGGATGGTATGATCAAACGATAGCAGTTAACCCGGCAGATGAAACGAAAGTTTACATTGGAGGTATTACTTTGTATACTTGGGGTGAAGGTGTTGGTTTTAAAAGAGCAGACGTTATTGATACTGAAGGTGGTGATCCATTTAACAGTAAATATATTCACGCAGATAAGCATGAAATCATTTTTAGCCCATTAGATCCTACAGGTAACACCATGTTAGTTGGTAGTGATGGTGGAGTTACCTTATGTAATAATGCTACTTCAGGTTTTCCTGATAACTTGAATTTTATTCAAAAAAATAAAGGCTATGCTACTTTATCTGTTTACGGTATGGGTGCTGGTGCTGCTGGAGAAGTTTTCTCTGGTAACCAAGATAATGGTTCTCAATATATCGATGGTTTAGGAAGTTCACCTCAAGCTGCTCAAGAAGTAACTGGTGGTGATGGTGTTTATGCTGATATTTCTAACCTTGATCCAGATGTATTGTTTTCTGGAATTTATTTTGGTGACTTAAGAAGATCTACGAATAGAGGGGTTTCTGCAAATGTTTTCTTAGATGGGAATATCGATCAAGAAGGCTGTGGTAAAATTACTTGTACTACAGGTCAAAATGCATGTGCAACTAATTATGCTGGATTTATTTATCCATTCTACTTGATGGAAACATCTAATGTAGGGAATCAAGATACTACAGCAACTTTGATAGCTCGTGATGATACCTTGTTGTTAGCTTCTGGCGCAACTCAATACATTAAAGACACCTTATATCCTGCTTCTCAGATTACGGTTACTACAACTGTAGGAGAGAGCGGAACAACAGTAGAACGAGTAGAGGTGGCAAAAACTACCTATACCTTTACTAGTAGAGTTTCTGACGAAGTTACTTTTGAAAGAGCAATTACGGCACCAGTTTTCTCTGGAGATACTTACTTTGAGTTAGACCCTTATGATGCTAAGTATTTTGTGCCATCAACAGGTTGTGGATTATGGATGTGTTTGAATCCACTTCAAAAGAACAAAGAGCCTGTTTTCTACAGAATCTCTAACTTCTCAAATGCTCAAGCTTTTGATAATTCGTATGACGGGGATATCTTATTCTTTAGTGTAGGAAACAGAGTATATAGAATTACAGGGTTGAATCTAATTCACCAAACATTGGATCCTAATGGTTGCTTTAACCTTTCATGTGCTCCTGCTTTGAATGTCTCATTGGTTGCCACTATTTCAGGTGTAGGTAGTATTCAAGGAATTGCAGTGGATAAAAATAATTCGGATAATGTGTTAGTTACTGCAGCTGGATTTAGTCAAAATGGTAAAGTTTACCGAATTGAAAATGCAACTACGAATGGAGCAAGTGTTGTGAACCTTCACCAAACGAATGTTACACTTCCTAGAATGCCTGTTTACGATTGTATCATTGATTTCGAAGATTCAGATAGATATATTATTGGTTCAGAATTAGGTATCTGGTCATCAAATGATGCTGGTGTAACTTGGTCAGAAGAAAACGATGGTATGTTCGGAAGAATGCCTGTTTACAGATTGCGTCAAGAATGGATGTATGATGAAGATTGTATGATTCTTTATGCTGGAACGCATGGTGGTGGTATGTTCAGATGTGCTACATTAACAGCAGGTGGTTGTGATACTGAGCCTTTCCAATGGGACAAGGTTGATGACAAAACAGGAATACGTGACATTACAGTTACAGCTAGTAATATTAGCTTGTATCCAAATCCCGTTAATAGTATTGCAAACTTGAAGTTTGATTTGAGCCAAACAAGTTCAATTGAAGTGAAGGTTGTAGACTTAACAGGAAGAGTAGTAATGACAAAGAGAGCAGGGAATGCGGCTCTAGGTAGTCATACTATCGAAATGAATACAAATAACTTAACTACAGGTACTTACTACGCGGTGTTAAGTGCAAATGGTAAAGTATTAGGAAGCAAGTTGTTCTTGAAAAAGTAAACTAGGCTTTTGAAAACATTGAAAAGGCATCCACTTGTGGATGCCTTTTTAGTTATTGTCATTAGTATTCAGTTTAAAGTGTTCAGTCCCGATAGCTATCGGAGTCAGTTCTCAGTTACACCGTCATCTCGACGATAGGAGAGATCTATTGTCTATGCATGGACGAATAAAATCTCTTCTGCTAAATACTCTGTGTAACCGTTGAATATACTCTTAAGGCTTTTAATTAGTCAACTAAACCTATTGTTTGTTTGACAAAGGATTTCTCCCGTTGGTCGAAATGACATGTGATGAATTGTTAACTGCAAATGGAAGTGTATAAAGAATGTTTTTCAATACTCAAGTTACTGCAACAATTCAAACTCAAATGAAGGGAAGCCTTTTTGACCAGTTTGAGAATCATAGAAACTTAGGAACCTTAACTTGAAGTATCGACCTTCTCGATCTTTAATGATATAGGACTTATTCTTAAATATAAAGTATTGATCGCTAAATTGCTTCCAGGTATGACCAATAGCATTGCTGTTTGTACTCATGCGACTAGGATCAATATTGCCGGCTTGAAAGTCTTCGTAGCTAATCTCTTCTTCCATATAGGCCTCTACCCCAGCGGCATTTAAATAAGCCCCTGTTACCGCATACCCTGTAAGGAATTCGGTGCCATCGGTAGTATAAACGGTGTCAGTATTTCGCGTAAAAAGTAAATCCCAAGTTGTTTTATCTGGTTCAATAATTACCAAGGTATTGCTTTCCCAAGAAAGGCTTAAATAACTTACTGTATGGTCTTTAGGGATTATTAGTCGTTGCTCATCACTCCCGTCTAAATTCGCGTATCTAATGATATAACTATCGTAGTAGATACCTTCAAACATGAACTTCTTATAGTCTCCTAGCTCATTACCTAAGGCATCTATTCCAGGGTGAATAAGGTAAACCATTTTCTGGTTAAATAAAGTATCTGTTGAACTACCCGGAGCAATTACATCAATGGCCAAATTATCGGTAAAACCATGTGAACCATCGAACCTTTTATCACTTTGATTATACGTGGTGCCAAAGCTCTCATCAAAGTCGTTTGATTCTGTTTTTATCACCCACATGCTAGCCGCAGCGTTCAATCGAATAAAACTAGCATCATTTCCTGTGTAGAAGGCGAGATTCCATTCTTTGAAACTATTACTTGAAACTATGCTTGTATCATACAAACTATAGAATACTTGTTGGTCATAGTCATCGCCTAAAACAATGGTCTCAAAATTTACGGTAGAATATCGAGGTTCTTCTTCTTTAAAACAAGCGCTTAGTAAAAGTAAACTGGTCAATATTAAAAATAGATTTCTCATTGTTTACTTCCAATTTTTAATCCTACAAAATAAGTTCGTCCAGCTGCAATTTGGGTGCCTTGATCTCCACCGCTATGTGCGCCTGTTGAAGTTGTACCATTGATGTTCGACACATTAAGCAAGTTTTTAACTCCTGCATTAATTCTAATTCTGTTTTCCCAAAATCCTTTCTGAACAGTAAAATCCATTATGTCGTAAGCATCAATAATTACCTGTTCAGGAGTATTTTCTAGGCCTACTAATCTGAAATCTTTTCTACGCCCGTTCCACTTGTTATAAAGAGATAAACTCAAATTGGCTTTCCTAAAGAAATAACTAAAATTACTTTGGATTTGAGGGTAGTAGAAGAAAGCTTTTTCATCAGCTTGATTCGTGAAAGAGTTATTTGATAAACCTGTATAAGATAAACCAACATTCGCTGTGAAGTTCTTGCAAGAGTACTTTCCATCTACCTGAGCACCCATAGTGGTGAACTTCGCGATGTTAACATATTGAAACACATTGTTGTCATCAGGGGTAAGTGCAATAGCATTGTATTTATAGTTATAAAATAGCTTCGTATTTAATTGGTACTTGTGCAATTTCTTATTGGCATCAAAACTTAAAGAAGAGCTTAAGTTTTGCGACTGCTCAGGAATGAGGTCTTGATTACCAAATATGTTGTGATTGGCATCGTTAAAGATTAAGTACAATTCTTTTAAACTAGGCGCTCGGAAACCCATGCCGTAGTTAAATCTAAAAGTTAGCTTATCATTTATCCCATACTTGAACTGCAATGAGGGAGTAGGTAATACTTCGAATTGAGTATTGTATGCATATCGAAGGGCGGGCTGTAAACTTAGCTTTTCATTGATTTGTATTTTTGCACTTACAAAACCAGCTAAATCTGCAATCAAAGCAGATGAACCATCTTCATCTTGAAATCTTCCACCTTTTCCATTCTCAATATTAATATCAATACCAGCTTGCACACTGATGCGTTTAGCTGGATTATCTAGGGAAACATAGGTCCTTGTCATCCATTGATTCGCTTGAGTGGTATCTTGATTGTCTTCACTCTGGGTATCTGCAATCAAAGTACTTTCTAAAGTAGTAAGGTCTTTTTGATATCTATTTTTGATTCTATTATAATGATTATAAGAATTGACACTATTGAAAGAGAGGTTTTCATTAATGTTTCCCATGATGGTGTAATTCCCATCAATACGCTGAGTGCTGTACCAATCGTCAAATGCCGTTGGTATAGATCCAGCTGGGTCATATCTATTTAAAATTCGATCTTGAAAATAGTTTCCTTTTACCTTATGGAACCAATCATTTTTAGTTCTGTAAACATAATTCAGTCCCCCAAAGTATTGCTCCTTAGGATTCCATTCCATATCTCTGTCAAATGAGCTAGGGCTCCAACCGTCAAAAAAGTATCTTCCACCACTAAGCTGGAGCAAATGTCTATTCTTTTTGAATCCAACTAAGGCGTCAACATTGTAAGAACCTATGCTTTCATAGTATCCATTAACGAAACCTTCAACTTCATTCTTTTGACTTTGTTTACTTATTAAATTGATAACACCCGCAATGGCGTTTGAACCATAAATAGCAGATAGGGGGCCTTCCACTACCTCTATACGTTCAATGTTATTCATGTTAATTTGACTTAAGTCTAAGTTGCCATCAAGTCTTCCAATAACAGGAACTCCATCAATCATTATCTTTACATTATTCCCTCCTAGTCCTTGAAGGTTAATTTGTGACCCTAGGACACCATCTCTACTTATCTGAACATTCAATTGGTTCATGAGCGCATCAGATAAATTGACAGCGGCGCGTTGCTCTAGTTCTTCTTTAGCAATAACGTCTACATCGTACATGCTTTCTTTGATAGAAATTTCTTTGGGACTCCCAGTAACTACAACTTCATCTACTTCTGTTTCCAAAGCAAATGCATAGAGTATACCTGTTCGGCCAGGTTTAATCGTTTTTACAAAAGACTCATAACCTATATAGCTGAGTTCGATTCTAGTCTCTCCATGGTAAGGGATGTTTATACCTCCATTGTCATCACTTATCGTTTTTGTAGATTGGTTAGAGTTTAACTCAGTAAGCTTTATATGTGCGTAAGCAATTGGCTCTAGTGACTCCGCATCAAAAATCTGTAAATAATTTTGGGCCTTAACGCTATGCGTAAGACCCAAAATTAAGATGATCAAAATGTGAAGACAAGCCTTCATTCAATAATTTATTTATTAAGCACCAACTTTTGAGTAGTTGTTTGAATTCCATTGCCTAACTGAACTAGATAAATACCATTTTCAACTTCACCTAAATTAATGCGCACACTATTTAGGCCTAGATTCGTTTGCGTATTGGCTTGAAAAACCAAGTTACCAACCAAACTATACACGCGTACATTCATTGCTTCACTTTTTTCAGATGAAAAGATAAGATCTGCACTACCTGTTGTTGGGTTTGGATAAATCTTGTGTAAGTCTATAGACTCATTATTTTCTCTAATGGCTGTTGGACCGCTAGCAACTAATTCTTTAGTGAATTTAATCTTACCTGATGCACCACCTTCAAAGCCAGTGAAATAAAGTTTATAAATATCTTGTGCTTCAGTTCTTACGAAGAAAGTTAAACTATCGGATAAAGTAAACTGATTGTTCATCTGGTCAAACGTTTTCCAATCACTACCTATAACTGATTTCAAACTTTTAAATGTGGCACCTACATAGTTTGCATTAGCAGGTAATTCTAAAACTTCCGCTATCTGAACTCCTTCATTAGAAATTACACCCGTTACTGGGTAATATGCGATTCCTTGATAATCTACGATATACTTGGTAAATTCAAAATCCCAATCACTATGATCTGGCTCTCTATCTTGGAGCGTATGATTATCCATGTTCAGGTATGCATAGCTTTTGTTTAAGTAATCAGGAACGCTAACAACCATCGTGGTATCGAATGAATTATCTAAACTAGCATAGCGGTAAGTGAAAACACCTGCTACCTTTTTAACCACGAATACCTTGTAATAAGTATTGTTAATAGTCTTCAATACAAAAATTCTAGAACCATCTACGCTATGTAACGGAGGTCCAGTGTATTCACCCCACCCATAATTGGCTGGTCCTCCTAATGATTCATCTTCAAATGCAGAATAGGCATCCCATGTAGTATCCGAATCATATAAAGGTGACCAAGTACTCATTCCTACAGTATCGGTAATGTTGCTAAATTGTGTAATGTCATCCGTTACATTCCATAGCTCAACTCCACGACCTCCATTAATCATAATGGCTGCAGACTGTGATTTGTTATAAAAAGCAACCGTCCATGAAGAACCGCTGTACTCACTTACTTCACCATCTTTTAGGCTGTAAAAGATATCGTTTGTATAATTCGGCTGCATGACAACACTATCTTCTGTTATTTGCGCAAAACTGAAGAAGCTAAGTCCTATAAATACTAAGGTAAAAACCTGTTTCATTGTGTATATTTTTTTGTTTACACAAATGTCTTGCTTATTTCTTTAGATGGCAATTATATGCTAAAGAATAGTGTCATTGAATTGTCAAATTAGAATGACAAAACTCTTATAAAAGAAATGAACAATTTAGAAGTTTATATGCTTCGGGGAATCCAGAAGCTAGAAATGTTTATGAATAAATAGTGACAACGACTTTCCGGGAACTAGCTTGGTTCCTAAACTCGCAAAAATAGATGCCTTGCCAGGTTCCTAGATTAAGACGACCTTCAGTTATAGGGATGCTAACAGAACTCCCTATAAGCGCTGATTTGATATGTGCAGGCATATCGTCACTACCTTCATAAGTGTGGGTGTAGTAGCTTTGATTTTCCTTTACAATATGGTTTAAACTACTTTCAAAATCCTCTCGAACGCTGGGGTCTGCATTTTCATTAATGGTCAAGGCCGCAGAAGTATGCTTTACAAATAAATGAAGTATGCCCTTATCAGGAAGAGAAGGGATTGCTTCTTGAATAGTATCGTCAATTAAATGATATCCTCTAGTAAAAGGTTTAAGCGCTATTTCTTTTTGCCAAACTGCCATTTAGGTTCTAGTCTTCGTATGCGGACATAGGTGCGCATGTACAAATCAAATTTCTGTCGCCATGTGAGTTGTTTACTCGTGCTACCTCTGGCCAAAACTTATTCGTTTTGCTGTGCTCAGAAGGAAATGCGGCTAGCTCTCTGGAATAAGCATGTTCCCAATTTGAAGAGCAAGTTTCCAGCATAGTGTGCGGTGCATTTTTTAATGGATTATCTATAACATCCATATCGCCATTGGCTATAGCATCAATTTCATTTTTAATGGCAAGCATAGCATCACAGAATCTATCTAACTCTGCTTTGCTTTCACTTTCCGTTGGTTCTATCATTAGCGTTCCCGCTACAGGGAAGGAAACTGTTGGAGCGTGAAACCCATAATCAATTAGGCGCTTTGCCACATCTTCAACTTCCACCTTCAACGAATGTTTAAACGGTCTAAAGTCTAGTATAAGCTCGTGAGCTACTTTACCATGTTCTTTACCCGTATACAAAACTTCATAAGCTGATTCTAGTCGAGTTTTAATGTAATTGGCATTCAGAATAGCATACTTTGTAGCTTGAGTTAAGCCTTCAGCACCTAACATTTTTATGTAGGCATAGGAAATTAGCAGTATTGAAGCGCTACCCCAAGGTGCTGCAGATATGCCCGTAATTCCTTTTGCTCCACCCATTTCAACTTGAGCATTTTTAGGTAAATAAGGAGCAAGTGCTTTAGTTACACAAATTGGGCCCATTCCTGGTCCACCTCCTCCATGAGGAATAGCAAAAGTTTTGTGCAAGTTAAGGTGGCAAACGTCTGCGCCAATAGCTCCTGGACTTGTCAAACCCACTTGTGCATTCATATTGGCTCCATCCATATATACTAAGCCGCCATTCTCATGTACAATCTCTATAATCTCTTTGATATGATGCTCAAACACTCCATGCGTACTTGGGTAAGTAATCATTAAAGAGGATAAATTGTCTTTATGCAAAGTGGCTTTTTCATTTAAATCTGCTTCGTCAATATTCCCATAGTCATCACATTTGACTACGACAACCTTACAACCAGCCATAACAGCTGAAGCAGGATTCGTTCCATGGGCAGAAGAAGGGATTAAAACAATGTTTCGATGATGATTTCCTTGGTCGTGGTGGTAAGCTTGAATAACCATTAAACCTGAAAATTCACCTTGAGCTCCACTGTTGGGCTGAAGAGAAGTAGCATGAAAACCAGTGATTTCATTTAACTGAGCTTCAAGTTCTTCAATCATCAGCAGGTATCCTTTTACTTGAGTCTGAGGAACAAATGGATGGATGTTTGCAAACTCATTCCAAGATAAAGGCTCAAGTTCTGCAGCTGCATTTAGCTTCATCGTGCATGAACCTAAAGGTATCATGGAGTGAGTAAGAGATAGATCTTTATTTTCAAGTTTCTTGATATAACGCATCAACTCTGTTTCGCTTCTGTACAGATTGAATACATCGTGTTGCAAGAACAAAGAAGTTCGCTCAAGTCCTTGAGGTATACTAAATTTTAAACTGCTAGCTAACTTAGTAGCAAGAGATGCTTGCTCAAAAATGGCAATGATAAGTTGAATGTCTTCTTGTGAAGTGGTTTCATCTATAGATATTTGAACGTTGTTCGCTGAATAGTAAAAATTAATACCTTTTCCTTCTGCTAAACTCTTAAGTTTTGTTGTGTTCTCTATTGAAATGTGAATCGTATCAAAAATACTTTCATGTGTAATTTTATATCCCAAGTTTTGCAATTCACTTGCAAGAGTTATCGTTTTTTGATGGATAGTTTCCGCAATTGCTTTAATGCCCTCATACCCATGATAAATAGCATACATACCCGCTATATTGGCCAACAAAGCTTGTGCGGTACATATGTTTGAAGTAGCTTTTTCTCTACGAATGTGCTGCTCTCTAGTTTGAAGAGCCATGCGCAAAGCTGGATTTCCAAGTCGGTCAACGGAAACACCAATAATTCTTCCTGGAATAATTCTTTTGAACTCTTCTCTAGTTGCAAAATAGGCCGCATGTGGTCCACCAAAGCCCATTGGAACACCAAATCGTTGTGTATTACCTACTACACAATCTGCATTCCATTCTCCTGGAGATTGAATTAGAGCCAAGCTCATAATATCAGCAACCACTGCAACGTAGGCATTTGAGTCATGCACAGTTTGTGTGAACTTGCTGTAATCTTGAATACTTCCTTGTGCATTGGGGTATTGAACCAAAGCACCAAAAAATTCTTCAGACCATTGTACATGTCTATAGTCGTCAACTACCAATTCTATATCTAGTGGAAGTGCTCTAGTTTTTAAGACATCAATAATTTGAGGGAAACAATGTTGATCCACAAAAAACTTCTTGCCTACATTAGCTTTCTTATTATAAGTGTGATAGAACATTGACATGGCCTCAGCAGCTGCCGTAGCATCATCTAATAAAGAAGCATTGGCAATTGGTAGTCCGGTTAAGTCAGATACCATGGTTTGGAAATTCAATAAGGCTTCTAATCGTCCTTGAGCAATTTCTGCCTGATAGGGAGTGTATTGAGTATACCATCCTGGATTCTCAAAAATATTTCTTCGTATAACCGCCGGTGTTATCGTATTGTAATACCCCATCCCTATATGAGATGTGAAAACTTGATTTAAAGAAGCAAGTTTCTTTATCTCTTTCAGATAGTCATGTTCAGTTAGTGCAGGAGATAGACTCAAGCCACTAGTCCGAATACTAACAGGGACTGTTTTATTGATTAACTCATCAATACTTGACTCGCCAAGAACCTTCAACATGTCCTCTTCACTTTGTTTATCAACTCCTATATGACGGTATGCAAATGAATTAAGCTTAAAACGACTCATGGATAAAATTTTGAACAAAGTTAAGCTTAGTGAGACTATTTTTACGTGAAATTTACTAGGTTCTCCACTTAAATTTGTATTATGTGAATAACTGTTAATGCAACCGAAATTTTGAACAAATTGTTTTAATTTCGCTTATAATTATGATGATAAAGAGAATAGTCCTTCCGTTTTTGCTTGCCCTCAGCATGTTTATTTTTGTTAATGCACAAGAAGGGGATAAAAATATTATTCAGTTTTCAGGTTACGTGCTTACTCCTGATACTTTAATGGGAATACCTTTCGTAACCATTCAAGTGAACAATAGTTCAAGAGGAACCATTACTAATCAAGAAGGATTCTTTTCCTTTGCAGCGGGTGAGGGTGACACTATCCACTTTAGCAGTATTGGTTTTGAGGAAAGCTTTTACTACATCCCTACAAATTTGCAAACAAATAAGTACTCGATTGTGAAGTTGCTTTCAGCGGACACCTACTATATTGATACGGTAACCATATACCCATGGCCTACAAAGGAAATGTTCAAACAGGCATTTTTATCCTTAGAAATGGAAGAAAATGACGTAGATCGTGCCTTGAAGAATCTGGAGCGAGAATACTTGAAAGAGATGGGCGAGAACATGGCTATGGATGCTAGTGAAAACGCAAATTATTATCTTAGATCTGAGGCTAAGAAATACTATTACGCAGGACAAGCTCCGCCTCAAAACATATTCAATGTGTTTGCTTGGGCACAATTTATTGAAGCATGGAAAAGAGGTGATTTTAAGCGTAGGAAGTAGTTGATGGCGAAGCGGAAAATTGAGCTTTATTCAGTTTTTTTCTTATCTTTAGCAAAACCCACATTATATGAAGTATTTAATTTTAGTGCTTTTACTCCCCTTTTCACATTCACTTACGGCACAAAACACTGTTCAAGACGACATAGATAAATTAAAAGCTTTTGTAGAAGCAGAGGACTATCGATCAGCCATGTTACTTGGCGATAAGTTGATAGGCGAAGGCATCAAAGAAGGCTATGAAAATCAAGCAGGTGACGTTTACCTTTATAGAGGTATTGCCAAATTTGAATTTGAAATATTTGATGACGCGATCGTTGATTTTAAGCAAGCAATTGCTTTCAATAAAAACTTGACAGAATCGTATTTATATATTGCTGAAATCTATTATGATTTAAGTCGCTATTCATCGGCCCTTGAAAATATCATTTATTATATGAACAACCATCCGAATGATGTTCATGGTTTGGCATTAAAGAGTAAATGTCTGTTAGAAATTGGTGAGCCAATGGCCGCTAAAATAATTATCCAAAAAGCAATAGCATTAGTCTCATCTGAACCAGAACTTTACTATGTCCGCTCTGCTATTAATAGTGCGCTTGGCGAAGATGAAAAGGCTTGTAATGATGCGCAAATTGCAGTTCGCTTTGGTTATGAATTAGCCAATAATTTGGTGACAGCTTTTTGTGAAAGTGAAGATGAGGAAGAAGAAAATGAAGAAGCGAAGAAATAAATCTTCATGAGTGAAAGATTCTTTTTATCGATTTTAATCCTCATTCCTATTGTATTATTCTCTCAGAATAAAAAGTACATGGCTTTCAATGAGGACTGGCAAATATCAACGAGCCCAGAGCAAACCCATTATACATGTAATTGTTATGTCAATGAAGCTGGTAAGTTTATTGGTAAATTTAGATGCTATCAACTTGAGTTAGATGTTCTAGTGAAAGAGTATTCTTTTGAAAATGACGTTTTACACGGTGAGGTTAAGGAATATTTTGAAAATGGGCAATTGAAATTGGATGCAGAATATGCTGAGGGCCTGCCTATAAGTGAATGGAAAGAATATACTGAGCAAGGCCTGCTTGTTTTGCATCGCACATTCAATGAAAATAGCCAACTCGTTCAAGACTACTTCCAAGAAACTACTCATTATAACAATGCAATAGCATTTAGTCACAAAAAAGAAGAACCCCCAATTTATACAACAGATTGTATACGGGTAAAAATTGAAAGCCAAAAATATGCTTGTAGTGAGGAAGCTGTAAGTCAATATTTAAACAATCCACCAATCCCTGAAATTCTTAGGAGAGACCCGAAATATGCGGGTAAAGAATTCGAGTGTTTACTACTTTATACAATTAGCGATAAAGGAATTGTTACCACTGCGGAAGTGTTTAAATCTACAGGTGATGACTTTTTGGACTTATTGGCTAAAGCGCATATTTTAAACATGGTTCCCTTTGAGTCTGCCAAACAATATGGATTACCTATTCCATATACGCAAGATGCTCAAATCATTTTTCAATTCTAAGAATAGAATCTTCAATCATTTCGAAATAATCGGAAATATTGAATTATTTTTGTGTTTTTAAACACAAGAAAGAAAAGTATTAATGAGTAGACTAATGATTATTGGTGCAGGCGGAGTGGGCACTGTTGTAGCATTTAAGTGTGCTGAAGTAAAAGAAGTGTTCTCGGAAATTATGTTGGCTAGTAGGACCAAGTCTAAATGCGATATAATTGCAGCCGATGTCGCTAAGAAGTACCCTGAAAGAACAAAGATTCAAACGGCAAAAGTAGATGCGGATAATGTCCCAGAATTAGTTGATTTAATTCATTCATTTCAACCATCAATGGTGATAAACGTAGCCTTACCATATCAAGATTTAACGATTATGGATGCGTGTTTGGAAACAGGAGTACATTATCTAGATACGGCTAATTATGAACCCAAGGATGTTGCTAAGTTTGAATACAAATGGCAATGGGCGTATCAAGAAAAATTTAAAAAGGCTGGTTTAATGGCTTTGCTAGGCTGTGGATTTGATCCAGGTCAAACACAAATATTTACTGCTCATGCGGCGAAACACCACTTTGATGAAATCCATTATTTGGACATCGTAGATTGCAATGGTGGTGATCATGGAAAGGCATTTGCAACCAATTTTAATCCTGAAATAAATATTAGAGAAATCACATCAGTAGGTAAGTATTGGGAGAATGGAGAATGGCATGAAATTGAAGCCATGAGTATTCATCAGCCTATTGAATACCATAACATCGGTGAAAGAGAAAGCTATTTGCTTTATCATGAAGAATTGGAAAGCTTGGTGAAAAATTTTCCAAGCCTAAAGCGTGCCCGATTTTGGATGACCTTTGGACAAGAATACCTTACTCATCTTAGAGTAATGGAAAATATTGGGATTACAGGTATTAAGCCTGTGGAGTTTAAAGGACAACAAATAATTCCTTTAGAGTTCCTTAAAGCGATCCTGCCAGAGCCTGGTTCTTTAGGAGAAAACTATATAGGGGAAACCTCTATTGGTTGTTACATTAAAGGGCTTAAGGATGGAAAAGAGCGTACGTATTTTATTCGTAACAATTGTAAACATCAAGATGCATATAATGATACCTTAAGCCAAGGAGTTAGTTATACAACGGGAGTGCCGGCAATGCTTGGAGCAAAGTTAATGATGACAGGAGAATGGATGCAAGCGGGGGTGTACAACGTGGAAGAAATGAACCCTGATCCTTTTATGAAGCAAGTAGGGCGCTATGGCTTACCGTGGAATGAAGTTATTGATGTGGAAGTTCCTTTTAGCGATTATTAGTACTAAAAACGTTCTATAAATAAAAAACCATCTTGTTATAAAAGATGGTTTTTTATTTATAGAATTCAACAATTATGATGTTTAGGTATTAAGCACCAATTGCTCGCTTCATACTCATGATATACCCTAAATGAAGAGCCTCATGGATGTTATTGAACTGGATAGCTTCTTCTATAGAATGAATTTCATAACCGTATGAAGTGGGGTAGGTCGTATATTGACTAAATTTTCCTTCGAAATAGTCGCGCTCTAACTCTTCTGCTAGACCAAGTAACCGCTTTTTACAATCGGCCCATTCTCCTGCACTTAAACTTGATTCTGCTCGAGTGCCTTTTCTAAAACGCTCCACAAAACTATCATCAACTAGCATTTCACGACCACTCAATTTGTAGGTTAACAATTGTTGAGTGACAATAATATGAGCAGTGTTCCAGGCAATAGAGTTATTAAATCCTGTAGGAATCAGATTCACTTGTTCTAAATCTAATGACTCTAAAGATTTGACTAAAAGTGTTCTCGTAGCTTGATGTAGATCAAAAGTAGCTTCCACTATTCCTTTGGTTTATCTTCAATACTGCACGTGTTTATTCCAAACAAGGTATATAAAGGGCTGAAATTTAAAAATGAAGTAATTAGTAAGATAACGGCAACTCCCAATAGGACATATCCGAAAACGCCTGAAATTATATTGAAATAGCTTAACAATGCTATTACTAAAACTGCAACTGATCGTATCAATTTATCAGCTTTTCCTATATTTTTTTTCATGGTAAACAAGGTTTTGTGAACGATAACGTTAAGTAAAGTCTTTGCTTGAACGCTGAATAAATATCCACATGGGGGATAAACTATTTCTCTTTTCTTAAACGCCAAACACCTAAAACGGCTTCTCGTATTATATTATTACTCATTTTACTCTCGCCTAATACTCGGTCAGTAAAGATAATAGGAACTTCTTTAATTGTAAATCCTTTTAATTTAGCTTTATACTTCATTTCAATTTGAAAAGCATAACCAATAAATTTAATATTGTCTAAATCAATAGTTTTTAGAACTTCTGCTTTGTAGCATACAAAACCAGCAGTGCTATCTTTCACACCGGTTCCTAATATAAATTCAACATAATGAGATGCGAATTTAGAAAGGAAAACACGAAATAGCGGCCAATTATTAAATCCCCCTTCGCTAACATAACGACTTCCTATAGATACATCGAAATTATCAACGGCACATGCCTTGTGTAGTTTTAACAGATCTTGAGGGTCATGAGAAAAATCGCAATCCATTTCAAAAATGAAAGCATACCCTTTTTCTAAAGCGAATTTGAATCCTGCGATGTACGCGGTTCCTAGCCCTAACTTACCCTTACGTTCAAGCAGATATAGTTTGCTAGGGTATTTACTTTGAAGTTCTTTTACCTTAAGAGCGGTTTGATCTGGTGAGTTATCATCAACAATCAATACATCGAAACCTAGTTCCAAGGCAAACACCGTGTGAACCATCTTTTCGATATTCTCAAGCTCATTATAAGTCGGTATGATTACTAGGTTTGGACTCACAGACGCAAACTTAATTTAATTTCTTTTAATTTTTGCTTGGTATGTAGGTTAAAATCACTTCGTACAATCCAGTTATAGTATCCAGCATCTTTTTTCAAGACATCTTCCACAAAATGGCCTTTATATTTCCCAAAATTAAAGGCAGGCTTTCCATTTATCATGGTTAAGCGATTAGCGGTGTCAATCTGATTTAAGTCGTTACGGCTTACCTTGTTAACTTCGTCTATATCTGCAGGAAGCTCTTCATACCTTTCCATTTGTGCAACAAAAACTTCTTGAGTTGCAATTACATCAGCCAAAGCAGAGTGAGCATTTACTAATTCTTTATCGCAGAAAAACTTGTAAGCGGAGGTTAAATTTCTCTTCTCCATCATCACAAAAATATTCCGAACATCAATTAGATTTCGATTGTCAATTGAAAAGTTTTTATTGACACGGAGAAATTCTTCAATAAGCACGGGTACATCGAAACGATTAGAGTTAAAGCCTCCAAGGTCGCATGGATTGAGTAATTCAAAAAGCTCTTCAGCCAATTCGGCAAAAGTGGGGCTATCCAATACGTCTTTGTCATAGATGCCATGAATCAGACTTGTTTCAATAGGGATAGGTACCGTAGGATTTACCAAATATCGATGCTCAGTTTTGCTTCCATCAAGCTGCATAATCACTATACCTATTTCAACTATTCTATCGGATGCAACATTGAGTCCAGTGGTTTCCAAATCAAAAAATGCTAGTGGTCTACGAAGATTTAAATCCATACTACAAAAGTAGAATTATTTGTGCGATTTGTTTAGTTAAAAAGCCTAAAGTTCCTTAATCAACTTTCATTGCTTCGCCTTGGCTAAATTTATGAAAGAAAATGGTGGAAACCAAGCCCAACAAACTAAATGCTGCTAATACCATAAATAAATGTTGGTGTCCGAGTGCTCCAGGGTTACGGTCTAATAGCCATCCCATTAATGGACCCATGAAAATATCAGGGGTGTATCCAATAAGTGAGATAAATCCTACCGCAGTACCAGTTAATGCAATCGGAACACTTGCTTCTTTCAATATGGTAAAATAGAGCGCTCTCAAAGCAAATACTCCCGTACAAGTTGAAATCATGGCTAAGAAAAAGAGGCTAACTGTTCCCGCTGTAACTAAACCAGCGGCAAAGGATAAACAACCAAGAAACATGATGCTAAAGCTGGCAATGATAAGCTTAAGTGCTTTTAAGCGTACAGCTAGAAGTCCGGCACCAACAGCCGCAATTGGCCTTACCCATAACATCAAGCCACCCACTTGAGCAGATTCTATCTCATTAAAAAGTAAAACTTCTTTTGCAAACAAGGTGTAATCGCTTAAGGCTTTGTATCCAACATAAGCGCATATTATAATAATTGCTTGAAGCCAGATAGTTGGGAGTCTGAGTAGTTGTGAAAGTTTGTGAAGAGAAAAAGCTCTGAGGATGTCTTCGCCTTACTTTGCTTACTTGGTAATAGATAAAAGACCGTTATAGAAACCACCACAATAAATACTACCATAAAGTAGATTACTCTTTGCAGTGCGTAGGTTCGTTCACTTGAAGTACTAAGCTCAATATCTAAGGGCAAAAAATAGGCAAAGACTACAACAGTCATGGTTCCAATTAATGCGCTAACCAATCCTCTTCCCCCATCTAAAAAGCCAAAGGCAATACCTTGAAATTTTTCTCCACCTAATTCTCTAGTAGCTCTAATCAGAGCAGCCCAAAATAAGAGTATCGTAGTCATTCCCCAAAAACCAAAGAGAAACTTCATGCCTGTATAGCTGGGGATTGAAGCTAAAAATAGTCCGCCTATTGAAGTACTAATCAAAGCTATTACAATAAGCATTCTAGCATTGTATTTATCGGCGAGAGGGCCACCAAGCACGTATGCGAAAAAAGCAACAATTCCATATACTGAAAAAATGAATCCAAGTTCAAGGTTGCTTAAGTCAAAAACTTCTAGGACTGTCGGTCTAAAAACTCTAGCTAGAACGAAAGGAAGAATGAAAATGGCTTCACCTGATATAATTAAGGCTAATAGGGCAAAGGAAAAAGGGGAGGAGCTAGATTTGGGTATGGTCAATTAGAAGGAATGTTTAATTATAAATAGTGTGCTACTGAGCATTGTTAAAATATGCACTCAAATCAAGTCCATCAAAATTTCCCGAACTCATTAAAAGGAAAACATGGTTCTTATCGTAGATCTTGTCCAAAGTATGTTTTAACTCTTCTGGTGTCCTGCAAATTTGAATATTCCATTGCTTAAAAGCCTTATGAATTTCTTCTTCACTTATAACTGTTCGTCCTTTAATTTCAAATGCTTTGGCACTCATATAAATGATGGAAAAATCAGCGGGAAGCATACTACCCTTATACTCTTCTAAGAATTTCTTATCCGTGCTACTGAAGGTGTGAAGTTCCATACAAGCTATCAGGGTTTTACTTGCATATTGCTCCCTAACACTTTTTAAAGTAGCTTCTAGTTTTGAAGGAGAGTGAGCAAAATCCCTGTAGGCAACAACACCTTTTGAGTTTTCAATTTTCTCCAATCTTTTAGCCGTTCCCTTAAACGATTGCATGGCTTCATAAAATTCTTTACCTGAAATGTCGAGTTCAAGACAAGCCATTCTAGCTGATTCCATATTTTCTAGATTATGCTTTCCAAATATTTCCAGCGGATAGCTAAGCTGATTAAATTCTACAATTGTCTTTTCTGATTCAATCGTATATTTCGGACTTTGATACCAATTGGTCTTACAATTCAGGTCTGAGGCAATTTCAACTAAGGTTTTATCTTTAGAATAAAGGATAGCCACGCTCGATTCACGCAAGTTGTCTAAGAAATCTTTGAAGGTCTTGACATAACTATCCCAGGTAGGGAATACGTTAACATGATCCCAAGCAATACCTGTAACAATTGCTATGTCCGGCTGGTAATAATGGAATTTGGATGTCATTTCTAGAGGTGAAGAAAGATATTCATCACCTTCTAATATGATAACTGGCGCATCGCTAAGTTGAACACTTAGATCAAATCCTTTTAGAGAGGAACCTACGAGGTAGTCAAAAGAGTGATTAAGTTCTTTGAGGACGTGCATAATCATTGCAGTGGTGGTCGTTTTTCCATGACTTCCAGCTACGACAACACGCTTTTTGTTTTTAGCTTCTTCAAAAACAAATTCAGGAAAGGAGTATATGCGAATTCCAAGCTCTTGAGCTCGCTTCAATTCAACATTGTCTTTTTTCGCGTGCATCCCTAAAATAATGGCATCCAATTTCTCATAAATATGGCTTTCAGAGAAACCAATTTCATCTGGCAACAGTCCTACTTTTTCTAAATTGCTCTTGGCAGGATCAAAAATGATGTCATCAGATCCTGTAACCTGGTGTCCAATATTCTGTAAACAAATTGCCAAATTGTGCATAATGGCTCCTCCAATTGCAATAAAATGTACATTCATAAGCGCTTAGAATAATTTAATTAAGTATTTTAGCGTTTCAAAAATAGATAAATAAAACTAAGTGTTATGAAATCAAGAAAATTAATAATCGCCCTCGTTACCGTGTTTTTTGCAGCAACATTATTAAGCTCGTGTCACAGAAGTACTTGTCCGACATTTGGAAACGGAAAAGCTGATGTGAGAATGGATGTAAGAGCCTAAGTAATTGTGCGTATTTGTTACGCCATATTATTTGTAGGAATACTCTTCAGCTCTTGTAAGAAAGAGTCCTTTCAAGACAATAGTGATTTTGGTTTCAATTATCAACCAAGTGCTATCGGTCATTGGGTGGAGTATGCCGTGGATTCAACTATCTATAATGACATTACCTCTCCACCCACGATTACTTCTAGTTCGTACTTTATTCGAGAAGTTATAGATACTAGTTTTATGGATGCATCAGGGAATCAAAATTTAATCGTGCAACAATTCAGGAAGAATGGATTGAATGATGTTTGGAATTTGGTTCAAGTAGGAAGTTTTAAAATTACTCGAGATAATTTTCAGCGTTATTTCAATGACTTACGCTTTATTAATCTAATTTTCCCAGTAAGGGATGCTAGAGAGTGGCAAGGTCATAGTTTTTTAAATGTTCAAAATGAACCTACATTAGATTATTTAGACGACAATAAATATGATTGGAATTACACCTATTCTGAGGTAGACCAATCGATTACAATAGATTCATTTTCTTTCGATTCTTGCGTGATCGTTACGCAAATCGATAATGAGAATTTGTTTGAAAAGAAGTATAGCCAAGAACTATATGCCCGAAATATTGGTTTAGTAAAAAAAGAAATTTTAATACTAAACACACAGGCACCCCCATCTGGAGCTAGCTTTTTAGATAGAGCTGAAAGTGGCTTTATCGTGGAGTGGCGACTTATCGGATACAAAAATTGAAAAATCTCACTGTACTCATATTACTTTTCTGCTTTACACTTCACTCTTGGGCACAAGATAAGTTTTGGATAGAGTTTAGCGACAAAGGCGAATATATTCAAGAGTCCGGGAATCCTCAACAATTCTTATCTCCAAATGCATTGAATAGAAGGGCGTATTTTGATATTCCTATCGATTATACAGACTATCCTTTAAACTCAAGTTATATTGCTAAAGTCGAAAACCTTGAGGCAAAAGTCGAGAAAAATTCAAAATGGCTGAATGGTATTATTGTTCAAACTTCAAATATCAATTTTGTCGCGGAGCTAGCTCAATATCCTTTTGTGAAAAGGGTGGTGACTTTGAATACTTCAAAAAGTCAGCTATCGGATAAATTTCAATTAGATGAATCAGAGGTGGATACATTACCTGGTTTGGGTTATGGCTTCGCTGCTTCCAATATTGAAATGTTGAAAGGGGAGTATCTCCATGAATTAGGGTTTCAAGGTCAAACTATCGACATTGGAGTTATGGATAATGGATTCCAATTGGTTAATACGAACCGCTTCTTTGACACCCTTAATATTCTTGATAAAATTCATGGAGCATATAATTTTGTAGATAACAGTACCGATGTTTTCTCTAATGGCGATCATGGTGCTTATGTAATGTCCACCTTAGCAGCAAATATTAAGGATACACTTATAGGAACAGCTCCAATGGGAAATTACTACCTGTTTACAACGGAAGATAATAATAATGAGAGCCTTGCAGAAGAAATTAACTGGGCTCTTGCGGCTGAATGGGTTGATTCTGCATTAGGTACATGGATCGTGTTGTCTACTTCCCTGGGCTACTCGAATGGTTTTAATAATAGCAGTACGAATCACTCTTATGCGGATATGGACGGCAATACTACCATTATAACTAAGGCGTCTGACTTAGCTGCTAAAAAAGGTATGCTAGTAGTCAATAGCGCAGGGAATGAGGGAACAGATGATTGGAAGTTTATTACTGCTCCTGCAGATGGAGATAGCGTCTTGGCAGTTGGTGCAGTAGATGCTGAGAGGGAGCCAGCTGAGTTTAGCTCTTATGGGCCAAGTTCGGATGGACAAATTAAACCTAATGTTAGTGCTTTGGGTAGAAGAGTCGTTGCTGCGAAATACAACGGTACGCTTCAAACAATAAATGGCACTTCTTTTTCTTGCCCAATTACTGCAGGCTTGGCTGCATGCTTATGGCAAGCATTTCCAGATAAAAACAACATGGAAGTAATAGAAGCTATTGAACAAAGTGCTCATTTATATTTTTCTCCAGAGGATCAATTAGGGTATGGAATTCCAAATTTTGAAAAGGCTTATAAAATCTTGGAGTTAAGAGAGGGCACCCAAAGTAGTGGATTAATCCTCTACCCGAATCCAACGAGCGACATATTGAATATTGTTTTTATCGAAAAATCCGAAGGTGCTTATGATTTAGTTGTTGCGGATATGGCTGGTAAAGTCTGGATACGGCAGCAGGATAAAGACCAAGTAACTTTAGGCCAATTGAGTGTTAAAGACTTACCCAAAGGGGTATACCTCTTGTTCGTTAAACAGGGCAAAAATCGTTATCGTCAAAAGTTTATTAAGCGCTAAATCCTTTAAGGAATTTCACGAGGATATCTAAATCCTTTTGGTTAGTTATAAATCCCACAGAAATTCGGACAGCTCCTCTCATTTTACCTAAAAAATTAATCATATCTAAGTAGCTTGCATCTTCGCGAGCGGTGTAATACTTGGCTATATCTTGACTAGTTAAGCAATTGTTTATCTCATCAACACCGGGGTTGCAAAAACAACCTGTACGTATAGAAATGTTCAGCTTATTTGCTTCCTCCTCAATTGTTGTAAAAGGTATTGAATGACCTTCTTTATCTAAGACATTAAAAATGATTGTTCCTCCTCTACTGATGGTATCCTTAGGTCCGTATATTCCTATTATATTCGCTCCATTGGAGTGTTTTAAATTTTTGAAGCTTTGTAGTAAGAATGCAGTATGTTGTTCAACTCGCTGATTGATTTGAGCTATCCCAATTTCTTCTATATAATCTAGTCCGTTTTTTATAGCAGGAATTTGCAAATAGTTTATGGTTCCATCCTCAAATCGTTCATGATTTTTGATGAGTTTAAACATAGGCTCATTGACCGCTGCAAATGCAACTGTTCCGCCTGCAAACCAAGGTTTTTGTAATTTTTTGAAAGTATCTTTTCTAATGAATAAACAACCAATCCCCGTTGGAAATCCGAATATTTTGTAGAAAGAGACACACACAAAGTTTGCAGGGTGGGCTTTTAAATCTAATGGACTTGTCGGCACATAAGCCGCGGCATCTAAAAGAACATCCCAACCTAGTTTTTGAGCTTTATCAATCCATTTTAAATCATGCTTTACTCCAGAGACATTACTCTGAGCAGGGAAGGCAAGAAGTTTCTCTTTTCTAGCAGAATGTCTAACAAGTATTTCGTTGAGTCTTTGCTCATCCACGCGAAGATTATCGTAGAACATGGGACAATACTCATAACTTGCTTTTTTGCTCTTGCAAAACTCACGCAAGCCATTTACCGAATTATGATTATCCGCAAACAGAACTAGTGAGGAATCTTCTTGAAAAGGATAACATTCACCTACTATTTTAAGCGCGGCACTTGCATTGGCTGTAAAGACACAGAAATAGTCATCTTGAGCATTGAAATAAGTTAACACCTTATTTCTCGCTTCTTCTACTTTTTGAGACGATAACTGCGAAGTCGGATTAGTAGAATGGGGATTTCCTAAAACCTTATTCTTGAGATAATCATAGTGCTGATCGATTAAACTTTCAGGGTATAAATTCCCCCCTGTATAGTCAAAATACACTTGATTATTAGTATCAAGCCTAGCAAAATCTGTTTGCCGAAGAAGCTCAAAATAAAGTTCATCTTTTTTAAGCAAATTGGGTTGTTTTGAAGTGCCAACTTCCATAGCGTAGAATTATAGAAGTTAAATATAAACAAATCCTATGAATAGCTTTAAATTTATAATTTTTGTGCTGGAATAGTGAGATGTTTTTGCTTATCAAAACGTCGCGTATTATGACGAAAAATAAAACTGAAATTTGGATACATGCTTGTGTTCTTACCTGCTTCTGTTAGATACCAACTGCTACAAGCTCCTTTTTGCCAAATAGTTCCCTTCAATGCCTTTTGTAAGTTTTGGTTAAAACGTTTTTCAACGGCAGGTTTTATTTCGATGCTCTTCCATTTATTCTTCTTGCTTTTTTTAATGGCATCCATTATGTACCTCAGCTGGGACTCAATAAAGTAGATGACAGAAGTATGCCTGTTCTCTAAGAGCTTGATGGCTGAACAAATACCGCTAAACCCACTTCCTATTATTACTACTTCGTATGCCTTCATCGATTATGCTAAGGTAGCATCTCTAGTTTTTAGTTTTTTTATTTCTTTGCCCATCATCCAAAACCAAAGAGGCGGAATTAAGGATATTACCATCATGCCAGGGTAGCCCGTGGGCATTTGAGGACTTTCATCAAAATGTCTTAAAACTTGATAAGGACGATTGGCAATATAGTGGTGATCAGAATGTCTTGTTAACTCAAACAACAATATTCGGCCAAAGGGGTGGTTGGAGTTCCATGAGTGAATAGGAAGTGTTTTTTCCCAAGCGCCATATTCGTTTTTCTTTCTGCTCAAGCCATAATGTTCAATGTAATTAACGGTTTCTAATGTTAAGAATCCAAAGATTGCTGAAGCTATAAAACAAAGCATAGGGATTAAGCCGAAAAGCGCAAATATTAATCCTAAAAACGATCCTTGAATGACATGATACCAGATCATTTGATTGTCAAAAGATAAGCTTGATTTCCCCTGCTTTTTTAATCGATTATTTTCTAAATGCCATGCGCTTAAATATCCGCCAATAACTGAGCGAAAGAAAAAGAAATAAATAATCTCTCCTTCACGAGAAGACGCGGGGTCATCTGTTGTACTTACATTTTTATGGTGTCCTTGGTTGTGCTCTATAAAGAAATGCATGTAGAGAGAGGTTAACAATAAAGACTTAGATAGAAACTGCTCATATTTCTTACTGCGATGACCAAGCTCATGAGCAACATTTATCCCAAAAATTCCACAGGCTAAGCCTAAAGCGGATATATATCCAACATACTCAACCCAGGTATATCCTCCTAAGCTCAATCTGTACATGGTATAAAATACTAAGAAATACTGCAAGGGTACAATTAAATAGACTAAGCAGTCATAGACTCGGCTGCTTTTAGCGATATCTTCCTCAACTTTAGTCATATTATAGGTCGTAGAAGGGAGTAGTGCATCTAGGATAGGTACAAGAATAAATGCGTAAATCAAACCACACCAAGTAAACCATCCACCTAAATTAAGGCAAATGAAAATTACAACTGGACTAATGAAAACTCCTATATATTTTATTGCGCGTACTTGCATAGTTTTTAATTTTATAATTTAAATGTAAACAAAATTATTTAAATAGTAAACTAAAATGAATAAAATAGTTTACTTTTGTTTTATGGGAAGAAATTCTGTAGTTAAAGAAAGAACTAAAAATCCGGCCAAGCAACAAGCAATCATTGAAGGCTTAATTGAGTTTTTTAGAACGCATAGTCTTGCTCAAAGTAACATGGATGAAATTGCATTAGGCTTAAATAAAAGCAAAGCCACTTTATATAAGTATTTTCAATCTAAAGAGGAGATGGTCGAGGAACTGATTAGTTTTAAAGTCAAAATGATTTCGGGATTTGTTCCTATTCTCTATGACGAAAACTTAGCTTTTTTTGATCGCTATAAGAAAAGCTTCGAGCTGTTACATAAGCATATTGGTGATATTAGCAATGATTTTCTGGAAGATTTAAAAACAGTATTCCCCGATATTTACTTGCAAATTGAAAGCTTAATTGATTTGGCTGTTAGAGAATTAGCTGGGTATTATCAAAAGGGAATGGAAAGAGGAATCTTTAATAACTTAAATGCCAAGATGCTATCTCAAATTGACTTCATTCTTTTTCAGACACTTACGGACCCGGTCTATCTTAAAGATAATCAACTAACGCTTGCACGAGCATTTCTGGATTTTTATGACATTCGTTGTAGAGGTTTATTAACTAAATAATAGTTGTTTCATCGATTATTCCTTACCTTTGCCGCTCAATAATTATTACGATTTAATGCAAACAGATACTATGAATTATAAAGTAAAAGATATCTCCTTAGCAGATTGGGGAAGAAAAGAGATGACACTAGCTGAAGCAGAAATGCCCGGTTTGATGTCTTTAAGAACAGAGTTTGGTGCTAGTAAGCCATTAAAAGGCGCAAGAGTTGCTGGATGTTTACACATGACTATTCAAACAGCCGTGTTGATAGAAACATTAGTTGAACTTGGTGCTGATGTTACTTGGTCTTCTTGTAATATTTTTTCAACGCAAGATCACGCTGCTGCTGCTATTGCTGCTGTAGGCGTTCCGGTTTTCGCTTGGAAAGGAATGAATGAAGAAGAGTTTGAGTGGTGTATCGAACAAACTTTACACGCTTTTAAAGGTGGAGAACCTTTAAATATGATTTTAGATGATGGGGGTGATTTAACCAACATGGTACTAGATAAATTCCCTCAATTAGTTGACGGAATCAAAGGAATCTCAGAAGAGACAACTACTGGCGTTCACCGTTTATACGAAAGAGAGAAGAATGGTACGCTAGCATTGCCAGCAATCAATATTAATGATTCAGTTACTAAATCTAAATTCGATAACAAATACGGTTGTCAAGAATCTTTAGTTGATGCAATTAGAAGAGCAACAGATATTATGTTAGCTGGTAAAACTGCAGTTGTTGCAGGTTACGGTGATGTAGGAAAAGGTTCAGCAGCTTCATTGAGAAATGCAGGTGTTAGAGTTACTGTTACTGAATGTGATCCAATTTGTGCTTTACAAGCAGCAATGGATGGCTTTGCAGTTAAGAAAATGGAAAATGCAATAAAAGATGTTGACATTGTTGTAACTGCAACAGGAAACAAAGACATTATCACTGGTAAGCATTTCGAAGCAATGGGAGACAAAACAATTGTTTGTAACATTGGACACTTCGATAATGAAATCGACATGGCTTGGTTAAATGAAAAGTATGGTTCAACTAAAGATGAAATCAAACCTCAAGTTGATATGTATAACTTGAATGGTAATGATATCATTGTTTTGGCTGAAGGACGTTTAGTAAATTTAGGTTGTGGTACTGGTCATCCAAGTTTTGTAATGAGTAACTCATTTACAAATCAAGTATTAGCTCAATTAGAGTTATGGATACACCCAGAAAACTATGAGAACAAAGTTTATGTTTTACCTAAGCATTTAGATGAGAAAGTTGCAGCATTGCACTTATCTAAAATTGGTGTTGAATTAGAAACCTTAAGTACAGATCAAGCTGATTATATCGGTGTGAAACCTGAAGGCCCATTCAAACCTGATTATTACAGATACTAACATTTATTTTTTAGATATAAAAAGCCTCCCAATTTATTGGGAGGCTTTTTCGTTTAGGAGATACATAGTTTGCAAACTTTACTATCTTTAATTTGAAAATTAACTTATGAATAAACGATTCTTAGTGACCCTCTTTATATTCGCCATGTTCTCTGCTTGGATGATCTCTTGCAGTAAAGCAGAAGGTGAAACCAATATTAGCACGCATAAGGAAGATGAAAGTCATTACAAGGGTGATAACTGTATGAATTGTCACTACCAAGATGGTGCTGGTGAAGGTTGGTTTTCTATAGCAGGTAGTGTTTATGATAATTACCAAAACCATACCGTGCTTGCTTATGATGCGCTTACTCAAGAACTGCTTGCTTCAGTAGAGATTGATAAATTAGGTAACCTATATACCACCGAAGATGTAGATTTCAAAAATGGCATAGCTGTTCATATAATTAACTCGTCAGGACAAATAGTTAGTTCAATGTCAACTATAGTGACTAATGGACAATGTAATCTCTGTCACGATGGAACCTTTGAAGAAATAATAGAGATCTTATGAGAAAGTTTTTTTTGATGATAACAGTTGCTTTTTCATTCATGGCCTTGAATGCTCAAGAAAGTGAAGCTTGGATGGTGAAAATGGATGCCGCTAAAGAGCTTGCTAGAGACAGTGAAAAGTCCATATTGATTTCATTCTCAGGCTCTGACTGGTGTGGAAATTGTATGCGTTTAAGTAAAGAGTTGTTTGAAACTGAAGAGTTTTTAGCTTTTGCCGAAAGTGAGTTGGTATTGTTAAACCTAGACTTCCCGGCTAAGAAAGCAAATAAACTTAGTGATGAGCTCACTGCTCAGAATGATAAGTTGGCGGAAATTTACAATAAACAGGGGATGTTTCCTTTAACCCTTCTTGTAGACGAAAGAGGAAAGTTATTAGGTAAAGTGACTTATCCTTGTGCTTCTGTTGAAGAGTATTTACAAAGCATAACAGCACTTATCCAATAGTTCTAAAATGAGATTTTTCTTATTACTGCTCCTATTCCCCTTAATTTCGCAGGCTCAAGCGAGTTTCACTAATTCTAAAGACACCCTATTGATGGGGTCTGCTTTTACATTTACGGCTATCCATTCCCAAGATAAACAAAGTGAACAAGCAATAATTGCTGCTATTGAAGAAGTGGTGCGGATAGAAGAATTAATTTCCTCATGGCGACCTTCTTCTCAAACTAGCCAAATAAATAAGCTCGCTGGTGTACAAACAGTAAAAGTTGATTATGAATTATTTCAACTCATAGAGCGCAGCCAAAAAATAGCAGAGCTTACCAATGGCTATTTTGATATTTCATTTGCCTCTATTGATAAGCTTTGGCAGTTTAATGGGCAAGAAATGCAAATGCCTCATCCAAAAATTCTTGAAGAGTCTGTGCGACTTATAAACTATCTAGACATCCATTTGAATCAAGAGGATACAACGGTTTTTCTAAAACAAAAAGGAATGAAAATTGGCTTTGGAGCTATAGGGAAAGGCTATGCCGCAGATAGAGCTAAACATGTAATGCTGAGTTATGACATTGAAAATGGAGTGGTAAATGCTGGAGGAGATATTTTGGCGTGGGGGAAAAAATCAGATGGAAGTTCCTGGAATATTGGAATCGCAGACCCCAATCACAAAAGTGAGATTGTTTCAAGCTTGCAAATTGAAGACCAAGCAGTGGTCACTTCAGGTGATTATGAACGCTTCGTTCTCATCAATGGAGAACGTTTTGGTCATATCATCAACCCAAAGACTGGGATTCCAGTTCAAGGGGTTTTAAGCGTTACGATTGTGTCGCAAACTGCTGAATTAGCGGATGCATTGGCCACTGCAGTTTTTGTGTTAGGAGAGAAGGATGGAATGGACTTAATCAATCACTTGAACGGAGTGGAAGGTATTATCCTTACGGACAAAAATAAATTACTATATTCGAAGCGCATTACACTAAATAGAGTTGATGAAAAGAGTAATTAGCATGGTGTTGTTTGGGATATTTTGCATGGGGCTGTCCTCATGTACTAGCGTCAAGGCTTATCAAAAAATGTATTTAAATGACCCAGATATGCAATTGTCAGCTTCCCCTTTAGAGGGATTTGAAAACGGATTTCAAAGTTATCGCGAGGGAGTATCTGGCGCTAATGGAGGAAAAACAGGTGGAGGATGCGGATGCAACTAAAATTCTCAATGCTCATCTTTCTTGCTGTCCTTAGCTTGAATCTTGTAGCTCAGAATCCTGTGGATTTAAATAAGATTCACTTAGAAGATGTAAGTATAGATTTCTTGTTTAATTATTACGAACAAGAAGGAATTCACTCGCCAGTCACAGGTGGTTTAGGGACAGAAAAGTTAAACAATATTGCTCCTTCTATAATTGTAAATATTCCTCTCGACACCCTTCGTTCTATTTCATATAGTGGGGGAGTCGATTATTATTCTTCAGCTTCGTCTGACAATATTAATAATCCTTACCTGCAAGCAGACCATGTTTCTTCTGCTTCTGCTGTTGATTTTAGAATTTATTCAACCCTAGGTTACAAGCAAAAGAACAAGAAGAAAAAAACTAGTTATAGTGGAACATTAGGTATGTCATTCGAGTTTGATGTGACCTCGGTTTCTGTTGGTGGAGGATACGCTAAAACCTCAAAGGATGAGAATATGGAGTTTAGTGTTAAAGGAAGTTATTTCTATGATAAATGGAAATTGATTTACCCCGTGGAGCAAAGGAATGCGAGCTTTGCCATTCTTGATACAGATGGGCGACATTCAGTAAACTTGTCATTAGTTCAGTCTTGGGTAATGAATAAAAGAATGACAGCATCTGTGAATGTTGATTTTGTGCTTCAAAAGGGATTACTTTCAACTCCTTTTCACCGCGTCTATTTTTCGGATTATAATTTAGATCAATTTGGCAATCCTTTGGATAATACAGCAAGCTTGGTTAATTCCCAAGTGGAGATGCTTCCATCTACCCGATTTAAATTACCTATTGGTCTTCGATACAACTATTACATTGCAGATTTCTTACGACTAAAAGCTTATTACCGCTTTTACTATGATACTTGGAATGTAATGGGACATACCGCTCAAATTGAATTGCCAGTGGTGTTAACTAAGTTTCTGCGGGTATATCCATTTTATCGCTATCACAATCAAAGTAGTGCCAAGTATTTTGCTCCATTTGCTAAGCATCAAGCAAATGCTTCGTTCTATACTTCAGATTATGATTTGTCTGGCTTCAATAGCCATAGAATTGGACTTGGTGTAGGAATTGATCCCTTGTTCGGAATATTCAATTTTAAAAATAAGAGCAAGACCCGAACCAATGTGCTTAAAAGTATAGACCTTAAATACTCTCATTACAGACGGAGTGATGGTTTGAAGGCTAATCTATATAGTGTTGCTTTTAGCTATCTCATTAAACGTTAACGATAAGTAGTTTTACTTGTTTTTATAAGCTTATTTACTTATAATTGTGTTTTATAAGCTGTAATTTATACCTATCGTGAATCAGGAAGCCATAATTACATTAGATATTATTGACTCTAAAAAAATGAATCCATCTGATTTGGATCGTTTCTCTATTCTAGGTAAAGAGCTATCTCGTTTGTCCATAATAGAAGAGCTTGAAATCTTTGATGGAGATGGAATGCAAACTAAAGCGAATAAAGCCTTAGATGGCTTAAGGACAATGGTCGCACAATATTGTTATTTTAAATTTAACAGAATACCTGTTCGACAAGCCTTAGGGGTAGGTGAAATTACTTTGCATGCAGAAAGATTGTTGAAATCAGCTGGTCCGGCATTTGAAATTTCAAATAATTCTCTGAATAAGCTAAAGGCAAAGGATGAATTAAGTAGTATAGAATTTGCGTTTAAGGAGCTAAATCCTGAGTGGATATTGCATAGTTCTTTCTTATCTGATATAATGCATAATTGGTCAAGAGCGCAAGCTGAAGCTATTTATTTTAGTTTAATTGGGAACACGCAAATGGAAATCGCAGATAATTTGAGAATTTCTCAAGCAGCTATTCATCAACGATTGAAAGCTGCAAAATTTCAATTGCTTAAGCTCCTACTAAATCGATACGAAGCTAGTTTTTAGTTTAGATCTGCTAATTAATTAAATTTTTTTAAATGTCTACGAAACTTTCAATCAATATCAATAAAATTGCTCTGCTCAGAAATGCAAGGGGAATGCAAGTTCCTGATGTGCTAAAATTTGCGCTAGATTGTAAGCAATACGGTGCAGACGGAATTACGGTTCATCCCCGCCCAGATGAGCGCCATATTACTCGGAAAGATGTACGTGATTTAAGGAGTTTTTTACCAGCGGATCAATGTGAATACAATATTGAAGGATATCCTAGTCCAGATTTTGTGGAAATGGTTTTAAAAGCCAAGCCAAGCCAAGTAACGCTGGTTCCAGATGCCCCTGGTCAGTTAACCTCTGATCATGGTTGGGATGTGTTAGCTAATTTTAGCTTATTGAAAGAAGTGTTGGACGAATTTAACAAAGAGGGGATACGTACTGCACTTTTTATGGATCCTGTCTCTTTGCAATTGGAAATGGCAAAAAAAGCAGGGACAGACAGAATTGAATTCTATACTGGGCCTTATGCTCATGGATATAGTCTGGCAAAAAGTGATGAGGACAAAAAACACTTAGTAAAAAGTTTTGAATTGGTTCTTCCATTATTGGAGGACCTTCAAATAGGTATTAATGCTGGACATGATTTGAACCTAGATAATTTGCCTTACTTCAAAGCAAGTATTCCCAATTTACTGGAGGTTTCTATAGGTCAAGCATTTGTTCGAGATTGTTTGTATTATGGACTGGAAAACACCATTAACATGTACAAACGATTGTTAGTATGAATACAATAATTCGATTTTTTTTTAGTATTTGGGCAACATTCTTCTTTATGTTTTGGATAATTGTGGCCTACTTTGCGTACTTGTTAACGAGTTTATTCTATGGAAATAAAAGGGATAGACAATTTCTTATTTTCCTTTATCGATTTATTGGAAAAGCTATTTGTTATTCTATTTTTCTTTTTGTAAAAAGAAAAATTCATGCTGTATATAGTAAGGATGAAAGTTATGTAATAGTAAGTAATCATCAAGCTATGATGGATATTCCAGCAAATGTAGTCGGCTCACCTGATGATATATTGTTTAAGTTCTTAGGTAAGAAAGAAGCGGATAGAGTACCCTTTTTTGGTTATCTAATCAATCGTTTATTCATTTTGGTTGATCGTAAAAGTGAGGTCTCCAGAAAAATGTCGTTTCAGAAAATGAAAACAGAAATGGAGAACGGTTTCTCTATTCTTATTTATGCAGAGGGAACAAGGAACCGAACAGATGAACCTATAAAAGATTTTTATGATGGAGCATTTAGACTAGCTATTGAAATGCAAAAACCCATTGTTGTAAATGTCCTTGTAGGAATTAAAGAATTAAATCCGCCAACAGGTTTTTTCACATACAGACCAGGAACAATTGAATCGCATTGGGAAGAAGCTATTCCAACAAAAGGATTAAGCCTCGATAACATGGATGATTTGAAAGCTCAAGTTGCTGAGCTAATGATAAAACGCTTAGCTTAAGGCTAGACGGGCAATAGCTCTCAGTTCAATAGTCTTCATCATTTTTGACCCCGTATCATTTTTTAGTACCTCGTTGCATTCTGCTTAATTCTGTGCTAAAATGATGTGAAAGTTAACGCCCCTAGGGACTACTTGGGAAAGCACTAAACTTAAGTGTTTGAGGCTTTTGTTTATTTTAGGGTAAGGATTTGGGTAAGTTTAAAACAATTGAGCGACAAACACGACTTGATTCAAATTCAATTGACATTTCGCAACTCAATAATGGATTGTACTTGTTTGAATTTCAAGTCTATGAAAGGCAAGTGCATCGAATAGTTAAGAAATAAGACGGTTAGTCTAGCTGCAGTTTAGCATATAAGACCTCATCATTGAGGTAAAGTACACCTGATATTTCTAATGGAAGAACTAAAAGAATTCGCCCATCTGCGAACCGGTAAACTTTATACTCATATCCTGCATTAGTGATAATGCTTTGTAAGTGAGTATCAATCTTAGCCTGATACTTTTCTATACCCGCTTGAAGGTGTTTTTGCTGAACGATAACAATGTCTTTTGCTGCCATGACTCCAAATTTACGCAATTACACGTATATGCTCATCTTTTAATAAAGAATCGCCTTTCCATTTCTGAACGAGCCGAGCTACGGTAATCACATCCTTTTGACAATACTCCACTATTCGTTGTAAATCGTTCTCTTCCCAAAATACCTTGCCAACTTGACTTCCATCAATGTCATCTTTGGGTGTTGGGATATCGAAAATATTGGCTAGTAAATTAATACTGGTGTAATGCTTATAATCTCCGAATTTCCATAATTGGAGGGTATCTATGTAATCAACTTCCCATGGTTTCTTTCCTGCAACATCCAAAACTCGGGGAAGAGACAATCCTTTGATTAATAGTCGCCGGCAAACATAAGGCACATCGAATTCCTTAATATTGTGGCCGCATAAGATAAAGCGAGTATCTAACAGTAAGGCTGAGAATTCTTCGAGAAGAAGCGCTTCCTCTTCATTAGCAAAGGACTTAATTCTAAACTCGTCATTGACAAAGAACCCGCAAGAGATACAAACGATTTTTCCATATTCGGCATAGATAGCAGCCTTGTTGGTATAACTACTTTCAAAGTTTTCTTCCGGCTTAGCTACAAATTGATGTTTATGTTGCCAAAGATCTTGCATGGCTGGACTAAGCTCATTATAGTATGCCGTATTGCTTACCGTTTCTATGTCAAAGAATAAGAGCTTTTCTAGATTTAAGTGTTTGAGCATGTATTTAAGTTTACTCTAAATATAGTAAATATAATTATATATTTTCAGTTGACTGCTCAGAGATACCTTTAACTTGTTTAGTTCTCAAAATGCGATACAGAGCAAAGTCTACTGCCACTCTGGGAACAAGACCTAGTAAAAGACATCCAATTCACGAGCTATATATTCAATTTTGATATTTTTAATTCCCTCAGAGGCAGCGATGGTATATCCTTTCTCAATCCACTCCGCTTTTTTTTGTCCTTTCATTTCTTAAACAACTATTCCAGTTATACCTGTTAAAAGTAAACTCTTTTAACTAATTTACATAAATAACACAAAGTTAAAAAGTGATCTATTACTGTGTTGCAAGCATAAGTCTGAAGGAATAGAACCTCTAAATAAAAGGAGAGAAATACATAATTTAAAAATCATAAGGGATTTATTGCTTCTTCTTGAAGATATAAATTTCTTATGGAGGGATATCTTCTTAGGGTTCTTAGCATATTAGTTTAGGTAATTATAATTTCACAAGTTTTCGTTTCACACAAACATCTCCCTCAACTATACTTATGAAATAGACCCCTTTTGGGTAGCTAGTTAAGTTGATAATCACTTGTTTTTCCGCAGAAAGATAACTGTGTAAAAGAGCACCATTCATATCAACTATATTGAGGGTCCTTTCATTTATTGAATAATCTTGAAATGCGATTATTGCGATGTCCTTTGCCGGGTTTGGATATATTTGAACCTTGAACGCTTCGTTTAATTCTAAAATTGAAACCGTAGAGTCTATTGGGGTTACGGTAGTATCAATAGGAGTGACAACCGTGTCCACAGGCTCAGGCTCCACATATATACAATTTCCTGGCATATTATCATCCATCCAAACAACTCTGTCTTCAATCCAATTCTTTAGATAAGTAATTTCATTTTCATAGCTTAACCCAACATAGTTATTCGGCCAAACATAGCTGTCTAGAATTGACCATTTCATGAAATTCCGTTCTTGTGATTCATCAAGTTGCACCACTAAACTATCAATACTTAAAAATATAGAATCTGTGTGCATCTGATGAACTCGTAAACTATCCCATCGGCATTTCAACTCGTTGATATATGTGGTATCTGTTTTAAGCTTGTCCCACCAAAATGGTATGGTATAGGTGTCGGAACAATTTTGATTAAAGTCTGACCCCCATCCAGTAGTTAAGGATCCTTGACAGTAATCTGCATTTCCAAACGCCAAATTGAAATCCCATAATGGTCCAAGGCTCAATTTACCGCCTTTACTATCCTTGTCTTTATAAAAGTAAGTGCTCAATCTGAAGCCATCAACATTCCTGGTAACTTCATTCATAATGAAAAAATCAATGAATGAGCTCACGTCTATGAAATTTCTATACCCTAATAAACTATCTGTGAAATCAGGTCCATTCAAGGAATTTTCAAATGCAGTAACATAATTTTCAATGTATGCAGACTGTACTGGAAGCTCTTGATTTTCTTTAGGATAATGAAGCTTGAAATTGATATTTGCATTAGTTGTAAAAGGGGGTAGGATAGGAGAGTCCCAATTGAATCCGAAACCGTTTGTTGATTTATCAATTTTCAAAATGTATCCGCCTGTTAGATCATCTCCAATGGTATCATTTACTGTTAGTTTTGCAATGTCTACTCTGTTGTCATCCCTTTTAACCTTTTCAGTAAATACATAAACACCCTGATATTCATTGTTGATCAGCAACTCACACAATTGGGTTCTAGGAGCATATCTATCCAATGACTTGCCTAATTGATAGGTCAGTACGTTTCTAATTAATGATTTATCAGAATATGGAGCATACAATACCCAGTCATTTTCAATTGGCATATCCAATATTGAAACATTATTGTTTTCACCTAGAGCATCTTGTGTTTCTAAACTGAATGATTTTTTAGGAAATCCTTGGGAAGATGAACCTCTATACTCGATGCTAATTTTACCATTATAATTATTAAACGGATCTGAAGTATAGTTTCTGGATGTACCTCCGTTGTAAATTACCCCCATGTCCGCAACTATTCTGGTGTTGTCTAAAATATTTTGACCATTAGTGTTAATACTAACGATGGGAAGGTTTGAAGAGTTAAACACAAACATGGAGAACCAACTTGGGTTAGGGGAGTAATCCATAGAGGGGTCATTAATCCCTAGAGAGAAAAATGCTCGTGCTGTTAAATCTGAGGAGCTAGAACTTTCGTTATGCACTTGAATAGATAATACATTATTTCCTGGGAGAATAGTATTTTTAAATGTGCTGATATCTAGTACATACTGATTAGGATTGCCACCTTGATACATTTGTGCTTCATGCAATGAGCTAGAAGCTTGGTTAAAGCTTGGATGGTCTCCAACTACACCAACATTCGCTCTCGCAATTTCAACATTATTTAGATAGGCCACAAATGCGTCGTCGTAATCTATATTTAAGACAGCCATACTCAACTTTGAGGTGTCGGTAATGTTAAAGCTCTTTCTAAGATATAGGGAAATGGTACTTGCAATGATTGTATTATCGTCCCCGTCTCCATAACCTATTCCACCTTGACCAGTATTCCAGCTAGAATCATCAAAATTTTGTTTTCTCCAATTAGTATCAGGCTCAAAGTTGGGTGTTAGATATTTCCAATTATCATTGTCGAATATGACCGTTTCCCAATGATCTACATTTTGAGAGAATAAAGAGCTTAAGCTGAAGAATATAAGAACAATAAGAAGGGTAATCTGATTCATATGGCGAATATACTTAAAAACCATGTGCCCCTTTTAGAGATACTCCTTATTTTGTTTTGATTTTAATTCTCAAAATTTAGATTAACTGGCAGCAAATTATTCTTTGGAGGTCTTAAATAATTTAATCCAAATAGCAATATGACTTGAAGTTCATCTAGTCTCTTTCAAGATTTATTATAAACTGAGCCCTGCAGATTATTTTTTTTGATTAAAATTATCCTTTATGGGCTTTCCTCAATTGTAGTTGTCTTTTGAGGGGATTGCACATAAAAAACCCCTCCGCTAGCTAGCGGAGAATTTTAAAACAGACCTGCCAAGTCTCCAAGACTTGGCAGGTCTAAAACAAAAAGCCCCCCGATTTATCGGGGGGCTTTTTAATCTAAATACCTAGTACTCAATACTATTTCTCTTCTTTCTCTTCTTCCACTTCTTCGAATTCAACATCTTCAGCTTCTTCGCCACCTTCTGTAGCTTCGCCATCAGCTGCTCCTTCAGCACCAGGCTCTGCACCTTCGGCGCCTCCTTCAGCTTGCTGAGCTGCGTAGATATCTTGACTAGCTGCTTGGAATACCGTGTTCAGTTTTTCCATTGCTGTATCAACCGCTGGAATATCTTTTGCTTCATGTGCTGTTTTCAATTCAGCTAAAGCCTCTTCAATTGGCGCTTTTTTATCAGCAGGGATTTTATCACCGTACTCTTTAATTTGCTTTTCCGTTTGAAAAATTAAGCTATCTGCTTGATTCATTTTTTCAACACTTTCTTTAGCTGCTTTGTCTGAATCTTCATTTGCTTTCGCCTCAGCTTTCATCTTATCGATTTCTTCTTGGCTTAAACCTGTTGAAGCTTCAATTCGAATGCTTTGCTCTTTTCCAGTGCCTTTATCCTTAGCACCTACACTTAAGATACCATTACTGTCAATGTCAAATGTTACTTCAACTTGAGGAATACCTCTCATTGCTGGTGGAATATCACCCAAGTGAAAACGTCCTATTGAACGGTTATCATTTGCCATTGCACGCTCTCCTTGAAGAACATGAATCTCAACAGAAGGTTGGTTATCAACCGCGGTAGTAAAGATCTGTGATTTCTTAGTTGGAATCGTTGCATTTGCTTCAATCAACTTCGTAAACACACCACCCATTGTCTCTAACCCAAGAGATAGCGGAGTTACATCTACCAATACGATATCGTCAGTTACATCTCCACTTAATATTCCACCTTGAATAGCCGCTCCTAAAGCAACTACTTCATCCGGATTAACTCCTTTCGAAGGCTTCTTACCGAAGAATTTCTCTACAGTTTCTTGAATCTTAGGAATTCTTGTTGAACCACCTACTAAAATCACTTCATCAATATCGTTTGTAGAATATCCTGCATCTTTCAATGCCGCTTCCATTGGCTTTAAAGTTCTTGAGACTAGTTTGTCACTTAATTGCTCAAACTTCGCTCTTGTTAATTTCTTCACTAAGTGCTTAGGCACTCCGTCAATAGCAGTAACATAAGGCAAGTTGATTTCTGTTTCAGAAGAACTTGACAATTCAATTTTTGCTTTCTCAGCTGATTCTTTCAAACGTTGAAGTGCCATAGGGTCTTTTTTCAAGTCTACATTCTCTTCTTTTTTGAACTCATCTGCTAACCAATCAATGATCATGTTGTCAAAATCATCACCACCAAGATTTACATCTCCGTTAGTTGACTTCACTTCAAAAACACCATCACCTAATTCAAGAATTGAAACATCAAATGTTCCTCCACCTAAATCATATACAGCAATTTTTAAGTCTTGGTTTTTCTTGTCCAAGCCATAAGCTAAAGCTGCAGCTGTTGGTTCGTTAATGATTCTTCTTACTGTTAAACCCGCAATCTCTCCAGCTTCTTTCGTTGCTTGACGCTCAGAATCATTAAAATATGCTGGAACAGTAATTACTGCTTCAGTGATATCTGATCCTAAGTAATCTTCAGCTGTTTTCTTCATTTTTTGAAGAATCATCGCAGAGATTTCTTGTGGGGTGTACATTCTGTCATCAATCTTTACTCGAACAGTATCGTTGTCGCCTTTAACCACTTCATACGCTACTCTGTCTGTTGATACACTTTCGCTAAAACGTTTACCCATAAATCTTTTTACAGATGCTACAGTTCTCGTTGGATTAGTTACTGCTTGTCTTTTTGCAGGATCACCAATCTTACGCTCACCGTTATCCATAAATGCTACTACCGACGGTGTAGTTCTTCTTCCTTCATCATTCTGAATCACTACAGGGTCGCTACCTTCCATAACCGCTACGCACGAGTTAGTGGTACCTAAGTCAATTCCTATAATTTTACCCATTTCTATTTATTTTTTATTTTTTTTAATTATTGCTTACATCTCTCTCTTTTCAATTTCCGTTCCAAGGGGTTTTTGACCTATTTTGAGTGAAATTTTGTCATAATTGGCTAAAATTGACTGTCATATTGTGTCATTTAGGCATATTGTTTTGACAAAAAGGAAACACTATATTTGTCTAACTTTTACTAATAATCATAAATCAATATCCATGTCAGTACATAAGAATGTAAAACGAGTTACTACGCATACCTTACAAGCGATGAAGGATGCCAATGAGAAAATTTCCATGCTGACTAGTTATGATTTTTCTTTAGCAAAAATTGTAGATGCTGCAGGTATTGATATTATCCTAGTAGGGGATAGTGCTAGTAATGTAATGGCGGGTCATGAAACAACTTTGCCTATCACATTAGATCAAATGATTTACCACGGTTCATCCGTTGTACGTGCTATTAATCGTTGCTTGGTTGTAGTAGATCTACCTTTCGGTTCTTATCAAGGGAATAGTAGAGCAGCTCTAGATGCTAGTATTCGTATTATGAAAGAGAGTGGGGCACATGCGGTTAAATTGGAAGGAGGTTCTGAAATAAAGGAATCAATTACTCGAATTTTAACTGCTGGAATTCCGGTAATGGGACACTTAGGCTTAACTCCACAGAGTATTTATATGTTTGGAACCTACACCGTGCGAGCTAAAGAAGAAGAAGAAGCAGCTAAACTTATTGAAGATGCAAAGATGCTCGAAGAGATTGGATGCTTTGCATTAGTACTAGAAAAGATTCCTGCTAAGTTGGCTAAGAAAGTGGCAGAATCAATTTCGATTCCAGTTATAGGTATTGGTGCAGGACATGAAGTAGATGGACAAGTCTTAGTTCTTCATGATATGCTAGGCATTACTTCTGAATTTAGTCCACGTTTCTTACGTCGTTACGCGAATCTATATGCTGATATCAAAGGAGCAGTAGAATCATACATCGAAGATGTACGTTCAGTAGACTTCCCTAATGAAAAGGAACAATATTAATTAATTTATAATGCAGAATTAATAATTTGGAATGATTAGTTTTCAATGTTTAAGAGGCTAAGTCACTAAGTGGCAGCTTGACTTTATTATAGTGTCATTAATGTCCATCCTAGAAATCCAATTCGCTTTGGTGGAAAAATTCGCTTGTCGCTTGGGTTATAATAGAATAAGCCCCATTTCCATAATGAAGGATCATTCTTCCATGATTCTATAAGTTCTTTACTTGGCTTTTCTTTACTCGGCATATCTTAAAGATAATCATTTATAGGCCACTGACAACTGACAACTGATCACTGACTATTTATACATGGTTAATTCTTCTTTATATTGTATTTTTGCAGGCTAATGGAAAGATTGATTGGGCGATATGGAAAATACGGGGCAGCGAAAACTTTTTTGATTTTTGCGGGGGTGCATGGCAATGAAAAATTAGGTATTCAAGCTCTAGAGGAGTTGTTTGAAGAGTTTGAAGAAAAGCAAGTAGAATTTGACGGGACAGTTATAGGGGTTGCCTGTAACCTAGCAGCTCTTAAACAAGGTGTTCGTTACATCCATAAGGATTTAAATCGACAATGGTATCTTTCTAAAATTCGAAAGTTAGCAGCCCTACCTTACGGTATGCTGAATGCTTCTGAAGATATTGAGCAAAAACATATTTTAGAATTGATTCTTGACGTGGTTTATGATAAGGGTAAGGAATTAATGCTTATTGACCTGCATACAACTTCCGCTACTGGGGGCTGTTTTTGTATTACCAATTCACACCCTAGAAGTTTGGAATTAGCCTTAGATATTCCTGTTCCAGTAATCAATGGAATGGTAGGGAAGATTAAAGGGACAACTATGGAATACTTTGATGAATTAGGTCTACCAGCTATTGCCTATGAAGCAGGACAACATACCGAACCCGAAGCGGTTGATCGCATGAAAGCAGGATTGGTTTCAATCTTTACTAAAACGTCTTGCCTAGAGGAAAAAGAACTAGCGCCTTATCAGTCTATTCTAGATAAGATGACCAATGACTATGCACATTTACCTCAAAATGTAGATGTTGTCCATTTGCATCCGATTGAGGAAGAAGATGAGTTTGTGATGGAGCCAGGCTACATTAATTTCCAAGAAATTAAAAAAGGTGAACACCTAGCTAATGATAAAAGAGGAAAGATATTTTCTCCTTATGATGGATTGATTCTAATGCCCTTGTACCAGAAAAAGGGTAGTGACGGTTTCTTTATTGTTAAGGAACTTGATTGAATATCAGTTGTAAATATATTTGTTAAATAGTTTAATACTCCTTTATTATAAGGGGCTCCTTCCAAGTACTGTTTTTATCCCTAAAACTTAAAAAGTAAAATCCTTCGCTTATTCCAAACAAGTCAATAGTTAGGGTTCTCTCACCAGTTTTAATTGAAGAGGAGAGTACCCTTTTTCCATTTAAATCATACATTGAGATATCTATTAGCTCTTCCAAAAACGACGTTCGTGAAACAATAACTTTGTCTTGAGTTGGATTGGGGTAAATTGAAATTTCATACCTGGATTCAACTATAGCGCTTAATCCAACAGTGAATAATTCACAAGTAAAATTAGACCCAGATTCTATATATCCCTGTGAGGTGAGAATTTTCGAATCAAAACCAGGATAATCAATTGGATATCTCAAGCATCTAAATGTCTTATTGCCAAAAATCGAGTCACCTTGGGTTGCTGGTCCAGATCCTTGGTCAGGATTGACATATTCCCAAACGATTGAATCTGAGTTTATCTCGAAAAACCTGCCTATTTCGCCTTGGCAAACTAGGGTGTTCCCGTTTGGTAAACGTTGAGCACTTGATACGATGTTCGAGAAAAAACTTGTATCAATAGGGGCTTTATAGGTCCAATCAAAACTTGTAGGTCCAAATGCATTTCCAGAATAACTGTAAGAACCATTAGAATCTACTGGTGGATCAATAATATTAACGGTGGAATAGTTACGGCCATCTGGTATTCCAGCTCGATTATTAAAGACCATTATTTTGCCTTCATCATCAAGTCCTGATTCTATCCAATGAACATTATGTTGATAGAATAGTTTTTTGTCATTTACTGTCCCTTGGGCGTAAGTAAGTGGATTCCCCCACCTATACAATAAATCACCACCCTTGCCTGAGTTACCTTCGCTTGAACTGGCGGCTTCAGCTGTGGTAGTTGAATGATCAATAATCCAAAATTCGTCAAAATTAGGTACACTAACTAAAATTTGGTCTAAATTATAATTGTAATCAATAGAATTAAAATGCAGCCAGTCAAAAGCTGTATGTGCCAAATAATTGACATTAATTTTTTCTGGGTGATCAGAAACTATGCCAAAATTTGGCTTTGTAGAATCGGCATCTTGAATAATATGATCCCAAGCTCTCCATCGCCATACTACAGTGCCTCCTCCATTTATCAGGTCAGGTTGAACCTCTATGATTTGTTCAGATTTGATAGCATCTTTCAGTGTTGAACTCCCTGCAGCTTCTACGTCTGATTTTAACACATCATCATACACGATGAACAAAATATTTCCGTTAGGTAGATATGCAATGTCATGATGCTGAGTTCCAAAAGTACTATCAATGGAATAATCCCAAATTAGATTATTATCCCAATCAATCATTTCAACGACTGCTTTATTTGCACTTATACTGCCTGTTCGAAGTAAAACACTGTTTTCCAATAAATAATAGGAAAATCTAGGAAAAAATTGACTTGTCCAACTATGCACTTTTTCCCCACAGTTGTTAATAAGATAAGTATCCGTGGATTTTTGCGAACCAAAAAGGGTATATCCATTATAAGAATCCACACTATTCTTGAATAATCCAATAGTCTGTTGAGAAAAGGCGGTTCCCATAGCTAAGATGAAAACGATGATAAAAAAGTAATTATTTTTCATGTAAAATTATTTTTTAGAATTCAAATTTAAACAATATCCCCAACAATTGCTGCGATAATAATGAACTAAAAAAAACTACTTGCTTTGTTTAATAAGTAATGATTAGCTTTTCTTTTTAAAATTCAAGCTTACAGAATTCATGCATTATCTCGAGCCTGTTGGTCCATCATTAAACACATGACCAAGATGACTGACTGCCACACTTTTTACAAAGTATTTCTGTGCGTTCCTTGTTGTTACTGAGGTCCTTTTTTGTCAATATGCTGTCATTGTCAACTGGATTGTGAAAGCTTGGCCATCCTCAACCGGCATCATATTTATCGGCGGAATTGAATAAAGCACTGCCGCATGCTAAACAACAATACTTCCCGGCTTCGAAATGTAAATTATAGTTACCTGAAAAAGACGCCTCGGTGGCTTTATCTCTCCATACTTTGTATTGCGCTTTGGATAATTTTTTCTTGAATTTATCTTCTTGACTTACTGCTAATTTTGTCATAGTAAGTATATCAGGCTAAGAAAATTAGCGATTAGTGTTGGATTAGTATTTTTGAATAGAATGAATGAGATTCATCTTTCATTTTGATTATATACACCCCATTAAGGAATGAAGGCAAGGAGATAGTATTGGATTGTATCTCTTCTTCAATGACTTGCTTTCCATCTAATGAAAACAATTCAAACTGATAGTTTTTCCCTTCGAGCAAACCCGTAATTTGCAAGTAATCTTGAGCGGGATTAGGGGTAATTATTAGATCTAATTGATTGCCATTTGAAACAGATGAATTCAAATCAACATCCACTTGCTTGGTCACAGTATCTACGCAGCCAACTACAGAAGTGGTAATCAATTGAACCGTATAACTTCCGGGCAAAGCGTACAAGTGATTCGGATTAGGCAAGGCAGAACTATTCCCATCTCCAAAATTCCAAGCATGGAAAAAGGCGTTAAAAGTCTGTTCAAAAAAGTCAACGGCTAATTGATTGCTCTGATAAGCATAATCCGCTTGACTACAGAATGTAATTGGGAAAGTTTGTGTAATGGTATCCGAACAAATAGAATTAAAAGCAATTAGCGTAATACTGTAATTCCCTTCTTGTGTAAATGATAGCATAATGGTATCCCCACTAGCCATACTTCCATCTTGTAAAATCCACGATTGGGAATTTGCAAAGTCTGAGGTGTTAACTAAGTAAAATGTACTGTCATCTTGAATGATGTCAAGCTGAGCATTCGGGCAGAGCGTAGATTCTATCAAGGTGTCTTTTTCCATAGTGCAATAGTCATCTTCAATCCAAAAATTAAGTAGAAAGAAGCCGGTGTCCATATACTGATGGTTCACTAAACTTCCCGTTCCTTGATTCCCATCGCCGAAGTTCCATGAATAATCATTAGCAACACTAAGTGAAGAAAAAACGAATAAGCCATCGTTGCTAGTAAAGTCAATTAATGGGAGGGGGGGTAAAGCTACTTCAATATGAAGTTGAGCTTCTTTAGAAATCTCTCTTTTATCTAACTCATTTGCCGTAATTAAATGAGTACCTAGCGCATTCCATAGAACCGTTATTTGACTCATGTTTTGTTGGATAATAGATCCACCCGTAACATTCCAGCAATATGAGCTGCCCGCATGTAATGGAAGGCTGTACGTGAATGTGTCATTCAGGCAAACAGTAGCATCTCCTAATATTTCAATTGAATCTCCATACATGATTTCATACAAGAACTTACTTCCTTCTCTAATTATTGTATCAGTTACCCAGGTTTGCAATTGAAGTAATTGCGGTTCATGTCCTAGACCTTGTAAAGGAAACAATCGATTTTTTACACCTTGATTTTCAAGTCTTTGATGAATAAGAAAGCTTCCTTGTACACTTGGGAATATAGGCAAAGAGAACGGTTGTCCTGAAACATAGGGGACAATTATATCATTCGTGCCATGAAAGGAGATTACAGGTACATTATCTGCAGGGTCGACAGCTAAATCAATGTATGAAGTATCTAGCATAGCACCCCAGTTATTGATTATTCCATGAACTTTAACTTCTTGATTATTAAAGTTGTTATTACCGGAACAATTTCCACAACCTAAATCTGCAGGTTCAAATGTAATTCCAAAGGTCGAAGGGATATCCACTCTGTCACTCTCATTCATAAATGTACTTACAAATGCAGCTAAACATCCAGCGCTGGTACCAGTAATAAATATTGCAGAGGTATCAATTCCGTATAGATCTGCGTTATCTACTAAAAAGCGTAAAGAAGCTCTTAAGTCCTGACTTGCTCTGTAAACTGCACGTTCTGCACTTTGACCATCTAAAGGATTAAAGCCTAATCGGTAATCAATAGTGGCAAATACAAATCCTCTTTTTGCATACATTTCTGCCATCTGGGGAATTACAGGTTCTGTGCGCCATCCAATTAAAAAACCTCCTCCAAACTGATGAAGAATAAGAGGTCTTTTGCTAAGCGTGTCACCAACTGGCTCCACAATGTCTAAATATAGGTTTTGATTACTGAGTAAGCCAAAAGGGTCTGATTCACCAAACTTGATTCCGCTCGTACTAGTTGTACTCGTGAATACTTCAGAATAGTACCTTCCAGAGTGGCAATTGTTTTGAGCAGAAGCCATTGTAAATAAGGCTAAAAAAAAGATAAATAGAGTTCCTTTCATCGAAGTTTTAAAGATAAGAAAGAATTGGAATTCTAAATCATTTTAAGAAAAAGTTTATCTAATGTTAAGAAATTGTTACCTTTAGTTTAAATTGAAGTTATTATGAAGCATTTATTGATTATTGCAGCTATGTTTTTCGGGTTTTCATCTTTACAAGCTCAACAAGAGATTAGGGAAGTTAATAAAAATACGGTATTACAGAATATTGATAAGAATAGTGATTTGGCATTTGTTTATTTGGGAGATGTCTTAATAGAAAAAGGTGTTTTAGTAAATGGTAATCGTGAGGGTGTATGGCAGTCTTTTAATGAGAATGGAACGCTTGCCACAGAAGCTTCATTTTCTAAAGGAATGAAAAACGGAGTTTGGAATATATACGAAGGAGCGGAATTGAAATACGTACTTCATTACCAGAATAATTCACGGGTACATGCTAATCATTTAGCATTAATCAATTAAAGTTAAAAGTTTAAAATATTCAAAACCCCGAATTGCAACTGCAATTCGGGGTTTTTTTATGTTTACCATTTTCACCTTTATAAGCAGGGTTAACTATTAAGACCTTTGATGTAAATGCTCCTGGCAATTTGCATGATATGGGGAATGAAACAATTGATTGATATGAATAAGGAAGTCTTCAATAAAAATATTTAGGTATCTCGTATTGTTTGGAATGAATTGTATGATGACTAAGAAGTGGGTATACTTTATAAAATGAATGGGGAAGAAGCAGAAAGCTTGATATTAGTGGAGTCGTATAATATTTCTAAACTAGGAATGATAGATAAGCCCTATGCTGGGAAATGGATAACTATAGTTTCGTATTCATTTTTTTATTAGGCCTTTTGTATGTGACCTACCTAAAAGTGAAGAGTAAAGCTAAGCGATATAAACGATTAGTTTAATAAAGTCAACTACGGTTTTTCAAAGAACTTCCGAAAACGCTTTGAGTTATCTACATTGATCCAATAGACCCCGGCATCAAGAAAAGTTCTCCATATATTCTCGTTTTCTGGCATGGCATAAAATCTAAGTTTAGTATTACACGTTTTAGAAATAGCTACTAATCTTTGTAATTCTTCCTTATCTGATTCAGGCATTTCTTTTTTTCCTTTCCATGAAAAGATAGATCCATATTTCGCACTAGCTCGTTCAATAAGTATATTGGGATAATTGTTGTTACAGTGTTGAATAGAGCCATCCACAAATACGTAGACTTTATTGAGTTCTTTGATCATTTCATAAGAAAAGCCTTTTCCAGATATAACTAATTGTAAAGGCCTGTAAACTATGGAATCACTTTGCGCATAAGTGAAATAATCTTGATAGGGTTTGATTAACTCTAAAAGTAAAGGAAGAGTTTTTTCTCCAGAAGTTTTAAAGTCAATCATAAGGACTAAGCTTTGATTTTGATATACCCATTCATTTTGGGATAAATAGGAGATAAGCGGTAAAATGTAAAGCTCCTGTATAGTTTTTCTTTTCTTTAATGCTATTCCTACATGAGCCACTTTTAAAGATTCCTCATGTGCAAATACATCTATTTCAATACTGGAACATCCATTTTCTAGTGCTCCCCAAAGCGGGTTTTTCTTCAAGTAGTCATTGTGACTATGTGCGTGAGGAATTGCTTCGTCTGCAATCGTTTGAGTACTTGCTAGGAGTGGAGTAAGGCTAAGAATGGATAATAGAATAATAAACTTCATATGCTTAAATGAAAATGCCTCAATTCCAAATTTAATCGGAAGGAGGCATTTTCATTAATTAAGGGTAAGATTACTTCTCAATGATAAGAATATCTACTCTTCTGTTTACATTAAATCTAGGTGAGTTGATCTCTGATTTACCTTTAGAAAGTGTTTCTAAACGATTCGCATCAATACCATAATTTTCAACTAAGTAATTCTTAACAGCATCTGCTCTACGTTGTCCAAGTTCATTATTATATTCATCTGAACCTCTTTCATCGCAATGACCAGATAATAAGAATTTTACATCAGCTAAACGAAGAATGTCTTTTGCTACCATGAACAATTCTTCTTCATACTCACGTTTGATAATATCTTTGTCAGTTTCAAAGAAGATAGAAGGGAAACTTAAACCTCTAGATTCAGCTGGTTTAACTTTGCCATCAATTGCTACTCCTTGGAAATTCACAAAACTTCCTTTTTCAGAATCTTCTAAATCTTTATGATTTGGAACACCATCTAAATCATCATCCAATGAAACTCCAAACTGATTTACTTCAGCATCCGTATCACTAAATGGCTCTAAGTCTTTTCTATCAACTACTCCATCATTGTCAGAATCAAGTGCTCTACCACTACCATCTACAATCATTCCTGATTCAGTTTCCGTATCTTTATCAAAGAAATCAGAAACACCATCTTCGTCTTCATCTTGAGTTAGTTTCTTCAACTTTCTATCCAATTCATCAATACGAGCAAGCTCATCATACAACTTACTAGTAGGTTGAACCCATTCAATATGCTCTTTGGCTTTTTTCTTGCCACCAAGTTTGAAATCTAAGGTTAAGTTTAAGTTGGTATAAAGGTCATTCTTAATTCTACCTGGATGGTCAAATGAGTAAGCATCTAGTTTATCTGTAAACACGTAGTTAATCACATATTCAAATCCTAAATCAGTAGATTTACCTATATTAAATTTAGCACCTAAACCTAAAGGAACATTGATCTCAAACGTTTGGTCATCTTGAAAGGTAATGCCAGGGAAGCTAGCTGGAGAATCATCTTCCAACATCATTACATGCGGGTCAAACCAAGTTCCACCAATTCCAGTAAACATGAACATAGAGAATTTTCTAGGTTTTTGTGGTTTGTTTGCTGCGTTAGCTTTTAAGTATCTATTAGTTCCGAATACTGTATTGCTAATATTCCAATAAATATTTACGGAAGAGCTAATCACGTTGTTACGGAAGTATACTCCATCTGTAATTCCAGAATTTACCAAATTCTCTCTATCTTCTCTGTGCACAACTAATGTATCGAATGCACCTTGCAGTACACTGTATGAACCTCTAAATTGAACACCAAAAGCCGCGTCAAACATTTTAGTTACTTTAAAACCTGCACTCCATTGATTTTCATTCTTAGGATCTAAAGTTCCGAACCAATCTTTATAACGAATATCAGTAACTGGGTGAGCTAACCCACCATATATACCTAAATTCCATGTACGATATGGTTTTTGAGGTATTGATGAACGAGAACTAGATGAGCTAGGCTTAGAACTTGAAGATGCGTTAACCGAAGCTGGAGCTTTTTCAGTTTTCTCTTTAACTTCTTTAACTTTAGGGGCCTTTACCGCTTTTACTTTAACTTCTTTTGTTTTCTCTTCTTTTTCGGCTTTAACTTCTTCCTCTTTTTCTTCTTTGGCCTCTTTTACCTTCTCAACTTTTGGAGCCTTTTCTTTTTTAACCTTTTCTACTTTCTCTTTAACTTCTTTCTCTTGTTTAGTGCTAGTACTTTCTTCAGTAATAGTGGTTTCCCCATTCAGCATGCGCTCAATTTCTTCTTGAGTTTGTGCCTTAGTTTGGTTAAGGAAAAATACGCCTAGTGTTAGTAATAAGATATGTTTTAGCTTCATCTCAGTTAGAATTTAGCTGCGAAATTAATCAAATTGTTTAATTACTTATAAATAAGTTGTCTTTTTATCATACTGCCTGTCTAGTAATTGCAACAGATATTCAAAATCCTTCTTATTTGAAACGAAATCCAACTTAGAAGTATCGACAATTAACACTTTAGAATTTGTTTGTTGTTTGAAGAAATCTAAATATGCCGAATTTAGCTTTTCTAGATAGTCAGGACTAATATTGGCTTCATAACTGCGACCTCTTTTTTTGATATTCTCAAGCAGTAGGTCAATAGGTTTATGTAAGTAGAGTATAATGTCTGGTGACTTTATGTTAGGGTAGATAATATGGAAGAGCATCTTATATAAACGCAATTCATCATTTTTTAAAGTGATGTTTGCAAAAATTAAAGATTTGAAGAAAGCATAATCACTAACTAAAGTGTGGCCAAATAAATTCAATTCTTCTAACAGTTGCTTTTGTTGCTGATAGCGCTCTGCCATAAAGAATAGTTCTAACGAAAAAGCATGTTTTTCTGGGTCTTTGTAGAAATTCTGTAGATAAGGGTTGTCTTCAAAGTTCTCCAATACACATTTACGAGCGTAATGTTCTCCTAGCATTTTGCTCAAGGTGGTTTTCCCTGCGCCAATGCACCCTTCTATAGTAATGAAATTATACACCTCTTTTAACATAAATTTTAGGACTTGAAGAATCTGTGCAATTGCTCAATAATTCTTTCATGTTTGATTTTAGTGCTGGATGAACAAAGTTCGGTTTTATTTCAACTAATGGAATCAAAGTAAAACGCCTGTTTTGAATTTCTGGATGAGGAATAGTTATACCTCGTTCATTTAGTATGAGGTCTTCCATAAAAAGGATATCAATATCTAAAGTTCGATTACCCCATTTAAGTTCTCTTTTTCTTCCGGCCAGTTGTTCTATTTTCAGAACACTCGCTAACAATTGTTTCGACGGCAATAAGGTTTCAATATCGATGACCTGATTTAAGAAAGCTTTATTGGCTTTATCTCCCCATGGTTCACTCTCATAAATCTTGCTTTCTTTGAGCACAATACCAAGTTCTTTTTTGATGTGAAATAACGCAAATCGGAGGTAGGCATCTCTATTGCCCATATTTCCTCCCAACAATAGTGTTGCTATCATTTTTATTTGAATTAATTAGTACTTTTGTTTCTTCACGTAAACATAAGCAATAATGAATTTTTTTAAGCAAGTTTTAGCCACAATAGTTGGACTAACTATTTTTCAGATTATTAGTTTTATCATGTTCTTTGTTTTTATTGGAATTATAGCGGCCTCGTTTAAAGGTTCTAGCGAGTCCTCCGCTTCAACCGAAACCATTGAAGAGAATTCATTGCTTACTTTAAAATTGAACTATGATATCAAAGAGAGAGATGGATTTCCTCAATTTGATTTTAATGACCTAGATGGGCTTTCCAAAGAAAAAGCAGGTCTTCAAAGCCTATTAGAAGCCCTTAAGTTTGCAGAAACAGACGAAAGAATAAAAGGAATCTATATGGACTTATCGCTAATGCCCAATGGTTATGCTACGATAGATGTCTTGAGAGAGGCCCTCAATTCATTTAAGTCAACTGGGAAATTTGTAATGGCTTACGGTGAAATGATTGACCAGAAATCTTATTACTTAGCTTCTGTGGCAGATAAACTTTATGTCAACCCCGAAGGATATATTGAATTGCGTGGAGTAGGGGCACAACTTACCTTCTTCAAGAAACTATTAGAAGAAAAATTAGAAGCTGAAGTTCAAGTGTTTAAAGTAGGGGATTATAAAAGTGCTGTAGAACCTTTTATTCAAGCAGAAATGAGTGAGGCTAATCGCGAACAGTTAACTTATCTTTTAGGGGGCATCAAAGAAGACTTTGTAAATAATATAGCTGATGCAAGAAATATTAGTCCTGAAGATTTTGACGAAATACTTAATTCTCTTGCAGCGCTTGATCCTAAAACAGCGGCTGAGTTAAATATATTAGACGGGACTAGATATTTTGATGAGGTATTAGGAGAGTTGAAAACTAACTTAGGCATTGATCAAGAAGATGATATTGAAAGTATTAGCCTGAATGACTATGCAATGGCTACTGCTCAAGTGACAAAATCAAGTCATAAAATTGCGGTAATATATGCAGAAGGAAGTATCGTAGATGGCAAAGGAGATGAAATGTCTATAGGTGGCGAAAAGTTTGCTAAGCAGATTAGAGAGTTGCGCAATGACGAGGATATTGAAGCCATTGTTTTAAGGGTGAATTCTCCGGGAGGCTCAGCTTTAGCTTCAGAAGTAATGTGGCGGGAGTTAGAATTGGCGAAAGCACAAAAACCTGTGGTAGTTTCTATGGGAGAAGTGGCCGCTTCAGGTGGGTATTATATCGCCTGTAATTCAGATAAGATATATGCTGAAGAGAATACTATTACAGGATCTATTGGTGTTTTTGGTCTAATTCCTAATTTGGAAAAATTCATGAATAATAAATTAGGGGTTACTTTCGATGAAGTGAATTTAAATGAACACGCATCTTCGAATGGGGTTACGAATAGTTTTACGGAGTTTGAAGCGGCAGTTATTCAAAAGAATGTAGATAATATTTATAAAACTTTTACCACAAGGGTGGCGGAGGGAAGAGGAATGGCTATTGAAGATGTTCTTGCAGTAGCGAGTGGTCGTGTTTGGACTGGAGAGCAAGCCATGGAAAGAGGTTTGGTTGATGAGATTGGGGGCCTAGATGATGCTATTGCTCACGCTGCTGAATTGGCTGAATTAGAAGATTTTAGAATAAAAGAATATCCTGAAGTTAAATCGCCATTTGAACAATTTATAAGTGAAATGGGAATGGAAGTCAAGCAAAGTAGATTAAAAGAAAATTTAGGCCCATTATTTCCTTATTTTGAGGAGTTACAATCGCTCTATACGATGAATGGTAAAGTGCAAGCAAAAATGCCGATGATTATCGAAATCTATTAAGATAACTTGTAAATATATTGTAGGTAATCTTTAATCTTTTTTTTGTTAAAAAATCAAATTACTACTATCTTGCTAAACTAAGAATAACATATTGACATGAAATTAAATATAACTATAATAACTATCCTTTGTTCTTTAAGCTTTCATCTAGCTATAGCGCAAGAAAACGCGCTTATTGGTAATTGGCAATTAGAAAAAATTGAATTAAAGGATTTTTCATCCGAAGACTTGATATTTCCTCAGGAAGAATCTTTTTTCGGGTATTATTTAGATCCAAATGAAATGCTTTCAGTACAAGCTAATAAATTCCCAGTTGTGGTTGGCGGTGATTATATCGCTTACGATTACGAGATTAAGGGTGGAAAATTATTCTTGAGTGTGGACAATATCGTTATGACTCTTAAAGACGGAAAACAGGAACAATCCATTCAAAAAGGCAGCAGTGAGTTTAAATTAAAACTCACCAATAACAAACTCATCATTTCTAAGAGATATGAAACTTTCTTCGAAAGCTATGTCTTTTCTAAATTCAACTAATTACAAGCTAATTCAACAATATGAAAAAAATATACTTAGCAGTTTTATTGAGTATTCTAACTTCCTTTTCATTTGCCCAACTGGTAAATTATGAAGTTGAAATTATAGCAGTCGAAAGAACAAATTATGGCGATTGTACTGCGTGCGGATCTCCAGACCCAACATGGATTGTTGATTTAAATGATAATGCAGGTCCAGGAACTTCAACTGTTGGAATTCATGTTCCAGGTAACGCTACTACTTTTACAACGGTAAATTTTCCTGTTGCCAATAGAATAAACTCAAGTGCTTCTAATTTTGTGCTAGCCTTGGATGCTTGGGAAGATAACTGTAATGGGGATGTCTTTAATTTTAACTCTTATAACTTCTTTAATTGTTTCCCAAGTGTGTTTGGTGATAGTAGAAGATGTACCTCTAGTAATGTTGCTTCGGTAAATTTTAGAACATTTGCACCATGTACCTGGCACTCAGGAGTTTCTTCATTTTGCGGAGATTACAGATTTACTTATCGCTTTAGATGGTCCTTCAATGAAGCTCCGACTATAGCCGTTCAACCAAGCCCAATCGATAATAACCTTTGTTTGGGAACACCTTTAACTTTGACCGCAAGTACAACTTTAGATGCCAATGGATGGCCAACTGGTTCTAACTATCAATGGCAAGTTTCAAGTGTAACGGATTGTGCTTCTACAACTAGTGGCTCTTGGTCTAATGTTGGTGGAGCAAATGCGGCAAGTTTTACAGCTCCTCAAATTCCTGGTACTCGTTTATATAGAGTATTAATTACAGCTAATTGTTCTTCAAATTTCGTAAGCAATACAGTAGCTTCTAATTGTGTAAGAGTAAGTTATAACCCATACGGAGTTCCTGGAGATTTACCTCCAGATATCCAGTCAGGCATTTGTGGTTCGGTAGTCCTACCTGGTTCTACACATCCCTTAAGTGCCTTGTTGCCACCGGCTGTTGGTGCAGCTAATGGAGTTACTTTTTCATGGACAACAACAGGAGGAACTTTTTCTCAGGCGACGGGTCCTACAACTAATTGGACAGCCCCAACAACTGCTGGAAACTATATTGTGACACTAACTTATAATGATGCATGTGGACAGAATGATGCTACCTCAACTTGTGTGGTTGATGTAGGAAGTCCGAATTGTGATTTTGCTTATGTTGCAACTACCGGTACGGATGATGTGTTTGCAGGTGGACCGGATAATCCATATCAAACATTGGCTTATGCTATTTCACAGTTATCGGGAAGAAAGTATATCAGAATGGCTGGTGGAGTCTATAATGAATCAAGTATAATTGAATTAGAAAATGATTTAGTTATTGAAGGTGCTTACCAGTTTACCGCTGGTATTTGGACAAAAACGACTTCTCAATCAACTGATTTAGTATTGTCAGGATTTCAGAACAGTGGAGTAACAGGAAGTTCTAGTGTTGAACATCGCGTAGGTATATACGGTAATAATGATGATGGATTTACATTACAAGACTTATCCATCACCACTACAAATGTGAGTGGAACAACACCGAACAGCAGAGGTCGATCGAATTATGCAGTATTACTAATAAATGGTTGTGAAAACTACGATATCGTGCGTTGTGAAGTTAATTCAGGAAATGCAAGTAGAGGACTAAATGGTACAACACCGGCTTCAAGTGGTGGTGGATTAGGTGGAAGTGGCCTAGGAAGTGGTGGTAATGGAGCAAATGGAAATGGTAACCCAGGTGGAGGGGCTACAGGTGATATTGGAAACAATGCCGCTTTTAGTGCCGCGATTCATCCTCCTTATGTTAATCCTCCTACAGTAACTGGTTTTGGAGGTGCAGGTGGAGTTGGAACAGATAACTGTGGCGGTGGTAGTGGTGGATGTCCTTTTAGTAGTAATGGATGTAATGGTAGTAATGGAAACTCTGGTGGCAATGGAGCAAGTGGCCGCTCATGGCAAGTTGGTGATAAACCTGTTGCTACAATTCCAAATGCCGCATATTTTGTTCCAGCAGGACAAGCAGGAAGCGGTCAAAACGGCGGTGGCGGTGGCCAAGGTGCTGGTGGAAATGGTTCTAGAGGTGGACGAGTTGCATGTATAAATTGTGATGGATTCAATGGAGGTGCTGGTGGAAATGGTGGCCGTGGTGGCCGAGGTGGATCTGGTGGATCTGGATCAGGTGGTTCATTTGCCATATTTACAGATAATTCAAATGTAGGAGCTAATATTAATAACGTTCTTTTGAACATTCCTGTTTCTGTATCCGCGGGAGGAACAGGAGCAAATGGTAGTTCTGGTTTGGGTGGAAGTAATGGTGGCGGTGGAAACTGTAATAGTTGTGTGAATGGTTCGAGATGTTCTGGGACTGGCGGCCAAGGTGGAAACGGAGGTGGAGGAGGAAGAGGTAGAGACGGAGCGGATGGAGTAAATGCTCATCTAGTAGTTGATGGAGTGTCTTCTAATCCAAGTACCTCAATTCCAAGTTTCCCAATTGTATCAGTAAACTATAACAACGCGAAAGCTTGTATTTACAGTGAACTTAGTCTATCTAAAGATGGTCCTAACAGCTGGACATTACCTTTACCTTTTGTGAATGACTTAAGCGATAGTCCAGCACCATTGGTAACTTCTTCATATTCAAATGGAGATAATGATGTATTAGTTTATAGTACAACGCCAGGACAAATTGTAAATATTCAAGTAGGTGGTTCAACATTCAATGGTTATTTGAGAATAGCTGATGATGTTAGAGCTTTACCAGCATTGACAGTTTCACCTTCAAATATTAATTGTATCAATTCTACAGTTAATATGAGTGCTAGCTCTTGGGGTACTGAAGTAGAGTATGATTGGAGAATCTATCAAGGAACGGATGTAGATAATCCTTCTTTATCACCTTCAACATTATCTGCACCAAGTTTCACTTTGAATGGCTTGCCTTCTGGTTTGTATACAGTTCGATATAGGGTTCGTGAAATTTGTTGTGGATGGTCAATTCCAGTTTATGATACCATAAGAGTTATCGACGAGCCTATAATTTATCAAGTACAAGGCGGAGGCGGTTATTGCCAAGGTTCATTAGGCGCTCTTGTAAGCTTGAGCGGCTCTCAAGCTGGAGTAAGTTACCAATTGTTATTAAACGGACAACCGGTTGATACCGTTATTGGTACAGGTGCTCCATTAAGTTTTGCACCTCAAACAACTCCTGGAAATTATACGGTATTTGCTGAAAGCATCGGAGCTTGTAATAACATCATGCAAGGGAATGTCAATGTATTTATCCATCCAAATCCTAATGATCAAGATTTGCTTGGTGACCCATTCATTTGTAGCGCGGGAAGTAATACAACAACAAGCTTAGTGCTAGATGATAGTGAAATCGGAGTTAACTATCAGTTGATTTTAAATGATACGGTTCCTTTAGGAGTGCCAATTACTGGTACTGGTTTTGGTATCTCATTTGGAAATCAATCTTTCAATGGTGATTATACCGTGCTAGCAACGAATAATACTACGGGCTGTTTTAGATACTTAACAGATACTGTTACGGTTCAATTACTCAATGGTCCTAATCCATATTTAGTACAAGGTGGAGGAAGTTTCTGTGCCGGTACTCAAGGAGTAAACATTGATTTGAATAATTCAGATGCTAATGTGAGCTATCAATTGATTTGGAACTATACAGTGCCAATTGGCGGTCCGCTAACGGGTAATGGAAGTGCATTAAGTTTCGGTAATCATAGTTTAGAAGGATCTTACACAATTATTGCTACAGACAATTTAGCTTGTGAAAGTACAATGACTGACACCTTAGGTGTAGATGAGTTGAATCCTCCTACCTTCCAAACGGTAATTGTAGACCAATTGGATTGTTTCGGTGATTCAACCGCTTCAATAACAGTGAGTGCAACTTCTTTTAATGGTAGCTTATCTTATATATTAAATACGGATACAAATTCAACTGGTGTATTTGCTAATTTGCCAGCTGGTAACTATTTGTTAACGATTGAAGATGATAGTTTGTGTGCGGATATTTATCCAGTAACACCTATTAATATTATTGAACCTGCGCAATTGGTTATAGGCTTAGAAGCTATAGCTGATGTCTTATGCTTTGGAGCAAATCAAGGAGCAATAGGAGTGAATGTAAATGGAGGTAATCCTTTATATAATTATAGTTGGATAAGCAGTAACGCAGGCTTTAGTTCAAGTAATGAAGATATCTCTAACCTAGAAGGTGGTGATTATTATTTAGCTGTTACTGATCAAAAAGGATGTTTGGCTTCTGATACCTTTACAGTTAATGCTCCAAGTATTGCATTATCAGGAGTAATCAATACCGTTGATATCTTGTGTAGTGGAGTAAGTACCGGAGAAGCAAGTATTGTTGCTAGTGGTGGAACCTCACCGTATACATACTTATGGCATACAAATGATACGGCTCAGACTATTACTGGTTTGAATCCTGGAATTGTTAGCGCAACTATTACAGATGCTAATGGATGCTCTACGTATGTTTCGGATACCGCTATAGGTCCATCGGCTCCGTTAACTATCAATTTATTGAAGTTGTTTGATGTAACTTGTTTTGGAGGAAGTGATGGAGAAATTCAAACTTTTTTAACAGGCGGAACACCTCCTTACGATGTTGTTTGGGCTCCTTCAGGGGATACCACTTTGGTAATTACAAATATTCCTTTTGGTACTTACACGATGACAGCTACTGATGCGAATGGGTGTATTGCTGTTCGAGTATTTTCGGTTGCGCAACCTACAGAGTTGCAAATTGCTATTGCTCCAACTCAGCCAGATTGTCCTGGTGAGCAAACAGGATTGGCCTCAGTAGGGGTTAATGGAGGCACAGCTCCTTACAATTATGTTTGGAATACAACGCCTAATCAATTTGGAATACTTGCTACTCAGTTATTCGGAGATCAATGGTACAGTGTTACGGTTACCGATCTTAATGCTTGTGTTAAAGTAGATTCAGTATTTATACAAAATCCAGATACGATGGAAGTGACGGTTCAACCAGGAAACACAAGTTGTATTAGTGGAAATGATGGCTATGCGTACATAGCCCTTACTGGTGGATCTGCTCCTTTTAGTTATGAACTGAATGGAAACTATCAAACGGATAGTGCGTTTAATAACTTAAGTCCAGGTGACTATCTCATTGTAGTAGAAGATAATAAAGGGTGTGTAGCTAATACGCAGTTTACGATTACACCAACTACTAGCTTAGACGTTTTACTTTATGGATCAAGTCTTTCGGATTTTAATATTCTAGATGAATTAATTGTGGTTAGTGGAGAGCCTATTCAATTGGCCGCTGAATTACAAAATAACACGACAAGCTCACAAGTAATAGAGTATGTTTGGTACCCGGCTAGTGATGTGGATGTTAGTAATTGTACTCTTGATTCTCTATGTGAGAACCCTACTATGGCGCTTACCCAAAATGTACAAGTTGTTGTTGAGGTTATTGAGTTAGTTAATGGAGTAGGTTGCTCAGCTTTTGATACTTTAGACATTACGGTTAGAACTGATTTTCCTGTTTTCTTCCCTACGGCGTTTACCCCATTTTCAGATGACTTCAAAATAGATTGTTTGAATGATTACTTTGAAATAAATGTTGCGGGTGCATCTAATTTAGATGTGAAGATATTTAACAGATGGGGTGAGGTTGTATTTGAAAACCCTAAGCAAAGCAATGGGCCAGGCAATCCGAATCAATTGGATTGTACGAACCCTAGAAATGCATGGGATGGAACCTTTAATGGGGCTCCAGTTCCAATGGGCGCATACATCTATCAAGTTGTTGCAACTTATTTCAATGGAGAGGAAGAAACCTTCAGCGGAACAGTTACCATTTTAAGATAAATTCAAGTCCCGATTCGTCGGGACTTTATTTTTACATGGAAGATGCCGAATCAAATAGCGGAGCAATAATCATTTCTCTTATCCATCATTTGTAGTAAGGAGATAGCTAGCTATGCCTACTTAGCGGTCGCAAAGCTTATGCTAAGGATAGCAGGTATTCAACTATTTTTTCCTTGTTTCAATCGAAAGATGTTTAAAGGTCAATAAATGTTCCTTTCGAATTTATTAGCCAAGGCAAATTAATTACCTTTATTGGCTAATTGAATTCCCATGAGTAAAAAAGCATATAATCCTGCCGAAATTGAAGGTAAATGGTATCAGTATTGGATGGATAATAAGATTTTCCGTTCGGTACCAGATGATCGCGAACCGTATACTATTGTTATTCCTCCTCCTAATGTAACTGGGATTCTTCACATGGGGCATATTTTGAATAATACCATTCAGGATATCTTAATCAGAAGAGCTAGAATGCTAGGCAAAAATGCCTGCTGGGTGCCAGGTACAGACCACGCAGCTATTGCTACTGAATCTAAAGTAGTAAACAAGCTTAGAGAAGAAGGAATTCACAAAGGAGATATTGGAAGAGAAGAATTTCTTAAGCATTGCTTTGAATGGAAAGACAAGTATGGAGGAATTATTATTTCTCAGCTAAAGAAAATGGGCGCGTCATGCGATTGGGATAGAGAGCGCTTTACTATGGAGCCCTCTTTAAATAGCGCGGTTACCGAAATTTTTAATGTTTGGTTCGAAAAAGGATACATCTACCGAGATTGGAAGATTGTAAACTGGGATCCAAAAGCGCAAACTACTTTAAGTAATGAGGAAGTAATTAGAAAAGATGTACAATCTAACTTATACTATGTAAAGTATAATTTATCAGATAGCGATGACTTTGTAACTATTGCAACAACAAGACCTGAAACCATCATGGGAGACACCGCAATTTGTGTACATCCTGATGACGAACGCTTTAAACACTTGCACGGTAAGAAAGTGATTGTTCCTATGGTTGACAGAGAAGTGCCAATTATCTGTGATGACTACATTGACATGGAGTTTGGAACGGGAATGCTAAAGCTTACTCCTGCACATGATATCAATGATTATGAAATTGGTCAACGTCATAACTTAGAAACCATCGATGTGTTTAATGCAGATGGTACAATTAGTGAAGCTGGGCAAGTTTTCGTTGGAGAAGATAGATTCATTGTAAGAAAAAAAGTGGCCAAGCTACTTGAAGAGAAAGGACACTTAATTAAGACCGAACAAATGACGAATAATGTTGGTTATTCGGAGCGAAACGCGGATACCGTTGTTGAGCCTCGCTTAAGTTTACAATGGTTTGTTAATATGAAAGAAATCGTTACTCCTGCTTTGGAGCATGTAATGAATGATGACATTAAAATTATGCCTCCAAAGTTTAAAAATGTTTACAAGCATTGGTTAGATAATATCAGAGATTGGCCTATTTCAAGACAATTATGGTGGGGACATAGAATTCCAGTTTGGTATTGGGGTGAAGAATTTGTAGTAGCTAAAAATGCTGATGAAGCACTAGCTAAGGCAAAAGAAAAGTTTAATCAGCCTCAGCTCCAAATTACTGATTTGAAACAAGAAGAAGATGTATTAGACACTTGGTTCTCCTCTATGCTATGGCCAATATCCGTGTTTGATGGATTTGGTGCAGACAAAACGGAGTTTAATTATTATTACCCAACTAATGTATTGGTTACAGGTTGGGATATCATATTCTTCTGGGTTGCCCGTATGGTTTTTGGAGCTTACGAATTCACGCCTAAATTTCCAATGGAAGATGGCTCCGAAAGACCTCTAGATAAACAAAAGCCATTTGAAGATGTCTATTTCACCGGAATGGTAAGAGACGGTCAACGAAGAAAAATGTCTAAATCTTTAGGTAATTCTCCCGACCCACTTAAGCTTATAGATGACTATGGAGCAGATGGGGTACGTTTTGGAATGATGAGCGTAAGCGCAGCAGGTAATGATCTTCTTTTTGATGAAAAGTTATGTGATCAAGGAAAGAAATTCTCAAATAAAATTTGGAATGCCTACGGTTTGCTTAAAATGTGGGAAGAAAATGTAGAATCGAAACCCAATGATAATGCAAGTACATTCGCATGGTTTGAAAGTAAATTAAGTAAGACGATCACTGACGTGAATCAATCTTTTGAGGCTTATCGAATTTCTGAAGCCTTGTTAAACTTATACAACTTTGTTTGGAATGACTTCTTTAGTACATATTTGGAGTATGCTAAACCAAACTTCGGCGAAGCTCAGGATAAAGAAACTTTAGAAAAAACATTAGAATATTTTGAGCAAGTTTTAGAATTGCTGCATCCTTTTATGCCTTTTATTACCGAAGAAATTTGGCAAACGATGGCAGATAGAAAAGCAGGTGACTCCATTAACTTAAGTACTTGGCCTAAAGCCAAATTTTTTGATGAAGAAGCCTTAAAGAAAGGGGAGTACTCAAAAGAAATAATTTCAGCTATTCGCGATATCAGAATGAAAGCTCAAGTTAAAAATGCAGAGAAGTTAAATGCTTTTGTGCTCTCGGACAATGCTTCAGTATACGAAGATTTTCTAGGTAAGATTGAGAAATTGGGCGGTTTAGAGTCTTTGCAGGCTGTAGATGCTGAACTTTCAGGAGCTCAGAGTTTTATCGTGAAAGGCCAACAGTTTTTCATTGAGTTGGATCAAGAAATTGATGTAGACGCGAAACGGATAGAATTAGAAGAAGAATTGAAATATACTAAGGGATTCTTAATCTCTGTTCAAAAGAAACTGAGCAACGAACGTTTTGCAGCTGGAGCACCAGAAAAAGTAGTTGCCATGGAACAACAAAAGCAAGCGGATGCTGAAGCTAAAATTAAGCTCTTAGAAGAAAGTTTAGCTAATTTACAATAGGTAGCTAGCTCTTTGTCTAACCGGTTTCTAATTGCTGTTGAGGATGTTGTAATTAGATAGTAATCACTTGTTTCTACTGGAGAGTTAGTCGTAATATGGAAATCAAAGAAATGCCAGCATGCAGGAGTGTGTGTCGCAAACTTGCCTCAAGTTTATGATCCTAAGGCAAAACCTTGGATAAAAGCAGAGAATGCGACTACTAAAGAACTCAAGAATCAAATTAATAAATGTCCATCAGGAGCGCTTAGCTATAAGATGGCAGGAGAATGAACTTAGTCAACATAATTACTCAAGCTTAATGTCCAATCGTACTCGCTAAACAACAGTTTAGCTTTACTGCCTACTGGAATGAGCTGCTGAGACTCCAATAATGCTAGAATGCCGTTAGAACCGCCGAAATCGCCTTTAAACCAGGAAAGAATCTTGGAAACTTCAACTTCATTTGTTTCAGCATTATAGTTCGTGTTGGTTTCTAGAAAACCACCCGTGGCGATGTCTAGTTGACTATCTAATTTCTCCGCAGAATAGAAGGCAATTGGAGGACAACCCTTTGCACCACAGTTTAAAGCGAAATGAATACGGAAATCCAATTCATCTACACGCAATTGTCTTTCATAAGAATTAGTGAATAAGTAGGGAATGTATCCCATGCCATATTTCCATTGTGAATGTCGTAAGAAGCCATGTTCAATATTGTCGAAGCTTAAGGTCTTTCCTGCAACAACAATCCAAGATTTTGTAAAGAAACTATGCTTACTTTCTTCAATCATAGATTGATTTTCTTTCGCCTTTAGCTGAATATAGGCATTGTAAATATTCAGCCAGAATGCCTTTTTCTTATTCTCTGAATTTAAAGAGGCGACTAATACATCCACTTCAACAGCTGCAAGTTGTTTTTCAAGTTCCTGATAATCATCTGCAACGCGAACGGCATAAAGAAAATCTTGTGCGAGTATTTCATAATCCACTTGAGCACTTAAAGAGGTGAAAATGAGGGTAAAAAGAATCAATATTTTCTGATGCATGAGATTAAAACATATTTTTGCTTGACTAAGTTCTCTTTACTATCCAGAGTTTTCGCAAGAATAAACCAGCTAATCGTTAGATTTTAAGCTAATTTTTTCTATTTTCATGAAGACTTAAATCAAGACTTATGCAGAATCATGATAATAACAAAGATGGTGGAAGACGAAAAATGCATTATTCGCCTAATCTTCTTTCTTGTTTAAATAATGCTATTGAGAATCGCATGCTAGTTACCATCCAGTATGATTCTAGAGAAAATGAACAGACTACTCGACAGCTTGAACCCATGGCATTGGTTTATAAGAACAGAAAAAGGAATTTAGCCGCCTGGTGTCATTTGCGTGAGGATTGGCGCTCATTTAGATTAGATCGAATTGATATGATTAAGTTGCACACTCAAACCTTTGATAATCGAGAGGGTTTTGACGTCACTGAATTTGAGGGAGATGATGATTTCGATAATAATCAGAGTCATCAAGCCAATCAAAATGATTCAAGTAATAAAGAGTCTACTGAAAGTACAGAAACTCCAAGTGTTTAGTTTTTTAATAAGCTAGCAGTTGCCAATCTATTAATTTTTCCACTTGCTGTTTCTACGAATTTCGGTAGAAAGACTATTTTTCTAGGTCTATGATATTTAGGCAATCTATCAAATAACTTATCTTCTAATTCCCTTTCTTTTCCTTCAATGACCAAGACCACTTCATTGTTCAATTTAGGGTGAGCTTGTGAAGTAATAAAAAACCGTTCAGAGATATTAATGCTCAAGGCCTGTTCAACTTGCTCAGGAAGAATTTTGACACCACCAGATTCAATCGCAAAATCTGATCGACCTAACCAGTTAAATGAGCTAGGAGATAGGTATTCAATAATGTCCTTGGTTTGGATAGCTTGGTCTTGCAAAGCTGGAGCATGAACGATTAATGTCCCATCTGCTGATAAGTCAATATGATATCCGGGTAAACAAGTATAGGCTTCACTATTGCCAATTTTCCGAATGGCGAAATGACTTATAGTTTCTGTCATTCCAAAGCTACTATATGCCTGTACATTGGCTTGAGTGAGTTGCTGCTCAAGAGATCGATCGACTTTACCACCACCTAGAAGGACATGTTTTATTCGACTTAGTTTTTTTGGATGATGTACAAGTGTTATTGAAGCTTGATAGGGGACAACAGCTATAAAATCATAGTCTATTGTTTCATTTTCCAATGGATTTGAGCTAGGCAGAACTACATGTAAATCTAATTGGGCATAAAATGCCCGAACAATCATCATGATTCCCCCAATGTGTTTTGGAGACATACACAATAAGGCTTTATCTCCCACTTTCAATTTAAAATATTGACAAGTTGAAGATGCACTGGCGAGCATCTTGTCTTTGCTCAATTTTATTATTTTTGGCGTTCCAGTTGACCCAGAAGTTTGGACGTCAACAGTATCCTCCTCATTCAGCCAAGCTTGGACGAATGGCCAAAAGTCTTCTTCCCAATCTTCTCGATTAGAGGACTTTCTGCTTTTCTCAAGAAGCTCCTGCTTGCCATAAGACTTTCCGAAAAGTATAAGGTTGTTGAAATCTTTCATCTGCTATTCGTGGCTAATTTAGCTATATTAGAGTTAATTAAAAACTCATTAGCTATGAAACAAGCCATAAGCCTATTCCTAGTGATTTTTCTATTGTTATCCGGATGTAAAGCCAAGAAAATTCCTGCAAGCACAGTAGAAAATGAAGAAAATATTGTAGTTGTAGAACCTAAATTTAAAGCCTCAACATTCCAGATTGGAAGCCTAGACGATATTGATAAAGAAGATTTGATGTTTAATTTGAAAGGGATGTCTTTGGAAGAAGACAAGCTCGTGTTAAATGTTCAATATGGAGGAGGATGTGTAAAGCCTCATGTTTTTGAATTAGTTACAGATGGCGTTATTGACAACGGTGGCACTATGGATTTCTATCTTCTGCACAAAACGCACGATGACCGGTGTAAAGCCTTGTTGATGGAAACTTTAGTTTTTGATTTAAAGCCTTTGTACGATTTACAGTCTGAAAAGCTTATGAATTATCGAATTAATAACAATAGAAAAATGGAGCTGTAATATATGCAGATAATCATTCATACCGACGGGGCTGCTCAAGGAAATCCGGGTAAAGGCGGTTACGGAATCGTACTTCAAGCAGGAAAACATTACAAAGAATTATCGCAAGGGTACAAGCACACGACGAATAACCGCATGGAATTATTGGCAGTGATTGTTGCCCTAGAAGAAATTAAAGTAGACCATGCAAGTGTATTAGTTGTCTCTGATTCCAAATACGTAGTTGATTCAGTAGAAAAGAAATGGGTATTTGCTTGGGAGAAGAAAAATTTCGCTAAAAAGAAGAATCCTGATTTATGGAAACGATTCTTGCCTGCCTATCGCAAGCATAAAGTGAGCTTTAAATGGATTAAAGGCCACGCTGGTCATCCCATGAACGAACGTTGTGATGAACTCGCCGTTTACGCAGCCAATAGTGGCAACTTGCTCGTTGACGAGTACTATGAATTGCAGGAAAAGGATTAGTTTTTTACAAATTTCTTGATTACTGTTCCTTCTTCAAAAACAATCTTAAGAATATATATACCAGAATTTAGATTTCTAATGTCAATAAGACGAGCTAAATCATGAGTAATCAATTTCCCATCAATGCTATAGAGGTCTATGCTTTTGAGATTAAATTCTTCATAAGATAGCTCAATAAAGTCATGACTGGGTTTGGGGAAGAGTTCGGTCTTGTCATCCAATTGATTAAAACTCCCTACTCCTGTTATAGTACTGTGGTCGTATGTATTGTTGTTGTTGTTGTTGTTGTTGTTGTTGTTGTTGTTCAGGTCCAAGCAGCTGACAATGCGCATGTTGAATATGTCTTTTTATAGTTGTACATTTATAGAAATAATTATTCATGACCTTACGTTTTTCTGCCGCTTTTCTAATCGTTATTTTATTGTTGTCTGCTTGTAAGAAAGAAGACTTCAAAAATGACGACAATCAGTATTCAACAGAAAACACCATAAATTGGATGCAAGATTTAATAGCGAAGTATCCGAATACTGCTATTACTTTGAAAAATATTTCTATTCCTAGAGCACACGATGCGGGTGTCTATGAGTTAAATAATTGTACAGGAGGAAATGCTTGCAATACGCAAACACAAGGGGTAAGTATGCAACCAATGTTGGAATCAGGTATCCGCATGTTTGATTTACGCCCAAGATTAATTCAAGGTGAATATTGGACTTTCCACCGAACATCTTGTGGAGGATTAGGATGTGAAGGAGCAACGCTACAAAGTTTCCTTGCTGAAACTAAAGCTTACCTTGACGTGCATAATGAACTGGTTATCCTTGAAGTATCTCATTTATGTAACACCAGCAGTCAAGACCCAGGATTGATTGCTATGTTTGAAAATGAATTGGGCGACAGAATCTACAAGCAAAACTCACCGCTTAGCCAAGACTTTATAAATACGCCATTGGATGAAATCATACCGCCTTCAAATTCAAGCGGTAAAGTACTTTTACTTTTTGAAGATATATCACTTGCTACCCAAGATGAATCACGAGGACTTTTTGCTAGAAGTTATATTCCAGCTAGTGGGGGATATTCAAATAGTCCGGATGTAGATTATGTCATCTCCGATCAAATGCAAAAAATGCAAAGTTTCAATCCTGGAACAAATAGATTATTCGAATTGAGTTACACCTTTACTTTAGATAATGCTAATGCAGTGATGTGTTTGTCTAATCGAGAGTTTGCTAGCTCTATTGAGGAATTGGCTTTAGAAGGCAGGGACCGATTGTCAGAAACATTAAATAGTTGGATTTCCGCAGGTACCATTACTTCAGCTAAAATACCTAACATTATTTCTATTGATTATTGCAATACAATAGTAACTAAAGAATGTATCCGATTAAGTGAGTTAAGCCTCAACTAAACTTCTCTTTTAGAATAGTGCGGAAAGTTTAACTTTGCTACTGTTTATGGCACAAAGGCTCTTTAGAAATATCTTCCTGTTAATCTTCGTCAATTTATTGGTGAAGCCTCTATGGATTTTCGGAATCGATTTACACGTTCAAAATACGGTTGGTGCTGAAAACTACGGATTTTACTTTGTGATTTTCAACTTTTCCTTTCTCTTCCATATCTTGTTAGATCTGGGCGTGCATCAATTCAACAATAGGGAAGTAGCGCGAAATCCGTCACTTCTTGCCACTCAATTTGGCAAGCTATTCGCCCTGAAAGCCTTCTTGGCTGTCATGTACTTTACAGTTACCTTTTGCTTAGCTCAGCTACTCGGCTATACTTTTCTTCAAAAGAAGATGCTCTTTTTTCTAGCTATCAATCAGCTCTTATTGTCTTTCATCCTATTCAGTAGAAGTAATTTTACTGCTATGCAATGGTATAAGTGGGACTCGTTCTTCTCTGTCTTCGATAGAGTATTGAGTATCATTTTATGTGCCTTGTTACTCTATACCCCATTTTTTGGTCCGTTTGAAATCATTGACTTTGTATATGCTCAAACCATCGCTTTGATTCTAGGAGCGATTCTTTCATTGGCTATCGTTGCTTGGAAAGGGGAAGTCGTCTATCCAAAATTTGAATGGAAGTCGCTCTTTCCTTTATTAATACAGTCATTCCCTTTCGCTTTAGTTGTGCTACTGATGACGATCTATACAAGAATCGATGCGGTAATGCTAGGAAAACTTCTAGGTGATACGGGGAATATTCAAGCTGGAATATATGCAGGTGCATATAGAATATTAGATGCTATGAACATGCTACCTTTTCTTTTGGCTTCACTCCTGATTCCATTTTTTGCGCGCAAACTAAAATCAAAAGAATCATTTAGTGAAGAAATGTGGACTTCCGTTTCCTTGATTTGGGTAATATCTGTGCCGGTAGTTATACTGACTTATTATTTCCATCCTCAAGTCATAGACTTGCTCTATAAGCAAGGTGATTCTGAGTGGTTCCTGAGCTTTCAAATGTTGTTATTTAGCTTCCCATTAGTTGCCTTAAGTTATGTTTTTGGTGGATTTCTAACCGCGGCGGGTAGATTGAAAACCATCAGTATATTCGCCTTAATAACGATTGTATTAAACCTTGTACTTAATTTCATACTGATTCCTCAATACGGCGCGGGCGGTGCGGCAATAGCCACATTTTTCTCTCAAGGCTTGATGGCTTTTGCTCAATTGATTGTAGTAATGAAAAATTGGGAAACCAATTTTGACTTAGCCATGCTCAAGAAAGGGTTCCTATATACCTTGGCTTTAGGATTCATTGCTTATGCATTCAGCTTCCTTGCGCTAGCATGGTTTCTTAAAATTGCGCTCTTTATCTTGATTGCTGTAATTTTGTCCTTAATTTTGCGTTTGATTAGTATTCAAAAACTTAAATTCCTTTAGACTTAAACCTTACCCTATATGAATCCTGAATTTAATCTCATCAGTGTCATCAAAACTTTATTGAAATGGAAATGGCATATTGTTGCTGTGACGCTTTTAGCGGCTATTGGAGCAATTATTACCACGGTGTTTATTATGAAGCCGTATTACCAGAGTTTTGCGATTGTATACCCTGTAAATCAAAGCATGGGAGACAGAGGATCCCTGTTTGGTAATGATGCCGTAGATGCAGAAGATTATTACTATGGTTCTAAGCACGATGCGAATCGAATTATTACCTTAGCAACTTCATCCACTTTAGTGCAGTATATCATCAATAAATACGAATTGACTGAACACTATGAATTCAAAGGGAAAAAGTTTGAGGCAAGTAATACGACGGAAGAATTCATGGAGAATTATCAAGTGTACAAAACAGATAAAGAGGCCATTCGAATAAATATAATAGACACGGATGCCAATTTAGCGGCTGAGATAGTCAATGATGTGCTTGCTACGATTACCAAGGAAACTACTCGTCCAATTGAAGCTAATAAGAAACAACTAGCGGTATTATTCGCTATTCAAGCGGCATCTAAGAAAGTAGCGATGGATTCTTTGTTCCAAGTTTTAGTTAACACAAAAGCCAAGAAGGAATTGTATGATTTGCAAAAGATGCAATACGATAATGCAGTAGAGGATTACAATGACATTAGTACCTTGGCGGAACAGTATGAGCTAGCTTCTAAGCAAAGTATGGCGGGTATAGAAATTATTGAGAGTGCTTATCCGGCAGAAAGAAAATTGAAGCCTGTTCGTTCCAAGATTTGTATGGCTACAACTATACTAGGATTTATTCTAGCATGCCTAGGAGCGCTTGGCATAGAGCAAGTGAATTACATTAAGCAAGAGCTAGAAAAATAGACCATTGAAGGCCTATTCATCCATAGATACTAAAGATTACATCTTATACTACGCTTATGCTATTGTAAGTGTGGTCTGTATATTGTTGGGCTTTTATTTCGATCAAAAAGTATTATTAGCATTTCCTTTTATTGCGCCCTTGTCAGTTTGGGCAATTGTCAATTTTAAAAGTTTATACTTCTTCTTATTGGCTTTAATACCCCTATCGATGGAATTTGATGTTACGGAAAGTCTTGCTACGGATTTGCCAACAGAGCCTTTGATGGCGGGCTTCCTTTTGATTGCTTTGCTCTACTTGATTCGCCATGCGAGAAAAATTGATTTTAGCTTTTTTGCCAATCCTTTAATGGTCCTACTTATCATCCACTTGACATGGTTGCTTATAGCCAGTATCTTTTCAACGGTTCCCTTGTTTTCCTTCAAGTTTATGTTAGCAAAATGGTGGTATATCAGTGCCTTCTTATTGATTACAGCAATAGTTATTCGAAGTATTGAAGATGTCAAAAAAGTGTTTTGGGCAATCTTTATTCCCTTAAGCGCTACGGTGCTAATGGCATTGATACGTCATGCGATGGTAGGCTTTGATTTCGATTTAATTAATTCCGTACTGCGACCATTCTATCGCAATCATGTGAACTATGCCGCTATCTTGGTCATCTTCCTTCCTTTTATCGTTTATGCTCGGACTTGGTATCCAAAATATAGCGCGAAGTATAACTTGATTATACTTAGTGTTATCATGTACCTAGTTGCCATTTATTTCTCCTACACCAGAGCATGCTACCTAGCGGTGCTTGCCATGATTGGTGCCTATGTAGTGTTTAAGTTTAAATTGACAAAGCCGGCAGTACTTATAGCACTGATAGCTGTAATTTTTATCGGTAAGTTTATTGTTGATCAAAATCATTACTTGAACTATACGCCTTCTACAAGCACGGTTTCTCAGCATGAATTTGGCGATTTAGTGGATGCCACCTTTAAGGCAGAAGATGTAAGTAGTATGGAGCGAATTTATCGTTGGATTGCTGCAGTTCACATGATCGGTGATCGACCAATAGTGGGTTTTGGTCCAAATGGATTTGTAGAGAATTATAAGAACTATACGGTGTTTGTATTTGAAACCTGGATTAGTGATAATGAAGAGAGGAGTGGAGTACACAATTACTTCCTCATGACGGCAGTTGAACAAGGTCTAGTAGGCTTGTTTATTTTTATTGCTTTGATTATTGCGGTGTTCGTTTGGGGAGAAAAAGTACTTCATCTACAACAAGGGAATTCCAAATACTTGGCTCAAGCGGTTTTACTATCTATGATGGCATTATTGGTAAACTTGTTGTTTAGCGACATGATTGAAGTTGATAAGACTGGATCTTTCTTCTTTTTCAATATAGCTTTATTGGTGCTGCTAAGTCGCAATTTTAAAGGACTTACGCAAGCTTCCGAAGCTATAGATGGTTCCAAAGCTTAGTCTAAAAGCTTAAAAGACTTCATAAATTTTTTAACTGACTTGTTATCAGGATTATCAATGGGACTCAAACACTGTAGCATATAAGTGGTGTTTTTTACCAGTAAATTCTCTTAAAAGCTGTACCCTTTCTTTAAGTAGGCATGCTCTGCAATATCTCTTCTCAAGTCTTTCGCATTGATATCATATCGTTTGGTCAAAAGACTTAAAAGATAGCGCATAGTTTTTTGATTCATTCCGCTTGTATAGGCATCGATAATTTCATTGCCAGCAGTTCTTACCATATCCAATGCCTCATAAAGATACACCTTCACAATTTTTTCCATAACAGCGATTTCATCAGCATCGACCATCTTGTTGGTCTTAAGTTTCTGCACACGTAAATAAGCGGCTTCCGCCAAGAAACCCTCGGCTAAGATATCTGCAAGATTCATTACAATTTCTTGTTCGTCAACTAGTTTTTTACCTAACTTTTTACCAGCAGCCCCTGAAATCAATAAGAAGCAAGCTTTAAGATTCGCTATAATGGCCGCTTCATCATTTGAAGTAAATGGAATCATTTGCTTGAACAATAAACCCGGTATTTTTTTACCAGCTGTAGTCAAGTTAATCTCTTTACTTTTTAAATGACGTTTAGTTAATTCCGCAACAGACAACATGCGATTGATCTCATTGGTCCCTTCATAAATCCTGGTAATACGCGCATCTCTATAACCCATTTCAATTCCAGTTTCCATACTATAACCCATGCCACCATGAATCTGTAGAGTTTCATCTAAAACGAAATCTGCATTTTCTGATCCTTTTACTTTTAGGATTGCACATTCAACAGCAAATTCTCTTAATGCCTTCAATTTTGAATCGCCATCAGACATTCCAGCAGCTTTGAATTCTGCGGTTTTTAAATCTATCTTTTTACCTACTTGATAAACAGCTGAATCAGCTGCAAAGGTGTGTACCACCATTTTGGCAATCTTGTTTTTGATTGCTCCAAATTCTGCAATAGGGGTGTCGAACTGTTTTCTTTCTAGTGCATATCCAACGGCCTTGTTAATAGAGAACTTACAACCACCGGTTGTTCCTGCAGCTAATTTAATTCTACCTGAGTTTAAGATGTTTAAGGCAATTTTAAAGCCTTGACCTCTTTCTGCTAAAAGGTTTTCAACCGGCACAGGACAATCATTAAAGAATACTTGAACTGTTGAAGATCCTTTAATCCCCATTTTCTTTTCTTCCGCTCCTATGGTGATGCCACCAAACTCTTTTTCTACGATAAGCGCAGATAATTTCTTGTCATCATTAATTTTAGCAAATACAATAAACAAATCTGCGAAACCACCATTGGTGATCCACATTTTTTGTCCATTGAGCACGTAGTGTGTCCCTGCTTCATTTAAAATAGCTCTTGTCTTTCCAGAATTTGCATCACTTCCTGCATTGGGCTCAGTTAGGCAATAAGAGGCTTTCAGTTTAGCACTAGCTACTCCTGGCAAGTATTTATCCTTTTGGGCGTCATTACCGTAGTAAACAATAGGTAAGGAGCCAATAGAGGTTTGACATCCAATAGTTGTTGCAAATGAAAACCCTTGAGCTCCAGCTTCTGCAAAGATTAGTCCGGTGTTAAAGTCTAAATCAATTCCGCCATGCTTTTCGCTAATCGCAACACCACATAAACCTAATTCTGCCGACTTCTCTAAAAGACGAGCTACTTCAGCTCTGTCCTCATCATTAGTCGCGTTTAATTCTCTTCCACGCTTAAGCATTGGTTCTTGTATCTCTTTCACACAAAAGTCCATCACCATTTCTTTGATGAGTTTCTGCTCTTCTGTAAATTCTTCTGGGACAAATATGTCTTGAGGATCACCTGCTTTCTCTATAAATGAACAACCTTTAACCATAGTATATATTTTTTAACGAAAGCAAAGATAATAAAAAAAGCAATGCATGCATTGCTTTTTTTTATTGTACTCGTTTGGATCGATGAATTTATAAGGAAATTAGTAAACCATAGCACTAATCTTTCCCCCACATTTCATCGTAAAAAAAATAGGAACTAGAGAATTATCCGGAGCTTGTCCCATCCGAATTACAACTAAATTCTGACTGGGTACAACTTCGATAAACTGACCATTCTAGCATATAAATCTGCAGGTGCATTTTCAGATTAAGAAAGTGCTAGTTGATTAGTTAAACCCGGATACATTACCCCTGATTGCCCATTTAACCTTGTCAAATAACCATAAGATGGATTTAAACTCTGTGAAGTGCTCCTCATTTGACTTAAGTGCTCATGTGGGTAAAGTATTTAGTTAAAAATATACGTTTTTATATAGATTTTATTAACTCCTATTATGTTTTACGAATTCTAAAGGCTCGTTGTATCAAACTTTCTTACTTTTGTCTGACAATAAAAAGCACAATTCGTATTAATTTCCATCACTAAATTAATACCCCAATTTTTTTAATACAATGATTAGATTCTTTTTCTTTTGTTTTTCTTTAATAAGCCTAGTTCAAGCGCAAACCTTGATTATCGAAAATGAAGAGACCAATGAGCCTATTGAGATGGCTACTGTTTCAAGTAATGAGCCCTTACTGTTTGCTATAACCAATGGAAAAGGGGAGGCAGATATCAGTGATTTTAGGGGAGTAAGTGTCATAGAAATTAGAAGTGTAGGCTTTGAAAATGCAAGCGTTTCTTTTTCGGATATTCAAAATCGAAATTTTGAAATCAAGCTAAATCCTAGTAGCTTTTCCTTAGATGATGTGGTGGTGAGTGCGACCAAGTGGCGACAAAGCAATAAAGAGATTCCAGGAAAAATATCGCGTATTTCGGCCAAAGACGTGGTCTTACAAAACCCTCAAACTACGGCAGATTTGTTAGCAAGCTCTGGAGAGGTCTTTATTCAAAAAAGTCAACAGGGTGGTGGTAGTCCTATGATAAGAGGTTTCTCAAGCAATCGCTTGTTGTATACCGTTGATGGAGTGAGAATGAACACCGCTATCTTTAGAAGTGGTAACATTCAAAATGTAATTTCCTTGGATGCCTTTGCCACAGAAAACACTGAAATCATGTTTGGTCCAGGATCAGTAATATATGGTAGTGATGCTATAGGCGGGGTAATGAGTTTTACGACCTTAACTCCACAGTTCTCTTCAAACGATAAAATCTATACCAAAGGAAGTGCACTAACTCGTTTTGCTTCTGCAAACAATGAGTTAAGCGCTCACTTTGATGTAAATGTAGGGTGGAAGAAGATTGCTATGTTGACCAGTTTTTCTTATTCGAATTTCGGCGACTTAAAAATGGGTGGTCATGGGCCAGATGAGTATTTGCGTCCGTCTTATGTTCAACGACAAGATGATGATGATGTATTGATCGCCAATGACAATCCCTTAAAGCAAATACCTACTGCCTATTCGCAGATGAACTTCATGCAGAAGTTAGCCTTTAAGCCAAACAAGCATTGGGACTTCACTTATGCCTTTCACTATTCTGAATCTTCCAATTATGGTCGCTACGATCGACATATTCGATACCCTAATGGTTTGCCTCGAAGTGCGGAATGGGACTATGGCCCGCAAAAGTGGATGATGAATCAGTTAACCATTGCTTATAAGAAAACCAATGTGGCGTTTGATGAAATGAATATTCGCTTAGCTCATCAGTATTTTAACGAGAGCAGAATAGAGCGAGATTTCAATGATCCGATTCGAAGTACTAAAGAAGAGAAGGTTTTTGCTTATTCAGTGAATATGGATTTTGTGAAACGAATAACTGAGCAACACAAAATATTCTACGGAGCGGAATTTGTAAACAATGTTGTACAATCAGAAGCAGAAGCTTTAGACATCGTAAGTGGTCAGTTTTTTGGAGCTGCAGCACGCTATCCCATGGCGGCTTGGGCAACAGCTGGAGTTTATGCTAGCTACCAATATAAGGCTAGTGATAAGTTTAATGTTCAAGCAGGCTTGCGTTATGCCCACTTCTTAATAGAAGCAGATTTCACAAACAACCTAGCCTACTTCCCTCTACCACAAACGGAAGCGAAACTGAGTAAGGGTTCTGCTACGGGAAGTTTGGGTGCAATCTATTCCCCAAGTTCAAATACAAGCGTTCGGGCAAATTTTTCTACAGGGTTTCGAGCACCTAACATCGATGATATTGGTAAAATATTTGACTCAGAACCTGGTTCGGTGCTTATTCCAAATACGAACTTACAAGCAGAGTATGTGTACAATGGAGAAATTGGATTTGCTCAAATCATCAAAAAGAACTTGAAGATTGATGCTACAGCGTATTATACCTATTTGCAAAATGCAATGGTGAGAAGAGACTTTACTTTTAATGGACAGGATAGCATTAACTATCAAGGAGAGCTGAGTCAAGTGCAAGCTATTCAAAATGCCGCAAACGCCAATGTGTATGGGGTACAGGTTGGTATTGAAGCTAAGCTTCCTCAAGGCTTTGGCTTGAATGCCGTTTATAATTATCAGAAAGGAACAGAGGAATTAGCTGACGGCACGAATAGTGCTTCTCGACATGCCGCTCCGATGTTTGGTGCTGCTCACTTGACCTTTAAGCACAAGGGCTTGTTTATGGACTTATATACCTTGTTTAGTGGTGGAGTAAGTTTTGAGAATTTACCTGAAGAAGAAAAAGGAAAGGCCTATATCTATGCAATAGATGATAATGGCAATCCTTATTCACCTGCATGGGCTACTTTAAATTTAAAGACTTCGTATCGAGTAAACAAAAACTTTAGTGTAAGTGCCGGAATGGAAAACATTCTTGACCAACGATACAAAACATACAGCAGTGGTATCGCTGCTGCCGGTAGAAATTTCATTATTTCAGGAAGAGTGAGTTTCTAATACCTAATCTCACCATACTGCCCTTCTCGTCATCTCGACGAAAGGAGAGATCTTCTGTCTAACTGAAAAACAGATCGATTAACACATAAAAAAAGGTATTAAGCGCATTAGGCCGTTTCTTACAGGCCCTTCACGAAGACACTAATTAGCAAGCATGACGTCATTCCTTAGTCCCATCAGGAATCTTTGTTATTCCTTATCCAATCATCATTCAAAATGACGCACAGAATTTAATAAACGAAATGTTGTTAAAGTGTATTCTTGTAGGCTTTTACTACGATTTATTAATTCGAGATTCCAAGGCAGTTTTCAATTTACCTATAGCCGTCGTGATTGATTTTTCTACGGTATCGGCATTACTGCTTACAACGATCGGTTGCATGTTTTTTGGTCTTGCTTCCATCACACATTTCTTATCCTCAGGCCCTTCTTTTCCAGCATTTTCATCTGAAAGATGAATCTCAATACGGGTTAGGTGACTTTCAAAACGCGCCATTTTATCTTTTACTAAACCATCTATATAGTTCTCCAATCTTTCGTGTCCTTCAATATTCTTGTCTGTATTTAACTGAATGTTCATGGTATATTTGGTTTTCGTTTTTAGATTAAAATGAAGGAGTACTTCAAGTATCTCCTTAATAGTAAAGATACGGGAATCTATATTAAAGGCGAGGAGTCTTGCTTGATTATTTCCTCTGGATAATCTAATTCTCGTAATTGTTCCTTCATATTAAACTTAATGCGACCTTCAATGCTTCTTCTTGGTATGCGTTTATTTCATCTGTCTTTAGCTTTTTTTCCTTAATCTTTGCTTTTACTGTTGTAGTATGTAATATTTCTATTGGAAAATCTAATGTTTGAATTATACCTTCCATTTTGAACGAATCAGCTCCACCTGCAAATTTCCCTCTCTTCATTCTTTCCTTTACACCGATTTTATTAAAGTTATTATCCTGAAAAAATTTATTGAATGCTTCCTTGAAGGATTTAGTTGCCTCTTGGGATTTTGAGTCACTTAGTTTAATCTTTTTAGTTTGAGTAGCAATGAAACAGTAATCAGCTGTTTCATCAATTTCAATGCTCACAATTATTGCCTCGTTGGATTTTAATTCTATTCCACAATACTTCATTTATCTATTTGTTTAAATGCATATAACGGTTGCAATATGCTTCGGAATTTTTGTGTTGCGCCTGCGGCAAAAATTATGGAGTATATTGTGTGTTACCAACTGGCATTTCTATTTATTCATTTTGTCTTTCAATTTGCTGCATTTCATTTTTCATAG